>ENA-ORLW01000944-ORLW01000944.1-human-gut-metagenome-genome-assembly--contig:-NODE-944-length-37050-cov-27.115057_pt1 | contig 37050 bp, 28 predicted proteins | sample MGYA00243017_ERZ508829 | MGnify/ENA primary metagenome ERZ508829 (study PRJEB26277, sample SAMN04329776) | human gut metagenome | biome: human-associated habitat | host: Homo sapiens | place: USA...
GGCCCGTTGAGCGGACGCAGCGCCGACACCTGGGCCGAGGACCCCTGCCTGACGGGGGCGCTGGCCGCGGCGTTCCTGCAAGGCGTGCAGAGCGCCGGTGTGGGCGGCTGCGCGGGGCGGCTGGCCGTGGTCAACCAGGAGACAGACCGCCGGACGCTGAACCGCCGTGTTGACGAGCGCACGCTGCAGGAGCTTTACCTGCCCGCGTTTGAGACTGCCGTGCGGGACGGGCAGCCCCGGGCCGTTGTGTGCAGCGCGGGGCAGCTGAACGGCACCCGCATCTGCGAGGACACGGCTCTGCTGACCGACACGCTGCGCGGCGCGTGGGGCTTTGCCGGTGCGGTGCTGGCAGAGCCGGGCGCGGTGCAGGACCCGGCCCGGACGCTGGCCGCGGGCGTGGACTTTGCCCCTGCGGACGCGGGGCGGCTTGTGGATGCCGTGCAGTCCGGCGCACTGGACGAGTCCGTTTTAAACCGCGCTGCATCGAACATTATACGCACTCTTTTGGCCGCATCGACCCAGCCGTCCCCCGCGGACCGTGACTGCACCGCAGACCGCAGTCTGGCTGTCGAGCTGGCCAAGCAGAGCGGTGTGCTCCTGCGCAATCTGGGCGCACTGCCGCTGCACAAGGGGCAGAAGGTAGCCTACATCGGCGCCTTCGCCGACCACCCGCGCTATTCCGCCGGTCATCCCCGCGCGCCGCAGGTCACAAGTGCCATCGACGCTGCGGTCCTGCATGGCCGCAAGATCCATTATATCGAGGGCTTCCCCGCGGACCGCGACCAGCGCGACGAGGCGGAGTTCCTGCGTGCCGTGGCCGCCGCCGAAGCTGCGGACGCCGCGGTCATCTTTGCCGGTCTGCCCGAATGTGCCGAGCTGGCCGCCGCGGACCGGCGGCACATGCGCCTGCCCGAATGCCAGAACAACCTGATTGCCCGCGTAGCCGCCGTGCAGAAGAACACCGTCGTGGTGCTGCACACCTCCGGCCCGGTGGAGTGCCCCTGGGCGGACGATGTATCGTCGGTTTTGTGCATGTATCTGGCGGGCGAGGGTCTGGGCGAGGCCACGGACGCCCTGCTGTGGGGCGACGCCGACCCCTGCGGGCGTCTGCCCGAGACCTGGCCCCTGCGGCTGGAGGACACGCCCTGCTATCTGGATTTCCCGGGTGACGGCGTGACCGCCGACTACCGCGAGGGCGTCTACGTGGGCTACCGCTGGTATGACGCCCGCAAAATGCCGGTGCGCTGGCCGTTCGGCCACGGGCTGAGCTACACGGGCTACGTCTACCGCGGCGCGGCGCTGGACGCTGACACGCTGACGCCGGGCGGCACCGTGACCGCGCGGGTGACGGTGAAAAACAGCGGCGCGATGCGCGGAGCCGAGGTCGTGCAGCTCTATGTGGCCGACGCCACGGGCGCGCCGGTGCCGGGCGGGCGGGTGCCCCAGGCGCTGCGCAGGTTTGCGAAGATCGACCTGCAGCCCGGCGAGGAGCGGGAGGTCGTCTTTACGCTGACGCCGCAGGATATAAGCCGTTACAGCCCCGAGCTGCACACCTGGTGCGCCGCGCCGGGCCGGTACGAAATACGCATCGGGCATTCGAGCCGGGACATCCGCGCGGTGCTGGCCTTACAGTATGCGGACGCAAAAATTTGAGCTTATTATAAAGGAGATGCAACTATGTCTATCAAGATCACCGAACAGAATTTTGAAACCGAGGTTTTGCAGAGCGCCATGCCCGTCGTGGTGGATTTCTGGGCCGACTGGTGCGGCCCCTGCAAGATGATGGGCCCCGTGCTGGAGGAGCTCGCCGCGGCGCATCCCACCGTCAAGGTCGGCAAGCTGAACACCGACGAGAACCTGAAGCTGGCCATGGCCCGCAAGATCGACGCCATCCCGGCGCTGCTGCTTTTCAGGAACGGTCAGGAGGTCAGCCGGTCCGTCGGCTACAAGCCCGCCGTCGAGCTGGAGGCGTGGCTGCGGGAAAACGGGGCGATTTGATTTACTGGGGTTTTGTTCCTTCTTTACAAAGAAGGAACCGAAGAAATTCCAATAAAATAGACGCAAAAAGCGCTGCTGTCGAAGAGTGACAGCAGCGCTTTTTTTGGCTATGGCGTTGTCGGGTTTTTGGGACGAGTGCTCATCTGTATTACAGCCGTAGGGCGGCATGCCCCCATGCCGCCGAAGGTCCGCGTGGCCGCCTGTTTAACGGGTTGCCGCGCAAGCTCGGCGGAGGGGTCAAGACCCCTCCCTACGGACTAACTTTCACGGGTGCTTTGTAGGGAGCGGTCTTGACCGCTCCGTGCCCGTGTGCGGTAACCGCGCGTTTACGGGGCAGATGTTACCTGTATTACAGCCGTAGGGCGACATGCTTACCCCATCGCCTCCGCAATTTCCGCGTCCGTCAGGGTCTTGCGGACCGGCTGCGGCTCCCCGTTACCTTCGTGCAGAACCATCACCCAGTAATCCAGATCCAGCCATTGGCCGAACTTGTACCCGGTGCGCTTCTCCGTCGCCATCTTCCTGAACCCTAACGCGCGGTGGAAATCGTTGCTCTGGCGGTTATTCCCGGCCACAAGGGCAAAGGCGTTGTAATAGCCCTGCGCCTTCAAAAGCGCCAGCAGCGCGCGGTACAGCCGCCCGCCGACACCCTGACCGACGCAGTCGGGCGCACAGTAGACCGTCGTCTCGACATCCCACGAGTACGCCTCGCGCTCATGCCACAGGTGCGCACAGGCAAAGCCCTGCAGCCGCCCGTCGGCGCTCTCGGCCAGGATAAACGGCGCGTTCTCCCGCACATGGGCAATGTTCGCGCGGTATTCCTCCACGGTGGACGGCGCGTACTGGAAGGTCTGCGTGCCGTGGCGCACATACCAGTTGTACAGCGCACAGACCGCGGCGGCATCGTCCGGCGTGGCCATCCGCAGGATAATTTTGTTGTCGGCGGCCCACCGGGCGGCCAGGGCCTCTTTGTCGGCCTTCGGCAGTTTTTTCAGCGCTGCTTCGCGTTTTAATGCCGCACTTTTATCAGCGCATTTCTCTGCGTAGGCCAGGCGCACGGCGTCCCTGCCATGGCTTTTTGTGTACCTGGCCCCGCCCTTGCCGCTGCGGTGAGCCTTTACGCGGCGGGCCAGATCGTTCGTCCAGCCGCCGTACAGGCTGCCGTCCGGGCAGCGCAGCAGGTAGGCCCAGGCGGGCGCGGGGGTCGGCTCCTGCGCCTCGGCGGGGCTGGGGGACGGGCCAAAGCGAATCGGTTCGGCTTCGCTCATTCCTCGCTGACCTTCTTCCCCGCGGCGCGCAGCGTGCGGCGGCATGCCTCGATGGCCGTCGCCTTGTCATCGGCGGTGATCAGGAACCGGCTGGGGTGGCAGAACCGCAGGCCCAGGCCGCTGACCTCGCGCAGCTTGTCCTCGGGCTTGCCGGCCCAGGCCACCGGGAACGGCTGCTTGCTGCGCTTGGTGCGGTGGTCGTTGACGCACTGCGCACTGTAGCCGCCGCGCTGGCTGGGGTAGACGACAAAGATCGCGTCGGTCTTGTACAGGCCGTTTTTCCACGGCATATAGGCGGGCAGCACGACGATGCCGTCCTTCATGCTGGCGTAAGCGCGGCGGACCGTGTCGTCGGCGCGGTTCACGGCGTTGGCGGCGGCGATCTCGTTCTCAAGGATCTGCTTTGCCACGGGCACGGCACGCCAGAAGCACACGTCGGGGTCATCCTTCGAGTCCCACAGCGGGTTGAAACTGCCGATGGCGTCGGCCAGCGAGTTCTGCTCGCCGGTGTTGTCGTTCAGATCCAACGGCTGGATGAAGTTTTCATCCAGCAGGCGGGCCTGATGCTCGCCCACGAGCTGTGCGCCGAGCAGCCGCCACAGCAGGCCGAACGCGGCGTAGGGCACGCCGTTGGGGCGGCACTCCCGCGGCTCGGAGTGGTGGTCGAACATGCCGCCGCCGACGTCGTAGACGATGCCGTCGAAGTCATCCGGCACAACGAAGCCCCGCGTCACCTGAATGTCAGGGCGCAGGATTTGTAAAAGGGCGGTGGAAAAAACATCATCCGCATGGAATTTTCCGCCGTGGGTAAAGCCTTTTGCAGGGATTTTCATAGTATACTCCTCGCGTAAATCTATGGTGTGCCGCGGTGGCCGGGGACCGGCCGCCCTACGGGTGTCGTGTTATGCTTGCATCGGGGGTAGGGGCCGGGCATGCCCGGCCCCTACGCGCTGCGAAATCATACGGTCAATTCGTGGTACGCCTCCCCGCCCAGCTCCTTCCAGGTAAACACGCCGTTTTCCCGCGTCATATAGCTGTGGGGGGTGCCTGCCTTGGGGAGGGAGACCGAGCCGGGGTTGAGATACAGATTATCCGTCCCGAACACCTCCCAGGCGGGGATGTGCGTGTGGCCGTGCAGCAGGACGTCCCCGGGCTGCAGCGGCGGCAGGTGGGCCGTGTTGTACACATGGCCGTGGGTCGCGTAGAGCAGGCGGCTGCCCGCCGTGAGGACCGCGTAGTCGGCCAGCACCGGAAATTCCAGCACCATCTGGTCCACCTCGGTGTCGCAGTTGCCGCGCACGCAGAAAATCTGATTTTTCCGCGCGTTCAGCAGGGCGATGACCTCCTTGGGCGCATAGTCGGGCGGCAGGTCGTTGCGCGGGCCGTGGTAGAGCAGGTCGCCCAACAGCAGCAGGCGGTCTGCGCCCTCGCGGTCCCAGGCGGCCAGCAGGTCTCGGCAATAGCCCGCCGCGCCGTGAATATCCGATGCGATCAGCAGCTTCATAGCGTTCTCCTTTTATACCGTCACATCGCCGACGATCATCCGCCCGTCGGTGCCGATGGCGTAGACTGTGTACTTGCGTGGGGTGTCGCCGTGCTCAAGCAGGATGCCGCCCTGCGTCGGCTCCACATAGCTGAACTGCCGGTGGGCCGTGGTGGCATGGGGGTGCTCATCGGGCAGGCTGTAGGCCAGAACGCCGCCCTGCGCACAGAAGTCGTCGGGCAGGGGGTGCTCCTCGCCGTTCAGATAGAGGCGGTAGACGCCTGGCGCGTCGGTGCCCACGGGGCGTATCCACGCGCTGCACCGGGTACGGCCCTGCGGCGGCGTGCTGGACTTGCGCTGGCGCATCAGCAGGGCCACATTGTCCCACGCGACCATAAAGTCGTCCAGCGGCATCTCGATCTCGCAGTCGAAATCCTCTGCCGCGGCATACGGGTCACAGAGCAGCACCTTGGGTTCGCCGTCCAGCGACGATGCAAACCCGCGCAGCGCTGCGCAGTGCCGCTCCGGCGCTCCGGCGGCGATCTGTGCCGGGGTCGATTGCAATGTAACGACAGCGCCGCACCCGGCGCGGGCCTCGGCGCGCAGCAGCGCCAGGTCCGCGTAGGCCACCCACGCGGGGAAGCCCCACTGCGCCGCCGCGGCGGCGGCAAAGCTCAGGTTTCGGGGGCCGCAGTCATCGGGTGCGCGCCAGTCGCGCAGCACCTGGGCGAACTCCTCGGGCAGCAGATCGGCGCCCCAGCGGTTCGTCAGGCTGGCCAGCGAGATCGCCGCGTCCATCCAGGGCTGCAGCGCCGGGGCGCGGCGGGCCGCCGTGTAGGGCATCAGGTGCAGCCGTGCGTTGACGAGCCGCCCGCGCGCGGGGATGACGTCCACCACCCGCACGCTGGCCCCCAGCAGCATAACAGCGGGGCTCACCTTCTCATTTTTGGAGTAAAGGTAGATGCGCAGCTGCACCGCCGTGGCGTATTTGCTGTCAAGCTGCAGGCGGTCAGGCCAGCGCTGCACGGGGCCGCGCGCCTGATAGGGCGGGCCTTCCCGGTGCAGACTGGGGCTCCACTTGCCAAAGCTGTTCCACGTCGTCCAGTTGCCGTCCACCATGACGCGGACCTGGGCCTCCACCGCCGTGTCCTCGGGCGAGGCCGCGTTCCAGCTGACCCGCAGCGCATCAAACAGCGGCATCGGGATCGGTGCGCTGGTGTAGCAGCCGTAGGGCACATAGCCGCCCTGCACCAGATCCAGCACGATGCAGTTCTGCTGGACGGTCACGTTGTCCAGCTCACCGTGCATGAAGGCTTCGGTGTCCTGCAAAAGGACGGTATTTTTTTCCATACCGGGTCCCCCTTACTGGTCGAATTTGGGCTGGTTCTGCGCCATGCGGTCCTCGATCTCGGCGGCGCGGCGGGCGTTGATCGTTTCCTCGAGCTTAAAGACCTTTTCGAGACCCGGGTAGACGATCATCAGGGCAATCGTGACGGGCAGCCAGAAGCCGAACGCCAAAATCGTCAGGATCGTGGCGGGCAGGTAGAGCAGCGTTGCGCCCCAGTACAGGGCCAGCACCAGCGCCGCCGCCGCGGTGCGCGGGAAGAAGCCGAAGAACATCAGCCCGGCGTTTTTGGCGATTTGGGCAAGCGGCAGATCCACGAGCGGCACCTGCGCCAGCAGCCAGGTGAAGAAGCCCGTGCAGACGAAGATGCCCGCGAAGGAGGCGACCCACAGGGCGGTGCCGGTGTTGCCGCTCTCGGCCTGGGCGCGGAGCATCCAGGCCCAGCTGCCCACAAACAGGCCCAGCAGTGCGCCGGGCACAAGGCTCTGCCGCCAGTTCTGCTTCCAGGCGCGTTTATAGGTGTTCCACCAGTAGCCGGGCTCATCGCGCAGGGCGCGCAGCACGGTATCAATCATACCGGACAGGAACGGCCCGCCGACCAGGCCGCCGACCACACCGCCGACGACGGTCAGCAGCGCGGACCCGGCCATCATGCCAAAGACGGCCAGCGCCGTGCCGGGCAGAAAGCCCAGCACGCAGAGGATGCCGGATTTATACAGCGGCCACAGGTCGCGGCCCAGCAGTTCAAAAAAGCGCGCAATGCCGACCTTACGGCCCTGGCTGGGAGTTTCGTTTGTTTCGTTTGACATGACGAGGTTTCCTTTCTCGGCTGATTTTTCGGCTAAAGTTTTAACGGCAGTCTCCCGGGAGGTTGTTCTTTCTTTTGGCAGCAAAAGAAAGAACCAAAGAAAACTGCCGCTGTTTCGACGCAGCGGACCCGCGACTTGGGGGCTGCACGCCCCCAAGACCCCCAAAGAGGAGGTCGGAAGTCTCGGCGGCTAAACGGACGCAGTATTACTGTCCGTTCTTAACGCCGCCGAGCCTTCCTCCGTTTTGAAATTCGGGTGTTGCGGGGTTGTGCGCGTGGGGCCACAGTTGAGCGCAGCGAAACTGGGGAGCGCACAATGATTGCCCCCGCGGGGCAATCAACCGCACGAGCGGGTTTGCGCAGCAAACTGGCGGCGCTCGTTGTGCGCCGCCAAGCGCCCCCGAACCCCCGCAGTTTTTAACGGGTGCTCTGTAGGGGCGGCATATATGCCGCCCGCAACCTACCGTGGCAACCCGTCAACGGGCAACCACCGCACACTACGAAGGGGCGGGCTGCCGCCCTCCCTTGCCCCTCTCGTCCGCAACCCGTTCACGTCAGTCCGTAGGGAGGGGTCTTGACCCCTCCGCTGCTTTCCGACCCACTATCGTGACCGGGTCATCCGTAGGGGAGGGATTCATCCCTCCCGGGGCGTTTGCGTTTCCACTCGCTTCCGGCCCGCCCCCGCCTACACTATCACAACTATATCATACCCTCTTTCCCCCGCCGTTGCAAGGCGTGGTCAAAATAAGTTTACAAATTTTCCTGTCGATTTGTGTTATAATAGAAAAAGTATGATAAAAGGAGCGTACCCGCACTATGGCTTGGGTCACAAAGGACAGTACCGAAACTTACAATCAGACGCCGGAACCCCCGCGCGAATATACAAAAAAAGAAAAAGCCGCCAACTGGTGGCACTATCACTGGATGGCCGTGGTCGTGGCCGTGCTGGTCGTCGTGTTCGGCGTGTGGATCATCAAGGACACCGTTTTTCAGACGCGCCCCGACGTGCAGGTCGCTTATGTCGGCACCAGCGACCTGCCCACCGACACCGTCACCGCGCTGCAGGACGCGCTGACGCCGTTCTGCTCCGACCTGAACGGCGACGGCAAGGTCGTTGTGCAGGTGGACAGCTACACCGTTGACTTTGACGCCGCGAACGAGAACACCGACGCCTACTACCAGATGGCCGGCGTCACCCGGCTGAGCGCCGAGCTGTCGTCCGGCGGCAAGACCTACATCTTCCTGCTGGAGGACCCCGAGGGCTTTGAGGCCCAGACCGGCGCACTGCAATACCTGGACGGCACGGTCCCCGACGACCCCGAGACCACCGACGCCGACTGGCGCGAGATGGTCTACCGCTGGACCGACTGCCCCGTGCTGACCGGGCTGGATCTGGGCTGCTATGAGGGTCTCACCCTGATGGACGACGTCACCGGCACGAACCAGAGCGTGCTGGCGCACCTCTACGTGGGACGCCGCGGCGTCTGGGACGAACAGCAGGTCCCGACCTACGAGGGCTGCGCCGAGCTGTGGGACACCCTGACCGCAGGGGCTGTCTCCACCGCCGCCGAATGAGCCGGGCGCTGCCGCCCCTGAAGGGGCATCTGCGCAAAAAGGTGCAGCCCCGGCCCAAAACGCCGCCCCTGCCGGACAACCCCTACAAGCGCTTTTTCACGGAGAATCGCAGCTTTGAGGAGCTGGCGAGGAAGCGAAAGCTGTAACTCCCAAGCCTTCCCCCCAAGGGGCTGCGCCCGCAGGCGCGTGTCGGAGCGCAACCGCCGTAGGCGGCTCTTAGCGCGGAGACTGAAGGTGGCGCCGCAGCGCCGGATGAGGGGGAAGTTCGCCTTATTGCCCGTTTTTATAACAGCCACGTAAGCTTTGCCCTCATCAGTCCGCTTCGCGGACAGCTTCCCCCAGATGGGGAAGCCTTTTTTCTGTCGCATCCCACCCGGGATGCGACATTTTTTATATTTCCCATTCGCTACAATAAACTATGCAACAATTTTTGTAACGGAGGGATTCCCAACTATGCTGCAAACTCTCGAACGTACCAACATCTTTGACGCCCGCGTACTTACTGCCGCCCATGCCGATGCCCTGCGTGCGCTGGCCGGGCCGGGCGGGCTGCCGCTGCTGCCCTGCCTGCACCCGGCCTTGGAGGAAGGCCAGATCGTCGGCGACTACGCCGGGCAGGACGAATTACAGGCCGCCGCCGCGCTGCTGCCGCTCTACGCCGAGGACCCGCTGCCCACAAGTCTGCGCGCCGCAGGCTACGGGGCCGACGGACAGGGTGCGGTGCTGACGCCGCCCATACTGCGCGAGGATTACACGCAGCTGCGGCATTTTCTGCGGTTGGCGCTGCGCTGGGCCACCGAGCGGTACGCCAGCTACCATGTCTGGGCCGTGCTGCCGCTGGACTTGGAACACCCGGAGGCGTGTGATGATCTGTGTGCGCAGTATCTCTCGGCAGGGCTGACGTTGCGCGGGATGCGGCCCATGGTCGGGGCCGACCAGATGCTGATTTTTTCAGCGCACGGTCTTGTGAAATGGCGCGACCCGCTGCGCCGGTGCCATCTGGCTGACCCGGCCCTGCCGCGGGTGCTCGAGCGCGGGTACGCCGCCGCGGATTTCGGCTGGGGAAAGAACGGGCTGGAGCTGGTGTTGAGGCCGGTGTGAAAAAGGAAAACAAACGGCCACATGAACCTGCGGCGGGGTGAGGGCACCCCGCCCTACTCACAACCGGGAAAGGGGATTGTAGGGCGGCCTGCCCACAGGCCGCCGCGGAAATTTTCGTCGGCGGAAAGCTGCCGGGTCGTCGAGGACGCCGACCCCTACAGAATAAACCATGTAAGAGGCTGCACCGGCAGGTGCACGGGAGGGATGAATTCCTTCCCTACAAATTGAAGATTAAAGCGATACAGCGGCGAAGCTGCGGGCCGGGCATGCCCGGCCCCTACGGCTCTACAAAAAAAGTGCCCCACGCATTTCTGCGTGGGGCACTTTTTATGTAGCGTTAGCCGTTAAGCAGCCCTTGCACAAATTACTTGTACAGGTCGACCAGCTTGGTCAGGTGCTCGTAACGGGCATCGGCGGCAGCCTGGTTCTTCTCGAACAGAGCCTTGGCGCGATCCGGGAAGGCGCGAGCCAGACGGCTGTAACGAGTCTCGTTGGCCAGGAAGTCCTGATACTTGCTCATGTCGCCAGCCTTGGAGGTCAGGGTGAACGGGTTCTTGCCCTCGGCCTTGGCAGCGGGGTTGAAGCTGAACAGGTTCCAGTAACCGGCAGCAACAGCCTTCTTCATCTCGTTCTGGCAGTTGGTCATGCCGCCCTTGACACCGTGCAGCTCGCAGGGAGCGTAGCCGATGATCAGAGACGGGCCGGGATAAGCCTCAGCCTCGGCGATGACCTTGACAGCCTGAGCCATGTTGGCGCCCAGAGCGATCTGAGCAACATAGATGTAGCCGTAGGTCATGCAGATCTCAGCCAGAGACTTCTTGCTGATCTCCTTACCGGCAGCAGCGAACTGGCAGACCTCACCGATGTTGGAGGCCTTGGAAGCCTGTCCGCCGGTGTTGGAGTACATCTCGGTGTCGAAGACCATAACATTGACGTCGTGGCCGGAAGCCAGGACGTGATCCAGGCCGCCGTAACCGATGTCATAAGCCCAGCCGTCGCCGCCGAAGATCCAGAAGCTCTTCTTGGCCAGGTACTGCTTGTCCTTCAGGATCTCCTTGGACTCGTCGCAGCCACAGGCCTCCAGGGCAGCGATCAGGGCCTTTGCGGGCTCGTCGTTTGCCTTGGTGTTGTTCTTGGTCTCCAGGAACTTGTCGATGACAGCATCCAGCTCAGCGTTCTTACCCTTCAGGGCTTCAACCTTGGTGATCAGGTTGGCGCGGACGGTCTCGTAACCGATCTGCATGCCCAGGCCGTGCTCAGCGTTGTCCTCGAACAGAGAGTTGATCCAGGCGGGGCCGTGGCCAGACTCTTTGTTGGTGGTGTACGGGCTGATAGAAGCGGTACCACCCCAGATAGAGGAGCAGCCGGTGGCGTTGGAGATGAACATCTTCTCGCCGAACAGCTGGGTGATCAGGCGGGCATAAGAGGTCTCGGCGCAGCCAGCGCAGGAGCCGGAGAACTCAAGCAGCGGCTGGTTGAACTGAGAACCCTTGACGGAAACCTCGGAAACAACGCCGGGGACGTTGTCCTTCTTGCGGATGTTCTCGACGCAGTAGTCGAAAGCAGCCTGCTGCTCGGACTGGCTCTCCTGCGGCTTCATCTCGATAGCGGCAGTCGGGCAGACGGTGACGCACTCGCCGCAGCCCATGCAGTCCAGAGGAGACACGGCCATGGTGAACTTGTACTCGCTTGCCTTGGGCTTGGTGTCGGCCAGCTTGGTGGAAGCGGGCGCAGCCTCAGCCTCGGCAGCAGTCAGGCAGAACGGACGGATGGTGGCGTGAGAGCAGACGAAGGCACACTGGTTGCACTGGATGCACTTCTCGGCGTTCCACTCGGGAACCATAACAGCCGTGCCGCGCTTCTCGTAAGCGGAAGCACCCTGCTCCCACTCGCCGTTGACGTTGCCCTCGAAGGCGGAGACAGGCAGGCTGTCGCCGTCCATACGGGAGATGGGCTCCATAACGTCGCGGATCTGCTTGACCAGAGCCTCGGGTCCCTTCAGGGCCTTCGGAGCCGGATCAGCAGCGGGGTTGGACCAGGAGGCGGGGACCTCGACCTTATGGACAGCGTCCAGGCCGGCATCGATAGCCTTCCAGTTCATCTGGACAACAGCGTCGCCCTTCTTGCCGTAGCTCTTCTTGGCAGCGGCCTTCATGTACTCGACGGCATCGTCGATGGGCATGACGTCGGCCAGCTTGAAGAAGGCAGACTGCAGGATGGTGTTGGTGCGCTTGCCCATGCCGATCTCGATAGCCTTATCGATAGCGTTGATGGTGTACAGCTGAATGTTGTTGTCGGCAATGTACTTCTTGTCGGCAGCATTCAGGTGCTCATCCAGCTCGGCATCGGTCCACTGGCAGTTGATCATAAAGACGCCGCCCGGCTTGACATCCTGGACCATCTTCATGCCCATGTGGATGTAAGCGGGGTTGTGGCAGGCCACGAAGTCAGCCTGGTTGATGTAGTAGGGGCTGCGGATGGGCTTGTCGCCGAAACGCAGGTGGCTGATGGTGACACCGCCGGTCTTCTTGGAGTCATACTGGAAGTAAGCCTGAATGTACTTGTCCGTATGGTCGCCGATGATCTTGGTGGAGTTCTTGTTGGCACCGACAGTACCGTCGCCGCCGAGACCCCAGAACTTGCACTCCTTGGTGCCGGGGGCGGAGGTGATGGGAGCGGGCTTGACCTCAGGCAGGCTGAGGTTGGTCACGTCGTCGGTGATGCCGATGGTGAAGCGGGACTTCGGAGCGTCCTTCTCCAGCTCGGTGTAGATAGCAAAGACGCTGGACGGCGGGGTGTCCTTGGAGCCCAGGCCGTAGCGGCCGCCGGTCAGGACGACGTCGTTCATGCCGGCCTCACGCAGGGTGGTGGCGACATCCAGGTACAGGGGCTCGCCCAGGGAGCCGGGCTCCTTGGTGCGGTCCAGAACGGCGATCTTCTTGACGGTCTTGGGCAGGACCTTCAGCAGGGCGCTGGAGACCCAGGGACGGTACAGGCGGACCAGAACCAGGCCGACCTTCTCGCCCTTGGCGGTCAGGTAGTCAACGACCTCCTCTGCAACGTCGCAGATGGAGCCCATGGCGATGATGACGCGGTCAGCATCCTCGGCGCCGTAGTAGTTGAACAGGTCGTAGTTGGTGCCCAGCTTCTCGTTGATCTTGGCCATGTACTTCTCAACAACGGCAGGCAGAGCCTCGTAAGCGGGGTTGCAGGCCTCACGATGCTGGAAGAAGACGTCGCCGTTCTCGTGAGAACCGCGCATCTTGGGGTGCTCGGGGTTCAGGGCCTTGGCACGGAACTCCTCGACAGCCTCCATGTTGCACATTTCCTTCAGGTCCTCGTAGTCCCACTTCTCGATCTTCTGGATCTCGTGGGAGGTACGGAAGCCGTCGAAGAAGTTCACGAACGGAACGTGGCCCTCGATAGCGGACAGGTGGGCAACGGGAGACAGGTCCATGACCTCCTGCGGGTTGCTCTCGGCCAGCATGGCAAAGCCGGTCTGACGAACGGCCATAACGTCGCTGTGGTCACCGAAGATGTTCAGGGACTGGGTAGCAACGGTACGTGCAGAAACGTCAAAGACGCAGGGCAGCTGCTCAGCGGCGATCTTGTACATGTTGGGGATCATCAGCAGAAGACCCTGGGAAGCGGTAAAGGTGGTGGTGATGGCACCGGTACCGAGAGAACCGTGGACAGCGCCTGCGGCGCCGGCCTCGGACTCCATCTCAACAACCTTGACCTGGTTGCCGAAGATGTTCTTCAGGCCTGCAGCGCTCCACTGGTCAACGGTGTCGGCCATGGGGCTGGAGGGGGTGATGGGGTAGATGGCAGCCACATCGGTGAATGCATAAGCTACATGCGCCGCAGCGGTATTGCCGTCCATAGACTGTTTAGCTCTGGGCATTTTCTTTCCTCCGTTTTTATTAGAGTTTTGCATTATAGAGCTGTGCGGTTGTCAGGGCCGCACAAATCCTGCGTCATTTGGCACGTGCCCCAATGTTGCTCCGGGCATAGTTCCAGACAAACGCTTTTGCATAGCTTTATTGTACCAAAAAACACCCCTTTTCGTAAAGGGGTTTTGTTCAGAAAGTTGCACATATTTTTAGAACTGTTGTGTGCATTTTGACCACAATGACGAACAAGGCGGTTTTTAGGGCGTTTTTGGGTACGGTTTATAGGACAGCGTTCCGGATTGTGGAATCTTTGCCCGGGAACGGCAGCCTCCCGGGAGGTTATTCTTTCTTTTGCCAACAAAAGAAAGAACCAAAGAAAATTGCCGCTGTTGCGACGCAGCGGACCCGCGCCTTAGGGGCTGCACGCCCCTAAGAACCCCAAAGCGGAAGTCGGAAGGGGCGGGGGCTAAACGGACGCAGTATTACTGTCCGTTCTTAACGCCCCCGCCCCTTCCTCCACTTTAAACTCGGGTGTTCCCCCGAACCCCCGCAGGGGTGAACGGCAGCTCTGTAGGGGCGGCATATATGCCGCCCGCAACCTACCGCGGCAACCCGTCAACGGGAAAGAGGGAGGGCTGCCGCCCTCCCTTGCCCCTCTCGTCGGCACCCCATTTGGGGCAGTCCGTAGGGGCCGGGCATGCCCGGCCCTCCACCTTGCCGGTACCGCCCTTTTGTCTTTTACATCGTAGGGAGGGGTCTTGACCCCTCCGCAGCCTACCGCCGCCGCGAACCGCAAAAGCCCCTCCGGCCTGCTTCGCGGCCACCTCCCCTGTGAGGGGAGGCTTTTCTCGCGTCCTTCGCCCGCGCAAAAAACATCCTTTTTTACAAAATCTCCCGCACCGTCAGCACATCCCCGTCCACGCTGAACCTTATCTTATTCTCCCCGAAATCCAGCGTGTACACCCGCTCCGGGTCGTGCTGGTAGGCGGGGCGGGGGTCGTTTTTCAGCACACCGGACAAAGCGGCGCGCTTGTTTTCCGGCACTTTGCACAAAAGCGCGTCGGGGCAAACCACCTGCAAAGCGTATTCCTTTGTCGTGTCCGTAAATCCGCCCCGGGCGTCGGGGTAGGCGTCCACATAGGGCAGATACGGCTTGATGTCGAAGATCGGCGTGCCGTCCAAAAGGTCCGCGCCGCGGACGATCAGCTCGCCGTTTTCGACGCCCGCCAGCTCCACGCAGGAAAGCCCCAGCGCGTTCGGGCGGTAGGGGCTGCGGGTCGCAAAGACGCCGCGGCGCTCGTTGCCGCCCAGGCGCGGCGGGCGCACGGTGGGCCGCCAGCTTTTGCCCGCGGCATACTCCGCCGCCACGGTGGAAAACTGCCAGATCAGCCACAGCCGGTCATACCCCTCGATGCCGGCCAGCGCGTTCGGGTCGCGGTATTCCGGCTCAAACACGATGCGCGCCGTCAGCTCCGGCACCAGCCCGCTCTGCCGCGGGATGCCGAATTTATCCGTAAAATCCGTGCGGATATGCGCAATCGGATGAATTGTGTACTCCATGGTAACGTCTGCCCCCTTTTTGCCGTCTATTATATAGGAAAAGAACAGATTTTACAACTTCCCCATCTTCCCACCATCGTCGAAATATGGTACAATATGTGGTATATTGCACGTAAGGAGGTGTGCGTTTGGCACCAATCATCCGTACAGAGAAGCTGCGCAAGGTCTATGCCGTCGGCAAGGAGCGCGTCGTTGCGCTGAATAATGTCGATCTGTCGATAGAAAAAGGCGAGTTCTGCTGTATCGTCGGCCAGTCGGGCAGCGGCAAGTCCACACTGCTGAACCAGCTGGCCGGGCTGGAAAAGCCGACGTCCGGCAAGGTATACATAGGAAAGCACGAGATCAGCAAAATGACCGAGAACGAGTTGGCCGAGTTCCGCCAGCAGCACCTGGGGTTCATTTTTCAGAGCTACAACCTGCTGCCCACCATGACGGCGGCGGAGAACGTCGCCCTGCCGCTGATGTTCAAGGGTGTGGACAAAAAGACCCGTCTGGCCCGCGCCCGCAAAGAGCTGAAATCCATGGGTCTGCTGGGCCGCGCCAACCACCTGCCCACCGAGATGAGCGGCGGCCAGCAGCAGCGCGTCGGCATTGCCCGCGCGTTCGTCAGCAGTCCCAAGGTCATTTTTGCCGATGAGCCGACAGGAAACCTCGACTCCCGCACAAGCAAGCAGGTACTGTACCGTATGCTGGAAATGTCCAAAAACAGCGGTGTCACGTTCGTTATGGTCACCCACGAGCCGGACCTGGCCGAGTGCGCGGACCGCATTGTGACGATCCTGGACGGCAAGGTCTGCTCCAACGTCGTGCAGGACGAGGAGACGAAGAAGAAAAACCGCGACGCCCTCTTTGCCGATCTGGAAGGGAATCTGGATATTGGCGGGGAGGCAGCGAAGGAACAAAACGAAAAGATAAAAGATAATAGATAAAAGATAATAAAAAATGTGGAGTTTTGGCCCGGGGCCAAAACAAAACGTAGGGGCGGATTCCATATCCGCCCGCGGCACCTGCCGCAAGCTGCACGGGCGCATATAGAATGCGCCCCTACGACAGCACAATTTTTTGAGCGGTGCGCAGCGCCGCGTTCCACCATTTTTATTATCTATTATCTTTTATCTATTATCTTAAAAATTTGGAGGTATTACATTGAAACGCCTATTTTCCCTGCTGACCGCCTTTGCTCTGGCGGCGGCGCTGTGTGCGCCGGTTATGGCAGACGACGTCATCACACCGGATGTCACCGACCCCACCCCCACGCCGACGGCGGCCATTGACACGACCAGCTCCGACGGCGTCTACGTCTCCGCCTACTCCGTCACCGACACTGCGGGCGGCGAGGTCACCACCGTGCAGGTCGGTGATAAGATCAACATCGTGCTCAAGGTCGTGGACCACGCCTCGGCGCGGTACTGCGTCAAGCCGGAGGAGATCTCCGCGCGCATCAACTCCGCTGTGTTCACCTACACCGGCACCGGCGAGATCGGCCAGCTGTTCGACAGCAACGACGACCCCAACGCCACCCGCCTGCAGAACGTCCGCAACGGCTCGGCCTCGCCGGAGGAGGTTGCGGCGAACGCGCAGTATAATTATTACAGCTACGTCATTTTGTTCCGCGACGTCATCTACAACGGCGGCGGCAACACGCTGCCCATCAACCTGTCCTATCTGGACACCGCCAAGCCGCTGCAGCAGTTCAGCGTCACGCTGGGCCAGTGCGTGGACAAGGACCAGACGACCTCGCCCAACCTGCTCGTGCGCACCTCCAGCTACGGCGACAGCGTCACCGCAGGGCAGGCGTTCGACCTCTCCCTCGGCCTCTATGCCACCGACGGCAATGAGAACCTCGACGACGTCATCGTCTCGCTGACGCTGCCCGAGAACATCTCCCTGAACGGCGGCAGCCTGTCCAGCTACCTCGGCACCATCTGCCCCAAGCAGACCCGGGACGTCACGTTCCAGGTCATGCCCGCCTCCGGCTTTACCGGCACGGTGGCCAGCATCACCGTCAACATGACCGGCACCGGCTCTGTCACCGGCAAGGAGGTCAGCGGCACCACGACGATTTCCGTGCCCGTCAGCCAGCCCGACCGCTTTGAGGTCGGCCAGCTCGAGCTGTCCGGCGACACGATCTATGTCGGCGACACCGGCAGCGTCTCCCTCTCCTACGTCAACAAGGGCAAGAACCCCGTCAGCAATCTGGAAGCCCGCCTGACCGGCACGAATCTGGGTGCGGGCGGCTACCAGTACCTCGGCAACCTGGCCGCCGGCACCGAGGGCAGCGTGGACTTTGACATCGTCCCCGATGCCGCGGGCACGGTCAGCGGCATCATCACGCTGAACTACGAGGATGCCTCCGGCAACCCGCAGACCATCTCGAAGGACTTTTCTGTCAGTGCCGAGGAGATGAACATGGACGACTTCAACTATGACCCGTCGATGGACGACACCCAGCCCGAGCAGACCGGTATGCCGGTCTGGGCGTGGGTGCTCATCGGTGTCTGCGGCGCAGTGGTCGTGATCGTAGTCATCGTGGTCGTGGTACGCAAGCGCAAAAAGGCCAAGGCACTGGCCGCGCTGGAAGCAGAGGACAGCGATGAAGATCTCTGATGAAATCAGCCTGTCGGCGCGCAACCTGCTGCGCCGCAAGGGCCGCACGGCGCTGACGCTCGTCGGCGTCGTCATCGGCACCTGCATGGTCGTGCTGATGATCTCGCTGGGCATCGCCCAGACCAAAACCAACGAGGAGATGCTGCAAAGCTGGGGCGACCTGACCCAGGTGCAGATCTACGGCTACGGCACGATGGTCGGCAGCGACGGCAAGCCGCTGTATCTGGACGACGCGGCCATCGCCAACATCAAGCAGATCCCCCACGTGGCGGCGGCCACGCCCTACGCGCAGGCGTATAATCTGGAGGGCACCATCACGGCGGGCCGCAATGACCGCTACACGATGGAAATTTACAATTTGATCGGCATCGACCCCACCGCACTGGAGCCGATGGGCTTCGCCCTGCAGAGCGGCAGCTGGCTCACGAACACCCCCGCCAGCGAGAAGGCGGCGAAATTGCAGATTTTGGTCGGCGGGTCCACCGGGTATGAGTTTCAGGACTCGCGCAAGAGCCCCAACAGCCCCAAGCGCTACCGCTGGCAGGGCCAGACCGATGCCAACGGCAAGGAGCTGCCGCCCTTTGTGGACATCGACAAGGATAAGATGACCCTGACCATCCGGACCGGCGAGGGCTCCACCGAAAAGACCCGCAGCTGGGAGCTGGAGGTCGTGGGCGTGCTGGAGCCGGACGGTGCCAAGGGCTACTGGACTCAGAGCGGCATTGTGCTGCGCATTCAGGACATGAAGATGCTGCAAAAGGTCTACAACGACATGACCAAAACCAAGACCGAGGAAAAGAGCTACGAGCAGGTCTACGTCAAGGTCGATGACCTGAAGAACGTCACCGACGTTGAGACGGCCATCCACGAGCTGGGCTTCACCAACACCTACTCGATGAACCAGCAGCGCGAGGAGATGCAGCAGCAGGTCATAAAAAGCCAGATGATCTTCGGCGGCATCGCGGCGGTCTCACTGTTTGTGGCGGCCATCAACATCATCAACACCATGACGATGGCCATCTATGAGCGCACCCGGGAGATTGGCGTCATGAAGGTGCTGGGCTGTGAGCTGGGCAGCATCCGCACGATGTTCCTGCTGGAAAGCTCGACCATCGGGTTTATCGGCGGGCTGATCGGCGTAGCGTTCAGCCTGCTGGCCAGCTTTGTGCTGAACAACCTTTCCACAATTTTAGCGGCGTTCGGTCAGGGCGGCGGGTTGGACCTGTCCGGCATGATGGGCGGCGGGTACTACTACATGGACGGGGGCGGCAGCGCGGCCATTTCGATCATCCCGCCCTGGCTCATGCTGGCGGCGCTGGTATTCGCCACGCTGGTGGGGCTGGTAGCCGGTATCCTGCCCGCGAACAAGGCGGTCAGGATCAGTGCGCTGGAAGCCATCCGGCACGATTAAGCGCTTATATCTTATATAAAGAACCGAGGCAGTCCCGGGAAAAGGGATCGCCTCGGTTTTTTTGTCGCCGTTCCCGCCCCACCGCGCGGTAGGGGGCGGGGCACTCGTGGGTGGGTCAGTCCGTAGGGAGGGGTCTTGACCCCTCCGCGGGCGTTTGCGGACGGCATGGGGCTTGCCCGCCGCCGCGCGGTAGGGGCGGGCATGCCCGGCCCGGGGGTTTTCCCGGAGATGGGCGGCGGCGGGAGGTTTCCGGGGCGTCGGGGACGCCGCCCCCTACGTGGGTGGCTGCCCGTTGACGTGTGGCCGCGCGAACTTGCGGCGGGGGGCGGGCACTCGTTGATGGGGCGGTCCGTAGGGAGGGGTCTTGACCCCTCCGCGGGCGTTTGCGGACGGCATGGGGCTTGCCCGCCGCCGCGCGGTAGGGGCCGGGCATGCCCGGCCCGGAGGTTTTCCCGGGAATGGGCGGCGGCAGAAGGTTTCCGGGGCGTCGGGGACGCCGCCCCCTACGTGGGTGGCTGCCCGTTGACGGGTAGCCGCGCGAACTTGCGGCGGGGTGCGGGCACCCCGCCCTACGGATGTAATTCACGTAAGCGCGGTAGGGGGGCGGGCACTCGTTGATGGGTCGGTCCGTAGGGAGGGGTCTTGACCCCCCCGTGGGCGTTTGCGGACGGCAGGGGGCTTGCCCGCCACCGCGCGATAGGGGCCGGGCATGCCCGGCCCGAGGGTTTCCCCGGGGGTGGGTGGTGACGGGAGGTTTCCGGGGCGTCGGGGACGCCGCTCCCTACGTGGGTGACTGCCCGTTGACGGGTAGCCGCGCGAACTTGCGGCGGGGTGCGGGCACCCCGCCCTACGGATGTAATTCACGTAAGCGTTGTAGGGGCCGGGCACTCGTGGGTGGGTCAGTCCGTAGGGAGGGGTCTTGACCCCTCCGTGGGCGTTTGCGGACGGCATAGGGCTTGCCCACCGCCGCGCGGTAGGGTCCGGGCATGCCCGGACCGGGGGTTTTCCCGGGGATGGGCGGTGACGGGAGGCTTCCGGGGCGTCGGGGACGCCGCCCCCTACGTGGGTGGCTGCCCGTTGACGGGCTGCCGCGCAAACTTGCGGCGGGGTGTGGGCACTCGTTGATGGGGCGGTCCGTAGGGAGGGGTCTTGACCCCTCCGTGGGCGTTTATGGACGGCAGGGGGCTTGCCCACCGCCGCGCGGTAGGGGCCGGGCATGCCCGGCCCGGGGGTTTTCCCGGGGATGGGCGACAACAGGAGGCTTCCGGGGCGTCGGGGACGCCGCCCCCTACGTGGGTAGCTGCCCGTTGACGGGTAGCCGCGCGGTAGGGTGCGGGCATACCCGCCCTACGGATGTAATTCACGTAAGCGCTGTAGGGGCGGCATATATGCCGCCCGCGAGTTTATGCGGGATGCCGTTCGCCGGTTGTTGTTTTTCTTTCAACAGTGGGCTGGCCATACGGTTGAAAATGTATCCTCGTTGCCGGGCATGGACGTTTGATAACCGACTTCATCCCACTTTGTTTTCGGTACGGCTACATCTGTGTTTTTAACAACATTTCGGACTTTTCCACCGCGGGGTTCTACAACTATAGGCAGTTTTCAACATTTTCAACAGGAAAATAAGGTCTGCAGAGAGCCTTTCGCAAAAAGTTCCACTATTTTTCTGCGATACACCGTTGCTTTGTAGTTTTCCACAGTTTTCACGAGTTTTCCACAGGGAAAACCCCGGGAAACGGTGGAAAACCGGTTTTCCTGTGGAAAAGGGGTACCTGTAGGGGTGCCGGGCCGTGGTTACGCCTATATCTTGTTTACAAACGGTTCATTTTTGTCCCATGTATAGCCGGTTGTGAACGGTGGAAAAATAAGAGTTTTCAACATTACTGTGGAAAACGGTGTGGAAAGAGTTCAGAGGGGGAGCAGGAGACTGCGGGAGGGGAGGCTTTTGGTGGGCTTCGCTCGCATAAAAACCAAAAAGCAGCTGCCCGCACAGGAGCAGCTGCTTTTTTCAACACTGTTGTTTAAAACTCGATCTTACCGAAGGCGAAATCGTCACCGTCGTGGATGCGCTCGGTGGTCTTGGGTGCCATTGGTTTGGCTGCGGGGTCGCGCGGGGCATCCGCAAACTCGCGGGCGGGCACGCTGGAGCGCGGGCCGCCGTAGCGGGGGCCACCGCGGTTGTCGCGGCGGGGAGCACCGTAGCGGGGGCCTCTGCCGCCCTCACGCGGACCGCGGGGGCCGCGTCCGCCACGGTTGTCACGGCGGGGACCGCGGCCCCCGTCACGGCGTCCGCCGCGCTGGTTGCGGGCGTTGTCGCGGTCAGGCAGGTTGCAGGCATCGGGGTCGGTGGAGTACAGCACCACATGGCGGGCCGGGCCGTCGCCCTTGCTCTCGCTGCGCACACCGTCGATCTCGGCGATGGCCGTGTGGATGATGTGGCGCTCGTAGGGGTTCATCGGTTCCATCTCATAGTAGCAGCCCGTGCGGATGACGCGGTCTGCAATGCGCCTGGCAAGGGCAGAGAGGTCGTCCTCGCGCTTGTTGCGGTAGCCGCCGACATCCAGGCCCAGCTTGACGTAAGGGCCCTCCATGCGGTTCACAACGAGGCTGGCGAGGTAGGACAGGGACTCCATCGTCTCGCCGCGGCGTCCGATCAGCGCGCCCATGTGCTCGCCGGAGACCTTCAGGACCGTGGCAGCGCCCTTCTTGACGGCGGTGAAGGTGAAGTTTTCCACACCCATCAGGTTGAAGATCGGGGTCAGGTAGTCAACGGCGGCCTGCAGGCGCGGGTCGGCGTCGATGTCAAGGGGAACCTCGACTTCCTCACCGGGGACGGGGGCCAACTCAGCCTCCTCGACCATATCCTCGACGACCTCCTTCTGGATTTCAGGGGCGGTCTCGTCAGAGATTTCAACAACCTCGGCGGGCTTTGTGGAAACTTCAGCCGGTTTTTCCTCCTCGGGCTCCTCGACCTTCACGAGGACCTTGGCGGGGATGGTCTTAAACAGCTTGCGGGTGGGGAATTCGAGGACTTCGTAGCTTACGTTGATGTCATCACGGTCAACGCCGAGAGCCTCGCAGGCGGCCTGTACGGCGGCCTCAACGGTCTTGGCGCTCATTTCCATACTGCGCATAGGGGGAACCTCCTTCTTATTTCTTATCGTTACGTTCATCACAACGGGGAGCGGGGCGGGCGCATATAGAATGCGCCCCTACGACGGCAGAGGATACACTCCCTCACAGCCGCCAACGGCGCGGGCGAGCAATGCTCGCCCCTACGGTTGGTGCGTCGTATATTTTAATCCTTATTCAGCGGGGTGGTGCGCTCGTCCTTGTAGAGTTCGGCCTCGCGCTGGCGGGCCATCTCCAGGCGCAGCTTGTTGGCCTCGCCCAGGGTGACCTCTTTTTCGACCTGCTTACCGTTCTGCTCAACGGTGACGGTGCGCTTTTTCTTCTTCTCGGCGCGCTTGGCGGCAAGCTCGGCCTCATACTGGGCCTTGAACTTCTCGGGGCTGTAGATCTTGTAGGTCACGTAGGACTGGAAGATCTGGACCACGTTGGACACGCCGTAGTACAGGGAGAAGCCGACGGGGGCATTGAAGCAGAACGTGACGAACATCAGGTTCATGACGAGCATCATGACCTTCATGCTGCCCTGCATCTGGGCATCCATGCCGGAGAGCTTCTGGGTGATGAAGTAGCTGACGAACATTGTGACCGTGGCGATGGCCGGGAAGATGGCGATGGGGGTCAGGTGGAAGCCGGGCACATCGCACATATCCATGCCGAAGAAGGAGGTGTTGAAGTTCTGGATCTCGGCCACAACGCTGGCAGAGATGATGGACGGGTCGATGGACGCGCCGTTGTGGATGGCCTGGATCAGCGCGGTCTGCATCGTGGAGGTGTTGGTCGTGGCCAGGCCGATGGCCTCGCACGCGGCCTTGACGGCCTCATTGCTGACGCCGAAGATGTAGTGTACGGGGTAGTACACAACGCCCAGGAAGCCGAACAGGACCAGCATCGTCAGCAGCATGGGCATACAGCCGCCCATGGGGTTGTAGCCGTGCTCCTGCTGGAGCTTCATCAGCTCCTCCTGCTGCTTCTGGGGGTCGTTCTTGTACTTCTGCTGGATCTCGGTGATCAGCGGCTGGAACACGGACATCTTGGCCGTGGACTTCTGCTGATGGATGCTCAGGGGGAACAGCAGCAGCTTGAGGATGAGGGTGGCAACGATCATGGTTGCCGCGTAGTTGCCGATGAAGCTGTACAGGATCTTCACCAGCGGGCCGATCAATACGGCCAGGAAATACATAAAAGACATAGCCTTTCCTTCTGCCCCGTCTGCGCCCGGGACCTTTATTTTTATGTAGGTCTCTGCTGCGCAGTGCAAAGACATGAGAGGCGATGTTGTGGAGATAATAGATAATAAAATTGGTGGGTCGCGGTGCTGGCGCACCGCTTAAAAATCTCTGCCGCCGTAGGGGCGCATTCTATATGCGCCCGTGCAGCTTCCGGCAGGTGCCGCGGGCGGATATGGAATCCGCCCCTACGGTATGTTTTTTGTTATCTTTTATCTATTATCTTTCGTCAGCCTTCGCTCCGGGTTGACCCACTTACCCTTTTCGGGTACCGGGTCATAGCCGAATTTTGCAAAGGGCTGGCATCTTAAAAGGCGCCACACCGTTAAAATCAGACCCTTTACAAGGCCGTGTACGGCAAGCGCCTGCATGGCGTATTCACTGCAGGTGGGTATGAACCGGCAGTGATGCCCGAGGTGCGGACTGATATATTTTTTGTAGCCGCGCAAAAGCGCGATGAGAAGGCGGGCGATCATTGCGGGGCCGTCTCGGGCACGGGGGCCGGGGCGGCCTTGTCGGGCAGACCGGCCTTTGCAAACAGCTTGCCCAGCGTTTTGCTCAGCTGGGTGCTTTTCAGGCGGGGGGTCTGGCCGCGGGCGACCAGGATGATGTCATACCCGCCGATATTCTGGGCCAGGTGCTCTGACAAAGCGGCGCGCATGACGCGGCGGGCGCGGTTGCGCTGCACGGCATGGCCGACCTTTTTGGTGGCCGTCAGCCCGATGCGGGTATAGCCCAGCCGGTTTTTGGCCACATACAAAACGCAGTGCGGATGCACATAGCTTTTGCCCCGGCCATACACCCGGTTGAACTGCCAGTTTTTATCTAAAGTGCGGTAACGCATAGTAGTATCCTCCCAAGGCTTCTCCCTCGGGAGAAGCTGCCGCCCGCAGGCGGCTGATGAGGGCAAACCTTTCGGTCAAAACCCATTTGCGGGAAATTTCCGGAAGGTTTTCCCTCATCCGTCCGTGGTCGGGGCCACGGACACCTTCCCCAAGGGGAAGGCATTCCTACACATATATTATAATGAATCCCGGCTTCTGTAAAGCCATATTTGAAAAAAGGGCTGCCGATTTTACAATCAGCAACCCTTTTGTTCACTTAATTCTCTGAAGTTATCAGACAGTCAGGCTCTTACGGCCCTTCGCACGGCGGCGGGCGATGACCTTGCGGCCATTCTTGGTAGCCATGCGGTTCAGGAAACCGTGGACGCGGCTGCGCTGACGCTTCTTGGGCTGGAAAGTACGCTTCATTTTTCATTCCTCCTGTTGAAATCCCGGTATGGGCTGTTTGCTCAGGGCTTCGCCCATACACTGGGGCAGCCTTGCAGAGTTAGATTATACGCGATTTACCCCCACTTTGTCAAGGGGGTTTGGGCAGAATTTTTCGCTCCCGCGTCAAAGAATTGGAGCTACAGAGAGTTATCCACTACATTTTGTACTATTTACTGTTGAAAATTGCATCTGTTGTGGAAAACTTTTATTTTTCTTTGCTCCGCGTAAAAATTTTCAACAATTCCGGCATATAAAAAAATTCCTACTTTATTATATATAGGTGTTGTTTAAAACCCGGTTTTGTGGTATACTGTATTTAGTATTTCTGCGCCCTGTTTGGATATGGGGCGTTCACTTATAACAGGAAGTGGGGAGTATCGAGAATCATGGATTCCTTCAATGATGTAATGGACGCCGTCAAGGCGTACTGCAAAGGACGAGTATCCGATGCATCATACAGAGTTTTCATCCAGGACCTCAATCTGCTGAATTTTGAGGGCACGAACATCATCATCCTGGAGGTTCCCAACGACGTCGTCATGCGGTTTGCGGCGGCGCGCTATGCCGATCTGCTCAAGGAGGCGTTTGCTTCGATCCTCGGCTTTGAGGTGGAGCTGAAGTTTGTGCTGGCCGCGCCCGCACCGGACGGCGGCAAAGCTGCCGAGAAGCCGAAGCTGGACGAGAACGACCTGCCCAGCGGGCGGTACGAGTTCACGTTCGAGAACTTCATCAAGGGGCCGTCGAACCAGTTTGCGTTTGCCGCCGCGCAGGCCGTGGCCGCGAACCCCTCCGGCGCGTACAACCCGCTGTTCATCTACGGGCCGTCGGGTCTGGGCAAGACGCACCTGCTGAACGCCATCAAAATTGAGATCCAGAAGAACCACCCGGATTTCAACATTGTTTACGTGGATTGTGAAAAATTCACGAACGAGACGATCACTGCCATCAAGACGGCAACGATGGAGCAGTTCCGCCAGCGCTACCGCAAGGCGGACGTGCTTTTGATCGACGACATCCAGTTCTTGGCCGGCAAGGAGAGCACGCAGGAGGAGTTTTTCCACACCTTCAACACGCTGCACAACGATGGCCGCCAGATCGTCATCGCGTCGGACCGCCCCGCGAAGGAGATCAAATCGCTGGAGGAGCGTCTGCGCACCCGGTTTGAGTGGGGCCTGACCGCCGACATCCAGCCGCCGGATTTTGAAACGCGCGTTGCCATCGTCAAGCGCAAGGCCGAGCTGTTGAATCTGGACCTGCCGAACGACGTGGCCGAGTACATTGCGAACCACTTAAAGCAGAACATCCGCCAGCTGGAGGGCGCGGTCAAAAAGCTGAATGCCTACTATCTGCTGGAGGGCATCGAGCCGTGCATCGGCGTAACGACGACGGCGATCAAGGATACGCTGAACGACAGCCAGCCGATCCCGGTCACGATCGAGAAGATCCTGAACGAGGTCGCGCGCACCTACAATGTGATGCCGTCGGACATCCGCGGCAAGAAGCGCAATGCGAATGTGAGCGCAGCGCGGCAGATGACGATGTACATTATCCGCGAGGTGACCGGCATGAGCATGGAGGCCATCGGGCAGGAGTTCCAGCGCGATCATTCCACGGTGGTGTATTCCATCAAAACGATGGAGGAAAACATCAAGCGCGACCAACACCTGAAAGAGATGTGCAGCGACATCATGAAAAACGTCCGCACCTGAGTTACTTTCTTGAAAGAAAGTAACCAAAGAACTTTAAATAGTTTATCCCGGGGACGGGATTTGGGATGTACTTTACGCAGCATCGCACATTCTCAATCGAACATTTTGAATTTCTTTGGTTCTTTCTTTGTAAAGAAAGAACACCCCGTTTTTCAACAAAGTTTTCAGTTATCAACAGCGCGTATTCCACGGCGCGTGTTGAAAAAAGGAGTTTTCCGGGTTTTCCACAGAAAAGTCCACAGACTGTTCAAAACAATCCACCCGCGATTTTCCGCGGCGCAATCGGGTCCCGCGGAGTTTTCCACGAAACTAACACCCCCTACTACGACTACTACCATAGTTTAATAGTTTTTGCGAACGGAACCGCAAAATACACTTCCTCACACCTACAAACACCGCTCCGGCTGTGGAAAACAGAAGGAGCACCCTTCCTAAAGACCGCTGAACGTTTTTTGCCGAGGCTTTTTTCCAAAAAAGCCGGAGAAAGAGATAAAAACATGAAATTTGAATGCGAAAAAACACTGCTGGCCAGCGCCATCGACGGCGTTTCCCGCGCGATCACGAACCGCGCCGCCATCCCCGTGCTGGAAGGCATCTACATGAAGGCCGAGGGCTTTAACCTGACGCTGACCGGCTACGATATGGAAATGGGCATCACGACCACGATTGAATGCAACGTGCTTGTACCTGGTGAAACTGTACTTGACGCCAAACTGCTGAGCGCCATGGTCAACCGTATGCCTGCGGGCGATGTCTGCATTGAGCTGAACGACGAGGGACAGGCAAAAATCAGCGGTGGTGTGGCAGAATTTGAGATCCCCGCGCTGAACGCCAGCGATTATCCGAGCCTGCCCGTGACCGGCGCCGACAATACGATGACCGTCAAGTGCGGCATGCTGCGCGAGATGATCGAGAAAACCATCTATGCTGTCAGCCAGGACGACAAAAAGCCCGCCCACACCGGCGAGCTGTTCGTCATTGAGCCGGGCAGCCTGACGATTGTGGCCCTGGACGGCTACCGGCTGGCCATTATCCAGCGCGACGTCGAGTGTACCCGCGACATCCGCATCATCATCCCCGCCAAGACACTGCAGGAGCTGCTGAAAATTATGGGCGGCGCGGACGACGACGTGAAGATCGACGCGAACCGCCGCTATGTCGTGTTTACCTCCAACGGCTATACGATCATGAGCCGCCTGATCGAGGGCGACTTCCTCAACTATGAGAGCGTCATCCCGAAGGACAGAAAAACACGTGTTACCGTGGAATGTAAGAACTTCATCGACACGATCGAGCGTGCGTCGCTCATTATTACCGAGCGTTTGAAGAACCCGCTGCGCATCTCCTTTGCCGAGGACCGCGTGACGGTCCGCTGCCAGACGCCGCTGGGCAAGGTCGTGGACGAGTTCGCGCCGGTCTCGATGGAGGGCGACGCGGTTGAAATCGGCTTCAACAACCGGTATCTGCTGGATGCACTGCGCTTTTCGAAGTGTGAGAAGATGGTGCTGGAAATCAACGGCCCCTTAAGCCCCGTCAAGCTCCTGCCCGAGGACGGCAAGGACTTTATCTATCTGGTGCTGCCGGTACGGTTCAAGAACGAGGGGTAAAAACAACGCTGCTCCGTAGGGGCCGGGCATGCCCGGCCCGCAACATAAAAAGGCTTGCCCGTTGCCGGGCAGTTGCCGCAAGGCCGCGGGCCGGACATGTCCGGCCCCTGCCGCTGCAATAGAAGGAATTGTATGGAAAAGATTCGTATCACCACCGAGTTTATCAAGCTGGATGCGCTGCTCAAGTTCGCCGGTCTGTGCGAGACGGGCGGCGAGGCGAAGGAGTTGATCCAGGGCGGGGCCGTTAAGGTCAACGGCGAGGTCTGCACGATGCGCGGCAAAAAGTGCCGCGCAGGGGATACCGTGGAGCTGGACGGCCAGACCGTGCAGATCGCGGAGGGCGCGTAATGCGCTTAACGCACTTAGAAGTAACGGATCACCGCAATATTGCCCACGCAGAGCTGAACCCCGACCCGCACCTGACCGTGCTGTGCGGCCCGAACGGCCAGGGCAAGACGAACCTGCTGGAGGCTATCTGGCTGCTGACCGGCGGCAAGAGCTTCCGCGGGTCAAAGGACGCGGAGCTTATCAGGCGCGGCTGTGACTTTTCGGTCATCGAGGGCGCGTTTGAGACACAGGACGTGGAAAAATCCATCCGCCTGACCGTGGGCAGCAGGCAGAGCCAGCGCCCGGGCCGCACCGGCAAATTAAACGGCGCGGACGTTGGGCGCGCGGCGGCGCTGGCGGGGAACTTTCAGGCCGTCGTCTTTGAGCCGGACCTGCTGGGGCTGGTCAAGGGCGGCCCGGACGGACGGCGGCGGTTTATGGATTCCGCACTGTGCCAGGTCTACCGGCCCTACCTTGTGGCGCTGCGGCGGTACATGCGGCTGACGGCCCAGAAGAACGCCCTGCTGAAAAGCTACGATATTACGCCAAACGGCAATATGCTGCTGGACACCTACGACGAGCAGCTGGCCGAGTACGGTGCGCTCATCATGGAGCACCGCTGCAAGTTTCTGGCGGCGGCGGCTCCCATCGCCGCGCAGAATTATAAGGACATCTCCCGCGGTGCCGAGGTGCTGGCGCTGAACTACCAGATGTGCACCGCGGCCCCCACCGCCGCGGCGCTGACCGAAAAGATGCGGGCCATGCGCAGTGCCGAGCTGCGCGCCGGGTTCTGCCTGGCCGGGCCGCACCGCGAGGATCTGGAAATTTTGCTGGACGGCCAGCCCGCCCGGGTGTTTGGCAGTCAGGGCCAGCAGCGCAGCTGCGTGCTGGCAATGAAGCTGGCCGAGGCGACAGTGGTCGGTGATTTGTTCGGTGAGCACCCGGTTTTGCTGCTGGACGACGTTTTGAGCGAGCTGGACGACGAGCGCCAGACCTACCTTTTGACCCGCATGGGTGAGCACCAGACGATTGTGACCACCTGCGACACCGCCGCTTTTGCGCGTACCAATGGGAAAATTGTGATGGTGAAGGGCGGAGTGGTCGAAGAAGCGTAGGGGCCGGACAGCTCCGGCACGCAGCAGTACGGCAGCTGCCCGCTGATGGGCAATGACGCAGAGTGGAGGGCCGGGCATGCCCGGCCTCTATAGGGAGGTGCAAGATTTGTACTTTCACGCAGGCCAGGACTTTGTCCTGAACACCCGGGATGTGATCGGGGTGTTTGATCTGGACACAGCCGGGGCGTCGCGGCGGACGGAGGAATACTTCCGCCACGCCGAGAGCGAGGGCGCCGTCGTGGACCTCTGCGCCCCCGGCACGCTGCCCAAGAGCTTTCTTGTCACCGATTTCCCCGACGAGACCATTTATATCAGTCAGTTATCGCCCGCCGCGCTGAAAAAAAGAGCGGAGAGGCTGGAATTTTAAATTAGTACGCCCGTAGGGGCCGGACATGTCCGGCCCGCAGCATAAAAATTACCGCCCGATAAAAGGGCAATGACGCAAGGCGGAGGGCCGGGCATGCCCGGCCCCTACATTGCAAAATAAGAGATACCCACCCACAACAGGAGGCTATCATTTCATGGCAGAAGAAATCATCACCGAAACCAACCGCGAGACGGCTACCGACCATGCCTACGGCGGTGCGCAGATCCAGGTCCTGGAGGGTCTGGAGGCTGTGCGCAAGCGCCCCGGCATGTATATCGGCTCCACCGGGCCTTCCGGCCTGCATCATCTGGTCTACGAGATCGTCGATAACGCCATCGACGAGGCACTGGCCGGATACTGCACCCATATTGAAGTGACCATCAAGCCCGGCAACATCATTGAGGTCTCGGACAACGGACGCGGCATCCCCGTGGACATCCAGCCCAAGCTGGGCATCCCGGCTGTGACCGTCGTCTACACCGTGCTGCACGCCGGCGGCAAGTTCGGCGGCGAGGACTCCGGCTATAAAGTGGCCGGCGGCCTGCATGGCGTCGGCGCGTCCGTCGTCAACGCCCTGTCCGAGTGGCTGACCGTCCGCGTGCGCCGCGACGGGGCCGAGTATGAGCAGAGCTTCAAGCGCGGCAAGCCGGACGGCGACCTGAAAAAAATCGGCGCGGCGGCTTCTACCGGAACGACAGTCACCTTTAAGCCCGACCCGGAGATGTTCCAGGAAACAACGCTCTATCGCTATGAAACGCTGCTCAAGCGGCTGCGCGAGGAAGCGTTCCTGAACGCCGGTGTCAAGATCACCCTGACCGACGAGCGCCCCGACGCGGACCGCCCCCAGGACGAGCAGTCCGGCGAGATGCGCACCGAGACGATGTGCTATGAGGGCGGCATCCGCTCCTTCGTCAGCTACCTGTGCGAGCGCCGCGACTTGACGCCGCTGCACCCGCAGGTCATGTATATGAAGGGCGAGGGTCAGGGCGCTGTGGCCGAGGTCGCACTGCAATACTACGACAACAGCTACAACGAGCTGCTTTTGAGCTTTGCCAACAACGTCCACACCCCCGAGGGCGGCACCCACGAGGAGGGCTTTAAGCTGGCCCTGACCCGCGTGCTGAACGAATATGGACGTGCCAAGGGCATTTTGAAGGACAAGGACGAGAACCTGTCCGGCCCCGACGCCCGCGAGGGCATCATTGCCGTCGTCAGCGTGAAATTGCAGGAGGCGCAGTTTGAAGGCCAGACGAAGGCGAAGCTGGGCAACACCTTCATCAAGGGCCTGGTCAACAATGTGGTTTACAAGGCGCTGACCGAGTTCTTTGAGGAGAACCCCGCCGTCGCGAAGGCAATTCTGGAAAAAGCGACCCAGGCCGCCCGCGCCCGCGCCGCCGCCAAGAAGGCCCGCGAGCTGGTGCGCCGCAAGAGCGCGCTGGAATCCAACCGTATGCCCGGCAAGCTGGCCGACTGCCACGAAAAAGACCCCTCCAAGACCGAACTGTTCATCGTGGAGGGCGATTCTGCAGGCGGCTCGGCCAAGATGGGCCGTGACTCCAACATTCAGGCCATCCTGCCTCTGTGGGGCAAGATGCTGAACGTCGAAAAGGCCCGCGCGGACCGCATCTACGGCAACGACAAGCTGATGCCCGTCGTGACCGCGCTGGGCACCGGCATCGGCGACGAGTTTGATATTAGCAAAGTCCGCTACCATAAGATCTTCATCATGGCCGATGCCGATGTGGACGGCTCGCATATCTGCACGCTGATGCTGACCTTCTTCTTCCGCTATATGCGCCCGCTGATCGACCACGGCTATGTCTACGTCGCCCAGCCGCCGCTGTTCAAGCTGCAGAAGGGCCAGACCGTCAAGTACGCCTACAATGACGACGAAATGAAGCTGTTGAGCGCCGAAATGCCCGGCGCGAAGGTCAACCGCTACAAAGGTCTGGGCGAGATGAACCCCGACCAGCTGTGGGAGACCACGATGAACCCCGACAACCGCGTCATCGTGCAGATCAAAATCGAGGATGCCGAGCGTGCGGACGAGGCGTTCAGCATCCTGATGGGCGAGCAGGTCGAGCCGAGACGGCAGTTTATTGAGAAGAACGCAAAGTACGCGAATTTGGATGTGTGATAAATTGCGCACCGCCCATGTAGGGGCCGGGCATGCCCGGCCCGCCGCATAAAAAATACCGCCTGTTTGTGGGTCATACACCATGGATTACAAAATTCTTCGTCCGCGCCAAAATCCCCGTTTGCAAAATTACGATTATAAAACCGCAAATCATTATTTTGTGACGGTATGCACGCATCATAAGCAATGTGTATTTGGTGCGGCAGGCGAGCCAAACGGCATCGGCCAAATGGCCGCGCAGGGGATAACAGCCATACCGGAGCATTTCCCGGAAGTGACCGTGGACGAATATGTGGTCATGCCCAATCATGTGCATGTGATTTTGATTTTTCCGCAGGGCGTAAAAGATTTATCCGCAGTGGTGGGCAGCTATAAGGCGTATGTATCCAAGATGTTCCACATGGAACATCCGGGTGTTCCGTTGTGGCAGCGGTCATTTTATGACCATGTCATCCGGGATGAAGCCGCATATCTGGAAATAAAAAGATATATTCAGGAAAATCCATTGAAATGGAATTTGGATGAATATAACCCCAACGTTTAGCGTAGGGGCCGGGCATGCCCGGCCCGGGACGTAAAAAGAATAACCCTCTTGCGGGCAACCAGCGGCTGCGATAAAAACAACCGTTATAATCCATAAGAGGGAAGCAAAGGCAAGGTGGAGGGCCGGGCATGCCCGGCCCCTACAGTGCAGTAAGATCAAGTAAGATTGAGTTAAGGTGATACAATGGAAGAAAACATCATCATGGTGCCGGGATCCGGTACGAAGGTCATTGTGCGCGATGTGAAGCAGGAGATCGAGACGGCGTTCCTTGACTACTCGATGTCTGTTATCGTGGCGCGCGCTCTGCCCGATGTGCGCGACGGCCTGAAGCCCGTCCACCGCCGCATCCTGTACACGATGCACGAGCGCGGCAACGACCCGCAGCACCCCTACCGCAAATCTGCCGATACCGTCGGTGCGGTGCTGGGCTCGTACCACCCGCACGGCGACGCCTCGGTCTATGATGCCATGGTGCGTCTGGCGCAGGATTTCAGCCTGCGTTACCCGCTTGTGGACGGCCAGGGCAACTTCGGCTCCGTGGACGGCGACCCCCCGGCTGCTTACCGTTACACCGAGGCCCGCATGTCCAAGATGGCCTGCGAGATGCTGACCGACATTGAAAAAGACACCATCGACTGGGACCCCAACTTTGAAGAGACCAAGAAGGAACCCCACGTTCTGCCCAGCCGTTTTCCGAACCTGCTCGTCAACGGCAGCCAGGGTATTGCCGTCGGCATGGCGACGAACATCCCGCCCCACAACCTGCGCGAGATCGTCAACGGCATGGTCGCCCTGATGGACGACCCCGAAATCGACCTGGCCGGGCTGATGGAGTACGTCAAGGGCCCCGACTTCCCGACGGGCGGCATCATCATGGGCCGCAGCGGCATCCGCGCTGCTTACGCCACGGGCCGCGGCAAAATCACGCTGCGGGGCCGTGCCGAGATCATCGAGAAAAAGAACGGGCGCTACGAGATACTGATTTCGGAAATCCCCTACATGGTCAACAAGACCCGCCTGATCGAGTCCATCGCTGACCTTGTCAAGGATAAGCGCATCGAGGGCATCAGCGACCTGAACGATGAGTCCTCGAGCCGCACCGGCATGAAGATCGTCATTGAGATCAAGAAGGACGCGAACCCCCAGGTCGTGCTGAACCAGCTCTACCGCTTCACCCAGCTGCAGGACACCGTCGGCGTCATCATGCTGGCGCTGGACGACGGCGTGCCCAAGATCATGAGCCTGAAAACCATGATGGAGCGCTATATTGAGTTCCAGATGCAGGTCATCCGCCGCCGCACCGCGTTTGAACTGAAGAAGGCAAAGGAGCGCGAGCACATCCTCGAGGGCCTGCACAAGGCCGTTGACATCGTCGATGAGATCATCGCGACGATCCGCGCCTGCAAGGGCGGCTTTGCCGAGGCGCGGCAGGCCGTCATGGACAACTTCGGCTTTGACGAGCTGCAGGCGGACGCCATTGTCAAGCTGCAACTGGGCCGTCTGGCCGGTCTGGAGATCCTCAAAATCGAGCAGGAGTTGGGCGAGCTGCGCGAGGCCATCGCCGATTATGAGGACATTCTGGCTAACGACGAGCACGTCAAGCGCATCGTCAAGACCGACCTGACCGCGCTGGCCGACAAGTACGGCGACGAGCGCCGCACCTCCATCGAGACCGTCTCCGGCGAGGTCGATATTGAGGACCTGATCCCCGAGGAGACCTGCGTCTTTACGCTGACCCACGAGGGTTACATCAAGCGCACGACGCTGGACACCTACCAAGCACAGAACCGCGGCGGACGCGGCGTGCAGGGCATGACCCAGAAGGACGACGACTTCACCGAGGAACTTTTTGTCGGTTCTACGCATGATTATATGCTGTTTATGACGAACCAGGGCCGCGTCTACCGCCTGAAGGGCTATCAGGTGCCCGAGGGCAGCCGCACGGCCAAGGGCAGCCATATTGTGAACCTGCTGCAGCTGCAGGAGGGCGAGAAGGTCACGCTGATGCTGCAGCAGAAGGCCGGCGTGGACGAGGACAACACCTACGCCACGATGGTGACGAAGCAGGGCCTCATCAAGCGCACGCCGCTGTCCCAGTTCCGCAACATCCGCAAGATGGGCCTGATCGCCATTGCGCTGAACGAGGGCGACAGTCTGGTGTGGAGCCACCTGACCAAGGGCGACGACGAGATCATTGTTGCCACCCACGACGGCGCGGCCATCCGCTTTACCGAGGACGGCGCCCGCTCGATGGGCCGTACCGGCCACGGCGTCCGCGTCATCAAGCTGCGCGAGGGCGACTATGTCGTCGGTGCAGGCGTCTGCCGCCCGGGTGCGAACGTGCTGACCATCAGCGAGGAGGGCAAGGGCCGCCGCAGCCGCATTGACGACTACCGCATCACGAAGCGCGGCGGCTTGGGCATCCGCAACTACTCTAATGGCAACGTGGCGGGCATCAAGATCGTGGATGACACCGACGATCTGATTCTCATCAGCCAGAACGGCATTCTGATCAGAATCCATGCGGCGGACATCAACGTCCAGAGCCGCTACGGCAGCGGTGTCCGCGTCATGCGCCTGGTCGAGGACGACAAGGTGGCCGTGGTCGCCCGCGTGGACCGCGACAACGACGCCGAGACCGCAAAAATCGAGGATACCGGCGAGACCGACCCGACCCCCGAGGAGCTGGCGGCCATCGAAGCAGAAGAACTGGCGCAGGAGGCCGCGGAGGACGCAGCCCCCGAGAACGAGACCGAAGAATAAACCAATACAGGGGAGAGGCCGCGGGTCGGCCTCTCCTTTTTGGTGAACAGGTAGGGGCCGGGCATGCCCGGCCCGCAGCCTTGCGAAAGCTTGTGCTTCCGGGTGGGCTTGCAGGGAAGGCATCACGCCCATGAATTTACTGCACCTACTGGAAAATATCCCTGTTTCATGGTATTCTAAAGTATTCCCATCACAAAAAAAGGAGCGCTCCACATGGAACATCTGCACACAACCATCTGCGCACTGGCGACGCCACCGGGCGAGGGCGGCATTGCCACCGTCCGCGTGTCCGGGCCGGACGCCTACGGCATCGTCGGCAAAATCTTTGCGCCGGTGCGGCAGGGGAAAAGCGTGGCCGACGCGAAGGGCTACACCGCCATGCTGGGCCACTACCTGCTGCACGGGGCCGAGATGGACGAGTGCGTGGCGCTGTTTTTCCGCGCACCGCACTCCTACACCGGCGAGGACGTTATTGAGCTGTCCGTCCACGGCGGCACGGCCATGGCGGACGGTTTGTTAGAAGCGCTCATCACCGCGGGCTGCGCGCCTGCCGGACCGGGGGAGTTCACCCGCCGCGCACTGGAAAACGGGCGGATGTCGCTGACGCAGGCCGAGGCCGTGATGGAGGTCATTGCGGCGAACGGCCGGCAGGGAGCCGCGCTGGCAAAATCCGCGCTGGACGGGCGGCTGGCAAAGCGCATCGGTAAGATACAGACCGCGTTGCAAACGCTGAACGCCCACCTGACCGCCTGGGTCGATTACCCCGAGGAGGACGTGCCCGAGCTGTCCGACGCGGCGTTTGTCGGGACGCTGACTGAGCAAAAGGCCGCGCTGGACGCGCTGATCTCCGGCTACAGCGCGGGCGCGGTGCTGCGCCATGGCGTGGACTGTGTGCTGCTGGGGCGGCCCAACGTGGGCAAAAGCACGCTGTTGAACCTGCTGGCCGGGTTTGACCGTGCCATTGTCACGCCCGTGGCCGGTACGACCCGCGATATTGTGGAGCAGGTCGTGCAGCTGGGCAGCGTGCGGCTGAACCTGTTTGACACCGCCGGTGTGCGGGAGGTGGGCGCGGACGGCGACGCCATCGAGGCCGAGGGCATCCGCCGCAGCTGGCGCAAGCTCGACGAGGCCGGGCTGGTGCTGGCCGTGTTCGACGCCGCACAGCCGTTGTCTGATGATGATTTGGAGCTGGCCCGCAGATGTCAGGGCCGCCCGGCCATCGCGGTTTTGAATAAGCAGGACCTGGCGGGGGAGACGGATGTTCCACGTGGAACATTGGAGCCGTATTTTAAGAAGATCGTCCCGATGTGTGCGCGGGATGCCGTCGGCCTGCAGGCCCTGACGGATGCGGTTGCGGATTTGTTAGGCACAGCGCAGCTGGACCCGGAGGCTGCGCAGTTATGCAGTGCCCGCCAATTGGCCGCCGCGACCCGCGCGAGAGATGCGCTGGCGGAAGCGATTGCGGCGCGGCAGAACGGCTTTGGGCTGGACGCCGCCGCGGTGTGTCTGACGGACGCCTTGCAGGCGCTGTTTGATTTGACAGGAGAAAACGCCAGCGACGCAACGATAGAGGAAGTTTTTGAGACGTTCTGCGTGGGCAAGTAAGTAAAAAATGACGGAGCCTTCTCCCCTTGGGGGAGAAGGTGTCCGCGGCCCCGCCCGCGGACGGATGAGGGGAGAGCCTGCGGAGGTCGCCCGTTAAAAGGGAGACCACGCAAACTCCGCCCTCATCAGCCGCCTGCGGGCGGCAGCTTCAGTCTACGCGCTAAGAGCCGCCTTCGGCGGTTGCGCTCCGACACG
>ENA-ORLW01000971-ORLW01000971.1-human-gut-metagenome-genome-assembly--contig:-NODE-971-length-36260-cov-3.877898_pt1 | contig 36260 bp, 30 predicted proteins | sample MGYA00243017_ERZ508829 | MGnify/ENA primary metagenome ERZ508829 (study PRJEB26277, sample SAMN04329776) | human gut metagenome | biome: human-associated habitat | host: Homo sapiens | place: USA...
GCTTTTTAAGAAATCTTCAGGGTTGGTTATACTGTTCAATTATCAAGGTTCTTTGTGATTTTTCTTTGCCGTCTCAGCGGCAGCTCATATAATATATCACAGTCGCTTGCGTTTGTCAAGCACTTTTTCAACTTTTTTATTTTCATTTTAGGAAGTTGTTTTTCTTATTCAAACAATTTTCTAAACTGTTTTTAAGTTGTCATTATTGTGTCGTTGCTGTTTGCTGCAACGTTAAATATAATACCACTCCTTTCGCCAATTGTCAACCACTTTTTTCCTGTTTTTTTCAAAATCCTTCTTGTTTTTTTTCGACAAACAATTTATAATTTCCCCTAGAATGCAGGCATTCTTTTTTCGCATTTCAATGAAAGGATTTTTATTATGAAGCAAAAAATAGTTTTCTTTGATATTGACGGCACGCTGATTACTGAAGATGGCAATCAAACACTCCCGGAGAGCACTGTCTATGCAATTCAGGAACTTCGCCGCCGCGGTCATCTGGCATTTATTAATTCCGGACGTACCTTATTTAATGTAATTGAGCAGCCATACATTCTTCGTATTGGCTTTGATGGCTATGTATGCGCCTGCGGTGCTCATATCTTATACCGTGGCAAACACCTTCTTACTGCTACAGTTCCTTCTGAGGCGCATGCTGCTGTTATTGATGCAGCCCGCCGTTATCATATGGAGCTTTTGCTTGAGGGACCAGATTATTTTTATTTTGATCTGTCCATACCTATGAATGCTTCCAGACAATCTCTCTATGACCGCTTCCCAAACCACAGAGAGAATGTAGATATTCCAAATAAATGCTTTAACAAATTTGTTACCTGGGAAACGCCAGAAAGCGACACTGCTTCCTTTGTAAAGGCAGTATCTCCATGGTTTACTTACATTAATCGAGGCGGCGGATTCGGTGAATTTTGTATGCATGCCTACAGCAAGGCAACTGGCATTCAGTTTCTCGCAGACCGCTTCGGACTGTCACTAGATGACTGCTATGTAATTGGCGATTCTATGAATGATCTTCCAATGCTTGATTATGTACAGCACAGTATTTTAATGGGCAACGGAACTCCTTCTCTTCGCTCTCACGTTGAATATGTCACAACTGATATTCTCGATGATGGAATTGAAAATGCACTGGTACACTACAATCTTATCCCATGATAAAAGCCCGGAAGCAAAAACTTCCGGGCTGATCTTTTAAAGGAGCAATTTATCAAGCATGTTTCCATCCCAAAGAAGAATGTTCAGCTCATTTGCAAGCGTCACCGCATTCTTCGTAAAGCGGCTGTTCGTCATAACAACGCCTACCATGCAATGATAAAAATCGCGTCCGCTATAAATTTCCTGCACAGCGCGCACCCCAACTGGATTAGTATAATATTTGCACTGAAATGCCCAGCGCACTCCATCCTTTTCTGCAAATATATCAACACCATAATCTCCTGTTGTTGGTGTCAGTTCTACATTCTCGTATCCTTTCGCCGTTAAAATCTGCGTACACAATACTTCAAATTCCAGTCCATCCTGAACTGGCTGATATTTGCGAAATTTCCGGCGCAGAAAAAATCCAATTATAAGTACTGCAACAAATGCAGCAATAATCGCTGCCAAGTAAATATATTCTATTTTTATTCTGTCCACAAAACAACTTCTCCTGTCTGAAGTGTTTTCGAAACATCAATCAGGCGCTGGTTCTCAGAACCACGAAACTGAAGTGAAATATTTTTGCGTGCCTCAATAAATGGACCATCCACGCAAACATCAATCAGCGATAAGATTTCTTTTGTTTCAGGACATTGCTCGCTCATCCATCCGCAAACGTCCTTTTCCCACACATAACCAGTATAACACCAAATATCCTTACCGGGACATTGCTTTTTAACCTTTCGAAGCAATTTTAACACTCCCGGCTGATTAGATGGATCAAGCGGCTCTCCTCCAAGCAGTGTAAGTCCTCTAACAACGCTGCTGTTTAATTTCTCTACAAGCGCATCCTCCACTGTTTCATCAAATAAATTGCCATAATTAAAATCCCACGCAATCTCATTAAAACAATTTTTGCAATGATGACGGCATCCGCTCACAAAAAGCGTCATACGCACACCTGGGCCATTGGCAATGTCATATTCCTTAATTTCTGCATAATTCATATTGTGTTCTCCTTTTTCTGCAGCCGCCTATGATTTTTTGTCTTGCACTGGTACATTCTGTGATCTGCCTCGCGAATCATCGTATAAATATCACCCGGCATTTCACCAAATTCTACTACTCCATATGAAAAGCTGATGTGGCGCGCTTCTTCCTGCAGCATAAACACAATCGGATTCTTCCTTAAAAGCTCATCAAGCATCATTTCTACTTTAAGTTTACTGCGATTAGACAGCACAATAAATTCATCACCTGCATATCTGTACAAAAACTCATTGTGGCTCAATGCGTTTTTCATCATCTTAGCAAATTGAAGCAGATATTGATCTCCACTTTCATGACCATACTTATCATTTACTTCCTTTAAGAAATCCAAATCAATAAATACAAGACATCCCTCTGCGTGATCGCTAAGATAACGCACTCCCTCAATCTCAAATGTAGCACGGTTACGACAACCCGTAAGTGAATCTCTTGCCATCGTCTTTCTAAGACGCATAAGACGAAGCTCTTCCTGCGTCAAAGAACGCACCATAGCATTATAATTATTCTGTTCCTGCTCTAACACCTCAATATAGCGCTTGCTAATCTGCTCATACTCACTAGGATGTCTGGAATTTTGCATTTGCTCAGATGCCTTCATCATAAGGCTGTAGATCATGCTTGTACTTCCAGTAAACAGTTCTGATTCAGCAAGAAATTTTCCAATTTCAACTACATCCTGAAAACGATTCTTAACAAGAAGAAGCTTCAGAAATTCTGCAAAATATCTGATACAAAATGAAATTCCACTCTGTGCTAACCCTGATGACTGCAGATTATGAATATAATGAACAAACTCATCTGCCACTTCTTCTGACTGCGGCTGCATATACAATTGCAGATAAAGACAGGTAAACTCTTTTTGAATGTCAAAAAATGATTTCTGATCATCAGGCACCTTCGTTTTAATCAGTTCCTCTAAGCCCTTCGCCGCATCAGCTGCATCATCAAGCTGTCCGAGTCCAATTTTAATATATACAAGACTGTCAAGGTACACAATTTCATTGATAATATCACTATTCCAAAAATCCACCCCTTCTGCTGCCGGATCTTTTCTTGTAACGTCAATCATTTTTTCCAGATAATATAATGCCTCTTCAAACAGATCATTCTCTGTAAAAGCAACTACAATACTATTATAGGTAGATTTTAAATTCATTCTGTCTGCATAGCCAGTCTCCACATATTTAAGTCCATATTCCACAATTTTAGGCTGAAAACCAGTTACGAAATAAAGACGCATAAGCGCCAGATAATACAATGCCTGATCTGCCGAATTAGGACAATCCTCCAACAGCTTCTGGCAAAGTTCAATCATAGGAAATACACACTCGCGGTAGCTGCAGGCAAAGATACCATAGCTGGTAAAATACGCGGCAAGACTATAATCTTCACGCCACTCTTTTGTCTTACTGCTCTGCAGATACTCCTGCTCTAAATCCTTTATACAATCAAATGCATCCTGTGTACTCCAGACACCAGATTTAATTTTACTCATTAACTCTTCTACATCAACCATTTCATCTTTCCCCATAAAAATACAGCTGCCTATCTAACACCTGTTACAGCGACAGCTTTTTCTCCAAAAGCCACGTTGTAAGAATCATAAAAAGTGCCAGCTCAGCCAGATTAGCAAGTGCATATGGCCAGGACTGCTGCAAAAGATAGAGCAAATCAACTGTATCACGATATACCATCGGATGCAGATCTGTAATTACGCCTTGAATCTTTGACTCTGTATATATGCCAGCCACAAAAAGCGCAATCGTAACAACAAGCTTCAATCTGCTGTTTTGCAAAAGTGTTGCCGCCAGTGTAATGCAAAGATAAAGCATAGCCACTGTAGAAAACACAGAAAGCAGAAACGTAATAATACCAAACAGCGCCATTGATGCTACCTGTGCTGTATCGATTCCAAAATTTTTCATTACCTCTGAAATCACCTCACCCATGCTTTTATACACGGAATATTGATTTAAAAACAGTGAAAAATCAAGCCATCCCAGTGCACCAAGCGCTGCCGCAAGTATCACTCCAAGCACAAGAACAGTCAGCATCTTTGACAATATTATGGAAAGAGCGCTCACAGGCGTCATAAACACAAGATAGCTTGTCTTTGAATTAATTTCCCTATAATAATTAGTAATTGCAAAAATAAACACAGCAAAATAGCACACTACTGCATACAAAACAAGAATAGTTGACCATATGATTGCATAGTCCTGCGTCTTTCCGCGAAGTGCAATCAAAAAGCAAATCTGCAGCGCTGCCAGTCCTGCAAGCAAAACAAATAGTGCCGTTCTATTTTTACGAAGCTCATACTTTGATAAACGAAACATTTTTCTGTCCTCCAAATGATCACATCACACAGTCGCTATAAACTTCTTTGTAAAGCTCTGTCATTGTTTTTCCGTGATGTTTTGTCAGCTCATCCACCTTGCCACACATGACAAGACCACCATTTTTCATAAATATAGCATCATCTGTCATGCGCTCTAAGTCATCGACAAGATGACTTGACACAAGAAACGTTTTCGTTGGAGAGCAATACTTTTGAATCGTTTCCAAAATCTGATCTCTCGCAATAATGTCAATGCCATTTAGCGGCTCATCAAGCATAATAAGACTTGCATCACGCGAAAGTGCGAGCGCTGCCTTACCCTTTGCCATCATACCCGAAGACATCTTTGAAATCTTCATTTTAGGTTCCAATGAAAATGCTGACAATAGCTGTTCATATACCTGCGGCTTAAAATCTTCATAAAAGTCTGCAAAATAATGACCGGCATCCTTCCATGTCATATATGAGTAAAAATACGATTCTGTCGGCATATAGACTGTCTTTGCCTTACTATTTTTACCAACTGACTCCCCCTCAAATAAAATCTTGCCGCTGCTTGGATGAATCAGCCCTGCCGCCATCTTCATAAACGTACTCTTTCCGCTTCCATTTGGACCAAGCAGCGCATAGACGCGACCACGTTCAATCTGCAGATTCAAATTATCTACCGCTCTGTGTGAACCGTATTTTTTCGTCAGCTCACTGCATTCAAGTATTGTTGCCATTAAAGTTCCTTTCTGTCCTCGTCTGACTCGCCTTCATTTATAATACTTTCTGGCTGTTCTTTTTGCTCTGTTTTTTCCTGTGTCATCTCCTGCTTTTCTTCCTCTGACCAAAGCTTTTCCTGCCGCGGCGTTATTTTTGACTTTTTGACATATTGCTCATCATATGCCATTAACATATCGTCTCTTTGATTATAGCGAAGTCCTCTCATTACAAGTCTTGTGATAACATCATAAATAACTGCAAAGAACGGTACACCGATAATCATGCCGACAAAGCCCCAAAGTCCGCCAAAGAATAAGATAGAAAACAATACCCAAAAGCTAGACAATCCTGTGGAATTACCAAGAATCTTCGGTCCAATAATATTTCCGTCAATCTGCTGAAGCACAATAACAAAGATCAAAAAATAAAATGCATGAAGCGGATTTTCCAGAAGCAGCCAAAGAGTTGATGGAACTGCACCAATGTACGGTCCGAAAAATGGAATTATATTTGTCACACCGACAACAACACTGACAAGAAGTGCTGACTTAATTCCCATCATATACGTTCCAATAAAACAGATCACTCCAATAATCAGTGAATCAACAAGCTTACCCATTAAAAAGCCGCTAAACATCTTATCGGCATAAATGATTTCATCCTCAATCAGTCTTGCCCATTTTTCCTTAAAAACACCGTAAAGAATCAGTCTGCCCTGCGCAAGAAAACGTTTTCGTCCTGCAAGCAGATAGATAGAAACGATCAATCCTAAAAATGCATTCTTTAAGAAACCAACAATATTTACTACCTGATTGCTAAGACCGTTGATTATAGTCTGAAGCATCGGTGTCAAATCTGTCTTTAACCATTCACGCAGACGTGTGGACAGCTCTGCATATAAACCATCCCAACTTTGCTGCATAGTCGGATATTTTTCTAACATATCGTGAAGCCACTTATTGCTGTTGTCAAGTTGATCCGGCAACACACTGACAAGTGACAATATACTTGTTATTACCTGAGGAATTACAAGCATAAATAATGCAATTACAATAGTAAGCGTTAAAAGTTCACAAAATGTGATTGCCAGTGCAGATGCAATTCCCTGCGCATGTTTTACGTGTGCGCGCACTAAAAGCTTCCTTAATTCTTTCTCCCACCAGCGACATGTCGGCCTAAGCACATAAGCAATAACAAAACCATAGATAAACGGCTCCAAAATGCCTATCAGATCATGAAAAAAGGCGCCAAATCCGCGGATTCGATAAAACAAAAAGAAGCAGACCATCCCGATCAGCAGGATGGCTACTCCCGTGACAGCGATTTTAAAGTATTTCTCATCTTCCTTCTTTCTAAGCACTAAATTCACCTCCAAATTTTCTGCTGTTATTGTACACTTTTACATGCGCAAAGTCAAGCAAAGCTGGAGGGTATGAAGGCGGACCAAAAAAATTAACCGCCCACTACTATTATAGTGGACGGTCAATGAAAAACCTATATTTAACTTTTGTCACAAATTTTATTTTTTCAGTTCTCTTCTTACTATCAGCACAATTGCGATTGCCATTAGTCCTACGCCTGCTGTAACCATCATCATACCGATGCGTCCTGTTGGATCTTCGATACCGAGGATACGTCTTGGTGATTCTGGCGGTGTGGTGGGCTGCGGTGCTGTTGTTTGTGGTGCTGTGGTTGGTGTTGTCTGACTTGGTGTCGTTGGTGCTGCCGGAGTCGTTGGCTGATATGGATTCGACTCTTCTTCCGGTGTTCTGCTCTCTGACGGTGTCGTTGACTCCGCTGGGCTTGTTGGCTCTGACGGTGTTGTCTCTTCTTCAGATGACGTACTCTCGTCTGAAGTTGTTTCTTCTGGACTTGTCTCTTCTGGTGTCGTTGAATTACTCTCGTGCGGATTGGTTGGTCCGTCAGGCTCATCTTCTTCTGGAATAGAATGCTTTGGAATAATACGGTTTTGGTAGATCAAATCGCCGTTTGCATCGCGTCCCGGAAGAAATACAAGTGACATAACTACTGGGCCATAGTCATCATAGGAACTTGGAACAATCAGGTACATACCAAATGGAACAGAAGAAATACTGCAGCGTCCTGTCACATCTGTTGCCAGTGTATATGTTGGCTGAATGTCTTTCTCATCTATCCAGATCTTTAAGCGTCTGCTCAGTGCAACTAGCTCTTTTGCAGTCTTCACATCTGTCTTATAACCACAATCTTCGAAATCAGGCATAAACTTTAATGACTGTCCGTCTGGTGCCGTGATGCCGTCTGTGATCTGATACATGCTGAAGATGACACCCTCCATAGGAGTAGATTCATCTTCCAATGTAATCTCCAATGAAACATCCTGCTCGTCTGCATTGACTGCTATAATCTGTGCGCATGATGTTACCAGCAGACATATTATCAATAACAGGCCTTGCAAATATCGCTTTACTTTCATACTTTTCATACCCTCTTGTCTCCTTCCTATTATCACTTTCTCTTGCGGCTATGCAAGAGAACCCAGATCAACAGCACTACTAGAATCGGCACTGCTACGGCTGGTGCAACCAACTTTGGTTCTATCTGAATCGCATCCGCTGTTACGCGAATGGCACTTGCGCTTGCCTTTGTCTCTACGCGGTGTCCTCTAACTAGAAGACGATGCGTATTGATTCCATATGGTGTACAAGTGACCAGTGTACACAGGTCTTTGTCTTCTTCAATCTCCAGATCTGACAGATCATCCGGTTCTACAATCCGAATCTGATCTACCTCATATGTCAATGTTTCATCCAGAACACGAATTAAAAATTCATCGCCTACTACCAGCTCATCCAAATTGGTAAAAAGCTTAGCAGAGGGCAAACCTCTGTGTCCTGATAATACGGCATGTGTTCCCGGTCCTCCAACCGGAAGTGATGAACCTTCGATATGACCAATTGCAATCTGAAGGATACCTTCGTCTGTACCATGATAGATTGGAAGGGAAACCTTGATCTTTGGAATTTCTATATATCCTAAGATTCCGTTGTCACTGACATCTAGCAGTGATTCATATTCTTCTCGCTCTTCGTCTGTCATGATCCAGCGGTTTGACTTACTTTTAAGCTGCTGGTTATATTCGTAAGCATCATCCCACATGTGCTCATACTGCTTATCATCTACTTCGGCAACTGCCTGTGCATATGTGGCAATTGCTCTCGACTGATGCAGCGAGTTCCAATAATCGCTGACGGTCGGATACAGCAGTAAGGACAGACCTACCAAGAGAATCAAGAGTAATAAGATGGTAGTCATATTTTTTTTGATCCACTTCATAAGCTCTCCTCACGGTTGTATCTGGATGCCTCAAGAGAGGCATCCGATTGCAACCTAGTTTGTTTCTTTGTGCGGTTCTTTAAAAAGGGGTGGTGTGCCCCGGTAGGGTATCGAGGCGCTTCGGCGATGGCTTTGTCGGCATCCCTTGTTCCCGCGGTGCCTTCTACATTTCTTTTTCGTTTAGGAAACTTTGAAAGCCCGCTCCACACAGGATGCCTCGTAAAGTCCAGTCGCCTCAGCTGCCGTCTACGTAACGGAGGCTGCCTTTACTTTATTTATTACCTTGCACAAAATTTTTTGTTTAATAATTAGCGTGCGCTCATGCGCTTCTTGGTGATCAGAAGGATTGCTGCGCCAAGAACAAGGATAGAACCAACAACGTAGAAGATTGTGGTACCCATGCCACCGGTGGTAGGAAGCTCAGAACCCTTATTATTTACTACATTTGTTGCAAGTTCAGTCTTATCATCATTTGCTGTAAATGTAATATCACCAGTTGCTGCATTTCCTGTCAGGCTTGTTAAGATAGTATTACGATTTTCGCCCTCCCAAGTAATGGTGTGATCTGCGTTTACAGTAAACTTAATCGGTGCAATTGTGTTATATCCTGCCGGAGTGATAACCTCAGTCAACATATAATCGCCGTCATCCAGACCCTTCCACTCAAACTTAGTAACTGTTTCATTTGAAAGGGTATATTTTCCTTCTGTATTCTGAGTTGCATTTACAAGTGCTACTCTTGTATATTCGTCATTAACCTTCTTAGAAAGTTCAAATGCTGCTCCTGCTAAAGGCTTCTTACTAGAGTCAATCTTATTAACAACTACCTTGTATGTAAATACAATTACATTATCCCACGGTGTATTGCCAGTGTCAGGAGTTCCACCCTGTTCCTGATTCGGATTGTTGGAGAATTCAAGGCTAGCACTATTGACATTTCCCTCTTTTCCAATCTTAGCTTTCTCATTTAATTTGGAAGTGTATTCAACACGAATCTTTGAACCACCACCTACAGTAAAGTTATATTCTTTTGCTGCTGCCATTAAATCATTAAAAACAACTTCAAATGTACAACCATCTGCTGGATTATCAACTACGGTATAGCCCTCTGTAATTTCGGTATTATCTACATATACCCTAACAGAATCCTTATTGAAGGACAGTCCCTCTTCTTCATTATCATGAAATGCAAAGTAATACTGCTTATACTGTGCATAGTTAGCTGCTACTGTACCCTCTAACTTAAATGGAACATTATCGCCGATATCATAGTCAGCAGAATCCTGCCAGCCAGTTGTAGTACCCTCTGTATCGTTTGTATCCTTGATTTTCTTCTCAAAGGATGGAACATCACTCTTTGGATCAATGGTAACATTACCAACAACCTTTACGATGTAAAGAGTATAGCTATCTGTTCCTGTTACAGAATTATCCTTATCCTTGATCAGATAATAACCTGCAACTGCTTCGTAAGTTGCACCATTTGTAACTGTAGCGATTGGTGTTGAGTTTAAATTTGCATATGGCTCAACTACAGCTAGGATTTCATTAAAGGACTTACCAGTTACTCCAGTAAGAGCAGTTACAACGTCTGCAGCAACAGCTGTTCCTTCTGTTTCTTTACCATTTTTACCCCACTTTAAATTGGAGAGTGTTCCTTCATGTAAATCACCTGTAAAGATCTGATAGATCTCATACTGATGACTTGTTGCTGGTGCTGTAATTGTGTAAGTACCGCTTGTTGTAGAACCTTCTTCTGTTGCAAATGCTACTACGCTCATTGCAAGTACCATGACTAAGCTGAGTAACAGAGCCATGACTTTTTTCATTTTCTTCATATTTTACTTCCTCGCTTTCTTTTTTATTACTATCCTTTTTTTGTTTTTGGGCTTTGCCCTCCCTCTGAATAATGCGTAGGAATTGCGTATATTGAGGGTTCCCCATGCTTGGGGAGTTTAGAGAATTTGTTACCAAATTCTCCTGCCTCCTTTCTGCATGTGTTTTTTATATATCAGGAACGCTGCCCCTGCTGTTAGGAGCACGCCGCCCATGGTATACCAATAAGTACCGGTTCCACCGGTTTCTGGAAGAGTGATAACTTCCTCATTCTGTTTGTTAATGATTGTAATCTCACCACTCTGAATACCATCATTATTCAGATAGCTTACTGTGTAGCCGCCTAGGTTAGTAACTTCCTTTACAGTATAATATACTGGGCTTCCATTATTATCTGTAGCCGGAAGTTTATCCCATCTTGCTGTATATCTGTTTGTGCTTGTTAGATTAACTTCATTTCCATACTTTGCACTTGTATCAATTACATATTCAGCTGGAGAGTAAAAATACTTGCAAAACTTTTCAGGATCATAACCATTCCATCCTTGTCCCACTACTTCAATGGTAATATCTGATGTAATCTCATCCGTTGAATACTTCCAGTTTCCCTTACCATCAGAAGAAATTAACTTACCATTTATATTGTATGAATTCCACTCATTCTCCTTTTTTAAGGTAACTTTTGTATTCGGCTTTACTTGAAGTTCTTTCTTAGCCCATATAGTACCGCCATTCACAAACTGTATCGTTACTGTATAGAACTCTTTCTTTGTTGTATTCTGATACAGCTGAACTGTTACATCTTTTGTACCTGTTGTTGGTGAACCATCTGGATTTCGCCAAAGCTTTGTTACCTTAAGACTGGATGCCTTATTTGGAATATACAGTTCTTCAAAGCCACTATATGCAACAAACGTAATGTCACTTCTAGTGATTCCCAATTGTGTCATATTGTAACTATTATTATTCCACCAGTCATCTGCCTTTTTATTCTCAGCTAATGCCACAAAGTAATACTTTACATCACTTTGTGTATATCCATCTGGTGCCTTGGTTTCGACTACACCATACAAACAATCTCGTGTAAGTTCTGTTAAGTCAATGATAGCGGTACCATTTTCTACCGTTTTGTATGTACCATCTACATAAGTCCAATTCGAATTTTCATACTTTTGCAGCTTAAATTCCGCATCGTTCAACGTGATCTGATAACGATCTGCATCTACCTTGACCAACTGCAACTTATCTGATTTCTTTACCCACGCACTTGACGTTGCTTTTTTTACTACAACATTTTCTGACGTGGTACTTTCATCTACACCAGAAAGCGATACACTGTTTGAAAATGTAGCTGAAGCTTTGTCATTCATGTTTTCAATTTCATAAACATACTCAAGAACACATGGTGTTTCATCTGGCACAACTGCTGTAAACTGTTTTTTCGGTTCATCATATCTAAACTGAAAAGCAGATGTTGAAAGTTGCTTACCTTTATAATGATTTTTCTCATTAGTTGGGTCATAACTATACAGTTTGACATTCTCTGTTTGAAGTGCTACAGATATGCCATCAGCATTCAAATTATCCATCAGCGTAAGTGGCTTTCCACCATTTAATTTTTCACCAGCAGCATTAATGATTACATAATATTTTACCTCATTTAAAGGTTCTCCTTTCTCATTAAGAGGCTGTTCACCATCCTTTTCAAGCACTGGAACATGACGTTTGATCGTTGTTTCCTGTGATTCTGTCCTTCCATTCCAAGCAGCTATGTTGGTATACTTCTTTTCTGTATTCTTCAAGCTATTCCAGAACTCATCTGTGACATTTACCGTATATTCAACCACAAAGCTATTGCCACTCGTAAGTAATGCAGAAAAACCACTTTTAATCTTTACAGTCAGATCTTGACCAACCACATTAATTTCAGGCTTATATTGCTCTGAATTAATATCGTAGCTGCCTTCCACATAATGTTCCCAAGTATTATTCTGATTTTCAAGAATTACCCTAACATCTTTGGCCTCCAACGACAATCCTCCTGGAATGGCATCTGTTATTACAAAATCTTCATCCTTGTCTGGGAATAGCTGTATTCTGTATTTCAGCTTTCCGCCTGCATCTTCGAAGTTTACATTCCAAGAGCCTGAACACCAATTATAATTTCCATTCTGATCCTTCGCCCAGATATACTTAATCAATCTCTTTTTCTTCGTATAACTAGCGTTCGCATCATGAGATACATCACCAACGATTGCAGTATTTTTAACGGATATGGTTTCTCCATCATTCAAACTTTCTACAGAGAACAAGCTCTTATACGCGACATTCACTGCAGCTCCACTCCAAGTCGTCTTAGGCTGTATGGTCAATTCAAACTTCACTACATGAATCGTGTCATCTGTTATTTCATTGCCAGAAGCGTCATAGCACTTAAATGAATAATCAATGTCATCTTCTGAAAGTGCAGCAAAACCTTCTTCAAGCAACTTTTTTGTCGTATAGTGAAGGTCTCCATTCACAGCTTCATGGATGTCGGTCATGATATCCGTTACTGTAAACGAATCCGTTGAATTCTTCTCAGGATTCAATGTAATCGTCCATCTCTGACTTACTGTCTTTCCATCATCCGACAACTTTTGATCTGCTGCCTTTTTTTCTTTATAAAGTTCAGACTTATTTACATCTACCCTTTTGCCAGTCTCATAATCACCTACTTTTACGTCATTCGTATAAGACACTGATGTACTGCCCTTATAATCAACCTTTGTCTTATACGTTATTGTGTACTTGCAGTTCTTTTTAACTGTAAGCTTGCCATCTTTAAAAGCTGTCTTCGTTACATCTGTTGACTTCCAGTTATTTCCCATATCTGTCTCTGTGACTTTGAAATCTTCGGCATTGGTCAGATCAATTTTTTTATCATTCAATAAATCTTCAATGGCAAATTCACCCTCAAAATCTGCTACATGATTTGGATTTATCTCAATAGTCCAATTGATTGCCTGATTGTTATCTGTAGCAGAACCATCCTTTTTGATCATCTGCTTTGAAATTTCAACATTATTGGTTTGGTCACTGGATTTCCAGGTATCCCCTTTATATCCATCAGCTTTATTTGAGATTGACGCATAGCCATTTCCCACTACTTTTCCATAATCCACTTCATATGAAACAGTATAGCTTTCTCCTGCTCCAAGTGCATGAAGCTTTAATGTATACTCACTAAATCCAGTACCAATCTTAATTTCATAATCAGAGTCATTATATGAAATCTCAGAATTTCCTTTCTTTACAATTGGCTTTCCAACAGTAACATTTTCAAGTCCAGAATATGTAAGTCTATCCACAATCTTAACTTGATCATCATCAGTTCCTTTCTCACTGCTTGCTGTTACTGTATAAGTGATCTTTCCATCCTTAGGCTCACTTCTCGTCTTTTTAATTGTAAGATCAGAATCCTTTGGTTTTGGATTAATCGTATAGGTCTTTCCATCTGCTTTGAATTGAACCTTTTGACTTTCTGTACTACCATCTAATGATGCCGTACCTTCAAATTCTATTCCACCTGTAAAATTACCATGTGTTGTAAAGAAAGTATCATTAAAAGTAATAGAAATTTTACCATCTGCACTAATTACGTAATCACCTAAATCCGTATACTTTTTACCATTAATTTCTCCGGTAATCTTACCACTTAAACTTTGATTTGGTCTTACACCCTTTGGCAATTGGTATACAAGTGTACGATTTTCTGATGTTACTTTTCCATTTTCTACCTTATATTCAAGTGCTACTCGCACCTGATCACCATCCTGAAATTGGTCGACATTTTGATAGTTGTTACCATTCTTTTTTTGCATTACTATACTTGTTATATAGTCTGCAAGGTTTACATCGTTCTCCAATGTCATAGTACCATTCTGTATAGGTGCATAATTTGGATAATCATTCTGTATAATGCTACCCTGTCCCACAATCCTCTCATCATCTGTCTGATATTCTTGTTCTTCTACCAAACCATTATGATTGCTCTGTGCAACAGTAATTAACTCCTGTCCATCTTCTTCATTTTCTGTAACGTCTGTTATGATGCCAACATGGTCAGCAATACCATCTCCATCATTATCAAAGAAAATGACATCTCCTGGTGATGGAATCAGGTCTTCTCTGCTTGAATATAAATTTAACTCGGTCAGATTATCAATCCATGTTGTTAAATCTGAATCATATCCCATATCTGAGATACCAATATAATCTAAACAGAATTTCACCAGATCATGCTCAGTACTTCCAACAAGTGCATGGGCAACTTCCATCATATCCATTGGCCAGAAGCCTGTAAGCTGTGGAAGCTCACTACTCTCCTCTTCCGCCTCTGAAGTTTCTTCCTCAGTGGATGCTTCTTCACTCGTCAGTTCTTCTTCAGATGTTTCCTCAGTAGAAGTCTCTTCGAAGCTCTCCTCTTCAGAACTCTCTTCCTCGGTACTTACTTCCTCTGAGCTTTCTTCTTCGCTTTCTGCCTCGATAGAAGAACTTTCCTCTGTCTCGCTTTCGGACTCTGATTCAACCTCGGATTCCGATTCAACCTCTTCTGCTGACTCAGTCTCGGACTCTGCCTCTGATTCGTCTTCGCTTGATGCTTCAAGGCTTGTTTCTTCGATGCTTGTTTCTTCGGTACTTGCTTCTTCGCTTGATGCTTCTGTACTTGGCTCTTCTGCATCGGTGTCTGCCTCGCTTGAAGCTTCTTCTGTTGAGATTTCTTCGATTGAAGCTGTTTCGCTGTTTTCGTCTTCGCTTGATGTTTCTTCGTTCTGACTAGTGGTTACTGCTTCACTGGTCGCTGTTTCTTCGGTGCTCTTTTTGTAGCACTCGTCTGTATGTACATGCTCTACTCTGTCACAGATTAATGTCTCTACGAGAACCTGCTTTTCTGTGAAACATGTTTCGCTATGCTTATGCTCTTTTAATTCTAACTTTCCACATGCGAGTACGCCGTCTTTGTAGCACTCTGCTGTGTGTGTATGAAGCTCGGCTGGCTCTTCACAGACAAGTACCTGCACATCCTGATAGCAGGCTTCGCTGTGTGTGTGACCTGCGCTTTCTGGAATCGTACATGTCAGTATGTCATTCCACTCGTAGCATTCGTCACTGTGCGTATGCTCTTCTAGTGTGCAGATTAAATTGCCTTCTGCATCGTAGCAGCCTTCGCCGTGTGTATGCTCTTCTTTGCCACAGATTAGATTTCCCTGAGTCTTTGTGTAGCACTCTTCTGTATGGGTATGACCAACTGACTCTTCCTGTGTGCAAACTAGCTGCTTCTGCATCTGATAGCACTCTGGTGTGTGCTGATGCAGCTTATGCTCTGGAATGGTGCATACTAGATTGCCGTCTTTGTCGTAGCAGGATGCGTCATGTTCATGAATCACAAAGTCTGCATAACCACAGATAAGCTTATGCTCTGCATCGTAGCAGGCTTCTGTATGCTTATGTACACCTAGTGAATCTGTCGTACAGGCAAGCTCTTTCTCCTTTTCATAATGCGAGCTGTAGCAGTTTGCGTCGTGTTTGTGCTCTGTGATACCGCACTCTGCTTTGTTTTCCATGGTGATGGCCGGCAGAATCAGCATATATGTCGTTACAAACACAACAACAACCGCCAGTGTGGTGACTATTCGATACCACATTTGACGTTTCTTATGATCCTTCATGATTGAACGAATCTGTTTTCTTAACGGATTTTCCAAAACAGACGCCCCCTTTCTCCTACTTGATCTGGCCAAAGTTTGTAAATGGCCAGACACAAAATACTAATTTTCCAACAATTTGCTCCTGTGCCACACATCCGACAGATGTGCTTCTGCTATCAACTGAAACGCTTCGATGATCACCCATAACAAATACTCTTCCTTCAGGCACTTGATATGGCAAGTCTATATCGCATTCGCCAAGCGCCTTTTCAAATACGTATGGCTCATCGAGGGGTGTTCCGTCAACTGAAACATTTCCCTCTTCGTCGATATCTACCCACTGTCCTGCTGTTGCAATCACACGTTTTACTAAGATCTTATTATTGTAGTAGAATGCAATTATGTCCTGCGCTTCAAATTCCGAACCAGAAACGGAGACAACTATGTCTCCATCTGATAAGGTCGGCGTCATGGACGTACCATAGATCTGTAAAACAGGTAACACCAAAGTAGCTACCAGTACTGCTACTGCCGCCACTGTAATGAGTGTATAAACCGTGCTTCGAAGCGTGCTCCTGTAGCTCTTTTTGTAAAGCTCTCTGTGAAGCTCTTTTTCAAGAACCTCTATCGGCGGCACTTCAAGTGGTTGTGGTTGTTTTTTATTTTTTTTCATGAGACACCTCCACCTACACTGGGAGATGTCTCAAGGCGCGTCCATGTGCTTGGATCGCTGCCTTCACTAGAATTGTTTTTCTCGATCTCTTCTTTTTCTTTTTCTAACTGAGCATACAGAGCGTCTCTTTTTGCCTCGCTCTCATAACGAAGCCGCCTGCAATACTCCTGTGTATCTTCTCTAATCACAGCACATGCATCAAGTGTCTTCTGGCGAAGCGCCTGGAACTCTACATTCTTTTCGTGCTCCATACGCTTGATACTTTCGATGTATTGGGATGCTGCCTGATCTGCAGCTTTGAATATGTCGTTTAATGCGAGAGCTGCTTCTGCAATCGAACCTGTCTGCTGCAACTGAATCGTTCGATTATCAAGCTGTTTCTGAAGCTCGTCAACCTTCTTTTTAAGTGACTCGACTTCTTTTGACTGCTCAATAAGCATTTCAAGAAGCTCCGCGCGACTTAAACGCTTGCTGTCTTTTCCCTCTTTGCTGTCATCTCCCTGCATATTCCATACTCCTTCCAAGTTTTCACTGTTTCCAGCTGAACTGATGAACATGCTTTTTTCGCTTACTTAAACAGTAAGCACATTTCAAACACTTTGTAAAGTACCATTTTTGTTTTTTTTTCATATTTTCTTATGATTTTTTTCATTTTTGTTGTAATTATCTATAATCATAATTCATATATATATCACTGTTTACTGCAAATCACATAATAGGAATAGATTTGACTTCTCTCCTCTATTATGCTATAATGTAAGAAATTTTTAAGATTTGTATTTAATGTGATTTTTATATAACGGGGGAATTTCAATGGTTGTTATAAGCAAAACGTTTTCGATCCCGCAATTTTATGATTCTCATGCGATTGCACCCTTAAAGGATCTTGTATTTCTTGATATTGAGACGACAGGACTCACACCTGCCACCTCTTCTATTTATCTTTTATAAAAAATTATCAGGTTATTGTTTCTTTTAATGGCGAAACCTTTGATCTTCCTTTTTTAAAGAAATGTGCTGCTGCCTACGGCCTTAATACTGATGTGCTTGACAATATTCGCAGCTTTGATCTGTACCGCCACCTGCGTCCTGTAAAGACACTTCTGCAGCTTGAGAACTTAAAACTTGCAACACTTGAAAGCTATTTAAATATTTCAAGACTAGATCAGGCTACCGGCAAGGAGATGATCGCTGTTTATCATGATTATCTTGAGACTGGTGATAAGCGTCTTTATCAGGTGCTTCTTCTTCACAATGAGGATGATTTAAAGGCTCTTCCTCAGATTATGCCGCTTTTGTCTTATCTTGATATCTTCCGCAGTGAGTGGACACTTGCCGGCTATTCGTTAAGCACTGCATCGTCCTCTCTTACTATTGTGGTGGACTGTTCTGTTAAGGTCCCGGTAGCTGTGACGCGTGAGCTGCCGCTTTGCCGTTTATCGATCCGTGCGAATCAGATCATTATTGAGATTCGTGCTTTTGTCGGGGAATTAAAGTATTTCTTTGATAATTATAAGGATTATTATTATCTTCCTGATGAGGACCGCGCTGTTCATAAGAAGGTCGGCCAATATGTAGACCCGGAGCATCGTGTTCAGGCAAATGCTTCTACCTGCTACACAAAGAAAAGCAGTACTTTTCTTCCGCTCTCGCATGAGGATATGTTTGATCTTTATAAGGAGGAGTATTCTTCAAAGCAGCTTTTTACAGAATATATAGCTGATCCTGATTTTATTCTCGCCTATGCACATAATGTACTCGAAGATGCACTGAGATGTGCTGTACCTGCTCCTTCTGAGGAGGCGCAGGAAGCACCGCCGGAATTATTTTCTTGAACCGCTTACTTTAATCAAAAAAGACCGGGTAGATTTTTCTACCCGGTCTTTTTAAATTCATTTTATTTGATGTATTTCTTACGGATTATTCCTGATCCTCATCGTTTGCAAGAGCCTTCATGCTCAGGCTGATCTTCTTTGCATCTACGTTCAGGTCTACTACCTTTGCGGTGATTTCCTGACCGATGGACAGAACATCCTGTGGCTTCTCTACGCGCTCTCTGGAAATCTGAGAAACGTGAAGCAGTGCATCAACACCTGACTCTAACTCTACGAATGCACCGAAGTCAGTCATACGTGCTACCTTACCAGTAACAACAGTACCTACTGCAAACTTCTCTTCTGCATCCTTCCACGGATTCTCCTCCGGGAACTTCATGCTCAGTGCGATACGATTTCCATCGATTGCCTTTACAAGAACCTTAACCTTATCACCACTCTTGAATACCTTCTTAGGATTCTCGATACGGCCCCAGCTCATCTCAGAAATGTGAAGCAGACCATCTGCTCCGCCTAAATCTACGAATGCACCGAAATCTGTAACGTTCTTTACAGTACCCTCAACGGTCTGACCAACCTCAAGCTTTGCGAAGAGCTCTTCCTGCATCTTCTTCTTCTTCTCGATGATCAGCTCCTTGCAGTTACCGATAATTCTGTGCTTCTTCGGGTTGAACTCAGTAACGATAAACTCAACTTCCTGTCCCTTGTACTTCTCAAGATTCTTCTCGTATACATCGGATACAAGGCTTGCCGGGATAAATACTCTGGTCTGATCAACTACTACGCTTAATCCACCAGTGGAGATCTCAGTAACAACTGCCTTTAATACAGTCTTGTTCTCGAATGCGTCCTCAAGAACCTTGCTTCCTCTCTCTGCCTGCAGCTTGCGTACAGAAAGCTGAACCTGGCCCTCGCCGTCGTTCATCTTAACAACCTTAGCCTCGATCTCATCGCCAACCTTTACAAGGTCGCACAGATTTGCATTCGGGATGTTGGTAAATTCGTTGCGGCTAATGACAGCATCTGCTTTATATCCTATATTTAGGACAATCTCGTCTTCCTTTACTGCAATAACCTGACCGGATACAACTGCGCCCTGGCTAATTGCAACTTCTTTCTGCTCACTTAATAATTGTCCGAATTCGTCTGACATGGTGTAGAACCTCCTCAATGATTATATTCGGGGTTGATGCCCCTCCTGTAACACCCACCCTGTCTGCTGTCAAAAACCAATTGGTGTCTAGGTCCTCAGCGGTTTGTATGTAATGGGTATTATTACATTCTTTTTTGCATATTTCAAACAGCTTCTGCGTGTTGGAGCTATGACTCCCACCTATGACCAGCATGCCATCTACTGAGGCTGCGAGACTGGCTGCTTCCTCCTGCCGGTTTCTGGTTGCATTGCAGATAGTGTTAACGCAATTTATATTGTACTCTTTTTTTTCTAATTGGTCAACTATATTTTGAAATTTAATGTAGTGAAATGTCGTTTGTGCTGCCACAAAAACGGGTTTTTTAGGGTCTAATACCAGCTTTTGTGCTTCTTCCGCATCTTTTACAACTGATGCGCCGTCTGTGCTCCATCCTACAATGCCTACAACCTCTGGATGCACAGGATTTCCGGCTATGACGATCTGGTAGCCTTCTTTTGACTTTTCTTCTACAAGACGGTGAATCTTTTTTACAAACGGACATGTCATGTCAATAACACGCATGCCAAGCTCACGCATCTTTGTTTCGGTGTCACGGCCAACACCATGGGAGCGGATTATGACAATGCCCTTTTTAAGTGCTGCAAGCGACTCTAATGTGTCAACTACCTGCACACCTTTATTCTTTAAATCGTTGACCACTTCATCGTTGTGGATGATTGGACCAAAGGTATAGATTGGTGTATCCTTTTCTTCCTCAAGACAACGATAAACTTCGTTTACTGCGCGGCGCACGCCAAAGCAAAAGCCCGCGCTTTTTGCAAGAATTACTTCCATCAGCGTGCCGCCTTTGCAAGCTCTACTACCTTTGCTGCTGCTTCTTCAATTGTCATGTTTGACGTATCAAGGTATACAGCATCCTCAGCCTGCTTTAACGGTGCGATATCTCTGTGCGTGTCACGGTAGTCGCGCTCTTTAATATCGGCAAGCACAACGTCATATGGCGTATTATCGCCCTTTGACTGCAACTCTAAGTAGCGTCTTCTTGCCCTTTCCTCGGCACTTGCTGTCAGAAAGATCTTTACATCTGCATTAGGAAGAATACATGTACCGATGTCTCTTCCATCCATGATGATATCATTTTCCTGTGCAATCTGTCTTTGAAGTGATAAGAGATGCTCTCTTACAGCCGGCACTGCGCCAACTACAGATGCCATATGGCCAATATGTTCTTTTCTGATCTCTTCACTTACATCCTCACCATTTAAATATACATGGCGCTCACCGTCGATATAACGAATGGAAACTTCTGTCTCTTTCGCAGTCTCTCCAATAGCATTTATATCTTCTTCTGGCACATGCTTACGATATACATACAGACCGATTGCGCGGTACATGGCGCCTGTATCTACATATATATAGGAAAGCTCGCTTGCTGCAAGCTTTGCGATGGTGCTTTTTCCGGCTCCTGCCGGACCATCAATTGCGATGTTAAAACCCATTTGTTTGTCTCCTTTTCTTTTTACGATTCTTCTGCGAGGCGTTTCGGTGAAGTGTTTGTCACGCTATTCACGTATTTATACAATACTATCCCCCACCAGACTTCCCGTGGACCATGCAAGCTGCAGGTTGTAGCCTCCTGTGAGGGCATCAATATCTAGTAGTTCGCCTGCAAAATACAGTCCCTGTACAAGCTTTGACTCCATGGTCTTTGGCTGTACTTCCTGCACTTTGACGCCGCCCTGCGTGATAATAGCTTCATTATAACTCCTGACACTAAGAATGGTCAATGGGAGATTTTTGGTTAAAGAAACAAGATGGGTACGCTCTTCTTTTGTGATGGCGTTTACTTCCTTGTCTGGATTTATGCCTGACAAAATGACGATCTGCTCTGCTAGTCTTGCCGGGAATAAGCCATTTAATGCATTTTTAAACTGCTTATTTTTTTCCTGTGAGAAGTCTCGCAAAAGTCTTGCATCAAGCTGTTCTTCTGTAAGCGCCGGCTTTAAGTCTATAAAAGCAGAAAGCGGATTTTTATCAAGCTTTTTGACGATTTTACTGCTTGCACTTAATACAAGTGGTCCGCTGATGCCAAAATGAGTGAATAACATCTCTCCAAAATCCTCATACAGCTTCTTTTTGCCGTCTTTTACAGTGAAGGTAACATTTTTAAGTGACAGTCCCTGCAGTGTGCGGCACCAGTCTTCTTTTGTGTTAACTGGCACTAATGCCGGAAAGCATGGTGTCACTGTATGACCAAGCTCTCTTGCCATGCGGTGTCCGTCTCCCGTGGAGCCTGTTGACGCATAGGAAAGACCGCCTGTTGCAAGCACTATGGCATCGGCGCTTATTTTTTTTCCATCGGAAAGTGACACGCCTGCTGCACGTCCTTCTTCGGTGATGATATGCGTTACTTCCTTATTTAATATAATTTCTACGCCAGCCTTTTTTAAAAGGCGCGAAAAGCAGCTTATGATATCAGAGGACTTATCTGACTCTGGGAATACGCGCTGACCTCTTTCTATCTTAAGCGGACATCCGCCGTTTTCAATAAGTTCCATGACATCTGTGTTGCTGCAGTCAGAAAATGCACTGTAAAGAAAACGTGGATTTGTCACGATCTGGCTCATGATTGTCTCCATATCGGAGGCATTTGTCACGTTGCATCGACCCTTTCCTGTGATAAAAAGCTTTTTGCCAAGCTTTTCATTTTTCTCAAGCAGTGTCACATCATGACCATTCTCGGCTGCCTTTAATGCAGCCATCATTCCAGCGGCACCGCCGCCTATTACTATTACTTTGCTCATAAAAAATTTTCACACAATCCTTTTTTCAAAAAAGGGACCCTTGTTTTCCAAGAGTCCCTTTTTATTATTTTACTGTAAATGATACCTACGAATTGCTCCGCTGCTTCGCAGCTTTCGCAATTCTAGTATCATACCGGGTATGCCTTATTCTTTGTATCCGCAGCAGCTGGATCTACCTTTGTCTGCTGTGCTTCACGATACTTGAAGAACTCAGTAGCAACCTGCGGGAACAGTGCATAGGTCAGTACATCCTCGTCCTGCTGGATATACTGAGCTGCCTCCTTGCGGAATTTGTCTAACTGTGGCTTGATCAGATCTGCCGGACGGCAGGTGATCGGCTTCTCGTCTCCGATTGCCTTCTTCTGAACTTCCTTGTTAAATGGCTTAACAGTCTGTCCAAACTCACCTCTTAAGATCTTCTTAGACTCCTTGGTCATCATCTTGTATCTCTCGCCCTGAAGAACGTTAAGAACTGCCTGAGTACCAACGATCTGAGAAGACGGAGTAACAAGCGGCGGCTCTCCGAAGTCCTTACGTACTCTCGGAACTTCCTCAAGTACCTGATAGTACTTGTCCTCAGCGCCTGCTTCCTTTAACTGACTTACCAGGTTGGAAAGCATACCGCCTGGTACCTGATACATCAAAGTCTTGATGTTAACGCCCATAACCTTCGGGTTGATGCGGCCAGACTTAAGAGCTTCCTCCTGAATCGGACGGAAGTAGTCAGCGATCTCTCCCAGAAGCTTCATATCAAGACCTGTATCGTATGGAGTTCCCTTGAAGGTCTCTACCATAACCTCAGTAGCCGGCTGGCTGGTACCCATAGCTAATGGGCTCATTGCTGTATCGATAACATCTGCGCCAGCCTCAACTGCCTTCATATATGTCATGGATGCAACACCAGAGGTGTAGTGGGTATGAATCTGAATCGGAAGCTTTGTTGCGCTCTTAAGAGCTGTAACAAGCTCAGTTGCCTTATACGGAACAAGAAGACCTGCCATATCCTTGATACAGATAGAATCTGCACCCATGGACTCGATCTCTTTTGCAATCTTCTTCCAGTAATCAAGTGTGTAAGCATCACCAAGGGTGTAGCACAGTGCGATCTGTGCCTCAGCATTTGGGTTCTCCTTCTTGATTGCCTTTGTTGCGCTTACTGCTGTCTTTAAGTTACGCAGATCGTTGAAGCAGTCGAAGATACGGATGATATCCATACCATTTGCAACTGACTTCTGTACGAAGTACTCTACTACGTCATCTGCATAGTGATTGTAGCCTAAGATGTTCTGTCCACGGAACAGCATCTGCAGCTTTGTATGCTTGAAGCCTGCTCTTAATTTACGCAGTCTCTCCCACGGATCTTCCTTCAGGAAACGAAGGCTGGCATCAAATGTAGCGCCACCCCAGCACTCTACGGAGTGATATCCTACCTGATCCATTTTCTCAACGATTGGAAGCATCTGCTCTGTGGTCATTCTAGTTGCCATCAGAGACTGATGCGCATCTCTTAAGACCGTCTCTGTAATTCCTACTGGCCTTTTTACTTGCTCTGCCATTATATTACCTCCAAATTTTATCAGTATACGTGTTTTTAAATAAAGTTCACTCGCGCCCATTCACAAAACCGCGCTATCGCGCTATCACTGCTTCGCAGTTCTTGTTTTGTTCATGACCGGTCGCTCCCTTCGTCAGTCCGTTATGCAGGATCTTCATGCAAGCATGAGATCCCTGCACAACAGTCTGACGAGTGAACTTTATACTCCAAATATTGCCATAAACGTACCTGCCGCAACGGCCGTACCGATAACACCGGCTACGTTTGGTCCCATTGCATGCATCAAAAGGAAGTTGCTCGGATCTGCCTCTGAACCAACCTTCTGTGATACACGCGCTGCCATCGGAACGGCAGATACACCTGCTGAACCGATAAGCGGATTGATCTTGCCCTTTGTAACCTTGCACAAAAGCTTTCCAAGAAGGACACCGCCTGCGGTACCAAATGCGAAGGCAATCATACCAAGTGCAACGATCTTTAAGGTATCCATCTTTAAGAATGCCTCTGCACTGGTAGATGCACCTACAGAAGTACCAAGAAGGATAACTACGATATACATAAGTGCGTTGGAAGCTGTCTCAGTAAGCTGCTTAACAACACCACTCTCGCGGAACAAATTACCAAGCATAAGCATACCGATAAGCGGTGCAGTACTTGGAAGAATCAAAACAACAACGATTGTTACGATGATCGGGAACAGGATTCTCTCCAGCTTTGATACTGGACGAAGCTGCTCCATCTTGATCTTTCTCTCTTTCTCTGTAGTCAGTGCCTTCATGATCGGCGGCTGAATGATCGGAACAAGAGACATGTAAGAATATGCAGCAACGGCGATTGGTCCCATGTACTGTGTCTGTCCTAACTTACCGCAAAGGAAGATAGAGGTCGGGCCGTCAGCACCGCCAATGATAGAGATTGCTGCAGCTGCCTTATCAGAGAATCCCATAAGGATTGCCATAAAGTAAGCCAAGTAGATACCAAGCTGTGCAGCAGCACCCATCAAAAAGCTGATTGGGTTTGCGATCAGCGGACCGAAGTCTGTCATCGCACCAACACCCATGAAGATCAGAGACGGCAGAATACTCCACTCGTCCAGAATATAGAAATAATGCAGTAATCCTCCAACACCGTTTGAAGTGTCTTCCGGGTTTGCCATGATTTCCGGATACATGTTAACAAGCAGCATACCGAATGCAATCGGCACAAGCAGTAACGGCTCGTATCCCTTCTTGATTGCCAGGTATAAGAATACCAGTGCAACAAGGATCATTAACAGGTTGCCCCATGACAGATTGAAGAACGCGGTCTGGTGGATTAGATTGCCTAATGTTTCAGTTACATAACTCATTGTCTAATACCTCCCGTATATTTCCTGCGTATGCAGGATTCACCTACTTACGTAGGAGCTTCATTAGTTCATTGTAGCAAGTACTGCGCCAGACTCAACGGACTGTCCTGCTGTTACATTGATAGAAGCTACGGTTCCATCCTGAGGTGCTACGATATCATTCTCCATCTTCATAGCCTCAAGAACAACGATTACCTGACCCTTCTTTACAGCGTCACCAGCGTTTGCCTTAACACCAAGAATCTTACCTGGCATTGGAGCGCTGATCTTTACAGCACCCTGTGCGCCAGCCGGTGCTGCTGCCTTTGGAGCAGCCTTCGGTGCTGCCTTAGGAGCTGCCTTTGGTGCTGCAGCTGCTGCGGATCCGGTTCCTTCTTCAACAGTTACTTCATATACATTGCCATTTACAGTAATGGTATAATTTTTCATCTTAATCTCCTTCTGCCGCTTTGCGGCTGCTTTTATGCTCTTTTCCAGTTGTTTGTCTTGCCAACTCTCTTAATAGAACGAACTACCAGACCATTCGGATCGGTACCTTCGCTTGCTGCGATTGCTGCTGCAATAACAGCTACAAGCTCAAGATCGTCCTCTTCTTCTACAGTTTCTTCTACTGCTGGTGCAGGTGCCGGTGCTGGAGCAGGCTCAGCGGCCTTCTTCTTTGCTGCTGCTCTTTCCTCTGCCTCATGGATAAACTTGAAGCAGTAGATGATCAAGCTGATGAAGATCAGCATAACGAATACGACTGCCAGACCCATAACGGTATTTAAGGCTGCCTTTGACATCTTCTCGCCCAGTGTATAAACACCGTTGAATGCAACAGAACTTAAATTTCCCTTCTTATCAAAGGTAACAGTGACAACTGCATCACGCTTGTCAAAGGTTCCGTCTACACTGACAACATAAAGCTTGTTCTGGTTTTCGTAGCTGACATCAGCAGAATCCTCTTTGATCTCGCTAACTGCGCCGAGTTCTTCCTTTGCATCTTCCCACGCTGAAAAACCAGCCTCAAATGCAGCGGCCTCATCCTCGTCATTTGCCTCAGCCTTTAACTCGTCAAGTGTTTTCTGCTCATTTACAAGTGTATCAATGAGTGCAACTGCCTCTGTCTTGTAGACAGCCATGTCCTCACTTGCTGTATCAGAAGCACTGGATGAGGAGCAGGCAGTCAGCCCAAACGCACACAGCAGCACACTTAATAATACTGCTAACTTTCTTTTCATATCTACCTCTCATTCCACCCCGTACACACATAGGGGATCATTAATCCGCGATGTGTTCACACGGTACTGTGTTTCTGGATTAAACGGTACCGTGCTTCTTTGCCGGACGGTCCTCTCTCTTTGTAAACAGCATCTCAAATGCTGCTGCAGCGATCTGTCTTGTAGTTTCCGGAGCGATAATGCTGTCTACATAACCTCTCTTAGCTGCAGATTCTGCACTTGCCTGAAGCTTAGCGTAAGCTGCTGCCTTCTCGCTTATAAGAGCATTCTTATCATCTGCCTTTGCGATCTCATCTGCATACATGATCTTTGCTGCACTTACCGGATCCATCATGCCGATGGTAGCCTGCGGCCATGCATATGTCATATCTGCGCTGTTGTTCATTGCTAAGGATGCTGTTCCGTTTGCTGCGCCTACGATTACATTTACCTTTGGAGCAGTCATATCATGGAATGCATAAATCAGCTTTGCAGCTGCCTTTGCGATTCTCTTCTCCTGGCACTTTGTTGCCTTGTAGCCGGTAACATTTGTCAGTGTTAAAACTGGGATAGAGAATGCGTCACAGAAGTTTACAAACTCTGCTGCCTTCTCAGCGCCCTCTGCGCTTAAGGTACCGTCAAAGGTCTCAGCCTCCTTGCCCTCTTCGTCATATAAAGCAGTGCGGTTTGCAATTGCGCCGATGGTGTTTCCGTTTAAGCGGATAAAGCCAGTTACCATATCCTTTGCGTAATCCTTCTTTACTTCGAAGAAGAAGTTATCATCAGAGATCATTGGCAGGCTAAGTGCCGGATCTGCTGCAGATGCTTCAAGATCTGTACATGCACGATTTAAGTCATCTGTGCACTCGCTGTAGGACATATCATCCTCGTTGTTTGCCGGCAGGATGCTTACTAAGGTACGGATGCTCTCTAACAGCTCATCTTCCTGTGCAACTACATCTACCATACCAGCCTCGCTGCTCTGGAATGCTGCGTTTGCTGTATTCTCAGTCTTGTTGCCCTCTAATGCGTTTGGAGAATTAACGAACAGCTTTGCGTTCTTTGCCTCCATAAATGTGAAATCAGTAAGAGCCGGAACTACTGCCATACCGCCGCCGCAGGTTCCGAAAACTGCTGTGATCTGTGGAACTACGCCAGATGCAAGTGCCTGGCACTCATACAGCTTACCAAATGCCTCTAATGCATCGGTAGCCTCCTCTAATCTCATTCCTGCACAGTCTACCAGACCGATTACCGGTGCACCTACCTTCATTGCAAGGCTGTAAAGCTTTACAATCTTCTTTGCGTGCATTTCTCCGATGGAACCGCCCAGAACAGTTGCGTCCTGGCTGTAAACATAGACAAGGGCACCATCAATAGTACCATATCCTGTTAATACTCCATCTGCAGGTGTTTCTTTGTTCTGCAAATTGAAATCGGTATTTCTGGCAGTAACTGATCCGCCGATCTCAACAAAACTGTTGTCATCAAGCAAAGCACTGATACGGCTGCTTGCTGAATTCTGTGATGTTGTACTCATATTCGTCCTCCGTTTAATTTTTTATTCTAATGGTTAAAACCATCTTCTGCCATTTAACATTGTATCGTTTTTGAGCGAATAATTCAATAAGAATTTGCAATTTTTTGTACTTTTAATAAGACAAACTTCATTTCCTATGATATAATGAATAAGAATGATAAGGGATACTCTATGTTTTCCCAAAAAGAAAGGAAGTATTTGTTATGGAACGTAAAAATGCATGGAAATCCTGCGATGAAGCAAAGCTCGCACAGGTAAATGCACTCTGCACTGATTATATCAAATTCATCTCCGACTGCAAGACAGAGCGTGAGTGCGTAGAGGAAAGTATTCGTCTGGCTGAGGCTGCTGGATACAAGAACTTAAATGACTGTATCGAGGCTGGTACACCATTAAAGGCTGGCGATAAGGTTTATGCTAACAACATGGGCAAGACAATTGCTTTATTTGTAGTTGGTACTGAGCCTATGGAAAAGGGTATGCATATCCTTGGTGCACACATTGACTCTCCTCGTATTGATGTTAAGCAGAATCCGCTTTATCAGGATGAGGATTTTGCTCTTCTTGATACACACTACTATGGCGGAATCAAAAAGTATCAGTGGGTTGCTCTTCCGCTTGCTCTTCACGGCGTTGTTGCAAAGAAAGACGGTACTGTTGTCAATGTTGTAATCGGTGAGGATCCGTCTGATCCGGTACTTGGTATCTCTGATCTTTTGATTCACTTATCTGGTGATCAGATGGCAAAGACTCTCTCTAAGGCAATCGAGGGCGAGAAGTTAAATCTGACTGTTGGAAGCCGTCCTGTTATGAATGCTGCTGATGACTGCAAGGAGCCTGTTAAGGAGCTGATCCTTTCTATGTTAAAGGAAAAGTATGACATTGAGGAAGAAGATTTCCTGTCTGCTGAGCTTGAGATCGTTCCGGCTGGTCCTGCAAGAGATTACGGACTTGACCGCAGCATGATCATGGGCTATGGCCATGATGACCGTGTATGCTCCTACACTTCTCTTGCTGCTATGCTTAAGGTAGAGAATCCTGTACATACAAGCTGCTGTCTGCTTGTTGATAAGGAAGAGGTTGGAAGCAACGGTGCTACTGGTATGCATTCCCGTTTCTTCGAGAATATCGTTGCTGAGCTTATTGCACTGACTAACGCATCATACAGCGATCTTATTCTTCGCCGCTGTCTGAAAAACTCCAAGATGCTCTCATCTGACGTAAGTGCTGCATTTGATCCAAATTACCCAGAGGTAAATGAGAGAAAGAACAGTGCTTTCTGTGGAAGAGGCTTCACATTCAATAAGTATACCGGTGCTCGCGGAAAGAGCGGCTGCAATGATGCTAATGCAGAGTATATCGCTTACCTTAGAAAGGTAATGGACGATGCAGGCGTATTCTTCCAGACTAGCGAGCTTGGAAAGGTTGACCAGGGAGGTGGCGGAACTATCGCTTATATCCTTGCAAACCTGAACATGGAAGTTATCGACTGTGGCGTTCCGGTTCTTAACATGCACGCACCGTGGGAAGTTGTAAGTAAGATCGACGTTTACGAGACATGCCGCGGATACGAGGCATTCCTTCGCGCAGAGAAATAAATAAGATTACTCAAATTTTAAACACACAAAAAATCCCCCGGTAGAGGATTTATCCTCTATCAGGGGATTTTTTTATGGTTACCACGTAGTCGGCAGTCCGCCTCCAAATTCATAGCCTGCAGCGCGCACTGCATCGATCCATTCTCCAAGGATCTGTGTGTTTGTCGCTGACTTTGCATGAAGCAGATAGATTGCACCAGGATGAATGCTGTCCATGCAAAGCTGCAATGCCTCTGCCGGATCTTTCTGAGCATCGGAGTTGTAATCTAAATAGTGGAAGCTCCAGAATACGCTCTGGTAGCCGAGGCTTTCTACAAGACCTAATGACTGCTCACTTGTAGAACCCTCTGGGAATCTAAACAGCTTCATCTCGTAACCAAAGTTGTCTTTAACCAGGTTGTGAAGAACCATGATCTCGTTTGTCTGCTCCTCAAGTGAAAGCGATGGCATATTCTTGTGGTTGCAGGTGTGATTTCCTACAGTGTGACCTTCATCAATCATCTGTTTAATGTACTCTGGATTGCTGTCATAAAATTCTTTTGTGACAAAGAAGGTTGCTTTTACGTTCTTCTCGCGAAGTGTCTGAAGAATCTGAGGTGTAAAGCCTGCCTCATATCCCTCGTCCATAGTAAGATAAATTACTTTCTTTGATGTATCTTCAATAAACTTTGCATTATACTTTCCATACAGCTTCTTTAAGTAATAGCATCCATTCGGAACATTTAACGCATCGCGATCCCTATAGTCTGCAATTCCGCTGAACTCATTTGTACTGAGTGTACTTAAATCACCACTCCAAAGCTCTGTAGCTGCGCTTGGTGCCTGTACCTGCTGATTTACAGTTTCTGGTGCCTTATCTGAAAGATATTCACTTGCAATGTAACATGTTGTACCGTTATATTCTACCTTACTCCACTCTGCAGTGTAGCCTATTCTGTGAATGGATGCACCTGCCTCAAGAGATCCTGCCTTTGCTGCGTCTGTTGAAGCTGCCTCGCGAATATTAACCTTTTGTGTCGCATAAACTTCTTCATCTCGCGGCTCGTAGCTATCTTCTGCCTGTACAGCCTGTGACGATGCAGCTGCCAGACTTGACGCGCTTGCTGACGAAGATGACGATACATTCACTTCTCCTGGCGCTACCGGAACTGGAATTGCTTCTTCCTCTGTCGTTACAGGTATAGTCTGCTCAATTGTTTGTTCTTGTGTCTGCTCTTGTGTTTGTGTCTGGCTTGGCAGCTGCGGAAGACTTGCTGTATCATTATTTTTTTTGCCGCAGCCTGACGAAGCCATCATTACTGCTGCAAGTACAATTACACTGCTTCTCAATTTCCAATTTCTCATCATTGTTCCTTTCACCATTCCTTTTCAAAAAAACCCTTGTGTGTTAATTCCAAGCTCTTCTGTCAATGCCTCAAGCATATTTTTTTGTTCTGGCAATGTGCACCATGCAAGCCCACATCCAGCCTCTAGTCCGCCCGGAAGCGGTATCATGCGACCTGGAAGCTTATACTTTGTGGCTGCCTGCTGCATATGCATGGCATCTGTCGTTGTAGGAAATACAACCATCAACTTTTTTTCTCTGTTTAATCTACTCACCTTATACCGCCTGATTTTTCTACAAATTACAGCAGTAAAGAAAGTACACGCATAATATACCAGACAAATGCGCGTCTGTCTACTGCCTGTTCCGGATAAATTGGATATGTACCTAAACATACCTCACTAAGCCAAAAGGAGACTTTACCGCAAACTTCATCTTCTAATACGGGCGATGCAAGCTCTTTTCTGGCTCTGATTTGAATTTCAATTTTCTCTCCATCTTTTGCAAGCACCTGATATTTATCTGGTGCATCGGGACAGATTAACTTTACCTGTGACTTTGTCTGCTTAGTCCAGTCATATACACCATCAATAACTGATGCGCTCATTTTGGGTACTGCCGGTGTCTCAAGCTTTTTTGTTTCATAAGCTGACAGCCCATAGTTCATAAGCTTTTTTGTATCAGCCCATTTATAGCTTTTATTTCCCGGCCAACCGCATGCAAGAAGCGATACTATATAAAGACGCCCATCTCTTTCTAGGGCACCGACATAACAATACCCTGCTTTTCCTGTAAATCCTGTCTTCCCTGTCAGTGCACCGTCCATCATCTGCAAAAATGCGTTATGATTATACACTGAAAATGAATACTTCCCTGTCGTATCGGTAAATTCATACTGCGCTGTACGCGTGATCTTTAAAAATTCTTTGCTTTTTGGCGATGTACGAATGCAATAACGAAGAAGAAGCGCAAGCTCTCTTGCCGTTGTATAATGTGCCTCATTATCTAACCCGTTTGGTGTTACAAAATGTGTCTGGCTAAGCCCGATCTCTTTTGCCTTTTTATTCATCCATGTAGCAAAGCCCTCTACACTTCCTGCAGCTGCCTCTGCTAAGATAACAGCCGTATCGTTATGGCTTTCTAACATCAATGAATATAAAAGATCCTCGCAGCGAAATGACCAGCCTTTTTGCACGCCAAGATGCACCTGCGGCTGTGAGGCAGCATAGGCAGATGCTGTGCATATTTCTTCTGGCTCCATCATCTCAAGCACAAGAATACATGTCATAATCTTTGTCGTGCTTGCCATAGGCAGGATCACATCTTCCTCCTTACCGTAAAGCAGTCTGCCAGTATCTCCATCAATTAATGCAGCTGATCTGGCATAGAGTGATTCCTGCGCTGGCATTTTTGCTTCATCCGCAGACAACACGATCTGTGCAAACAGCAGGATTGCCACAGCAAATGTTGCCAGTCCTGCCATCATGCTTCGTCTTATTTTCTTTGCTTTATTACTTGTATTTATAGGATTCACCCACCGCTTTGCATTTTCTAACATACTTTATGCGCGGTGCGAAAATTTTATGAACAAACAAAATCAAAAGCTTTTTATCTCATAATAAAGTGTTGCCACATATTGGCAGCCCTTCCATATCGGCTCCTTTGACGTATCTTCTCTTGACAGACGCCAATCAAGCCAAAGTTCTTCTGCCGCAAGCGCCATATGACACATAGCAATACCCATGTCAAGAAGCGTCAGCTCTTTCATTCGCTTTGTCTGCATAAGACTTTCTTTTTTCATAAAGATATGAATTTTTCCATCCTGCGGCATAAAACGCCAAGGCTGGAGATTGAATGCAGATGGCGCAATCCTTGCTGCCTCGATAATCTTTCGGGCATTTTGCTGCGCTACCGGCGGCTGATTCACAAGCTCTGTTAACTTCTTGCGGCTAGCCGGCTTTTTTACTGCCGTGGCCGCCGCCTTTCCAAATGCCACAACAATCATCGGCTGATACTGGTCAAGATCTGGCTTTGACTTTGCATCTCCAAGATAACATGTAGCAAAGCCCTTTGATACCAGATATAAAACCAGCTGCTCCATCACATATCCGGCATTGACTGCCGCAAATGGATGATCCTTTGCTGAAAGCACCAGATAATATGGTGCCTGTGCCAAAAACATGCCCTTAAAAACATGCTTTTGTGTATTGTATGCCTCCACAACGGCGATCCTGTACGCTGCCTGCGGATGCAGCGGTGCAAGTGTCTGAATAAAGCAATTAATCTGCTTCATAATATGCGGATCAATTGCCGTCATCTGAAAACGCCTGACGGAATGGCGTCTGCCTATTGCTTCGTATTGTGTCATGTTTCACCAGCCTTTCAGACAAGTGCTTCCAACTCTGCTACTAACTCTCCAAATAATGCCAGTGCATCGGCTACCGGCTTTTCTGTTGTCATATCTACACCAGCCATCTTTAAAAGATCAATCGGATCTTTGCTCTCACCGCCCTTTAAGAAGCTCATGTAGGCATCTACTGCCGGCTTTCCTTCCTTTAAGATCTTTGCAGACAACGCAACTGCTGCGGAGTATCCTGTTGCATACTGATATACGTAGAATGGTGTGTAGAAATGAGGAATACGCATCCACTCGTATGCAATCTCCTCATCCTTTTCCATATCTGGTCCAAAATACTTCTGATTTAATTCCAGATACATCTGACTTAATGCTTCTGCTGTCAGAGGCTTTCCCTGTGCACAGTAATCATGTGCAGTCTTCTCAAACTCAGCAAACATCGTCTGACGGAACAATGTTCCCTTAAAGCTGTCCAGATAATGATTTAACAGATATTTTCTCTGCTCCTTATCTGTTGTCTTTTTCAAAAGATCATGCATCAATAAGCACTCATTGCATGTAGAAGCGACCTCTGCTACAAAGATCTTGTAATCAGAGTATGCGTAATCCTGTGCAGTTATTGAATAGTAGGAATGAATGGAATGACCCATCTCATGAATCAGTGTAAATACGCTGTCAAGATTTTTTGTGTAGTTTAACAGTATGAATGGCTGTGAGTCGTAGCAGCCCCAAGAGTATGCGCCGCCTTTCTTTCCCTTGTTTGGATAAATATCAATCCAACGGTTTTCAAGACCCTCACGCGCATGAGAAAGATAATCCTCTCCCATCGGCTTTAATGCCTCAAGCACCATCTGCTTTGCCTGCTCAAACTCGTATGTCTGATTCTGTGCGGCAACGATTGGTGTGTAAACATCATACATGTGAAGCTTGTCTACGCCAAGCACTTTCTTTCTAACAGCAACGTAGCGATACATCATAGGAAGTGCCTCGTGAACAGCACTTAATAAGTTGTCATAAACGCTCTCTGGCACATTGGAATCTGCCAAATACATAGCACGTGCTGATGAATATTTTCTTGACTGTGCATAAAATTTTGCCTGCTTTAAGTTGCCGCGGTATATTGCTGCAAATGTATTCTTTAAGCTTGCAATCTGACCGTAAAGTGTCTTAAATGCACCTTCTCTTACTGCACGGTCTGGTGACTCCATGTAGGAAATATATGTGCTGTTTGTCAGCGGCAGATGTGTGCCGTCCTCAAGCACGATATCAGGATACTTCATATCAGCATTCATTAACACGCTGAAAATATCATCTGGTGCCTCTGCCATGTCTCCTGCTGCAGCTAAAAGCTCTTCCTTTTCTGCATCTAATGTGTGCTCCTGTCCGCGAAGCATCTCTTCAATCTTTCTTCCATAATAAGCAGTGCGCTCATTTTCTTTTTCTGCAGCTTCTAACTGCTCCTTGCTGTAAGAAAGAATCTCCGGCTCTACAAAGGCACTAGCTGCGCCAATCTTTACGCCAAGGCTGCCGATCTTTGCTGACATTGTCTGGTAGGTGCTGTCTGTCGTGTCCTGATCAAAGCGCATTCTTGCGTAAACACTCAATTTGCTTAAACGGCGATGCAGTCCATAGTAAGCATCGAGAACTGCCGGGATCTTACTAACGTCTGCTTCAATTGCCCCCTTTAACTTTGCAAATTCTGCTGCGTCCTTTTCAAGAGCGGCGTAATCCTCTTCCCACAATTCATTGTTTGCATAAATGCTTTCAAGGTTCCATGTATCTTTTACATCAATATCTTTTCTATCTTTTACTTCCATATATGCTTCCCTTCAAAAAATTTTAGAGCTTTTCGCCCTTACATTATTCTATCATACCGCAGAAAGCGGTTACTTGCAACTTACAAAATTTTTACAAAGTGCGTGCGAAGCTCTGACAAACTAGGAAAAACTCCTTCGCACAGCGCGCGCGTTGCCTCATCTGGCTCATCTAAGTCAGGAATCATGAAAACACGGCATCCTGCTGCGGCCGCAGCACGTACACCATTTGGCGAATCCTCGATTGCAATACAATCTAACGGTATACGGCCTGCTTTTTCACATGCAAGCTGATAAATATCTGGTGACGGCTTTCCGTTTTTTACCATAACAGCACTTATTATTTCGTCAAAATAAGATGACAATCCTGCCATTTCAAGGTAACGGTTTGTGCGCTCAAGATCAGTTGCCGTTGCGATCATGCAGCGTATCTGACGGCTTTTTAGCCATAAAAGAATTTCTTTTGCACCGGGCTTTACAGTAATGCCATCTCGTTTAAGCATTTCTTCCATGATCTTTTTTCTATATGCACGCATTTCATCATACGGAAAGCCTTTTCCATATTTTTCTTCAAAAAAGCGGTACACATGCGGCCGGCCAAGACTTCTAAGGTCAAGTGCCTCTTCTTTTGTAATGGTATAACCAAATTTTGCAATTGCTTCACACCAACACACATTGTAATATTTTTCTGTGTCAATCAGTGTTCCATCCATGTCAAAAAAGACAGTATCCATAGTTTTCTCCTTTGCAGCACGGGACGTTTTGCTGCCCCACACTATAATCATACAGAATTTTATTTTTAATTGCAAGGTATTTTCCTGCCTAAACTCTTTGGGAAAACACATTACAGTTCACGGTTCTATGTTACGAAAGACCTTCGGTACAATGGTTTCGTCGACGGAACAAACTCCTGAGGGACCTTAAACATTCTTAATTATAAAACATATTCATTAAAGAAATCCAACAAA
>ENA-ORLW01000972-ORLW01000972.1-human-gut-metagenome-genome-assembly--contig:-NODE-972-length-36249-cov-17.762606_pt1 | contig 36249 bp, 38 predicted proteins | sample MGYA00243017_ERZ508829 | MGnify/ENA primary metagenome ERZ508829 (study PRJEB26277, sample SAMN04329776) | human gut metagenome | biome: human-associated habitat | host: Homo sapiens | place: USA...
CTCACAGTCGGTGCCCGATACTACGACGTAGTTCCGCCCGCCGCCGTCGTCGTCGCCTACAGAGAGGCAACGCCGCCACCAGCGACGAGTGCCCCCGTTGCCGGCGTCAAACACTTGGCAGAAAATGAGGTCGCCGGGGCGGAACTGATTGCCGTAACGCACCCCACCCTCCTCTGCTTCGAAGAACAGGGCGTAATTGGCGCCGTCCTCTTTGACCTCGGCGCAGCGGGCGCCGGCCGGGCTGATGAGCTGAGCGCCGCCGACGTGGGTCACTTCCTGCACCTCGATTTCGCGGGCCTGCAGTCTATCGCGCACGGTGACGATGTCGCACTCGAGGTGTGTCTGCTTCTGCGCGTTAATCCAAAACCGCCCGCCACTGATGCCGGCGATGAAGGTGCCGAGGTCGTAGAGGTCGCCGCTGTGGCCTTGGGCGTCTACGCTCACGAAGTGAGCATTGCTGGTGCTGTCAACGTAACCCTCCGGGCCGACCTTGAAGCCCTTGCTGAAGGTTATCTCGCCCTCGGCGACGTCGTCGTCCTTGGCGCTGATAAAGTCGGCCCTCGTGGGGCTGTCGTCGTCGAGCTCGGTGGCGTAGTCGCTTTGGTCAGCATACTCCACGCGAGCTCCGGCATTATCCACCTTAATGGTTTTGCCGTCTATGCCGAGCCGGTTGAGGTCGGCGAGATTGGAGTGCTTGTGCCCGTCGCCGTCGCCCTCCGAGGCGCCGCCCGTTGCCGCCACTGCGGCAATGGTCACGGCGTTCATGCCGCGCTCGCGACGCTGGGCGCTCCGCGGCAGGCCTGTCAGTGTGGTGCGGGTTATTTTGATTGTCTTTGCCATATTATGCCGTATATTCGGGCCGGTACTCGTCCGGGCTTATCTCTATGAGTTTAACCTTAGCCTCCATTTCGCGCAGGTCAGCCACCTCGCTGGCGGGAATAAAAAGCCGGTCGGCAGGCTGCCCTTGCACGCGGCAGAGCGTAAATGCCCCGATGTCGAGGTCACACGTTCCGCTGATGACGGTGTGGCGCGGTGTGAGCTGGCTGGCGATGGTCGCCAGCAGCAGCGCCTCCGGCCGTCCGGCGTTGGGGCCGCGGGTTATGGTGGTGAGCTGATGCCAGGCCTTGGTGTTTTGGTTCTGAGTCATGAGCACGCCGCGCGCGGTCAGTCTCTCCCCTTTGGCGTCGGTGCCTCCGCAGGTGGTGTCTATGGTGATGTCGTCGGCGGCCTCGCTCTCCACCTCACCGGTGAAAACCTCGTCCTCGGGATCTATGTCGGTGTAGTCCTTGTTGACTACGCCGACTGTTGGATCCTTGTAAAGTATCCAGTTTATCTCGGCCACGCGCCCGGCGGCATTGGTGACGTCGGTGTGGTCGAAATTGTAAAAGCAGATGCCGCGCCCGATTTCAAACACCAGCGTGCCCTCGGCCGGTGGCAGCGGGATGCACTCCCCGTCGCCGCGGGCCTTAAAGCTCTTGCCCTTGTAGGCGCGGAACTTGGGCATTGCGGACGTCGGCACATAGGGGCGATTCGTCGCCCAGCCGCACTGCACGCCGCTGGTCTTTTTCTCGAGGTCGGCGCCGTAGTAGGCCAAAAACATTTTGCCCCACGGGGCACTCGCGGCTGCCACCCATCGGCCGTTGTCCTGTAGGTAGCCGGTCGGCGACAAGGTCTCGGCGCTCTCGTAGTAATGGGTAATCGTGCCCGAGGCATTGAGCAGGTAGACGCGGGCCGGGACGTAGAGCAAATTAATTTCCTCGGAGCAGCGCTTGTTGGCGCCCTCCTCGTTGTACTCGTCGGCGCTTTCGTAGGGATTGTAGCGGCAGTCCACGCAGAGGTCGAGTGTCAGCTTAAGGCGCCGATAGCCTCCGCCTCCCGAAGCCGGTACGGGGATGCCCTTGCACTTGAAGAGGCGCATCTGCGCGTCGCCCAGCGTGGCGCATTGTTCCGGGCGGAACGTGAAAGGCGCCTCCCCTCCTTTGCCGTAGGTAAAGCCTCCTTCCGCCGAGCTCACCGTGGGCCAGCTATAGGCCACGCCGGCGCACTCGCTGCCGCTGTGCTTGGGTTCGATGCGGAAATACTTGGCTTTGGCGGCCACGGTGCTCAGGGCGTAGGGCAATGCGCTGACGTCGGACGGGATGCCGGTGTGCAGCGTAAAGCCGGGCACGGGGTCGTCCCAGTTATAGTCGAGATTGTAGTTGACGACCGAGGTGGTGTCGTCCGTACCGAAGAGTGTGTCGGGGTCTATCTTGCCGTTATACAGCTCGTCCTCGTCGTAGGGCGAGAAGGTGAGCTCTATGCGCCGTGCGGTCTTGCCTGCGCTGAGGGTGCCGTCGGCATATATCTGTACGGGCTTGAGGTCTTGAGGCGTGTAAGGTGTTGCGCGCTTGTTGAGGTCGTAAAGGCGGATGTTGCCGCAGCGCTGCTCTATACGCCAGCCCAGCGGCTGGAGCACGGCGGCCAATGCTTCTTTGAGTGTGGTCGGCTTGCCGTCTTCGTCGTAAAAATTGGCGCACCGTGCGGCGACGTACTGTGGAAGGAGCTTATGGTCGCCGGTGGTCAGCCCGTCCACATAGGTGGACGACACCTCGGAGATGAGCGTCAGCAAGTCAAGTCCCGCACGACTGGCACAGTCGCTTATTATGGATCGTAGCGTCTTGCGCCCGGCTGTGCCCCAGTCCACGTCCATGCGGTCTAAAATGCCGAAGTCTGAGAAGGTGAGCGTTACGGTGTAATCCTTGACCCGGTTGTCGTAGGGTTCCTCGTAAAATTCGGGGTCGAGAGTGCCCACCCACCAAAGGCCCCCGTTGCGGTAGAGCCGGAGCTGTACCTCGGCGGGCGGAACTGTGTAGAGGTCTACAAGGCTGCGGTCGCCGGGGCTGAGGAGCTGCAGCGTGCAGGTGCTCCCGTGGATAGGCGCCCACAGGTCGTCCTCGGCCCACTCCACGACGGCTGACTGGACTTCGTCGGCGTCGACCTCGAGCACGGCGTCAGGGGTTGCTCCCCTGCGCCATATCTCTGCCGTCCAGCGGTGGTCGGCGGTCAGGCTCTTGCCGCAAAACGATGTGGTTATTATCTTGGCGTAGTCCATACTATCGGCGCGCTAAGTGATTGAGGCGGGTGTTGACCACGGCCACGAGGTCGGGACCGCTGACCCGCAGGGTTATGGTCTCAGGCAATGACGCTCCCGTCGGACCGATGAGGTCGCGGAGCCTGTCAAGAGGAGCGACGACCTCGGGGTTGTTGCTTGCGCCGCCGTACTCGCCAAAGAGGCCCAGCGTGGGGCCGTAGGCGATGCCGCCGGCGGCGAACTTGGGTACCTTGAGTGCTGCGGCGGTGACGGCGGCGGTAGTGGCAGCCAGGGCGATGATGTTAAGGGGGAACTTTACATCCTGCGAGGCACTGATGCCTTTGGCGTGCGCCAGGGCGAGAATGGCCTGGATCATTTGCCCGATGTTGCCCAGCAGGTTGCCGGCGTAGTCGAGCCATGCCCCTGCGGCGTCGTCGGTGGCACTGCCGATGCCGCTAATGGCGGAACCCATCATGCTGAAGGCGCTGCTCACGTCGCGGCCGGTCTTCATCAACTTTTCGCCGGCGTCGGCTTGCTTGTTGGTGGCGTTGCGGATGGCGTCGGCCAGTGTCTCCCAATGGTCTATTTGGTCGTTGATGGCAGCGGCCTGCTCTGCCGTCATATCTTGCAGACTGGCGCGCAGTATGGAGATGTTGGTTTCTATGGCGCCGAGCGTCGTGGCGCCGGCGTCGAAAACCTCCTTAATTTCGAGCGGCTCAAGTTCAGGCTCTTTGGCGTTAACCTCAACGTCTGCCGTGGTTCCGAAAGAGGCGGAACCCGCAAGCTCGCGGGCGTAGTCGGCGCCGCTCATGTCGGTGGCCTTGCGTATGGCGTCGCTCAGCGACTGCCAGTGGTCTATCTCTGCGTTTATCGCGGCGGCGGTCTCCACGGTGGCGCCTTGGAGCTGCTGCCGGTAGTATTTTATGTTGCCCTCGATCTCGGCCAGTGTGCGGGCATTGACGTTGAGGCTGACGCCCTCGGTGCCTTGCGAGGCGCCGATTTGGGGCTGATGATAGTCGGAGCTTATCTCGGAGGCGAGCTCACGCATACGGGCGCGGATGGCTTCCTGTTCCCGCTCTATGCGGGCTTTTTCGGCATTGGCTTGAGCGAGAGGCGACGAATCCGGGATTTCCACATGAGTAATCTCCGGGGTTGATATACCCATGCCCAGCGCCTGGTCTCGGCCCGGGGTTATTGTAGTGACTACCTCGTTGGCGGACGAGAGGTTTTTGGCGCTGCCGTCTGCATTATAAAAGAGGTCGCGCTTGTTGGCTTCCAGTTCGGCAATATTGGCCGACATGGCTTGCAACTGCGCCTGAATCTCCAACTGTCGGCAATATTTTTCGGAGTTCTCGCGCAGGGTCTCGAGCCACTGTGCTGCGGTTTGGTAGGTGCCGAAAATCTGCCCGTAGGTGGTGTTAAGTTCCGCCACGAGGCTCTGTTCTTTGCGCTGCGAGCCGGCGGCTGATTCCAGCCGGGCAATGTATAGCTCAATCTTGCCGGCGGCCTCGTCGCGGGCGTTGTTGCCTGCCGCAATAGCTCTTGCATTGCGTTCCGACGCCTGCTGCGCTTGACGCTCGGCCGCGGTGAGTTTGTTGGCCGCATCCGAGGCGCTGGTCAGCGCGGTAAATAGTTTTTCGACCGCGTAGCTGATAGCCACAATGGCCACGCCGATGATGGTTGAGGCGGCAAGGCCTCGCAGGGCTAATTTGAGCGTGCCGCACGCAGCGGCAGCACTGCGCAGGCTCACGGCGGACGCATTTGCCCCGGCGGTAATCGTGGCGAGGCTCTGTCCCGACAGCAGCGCCATGCCCTTCAGCGCAAGCAGCTTGACGTTGACGCCGGCGATGATGCCCTGACAGGCTTTGAGCGATGCAATGAGCTGACCGGCACCCGCGAGCCCCATAGTTATGGAACTCAACGCGGTGATGACCGGCATCGCCTTTACCACCCAGCTCCCCATCGTTTCCATGTGGTCGCCGAGGGCGTTGCTGAACTGCTTCATCGCGCCCATGGTGGTGTTGGCGAGGGCTTCATTGACGCCGCCGACGCTTTCCTCAATGACTTCAAAGAGCACTGCGGCGCGTTCGGCCTCTGTGCCGGTCTTGAGAATATTCGCCTGAATTTCGTTGAACGAGTAGCCGTAGCGGCTCAGCGCGCTGGTCTGCCCGTTCATCACCTTTCCGAGCATGGTGGCGATGCTCACTGCCGACTGTGCGGTGGCGTTGTAGCCGTACTGCTGCGCCACCATGTCGTTCATGGCGGGGATGAGCTTCTCCAGCGTCTCGCGCTTGGAGATGTAGGTGGCCAGCTCTTGGGCGCCCGCGAGCTGTACTTCGTCGCCGACGACGCCGAGCGCCTGCTGCGCCGAGCAGAGGTCTTTAATGGCTTGAACGTCGGCCTCTGTGGCGCTCATGGTGCGGGACATTACCTGCCCTAACTGGGTCTCGGCCTCTATCTGTGCCGAGTAGGCGGCGGTGAGCTGGCTAAAGCACTGGTTTAGCTGGTTGACGGCGCGTGTAACGCCTTGGAAACCCATTGCCAGCGCTGTGAAATTAATGATGCGAGGTTTGAACTGGCGAGAGGTGGCAATCGCCGAGGCGAGTTCTTTCTGAAAGGCCTCGAGGTCGCCCTTGAGCATACCAAAACCCTTGCCCTTGTTGAGCACCTGGGTTACGATTGTAAAAACTGCCTTGTTACTTGCCATCTCTTAGTGCTTTGAGTTGTTCAAATCGAGCTTTGCGCTCTTCCTTTGTCGGCTCCGGCAATGTGTCCGGTGTGCCTTGTTTGTCCCATGGGAGCGGGAGCAGCTTCTGCGGTGTCAGCTTGGCCTTGTGTTGGTCTATGTGGGGCACTACGCTGTAATAAGCTATCATTCGTGCCCTCTCCCATTCGTCGCGCATATGCTGCTCCTCTGTCCTGTGGTATGCGGTTGCCGTCGCGGTGAACTCCTCCGGGGTGAGTGTCAAGAATTCACCGCGCGGCATTTTAAGTGTGCCTAGCGCGAAGCCGAGCAGGTCGGTGATTAGCGCCGGGGCGCTGTCTTTTTTTTTGTCACTGCCTCCGCTTCGGCTACGAGGGCGTTGTTCCACTCGGCAATCGTGCCGAGGTCAACACCGCAGGCGAAGCGGTCAAAATCAAGGTCAAACTCTATGCCCTCGCGCAGACATGCGGCCTTTACAACGCAGTAAAAATACTGTATTTGTTCGGTCGGGCTATTGCCGTCGATGGCCGAGGCCTCCTTGCCGGTGAGGGCCTTAAAGAACACCCACGCGCCCATAGTCTGGACGAATGGGTAATCTTTGCCGTATATCGTTACTGTGCGCATAGGTTAAAAATTGATTTTGGAGCCGTCGATCGTGGTGGGAGCTTCTGCGTTTTCGAGCTGGCCGGAGACGGTGATGTCGTCCTGAGCGGGAGCGCTGATTTGCAGATTAGACAGGATGAACTTGCAGGCGAGGAAGGGCGTGGTGTCCTGGCCGCGGCGGAAAGCCTCGACTTCGACGGGTTCGCCGGCCTTCCAGGCGTCGATGAGTTCGCCGATGCGTTTTTCGGTCTCGCCGTAGAACGAGAGCCCCTCGAAAGAGCCGGAGATTGTGAGCCCGGTGACGCTCTTGGATTTAAAGAGCGAGGCCGCACCGATTGCTACGTCGGCGGCTGGTTTTACGGCCTTGTCTTTTGTCTCGCTGTTGAAGGTCAGCTCGTTTTTGGTGCAGTGCCCGACGGCCTTGCCGCCTACTTTAAAAAGCAGGTCGGAGCCATTGACGTAGCCGGTCAGTGCGGCTGCTTGTGTGTCTGCCATGTGGGTTTAAATTTTTAGGGTAAATGTTAAATGTTGGATAACAGCGTCGCCGTCTATGAGTTCCCCGTCGCCGCCACTGAGCCAGCAGCCGCGCACGGGCACCATGTCCGGCGTCGCCGGTGTTATTTGTTTCCCGTCGAGTGCGGCACGGACGGCCTCGGCGAGCAGGATGCTCTCCGGGTAGTCCTCCGTGCAGATAATCAAGTCGAGTTCGAGCAGGTCGGGTCCCGGTAGCCCCTTGACGGGAACCTGCGAGTAACGGCCACGGGCGTACACTATATAAGGCAGCGACGTTTCGGCCGGCACCCCGAGTGGAGCTATCTCCTTGACAAGTCTCGCCACACAAGGGTCAGCGAGCAGCGCACTGCGCACCGTGGCGCCGACGCTCAGAGACGTGGGTTTAATTGACGACAACTCCATACCGTTTCGCTATTTTGCCCAGTACGTCCATGAGGTCGGATTGGGCGTGTTGTTTGACAATAGACTGCGCTTGGTTGGCGGCTTTCTGCATGAACCATATGCCGCCCAGCTCGCCGCGGTTCTTGCCCTGAGCTGTCTTGCGTCGCCCGGTTCTGTAGGAACCTCCCTCGTGGAAGCGCAGCAAATATCCCTGCTGGCTAAAGTCGCGGCGCCCGTTGGCGCGGTAGAGAGGGAGCTTGCCGGTGCGGTCGCGCATGATGGTCACCATATAACCGGCTCCGGTTGTCTTAACAATGCGGATGTGCTGACGCAGTTTGCCCGCATTGGTCAGACGCGAGTTCATCAAGTGCGACACGGCAATCTCGCGCACGCGCTTTGCCGTTTGATGCATAGCCCGCTGGGCTATCTTCTGCCGCTCCTTGTATTCGAGGGCGCCGAAGAGCATTTGCAGCTTGCTGTAGTCGGGTTCTATGCTTATGGTATCTGCCATTGCCTTACTCGTTAACCCTGGAGCAGACGAGGGTCAAAAAACCTCGCTGCTCGTTGGGTATTACGTTGGTGATGTTATAGAGCATGCCGCCCAACTGACGGCAGCGCCAACCGTTGCCTACCTTGTGCGCGTCCCGGATGCGGAACTCCGCCGAAAAATCGGCAAACTCCTCGCGGGCTTCGCGGTGCTCGCTGGCCTTGAGGGTTACACGTTCCGCCCACACCGTGGCCGTTTTGACGTAGCCCCCCTTTTTCTTGAGGGCGCCAAAGGCGTCGGGCGTGCTGTCCGGCTTCATAAGCTCGAGGCGGTGTTTCATCTTTCCGGCTTGCATAGCTACACGAGTTTTTTAAACCTACGCACAAGAGCGTCCACGGCATATGGCACAGCGTGCATTTGAACAGAAGCAGCGGCCTCGCGCTGGTTGTGCCAGTGCGCACCGAGCAACAGAACTGCGTGCTGAAGTTCCTTCGGCAGCTCGCCGTGGTTCATCTTCAGCAGTTCGCGCACGTCGCGGTGGGTTGCGGCTATGACGGCGGCTTCTGCGGTGTCGCAGAGATGGCGCAGATATTCATCTTCGTCCGCGTAGTCGTCGGCCTTGAGGTGCTGCTTAAATAGCTCAAAATTTACGAGTGCCATACGCCGTGGTCAGTTTAGGCGGTTTTCTTCTTGCCCACTACGAAGGCTTCGGGGCGGAGCGTTACGGTGGCGGCGTGGCCGTTGAGAACGAAGTCAACGGCATGCTCGCGCAGCAGGGTGTAGGGGTCGGCTTTGACGCTCATGGTGCCGTAGAGGCCGAGGGCCTGGTAGCTCATGTCGCCAAAGAGCACGACGCCATCGGCGAGCTTGCTGTGGGTGAACACGGGATAGCCGAGGATCTTGCCGTCCTCGCAGACGAAGCGTCCGGAGCCTGCGTCGATCTTGGTGTCCTCGAGCTCGGCCTTGGTGGTCTCGTTCATGATGTAGACGCCGTTGCGGATGTCGATGCCGGCGTCTACCACTTTGGCTTTCATCTTGAGCAGTTCTTTGCGGGTGGGATACTGGGCGGCGAAGTCGAAGGGGGTCTTGGCAGCTGCCACGAAGGGGCCCACGAACTTGCGGTCTTTCTGTGTGCCGTCGGCGGCGGTATATTTGCCGGTGATGTCGAGAAGCGCCTCGTTGATGGCGTCAGCCACAGCGGCGGGCATTTCCTCGCGCACTACGGATTCCACGATGCCCTGCGAGCCCTTGAGGGCTTCCTCGGTCACGGGGATGGCGATGCCTACGCGCTGAGGCTTGGCTTCGAGCTTGCCGAACTCGATCTTGGAATCGGTGAGGCGCTCAGCCTCGTCGGCAAAGTGTGCGGTGGCCTTGGTGTGGCTGGGCCAGCGCAGAGGGGCGTTTTCGGGCAGGTTGGCGGGGACTGTCAGGCCGACCACGTTGTAGATGAGTTTTTCGCGCAGGGGCTTGAGCATATCCTGCTGAGCGACCTCGATGATGCCGGTGTCGGCGACGCTTTCGGTCTTGACGTAGGTAGTCTCGCGGTTGAGCACGATGGCCACTTTGCGGCCGTCCATAAGGCGCTCGCGCACCTTGGCGGTGGCTTCGTTGTAGCCGGCGGTGGGGTTCTCTTCGCGGGTCTGCACGGCGCGCTGGCGGAGTTCCAGTGCGTCGAGTTCGCGCTTGATAGCGGCGACCTCGGTCTTTTCGGCCTCGGTCATTTCGCGCTTTTCGGCCTCGCAGGCGTCGGCAATGGCGCCGAGGCGGCCTCGTTTTTCCATCTCTCGCTGGGAGAGGGCGAACAGGGATTCTTTTGTCTTGTTCATTTTATGGATTGGGTTAATAATTATTGGTTTTGCGGGATAGGTTGCGGAGCTCGCGCACCTGAGCCTTGGCCTGGTCGCTCATTGTCTCAGGGGCTGCGGGCTGCTTGACGGCATAGATGTCGCGGGCGTTGACGTCGGTCTGCGGGTAAGCGGGGTCGAGCGCAAGGGTGAAGTCTACGATTTCAGCAATGGCGCGCACTGTGTAGGTCTTCTCTCTGCGCCCGTCGGGGACGGTACTTGTTTCAAGGGTTACCGCGTCACCATTAGGGACATAAAAGGCAAACGAACAGCCGGAGATGTCGCCACGGCTGACGAGGTTGTAAGCCTTGTCGCCGTCGGCGGTGTCGGGGACCTCGCAAGTAAATTTCACTCCGACCTCGTCAATTTCGTATTTGAGTGTACCGCTCCCCTTGTTGCTGCGGCCGAGAACGAGCTCGCGGTTGTGGAACATAGTGAGCTTGATGTCGGAGCTATCGAGGAGCTCTTGCGTTACGGCCTCCGGGGCGATAACCTCGCGGGCTATCTCGTCCTGATCCTCCCAAAGCACGGCGCTGGGGACATTGAACAGTATGGCGTGGCCCTCGATGATGCGTGGGGCTTTCTCGTTTTCTCCGCCACTCTCGCGCACTCGGAGCCCTGCTCCGGGCACGAATATTTCGCGGCGTATGTTATTGGGCTTGGTCATTGTCGGGGTGTGTGATTTCGGTTAGACTTTTGAGGTTTGCGCTTATCATTGCCACGTCGCCACCGGGGACCGGCGGCTTGTTGTCGGCGCGCCGTATCTCGTTGACGGTGCGCGCCCCGATGTTGAGTGCCTTGGTCTGATAAGCGAGACGGGCCTCGATGTTGCTGGCGTACATTGCCTCGCGGTCAAAGCGCACGCGGGCGGCGTGCCACATGCCGCGAGGAATCAGCTTGCGGTGCAGCTCTGATTCAATGTTGCGGAGCATCGGGTTTATGGTGGTGTCGAGCAGGGCGGCTGTGGCGTTCTCGGCGCTTTTGTAATTGGAGGCGATGTCGTCAAAAACAAACGACGGATGCACCCCGAAAAAGCGGCATATCTCGCGCACATTGTATTTGAGGGTTTCCAAAAACTGCATATCGGCGGCCGTCATGCCGGTGGACTTAAAGTCAAATTCGCCGGGCAGGTACGACACGCCCAGTCTGCGGGTGTTGATGCGCTCTTCGACGCGGTCGGCCAGCTTGTCGCCCTCGGCGGGGTCGTAGTCGCCGAAGATCATCGTTGCGCCCTCTTTGCCGGTGACAAAACCGCGAACGGCGCCGCCGTTGACGAAGCGGTTACGCATCTCGGAGTTTGCCGCCCCAACTGTGCCGATGGTCTGCCGGGCGAAACTTATTACGCTCTGCCCTACCTTGGGCGTCTCGGGCAGGCTGGCGCCTTTGATGTGCACAATCTCGTCCTCGTGGTATACGCCGCGGATGCTACGGCGCCAGTCGTTGACGTGGTAGACGTCGGCCTCGGTGTCGTGGTAGACAGTGCCTCGGGAGCACAGGACCAGTCTGTCCATTTTAAGGTCAGCGGGGTTGATTACAGGCACGATGTAGGCATTGCCCTCGGTCAGCACCTCCCAAATGACCTGACGCCAAAAGTCGTAGGCGCTCTGCGCTCCGTCCGGCTGGATGTTGAGGCAGTCGTTGATGCGGGTGGTGTTGTCGGCGACGTAGACGCCGCGACGCAGGGTCTCGTAGTAGACCGGCATCGAGGCAATGCGCTTGGAGATGAGGTCTACGCAGCAGTACACTGTGCTGATGGCCTCGGCCCGGGTGTTGTCGTAGAGCCACGGCGCAGGCTCCCCACGGCGCAGGGGTGAGCTCACCCCGGTGCCCGTGGTGCTTTTTTCGCGTCGAAAGACGCCTTTAATGCTGTTGATTATATCCATTGCGGTGGGTCTCTACCCTTAGGGTAGATTTGCCCCATTTGGTTACCATTTTCGGCTGCAATGGAGGATTTTAACGTTTGTTAATGCTGGAAGGTGCGGAAGATGAAAAAACTCATCAACTTGGTAATTACACCGTCAATTTTTTGGTTGGCGCTGCGTTTCATGGGCTTCGCGTTGTCATACATATCTTCGACCAACACCGCATTGCCGAAGCAGTAGTAATTTATCGGGTTGTCGTTGATGCTTATTTTGCCGGTTTTGAGTGCAGCCTCGAAGTCTTGGACGGTCGGCGCAAAGTTGCCCAGCGACTGCGACACGGGGGTTAATATCGGCTTAAGGCCTGCGCTTTCAAGCATCAGCACTAAATCTTTGCTCCGATAACTGTCGTAGCCTATGCCAATGAGGCGGAACTGCTGACGCTTGGCGAGTATCCATTCCACGATGTGGCGGTAGTCCATAACGTCGCCGGGGAGTAAGTGCAGGTGCCCGTGCTCCGCCCACGCACGAAATAGCTTGGCGTTGGGGTGCCCCTCAAGGGCGCCTTCGGGAAAAAAATACTCGGTGTGCAGGTGCCACGTCCCGCTGCCCGCCGGTCCATAGACGCACAAAGACAATGCCGTTAGGTCTCGGGATACGCTCAAGTCGACACCGATGGACGCTATGGCACCCTTCCGGATTTGGCTCAACGGGATATGTTTGGCTACGCTCCGCGCCAGCGTGGCGCTTATCCATGCCCGCTGCTCGTTTTCGGCGTAGACGTTGAGCAGCTTCGTGCGGAAGGCGAGCATGGCCTCGGCGCCGTTGCGCTTGGCCTTGTCGTATTCGCTCCGATAAAAGTCAGGGTCTACGGTTATGCCCATATGCGGCTGCACCTTTGCCCAGGTCTCCGGGCTGTTCTCGGCGTCGCCCACGTCCGGCTCGAAAAGGTGGGCAAATACGGAGTCGTCTTCGTAGACGCCGCGCAACAGGTCTTTGTATCCCTGGAGCATGGAGTAAAACGGGCCGTCCATAACGTCGCTCGCTGTGGTGATGATGACGGTGAGCGGGTTGGAACGCACGCCCATTGAGGTGGTAAGAACTGAAAGCAAGTTCATGTCCCGCGCTTGGGAGAACTCGTCCATTATCACTGTTGAGGCGTTGAGGCCGTCTTTGGTGCGGGCGTTGGCGGTGAGGCACTGCGCAAAGGCGGAGCGGTCTTCGCGCTTGCTCTTGATCATTTGCTCATTGACGACGTAGCGCTTTTCGTTGGGGTCGAGTTTGCGCACGGCCCCGCGGATGATGTCAAAGCATTTCTTTGCCTGATCGCTCGAATTAGCTCCGGTGTAGCTCTCGGCGTTGGCCTCGCCGGCTATCAGGTCGTATACGGCAAAGGCGGCGCTGCTGGTGGTCTTGGAAAATTTGCGGGGAACAAAAAGCACGGCCTCCCGAACTACGCGGCGCCCGTCTCGCCAAAAGCCATAGATGCTGGCGAACTGGAAGCACTGCACCGGGGTCAGCTTGTAGCGCGTCGGCCCGTTCTTCCCGGGAAAATAGAGCGCCTCGTAGAAGGTGTAGAACCGAAGCACCTCGCCCGCATGCAGCCCGTACTTGCGGCACTTGCGGAGAAAGTGAACCACCGAGAGCTGCTCCCAAACATTGTGCCGCTCGGGGTTGTCGGCCACCTCCCGCACATATGCCTCGAGGCGAGGGTCGACGGCGCCGAGGTGGTAGGCGTCTATCGGCGCGGCGGCCAGTTGCGCTCCGGCTTCGACCTTGAGCGCTATCAGTTCGGTGCGCTCCTGGTCGGTCATTCTGCGTCGTCGAGTTCGGGCTTCAGGGTGCCCGCGCCGGCGCCGCTTTCTATGAGCTGCTGCGTCAGGGCTACGAGCGGGTCGCTATCATTGCCACCACCGAGCATCTCTGTCGTTAGTCCGAGTTGCTTGAGTTGTCGCATTATCGCGTCGGCCGCATCGCGCTGCACCTTAAATGCCGGATGTGGCACGGTCTTCTCTCCGTACCGCGAAATCTCCACGACGGTGGTCTTGGTCAGCTTGTCGATCTCTGCGTTGGCTAAGGCGAGCGTGCGCATCAGGCCGGCCAGCGCTACCAGTTGAGGGGTTAGCCCCTCGTGGTATGTGCCTGCTTCCTTTAGCGCGTTAATTACTCTTGTCTCGTATCTTCGTGTTTTTTCAGCCATAGCCAAAAGTGCAGTTTTTCGAAATTTTCCTCACACATGTAAACATAGGGCGAGGTGGGTTTAGGCGTCCCCGGGGGTGTCTAAAAAAATAGGCCCCCCGGTCAGCTCGTCGAGGTAGCGCTGGGTCTCGGCCTGTGTCGCCTGACGTCGCTGCCGACTCAATTCTTTGGCCTCCGGGCTGCTTGGCCCGTGCCTCATGGCCTCGTGTGCTGCCTTGTGGCAGGGATGGCACAAGGCGCGCAGGTTGCCGCGTCTGTAGGCCAGCGCGCGCTTCTGCTCGAAGCTGACGCCGCTCTCTATGGGTGTGACGTGATGCACCTCGGTGGCTGCCGTCACTCGCCCTTCAAGCTCGCAGTCCTGGCACAGAGGGTGCGCCGACAGTACCTCGGCCCGCAGGCGCCGCCACTGCATCGAGTTAATAAGTTTGATGTACTGAGGGTCGCGCGCCATGGTCGTCGTCTCCGTTGGTGTACCTATCAAACATTTCCTTAATGTCGGCCTCGACCGTCGAGGCGTCGCTGGCTCCGGCCTTGATGCTTTCCACGGCTACGCGGTCAATGGCCGCGAGGATGTCGTAGATGACGCGACAATAGCTCTTGGCGTGATAGCGGTCGCGGAGCCGCTTAAGTTGGGAGAGACGCGAGGCGGTAAGGGTTAGGTTGAGCCTATTGCGTTTTGTCATTGAGTATAGTAGAGGTTGAGAGTTAGTGTGCAAAGTTACTAAATGTTTGTATCTTACGCAATAGGCTCAACGGGCGTATTTATCCACCAATGCCCGCAGCCCGTCCATCAGGGCCTTTTGGGTCTGTGTCTTGTTTCGCAGCGCTGCCACCGCACGCTCGTCCACCGTTCCCGCCGCTATGATGCGGTGGCAGCGCACGGGGCGGCTCTGTCCTTGTCGGTGAAGGCGCGCGTTGGCTTGTTGATATAGCTCGAGGTTCCAGCCCGTGCCGAACCACACCAGGCAGCTGCCGCCGGCCTGCATGTTGAGGCCGTAGGCGGTTGACGCGGGGTGTGCCAGCAGTACGTCTATTTTGCCCGCGTTCCACCGCGCGAGGGTTTCGGGGCCGTCGTACTGTTCGACCTTGACGCCGCGAGGCAGTGCGGCCTCTATGCGTTCGGCGTCGTGCTTGTACTGGTAGAACACCAGCACTCCGCCCTGCTCTGCCTCAACTATCTCGAGCAAGCGCTCTATTTTGGCCTTATGGACGCCGGCCCAGGGACGACGCTCCATGCCGGGCAGCTCGCCTTCGGTGTATATTGCGCCGTTAGCCATTTGGCTGAGTTTGTTGAGTAGTCCGGCGGCGTTGGTGGCGGTGATGATGCTCTTGCGGTCGGCGCCCTCTGCGGCCAGCGCCATCACCTGCTCGCGGACAAAGGTCTCGTAGGCCTCGGCGCTCTTGGTGTCGAGTTCTACGCGGTCGTCTATCTCGATGAGCGGCGGCAGTGTCAGGTATTCTTCGGCTTGCATGGTCAGGCATATGTCGGCTATGGCTTGGCGTATCTTGGCCTCAGCGCCTTCCCTGAGTGTGTATTTTATCGGGATGTTGTTGTAGATGACGGCGTGGAAGTATTGGTCCATATATCTGCCGTTGAACTTGCCCAGCCGCTCGCCGCCGTCGATGCAGTACATCTGCGCCCATAGGTCTTTGAGGCCGTTGGGCGCAGGTGTGCCGGTGAGGCCTACGATGCGCGCGAACATAGACCGCACTCGCTTGAGCGCCTTGAACCGCAGCGACGACGGGCTTTTGAAGCTGGTCAGTTCGTCAAGTATGAGCATATCCCACGGCAGCCGCTTGGGGTCGCACTGCTCTAGCAGCCACGGCAGGTTGTCGCGTCCGGTGACGTAGACGTCGGCGGGCGTTTTTAGGGCCTTCAGACGCGCAGACGGGGTGCCGATGATTGTTTGTACCTTCAAGCCTTGCAAATGGTCCCATTTGGCCGCTTCTGCTCCCCATGTGGCTTCTGCTACTTTCTTGGGCGCCACGATGAGCGCGGAACTTATCTCGCACTCGTCGATGAGGTGGCGCACTGCCGTCAGGGTGATGACGCTTTTGCCGAGGCCCATGTCAAGGAATAGCCCGCAGTGGGGATGGTCGAAGATCCAGCGCACGGCGCGCTGTTGATATGCGTGTGGCGTGAATTTCATCGGGCTGAGGTTGCAAGGGCGTTTATCAGCTCATCGACGGCGGCGCGGCTGTCGGCCACGAATACCCGGTAGCCGAAGGCGCGCAGTTGCTGATGCCGCGCCAGCTGGAGCGCGGTGGGCTTGCGCCCTTTGCTCTTTAGTTCTACCCAGGCGGTGTGGCCTGCTCCGGTGCACACTATGCGGTCGGGGTAGCCGGAGGCCATGCCTATGGTGGCGGCGTACTTTAGGCAGAGCCAGCCGCGGGCGGCACATTGTGTTGCGAGGTAGCGCTCGATTGCTTTCTCGCTTTCTTGGCTGTTTTCGGTGAGTTTTCTCATGGCGTTTTGGGGTGTCAAACAGGTCTCGCGCGCGCGCGCGTAATAGACTACTATGTTTTATACTATTTTTACCCTATTTTTACCTATTGTTAATATTGATAAATAGATGTTTGACACGTTTGACAATATAGTTATATAAAAGATTAATAGCGCTTTAAGTGTCAAACATCTTAATTGAAGTTGATTGACAATGTTTGACAATATATAGAAAAAATGTCAAACATCTTTGGGAGATGTTTGACAGATGTTTGACAGATGTTTGACAACTGCCGAAGGTCCAAAAGTGGAAAAGGAGGAAATCTTTGCAAATATACACATTTAGTTTTAAATGTGCAAGGGTCAAAGTTCGTCGTCTTCAAGTTCCGCAGCAGCAGAGGCAGGGCGCTCAAAGGATTGTTGGCGCCCGTAGGCCTTTTGGCAATGGCGGGACGTCCCGACGTTTTTCCAGCCCAGCATTTGCAGGGCCTTTGCCACGCCGTTGGTTTTGACCTTATAGAACGGGTCGGCGGGCTTGATGCCGTAGTACTCCCACAGGAACTCGCGGGGGCTGATGCGCATGCGCGGCTGTTGGCGCTGGTACTCGCCCAGGTCGGCCCCGGTGAAGTATTGGCGGCGTTGGGCGAGGTCGCGTTTGTCCCAGTCTTCCGGGAGTAGTTTGCCGATGTAGACCTCCAGGTCGGCGACATAGGGGTTGTCGGCGTCCTCGTTGGCTGCCTCTTGCTTTTGACGGGCTACGGTCTCCAGTTCGGCCTCAAGGTATAGTTTGGTGCCGGCCTCATAGAGGGCGAGGGCTTCGGCCCATAGGGCGTCGCGGCGGGGCGCGAGGTCTTCGAATGGGCTGAGAATACGCCGTGCGCCGTCCACGAGTATTGGCAAGAAGCGGCGGTTGCTGTCGCCCTTGAGGTAAAATTGTTGGTTGGTCGTTGCGCCGATGACGCACTGCCTCGGCCAGTCGTCAATGGTGCGGGCGTAGGCGGCGCGGTAGGTGTCGGTGCGTCGGGATATGAAGGCCTTGGTGGCTTCTACGTCGGATCGGCGCATTGCGGAGAGTTCGCCCATTTCGAGTACCCATTTGCCGCGGAGCTGCTCCATGCCATCTTTGCCCTCGGTGGTGGATAGGGAATCGGAGAACCACGGGCCGCCCATGACGGAGAACACCGTGCTTTTGCCTATGCCCTGCGGACCTTGCAGCACGGGGCAGTAGTCGAACTTGCACCCCGAGTCGTAGATGCGAGCCACGGCGCCGACAAAGAATATTTTGGTCACTGCGCGGGTGTAGGGTGTGTCTTCGGCTCCGAGGAAGTTTATGAACAGGCGTTCGAGGTCGCCGGCCTTGTAGGGCACTTTGCGGCACTTGTCGAGATATTCCTTTATTGGGTGTCGGGAGCGCCCGAGAAGGGCGTTTTGCAGGCCTGAATTTACGTTGGTCTCTTTCTTGATGCCTTTGGCTTCGAGAAAGAGGCGCAGGCCGTGGTTGTCGCGGTCTTGCCAGTCGGTGGCATCAGGGCGCCAGGGGAGGCCGCCTTCGACCATAATGGCGCGGGAGAACTCGTTGTACCATAGATGGTCGCCCAAATGGGCCAGTATGGCGTCGGTGGCTCCGCGGATGGTGTCTTCGTAATAGCCTGCCGGCAGTTCTTTCTTGCGGCGTTTGGGCTTGGGGGCGTCGGGGCTGTCGGCCAGGGTTGCGACTTCGGTCCGGTCGTCCGCGGTGAGTTCTGCTATTACTTTCGGGTCGTCCTTAATTATTTGGATCATCTTGTCGATGTATTGCTTTTCGGGGTTGAGCGGAGAGCCGCCGACGAGGTGGCAGCGCACAAGGTCGAAGGCGCATATGGCATGGCCGCCGGCGGGATCGCTGTCGTGGTGGGAGTCCGCCCATAGGTCGTCGTAGACCACCATGCCGCCGGCCGTTGTGCCGTTGTTGTAGGTGTAGCGGTTTGCGCCCCGGCGGGTGTAGACGTCGGGCAAATATTTTTCGATTGCTTCGCTTATGGTGTAGGCTCGGCAGAAGGCGCCGATGAAGCCGCCTTTGGCGCGTGGGTCGTTGCTTGTATACTCGTCCGCCATGGCGGCTGAGGGTTCGAGCACGTCGGCCTCTGAGGGTATTGTGGCGAGGTATGGCTCCGGGTTTAGGAAGTCGCCGACGTAGCGGTCGAAGTAGAAAGGGGCGCCGGTGCTGGCGCTCGGCCAAAAGAAGAGGCGCTCGGCGTCGTAGGTGGTGGTGTCTATGCCTTCGGTTCCGAGGGTTTCGGCCACGGCGCGGGCGACGGCCTCGTATTGTTTCGGCGGCAGCGGCCTGCTCAGTGGGATGACCACACGGAAGCGCGGAGCTTCGGCGGTGTGGCTGTGGGTGGTGTATACAAGTCCCGCCCACCCTTGCAGCGCTAAAGCGGCCAGCGCGGGCTGCTCGTCCATAGGGACGGCGGGCGCGTGGTCGTAGTCCAGTGTGATGAGTGTGCGGCAGACGACGGAACCGGTGCGCCGCTTTCCGTCTTTGAGGCGTCCCCCTACGAAGCCGCCGACGTCCTTGATGTCGGCTTGCCGTTTGCTGTCGGCGTTGCGGAACTCCTCGGCTGTCTCCGGGGTTATTACCGGGGAGGCACAGCGCTCGGCGAAGTCGACCCAGTCCAGCGTTTGCTCTGCCCAGTTTATATTGTAGCGCGTCGGCGCCGTCGATATTGTGACCTGCATTATGTTTGGTATATGTTATTCAAGGTTTGCTATTATCTTGAGCTCGCGGGGCGAGTGTGTCGTAGTCCTGAAATTTAGCTGCCGCCTTGCGTTTGACCTCAACGGACCGCGGGACGTCGTTGTCAAATAGTTCGAGTTGTGCCATTATTTATTTTCTTTTAATTGGCTTGCTCATCATCGCCGCCCTCTTCGACATACCCGTTTTTGTGCATACCTTCGTCGAAGTCATTCCAGACGGATTCGAACTGGGCTTCGGAGAAGTCAAGTTCTGCCGCTCTCATCGCGCTCCAAAGGATTCCTTTCGGGGTAATGCGGTAAATTGCCGCCTTGTAAGTCTCGCAGCCATTATCGGCTGCGGCCAGTGCGTCCGTAAGTGTGACACCGTGAAGACGCCCTTTTGGTTGGGCGCATACTTTAGCCTCTACATCGTAGTAATGGCAACTGATGCAGGTTTGTGTCATTTGATTTGAGTTTATAGTTGGCCTTGCGAAATAGCACGTTGTAGTTGAAGGCACCGCAGGGGACGCTCCCTTCGAGCGTTCGGCGCTGGCACCGCCCGTCTTGCTGGTCGGTTCCGGCACAGCCTCGTAGACCTCGCCGTCGATTATTATGCTGTTCTTAATCATTTTGCCTCTATGATTTTGCCGTTTTTGAGGGTGTAGTATGTGTCGGCCTTGACCTTTTTGCCGTCGACTTTGACGGCCTTGACCGAAAGTATTTCGAAAAATTCATTGCGTTCGGTCAGCACAAGCCAGCAGCCTAAATTGCCTTTTGCGCTGCTGCTTTTGCCGGTGGCAATAGCGACAGAATGTTTGCCGCCGACTGATGCCGTCGAGAAGTTGCCCGTGTTGATCGCGGCGGAGCGGTCGCCCGTGTTGGTCGCTGCGGAGAAGTCGCCCGTGCTGGTCGCGGCGGAGCAGTTGCCCGTGTTGGTCGCGGCGGAGCGGTCGCCCGTGTTGGTCGCGGCGGAGCAGTTGCCCGTGTTGGTCGCGGCGGAGAAGTCGCCCGTGTTGGTCGCGGCGGAGCTTGCGCCCGTGTTGGTCGCGGCGGAGCAGTTGCCCGTGTTGGTCGCGGCGGAGCGGTAGCCCGTGTTGGTCGCGGCGGAGCAGTTGCCCGTGTTGGTCGCGGCGGAGATAGTAGCGCTTGTTACTCCCGCGTCAATCAATTCCGCAAGGCTTATCTCTGCTATGATTTTTATTTTAGACGCACAGCTCTTATCGCCGTCGGTCTTAATATCCCCTCCCAACTCAACTTCGCAGTATCGGTTAGGTATGCCGACATCACTCACCGGCGGGTAATACTTAAAAACGTCCAGCGGATTTTCACAGGCGTGGAACCCTCGGCTGCAAACCTCTACGGGGTCGCTCATCTCATACTCTTTGCCGACCTCGTACTTAAAGCCTCGGCAAGTCAGGTCGGAGTTAAATCCTTTGTATGCTTTCATTTGTTATCGTCTTTTACTATTCGTCCGAAGATGTGCAGGCGGCAATATATGGCCTTTGCGAAAGGCATCACGTCGAAGCGCGGCCAGCAGGGGCGCCGGAACTGAGCCACCAGCCGGCCAGCGGCCAAGAACTCGGGCTGGAGCATTGCATAGTCGCGTTTAGTCTCGATGCCGTACTTGCGCAGTTGCGCGTCGCCCCAGCGGGCGTAGAGGCACACCGCACGGATGAGGGTGTAGGCCATCTGAACGGCCTTGTAGAGCATCCTTTCGCTTTCGGGCATGCCTTGTGTGACCTCGGCCAGCGCACGGCTCAGCCGCGAGAAGTCTCGGCCATAGACCTCCTCGAAGGCCTGTCCTTGCTCGGTCTCAATAAGCTCGCACTCCGGGTCTATCTCGTGGCGGCGGAACTCGTCGTACTCCTTGCGCAGAGCCACTAACCGATGAGTGAGCTTGCGGGTTTCGCCAATGCGGTAGGCGATGCACACGTCGCGAATGGTATCCATATAATCCCACGCCAAATTGCACAGCGAGTATAGCCGGGCGCCCCACAGCGCGGTCTGCTCTGCGGGCAGGTCGTCGGTGGTCTTGCGGCGACGCTCCAGCCCCAAGTCTTTAGGTGTGAAGATGTCGGTCATGGCTTACTCGTTCCATTAACTCAGGATTGTCTGTGATGTTTCCCACCACCTCAAGGTGGCGCTTGTCATAGGGGCGCGGAACAATGCAAAGGCGCCCGTCGGCGGTGAGGCGGTCGCGCAGCAGCGCCCAGCTCATTGTGTGCTTGTCCCAGTGCATTGCGCCCTGAGAGCCATACCCCATGTGTCGACCGCCGAACTCGAACCAATAGAGGACGTCGCCCTCGTAGATGTCCACACCGAGCCTGTCTTTCATCCCGGTGTACTGGCCTATTGAGCCGGGGAGCACTTCGCAGTCGCGCACCTTGCCGATCATGGCGTCCAAGTCGGTTTCGAAAATGAAAGCACGCCCGGTGTTCCACACCAGCGATCCGTGCAGCCATTCTCCGGTGGAGAGGCTTTTTCCCCTGAATTTTATATCTCTCATACTATGGCAAAGGTTAAGGCGGCGCCGCAGGCTGCACCGAGCAGGTCGGCCAGCAAGTCCCACCAGCACCAATGGTTGCCGGGGGCCTTGCTGTCGCCATACTCTTTGCCCACTCCGACGGCGAGCGCCAGCGCGGCGCCACCTATGGCGTCCGGCACTGATGCCGGGAGCAACAGCCGGAAGGCCGCAGCTCCGAAGAAGGCGATCAGGGCGCAGACGCCAAAGTGGTATAATTTGTCAGTTGGGATTTTCATCGCTTAGAGGTCGTCGTCGTCGTCGTCGTACCCGTCGAAGTCGTGCGTGGAATCGCCGCCGCCTATGCGGTCGCCGTCCTTGTGCTTCATGATCGTGTTAAGTCCCGCACCGATGCCGTTGTTGCCGCCGGTGCCGTAAGGGAAGAACGACACCGAACACATTGCCCAAACGCCGGAGTAGATGTCCTCGGGGTCGGTGATGGGTTCGCGGTTGCGGTCGATCACAGCAGGGCGCTGGTTGCTCTTAGCGTTGATGTACCAGTGGCCGTGGAAGGTCGGATCTTCTTTTTCGTCACCGTCGCGCAGCGGAGATTCGGCCAGTTTGCGCGGCATTTTTCCGCCCCATTTGCCGGCCACGCCTTTGTCGGTGGCGGCCTTTATGGCTGCCTTTATGGCGTTGATTGTTTCGGTTTCGTTTTTGGGGATGAGGATGTTGCACTGGTATTTGCCGTCGCCGGTGTCTCCGTCGAATTTTTTGCGCTCCAAGAGCGACACATAGCACAGGCGACAAGGGCCGAAGATGGCCTTGGTGTCGATTTGTTTGGGTTGTTTCATTTTATTGGTTTATTGTTAGAGGTTGTCGAAATCGGTGCCGGGACGCCATGTGGCGCGGCCATCGCTCTCAGGGGCGAGGACGGGAGCCCCGGCGGGCTTGTCTATATAGTTTGCGGATATTTCGCCGAAGCGTTTGCGCCCGACCATTTTTTCGAGGTCGGTGATGGTGCGGAGCTCTTGCGGGCGGTACATTTGGTCGGTCGTGTAGCCGGCGCGAGTGAGCGCTTTGCTTAGTCCTTCGGGGTCTACTATTCGGCGGACGCGGCGCCCTTCCACGAGTTTAAAGCCCGGCACTTCGCGGCCTGCGCGCAGTGCCTCTGTGGCCTTGTCTTTTGCGGCTGCGACCCATTGTTCTACGAGGTCTATGTTGCGCAGTGCGTCGCCGAGCCGGTCGAGGCTGAGCTGCTCGAGGGGGTAATCGCCCGGCGTACTGAGCGACATGGCGGCCAGCGCGCCGCAGGTCGCCTTGACCTTGCAGAACTTGCACCACGTTCCGGGGTTGCGGTAGCCGGCACCTTCGAGCGCGAGCATTGCGCGGTCGTTCACGCTCTCGCGGAGCCATGCCCGGATGAAGTCGGCGCTGATGGGCGCGGTGCCGGAGACGCTCTCCTTGCGCGGCTGCACGATGACGAGCTGCACGGATGTCACGCCGGCGCACTCCTCGGCGGCAAGGGCGCCGGCGGCGTAGAGCATGAGCTGAGGGTTGTCGTTGGCCTTGACGGCTACGCCGCGCCCGTATTTGAAGTCTATGACCTCGAGGGCGCCGTTGCCCACGAGCAGGGCGTCGGCGGTGCCGAATACTGCCCCGTCAAGGATGGGCACCTTGACGGTTTGCTCGATGTAGATTTTGGCGTTGGTGTCCTCGCGGAGCAGGGCGCGGTAGCGATCCATTACGAACTGAGCGTAAAACTCGGCGCACTCGTCCATTTCGCCGTCGAGCCATTGGCGGCCGCGGTCGCTTGCAAGTTCCGCATCTTCGTCGGGGGACGGGAAGCCCAGCCCGTTGCGCAGTTTTTTTGCGGCCAGCGCGTGGGCTACGGTGCCCTCGTCCGCGAAGGGGCTGCTCTTATCGGGCACCTGTGCCTCGGCCTGCACGCTGGGCGTGCAGTGCAGCCACCGGTACGCGGCTGAGGGCGCTAATAATGCGTGTGTCCGGTCCATAATCAAAACGGGCACTCTTTAGATATGACTTCGCCCTTGTCGTTGAGCTGGAGCGATGAGCAGGCGGCGGCGAAGGCGTTGAGCCCGGCGTCGGTGTTTATCTCAGAGGGCTTGTTGAAGCCTGCCTCCGATGCGAACACTTTAAATTTGGCGGTTAGCGCGCGGTGGATGGTGTCTACCTTGCTGCCTTTCTCGCGGGACTCCCAGTTCGGGCCTTCGAGGCGGTCGCGGGTCGCTGCCATTATGGTCTTTGCTCGGTCGCCATGTATGGGGGCCGGGGGTTCGGGCTGTGCCGGCGTTGCTGCTTCGGGCTGAGCCGGTGGTGCTGCTTCGGGCTGTGTGCCGGCGGTGGCTGCGTCTTCTGCCGGCGCCGGCGTAGGCGTAGGCTGAAGCTCGACGGGCTGCGCTGCATGCAGCTGACGCGGTGCGGCCAGCAGCCCCTGGAGGGCGTTGAGCGTGCGGTCGCTCAGGTCGATTGTTACGTTGATTTGTATCTCCATTGCTGATGTTTTAGAGTTGTGGGGTCTCGGGGGATCGAACCCCGACGCGGTGTCTTGTGTTACCTCTTCGCAGAGGCCGAACGAGTACTTTATATGTAAAAATCAATGCGAAATCTCAAGAGAAAAACACCGCGGGCACCAGCCCGCCCCATATTGTAAGGGGGTAGCCCGTACCCCCGACCGGGGCACTCTTGCCCCTGCGTCAAACCATTAATTCATCTAAGAGCGTGCCTGCCTCGCGGCGGTGGTTGCAAATTCACAATGGGCGTTTGCCCTTGTGGAGACGGGAGCGACGAAGCTCCGACCCGTTGAGAAGTTATTGCGGCGAGGCATTTGCGCCGCCCTGGCGTCTCCGTGTTTGGGAGTGAGTGATAAAATGAGTGTATTGACGTTCTATGAAAAATATCCGTGATTTTGCTGCTCACTCCCAAGGGGGGCAACTCGTACCCCCGGGCGGCCTCCTCTGAGGCTTCGGCCCTTGTTACCTCCTCGCCTCACGGCGCGGAGTTCTGAAGTACACAACAAAAAATAATTCATATGGTAGAGGGGAAGGGAGCGGCGAAGCTCCAACCGTTGCGAGTTTTTAGGTGCCCGAGGCTGAAGTACGGCGTAGGCGCCTCGGTCTATCTCTTATAGCCGCACGGCATTACTGCGGCACTGCATCCCCATATGGTTCCGCCCTATCGCCGGCGGGGCTGCGCCTTGCTCAGGTAGTACATGGCGAAGGAGAAAAAGAGAAAGAAGCTGATAACGCCAAAGACTACGCCGGCGTAGTTGAGCGCGTCGGCGCTTTCGATGGTGATCCACGCGAAAAGCGAGCAGGCACCAATAGCCACGAACGCGCGAAACATGTTGTAGATGCGATAGGTTTTCATTGTATTCAGTATTGTGAAGTCCATACTCTTGTTATCTCTCGGCCGGTGATGAAGGGGCGCGGCCGAATACCTTTGGTTTTGCGGTAGCCTACACGCAGGGCGCCGACTTTTGCCCACCGTTGTATCGTGTGCCGGTCGACTTCGAGAAGGCGCGCCGTTTCGCATATGCTGTAGCGGCCGAGTGGGTCTACTTGCGGCGGTGTGCGGGTCATGGCTTGTAGTATCCGTTCGTTTTTAAAATATGTGCTATGCCGGCCCGGGAGGTGGGCATCAGGACGTAGGGGTTGCGGGTGTGCTCTCCTCGCTTTATGAGTTCGTCGTTGGCGGCTTCGTACCCCTCGGCCATACACTGCATGATTGCGTGGGGCGTGGCCGTGGGGCACTCTTTGCGCATTGTCTCGTAGTCGCGGCACACTGCCTCGATGCGGTCGATGCGTGCCTGTTCTCGCTCGCGGAGTTCGTCAAATGGTGTTTTCATTGCTTGCAGTCGTGTCTATGGTTATTTTAGCGGGGACGTCGCTCGGTGTGATGTTGGAGCGATGGAGCCATACGGCGACGCCAAAGCGCAGGGCGCCCTCGGCGCTGGTCATGTAGTGGGTGACTTCTTGCGCCGAGCGCACCGGGGTCGGGGTTTTGGGGAGGTCTACGGCGGCGCAGAGCGAGACGCCTATAACTTTGCGGGCGTCACCGAGGTGGACGATGACGGGGTAATGTTTCATTGGTGTTTTTCGGCTAATGCTATCAGTGTGGGCTGTGTTATTGTTTCGTGGTTCGCCCAAACTTCGCCGGCGTAGTTCATCGCGTTTTCGGGGTTTTCGAAGGAGGCGAACGTCCACAGCGCCGGGATTGAATCCAAGTCGCCTGCGGGGATGTGGCTCTCTGCAATTGCCAACAGGCAGAGCTTCTCCGCCTCAAAGAGTGCGAACACGCAAAAGGCCGGGGCGGCTGCCTTGTGGTCTTTTTGGGCCTCCCAGTTTTCGGCGGCAATGAGGAAGGCTTCCTCGAGGGTGGGCGCAAAAGCACACATTTGCCCTTTGTTGCCTATCTTTCCGGCTAATTCCTTTGTCTTGTCGGCAGAGCATAAGACCACCATGTCGTGGCGCCCGCTCTTTTTCCCGATGACTAAATACTTTCCTTTCATAATTATTTTCTATATTTGCGAATTGTTTTCGTCTTGCTTGCGTTGAGCTTTCGAGCATCTTTCGCAACTGTGACGCAAAGTTAATATAATTATCAGTTCAACGCATAAATTTAAGCGTTTAAAATTGTTAAATCTGTGTGTTAAAATTTTAATTACTTAAATATCAGTGAATTTACAACGCATAAAAATTAAAGCCGAGGAGCGCCGAATTGAGTTTAAGTCGATAGCCAAGGAAATTGGGATGTCAGAGGGCAATCTGCATCGGTGCGTCCGCGAAAACAAGATTCAGGCTGGCGACCTTGAAAAAATTTCGAGTGTGCTGGGTGTGCCGGTGGGCTACTTCTTTGACGAGGTCACCGAGATCGAGCAGACCAGGCAGGCCGGGCGCGACAACTACGAGCACAGCACCCACACCTCCGGCGACGCGGCAAGTTCCGCCATCCTGAAGGCGGAGCGCGACGCCGCCCGCGCCGAGGTGGCCGCCCTCCGCGAAGTAATTGTATCTAAAGACCAACTAATTGCAACCCTACAAAAACTCGCAAACAACTTGCAAACCCCAAATCCACATCCGTAATTGACTATCCCACAGCGCAATACGCGCGGCGCCGCACGCCTGGAAAGCGTGTATACCCCAAAAGGGTATCCCGAGTTCGAATCTCGGTCGCTCCGCAAACGAAAGGCGCTGATATCTAACCCCAAAAAGGGGAGAATCAGCGCCTTAGTTATAAGAAAGGCAACGGTAGAGCCTATATAAAAAAAGCCCGGCATTTTCCAATCTTTTGCAATCTTTTCCAAAATATTGCAATCTTTTGCAATCTATTGCAAAAGATAACCCGCAGAAAACCCGCAAGGTTTTCGGGTTAAAGAAAGGGAACGGGCAACTACCACAATGGCGACGATAAAATTATATTTAGACGGGCGCAACAGCAGTCGCGCCAAGCAAGGGCAGTATCAGATAAAAATCGCGATAACGCACAACTGCAGCACGTTATATATCAACACCGGCATGTATTTAGAGCCGCGGCAGTGGGACGCGGCGAAAGAAAAAATAGTAAAACACCCTGGAGCGAGCCAAATGAATATGTGGCTCACCGGGCGCCTTCAAAAGGCGCGGCAAGCGCTCATCGAACTAATGACGCGGCGGGACATAAGCGCGATGAAAGCCAAAGAATTGCGCGACCACATAGCGGGCGGGATGCTTGAAGAAGCACCCGGGCCCGCAAAGGAAGAAACCACCCTGGCGGTGTGGTTTCGAAAACTCATGGAACACCGGCAAGGGCGTACGCGGGCGCTGTACGCGCAGACCTACAAAAAACTGCAGGGATGGCTTGGAGCCGACTTCGAGCGAGTGGAGTTTGACGACATCAAACTCCACTGGATAGAAGAGTTTGCGCAGCACCTCAGTGCTAGCAACGGAGTGAACACCGTAGCCATACATATGCGGAACCTGAGGGCCGTAGTTAACTACGCCATAGACAACGAAGTAACCGACACCTACGGCTTCAGGCGCTATAAAATAAAGCACGCCGCGACGCGGAAACGCAGTTACAGCGTGGAGGAGCTTCGGGCCATATTTCGGCACGAAAGCGCCGAAGAGCGGCTCCAAAAGTACCTCGATTACTTCAAGCTCACCTTTATGCTGATAGGCATCAATCCCGTAGATATGTACGGGATTGAGAAGGTAAGCGGAGGCCGGATAGACTATATCCGAGCCAAAACGCACCGACCTTACAGCATAAAGGTGGAGCACGAGACACAAGCGCTCCTTGACAGATATGCCGGAGGGCGGCATGTCTTGAATTACCTCGACAACTACGCCAATTACCGATACTTCTACAACGTACTCTCGCAAAGGCTCAAAGAGCTGAAGGGCGAGTTAGGATTGGAGGAGATGAGCAGCTATTGGGCCCGGCACAGTTGGGCAACCATAGCGCGCAAACTCGACATTCCGAAAGAGACGATAGCGGAGGCGTTGGGGCATGGCGGGCACACCGTGACCGACATCTACATCGACACCGACAGGAGCAAAATAGACGAAGCCAACAGGCGAGTTTTGGACTACGTTTTGTACGGCAAAAAATAGACGCTGAGCGGGAGCGAAGTGTTCTGAAAAGCGTTCTGAAAAGCGTTCTGAAAAGTGTTCTGAGAAGTGTTCTGAGAAGTGTTCTGAAAAGTGTTCTGAAAAGCGTTCTGAAAAGTGTTCTGAGAAGTGTTCTGAGAAGTGTTCTGAGAAGTGTATGAAGGAAAAGAGCGAACCCCACTACAGGGCATTGTAGCGGGGTTGGCTCAAAAAGGAGGCTCAGAGAAGGAAGCAGCGAGGGTGTTCTGCAAGGTGTTCTACTAAGTGTTCTACTTTTTGTTCTAAAAAAGCAGAACACCCGGGGCCGTCAGGCCTCGGCGACGGGGTAGAACTCGCCTTGCAGAACCTCGGACATACCGCGTGTGGAGAAAGAAGCGGTAATCTTTGCGCATACATACTCCTTATTACGGATAATGAAACGAGCGCGTGGGTCGGGGATAGAATCTGACAGCCAAGAAACCTTAAGTTTTCGGGCGGCGTCGATTTTGGGGAGGAAAGAAGAGAACGATTTCGGGGAGTTATGAAGGCGCAGGTCGAGACCGGGGATGTTATATCTCTGCCACGACTGCGAAATCATAATACTATCGTAGGCAGGATAAACAGCGCCGTCGGGGTCGTGAATGACCCCGTCCCAGTACCCGACGAACAACAAATCGTAGTAAGCGGGCAGGTCGTTGGAGGGGTCGCCCTCCTCGACCGCCTTGTTAATGGGGGAAAGATAAGTTTCGGGGCGGGAAGAATAGAGATAGGCGGGAGAATTGTCGGGGTCGACGACGCCCTCGTCGCAGTCGCCCGGGTTTAGCACCATCATAAACCCGCGGTCGGCCCCATCGATGAAAGTATCTTGAATGGTAACGGGGACAACACTCAGCTCCTGAGTGTCGGCCTCCTCGTCGACATAACCCACGCCAAAAAGATTGACCGGTTGGAGAGCGAACTCCTGACGGAAAGAATTTTTGGCGAGCTCCTTGACGCCCATAGAGCGGAAAGCGTAGTAACGATTTTCCTCTTTTGCGTAAAGGAGCTGATTAACCGAATAGCGAGAGCGGCCCGATTGGGGCGAATTAATTCCGCCCCAAATGGTGCGCAAATCCTGTGAAGGTTCGTGAAGTTTATTGAGGGCGATAAGGCCGTCGAGCGAATCATACTGAGCGATGCGGTCGGCGAACTTAGCGACAGCATTGTCGCAAGCGAGATAGGACCACACCTTGAAAGGCGGCTTTTTGAAGGCGAGTTTTTTGAAGGCGACGAATTCGGACGAAACCGAATCAGATGCCGAGAGTTCCGCGTCATGAGCGGCGAGGGGCTGCTTGATGCAGACCGGCTCGAGGCCTGCGGTGACGTCGTCGGCGAAACGCATAGACACCGAGTTTGAGCGGTGGCAGAAGTCGAACTCGCATCGGAGCACAAGCTCGAGCTGGGAGAAGAATTCGGACACCGACCAGTGCGGGAGCGCACGGGCGAACTCCGTGATTTCCCAAGAAGCGGGAAGGACATTGCAAACCACCAAGAAGCGGAGAGGAGATTTTTCCCACGGGGAAAAGTCGACGCTGTAGCCCAGAACGGCGCAAATACGTTTAGCGAGAAAGATGAGATAAGGCTGATAAGAGAGGGAGCCGGTTTCGGCGTCCCACTCGTAAGCCATTTTCTCATCCGACCAAACAGCCCAATTATTTGGGACGAGCGGATAAGCGTCGTTAATCCACGGGAGCGCCACCCAATTATTGACCGCGTTCCACGCCTCGGCGGGAGGCGTGAGATACCTATTGATTTGGGTGTCGGACGGGGTGCCGAGCTTCATCTCGTTGATATAAACATCTTCGAGGGGGTCGACCATAGTTTGTTCGGAGCGACCCGCTGCGAACTGACCCTCCACGGAGGATTCAGAAATCTTAGCCACGCGGAGCGAGCCTGCAAGCGAGAAACCGGGGCACTCGAACACACATGGAAAAACCACCCTATCTTCGAGGACGTCGAGGCGGTTAATATTACCGAAAATAGCAATATTTTCGGCACACCCCTTCAGGGGGAAAGAAATATTAAGCGAATAGCCCTCGCGACCGAGGAAAAACCGATTTTCGACGACGTAGTCGAAAGAGAAATCGGCACCCACAGCAGCGGGAAGCCCGTTGACCAGAACCTTCATCGTTTAAAGCGTTTAGGTGTTACAGCCTTGATAAGATTGTTGTATTCGTCCTGAGCCTCCTTGATACCGCCACGCCCGGCCACAGAATTGACAGTAACGAAAGGCTCGTTGAGCCGGCGCACCAAAGCCGCGACCGCATCGGCGAGCTCGGCATTGGTGTTGTCGGGCGCGGCGATCACCACCGGCGCAGCCGAGTTGGTGCTTGCCGCGGGCGCGGCGGCGATACGCAACGGGGCGGTGATAGCCGAAGACACATCATCTCGAGAGATGATACCGACTGAGTTAGAGCGCTGTGCTCTCTCGAGGAGGTCGATAACCGGGCGTGTGCGCGGGTTGTTCACCAACTCGCGGGAGGCGACCCATTCGCCGGCGTGGACGACCCCGGCGGGTTCGTCGGGGCGGCCGGGCTTGGTAAAACCGCCTTTGCGGTATCCCTGGGCCTCGGCCGCCTGCTGCTGCTTCTTGATAGTGGCAACCTGCACCATACCCGCCGCCGTAGCCATGGCGGCGGCAATAGGAGCGAGGATAAGACCGGCAAGGCCCCCGACCTTCAGGGCGGCGCCGTATGCGCTGAGGGCATTGGCGGCCGTTTGAGCGACGGCTTGAATAACCTGCATATTGTAGAGCTTTCGGTTAGCGCGGTTCTTGACGGCGGCAAGCTCGTTTTCGAGCTTACGCTCCAAGGCCAATTTCTTGTAATTGTTGCCTTGAGCAAGCTCGATATCACGTTGGTATTTGTTCTCGAGGCGAGCCGATTCCAAATCGGCGTCGGCCTTAACGCTCTCGGAATATGACTGCATCGCGGTGGCCATCATCGCGAAAGACACCTGAGCGAGATTGCCGATGCGAGCAGCCCAATTCTCGCCTTCTTCGGCCGTGCGGTCGAAGAAGTCGTGCCACGCCTTGTAAAGATCGATCACCTGAGCGGCCATAGGGCTACCCGCATTTTTGCCAAGCTCGAGACGCAATTTCTGAAAATTGCGTTCGATAGCGCTAAGGGAAGCGGAGACATCGTCGGGGTCGAAGTCGCCCCGGGCGGCCAACTCGCGCACTTGCCTAACGGCAAGATCGCGAGCGGCCTGCAGCGCTTGGAAAGACTGAGGGCTTTCCTGCTTGGCTAAATCGGGGAGCCCCTGGTTCCAATATTTTTGGCGCACCTGATTAAGTGCGTCCTGGTATTGAGCTTCAGAGATAAGGCCGGCCTCGTGGATAGTGTCCAGATTTGCAAGCTCGAGCCGCATTCGGTTTGCGGCGTCGAGATTGGAATACTCCTTAAGCCAATGCTCGTATTTCTGCCGCACCTCCTGCCTGTCCTTGTTCTCCCATTGGAAGCGCAGTTCGTTGAGGCGCTGCTCGGCCTTAAGCCGATCAGCGGAGCCCACCTCGTAAATCTCGACAAGATTACGTTGGTGAACCATTTCCTCGAATTCGTTACGGCGGACGAAATCCTCGTGCTCGATATCGCAATCGACGTAGAGCTTACGGAGCGCGGCGACACGCTCGGCGTGAGCGCGTTCCTCTTCTTCGACCGACGAAGCGCGTTCGTCGCGCGACCACTTGTTCACGGCCTCCCAATATTGCGCCTCAATGTCGAGCCTTTCCTGGGCGGAAAGGTCGGCACGAAGAGAAAGCTTCTGAAAGTATTCCACCGCAATCTTATCCATAGCTTCAGCGTGTGCAAGGGCGTCAGCTTGGCCGGTGTAATATGCAGTTTTCGCCTTAGCCTCCTCAATGGCGCGCCAAGCCTTCTCCTCAGAGAAACGCTCGGTGTTGGCCTCACCCGCGCTGCCGAAACCGGAGCCGCCGCGGCGGTTACGGCGGCGGCCAACCACGACAACCCCTTCATCTAGCTCCTGCGCCCGCTCCAGCATAATCTGGAGCGAAGAAATCGCGTTTTGGATGTCGGTAGACCTTTCCAAAAGCAGATTATTGCCGTTAGGCAGGCGCTGAAAAAACGAAGACCGGCCGTGTTGCATAGTGTCATTAAGGTCGCCGATGAGCGCCTCGAGCTGCATAATCGACAAGCCCTCATAGATAGAAGAGGGGTTGCCGAAAATAGAAGCGACAATTTCGCGCTCCTCTTGGCGGGTTCGCGAGGCCTCCAACATACTATTGAGGGCTTCGGCGATATCCGCAGCGCCGTCGCGGTCGGCCCCCAGTCCCACAACCCCCAAAGTACTATTGAGGGCATCGGCGATATCGTCGCCGCCGCGGAAAGTTCCGCTGCGGTCGACCCACACCCCCAAAGACTGCAGGAAGTTTTTGGAGCGCTGGGAGAACTGCCGTTCGGAGACCTCGTTCACGAGGCGATTGACCCAAGTCGAAATTTCCGTATTAGAAAGAGCCTCTTGATAAGTGGAATTACCACGGCGCACCGACTGCCGCGCATTTTTAAGGCCGAGGAACAACTTCTTGCCCTCTTCGGAAAGCGTAGAGTTGAAAGCCTCATCGGCTGCATCGTTGGCCTTATTAAGGCCACGGGCACGAGCCGCGTTATTAGCTTCAGTGGTAATAACGCGGTAGGCTTCAGCGACATTAGAGAGCGAAGCCACCTCGTCGCTGAGGCCTTTAAGATACTTTCCGTATTTGTCGAGAATACTGTCTTTTGCACGTTGATACTCCTCGGAACCCTGGCGGGCAGAGCGCAACTTAAGGAACAAGGCGTCGATTTCCTCCTTTTCCTTTCGAGTTTCGGCGGTGGTGGCGGCAATGCCGTCGGAAAGACGTTTCATCATCTCTGACGACTTAGAAGATTTGTTAATCCACGACAACAGGGCAGCCGTAGCGGCGGCAATAGCGACAGCAATTGCGCCGAAAGGGTTAGCGGCCATGGAACCCGTGAGCAGGCGGAAAGCGATGCGCGCGGATCCCAGACCGCGCGTCATCGCGATAACCGCAACGCGAAACAGCACCACCGCGCCTTTGGCGGAGCTCCACACCGCAGTGAGAGCGGCTTGAGCTTTTTGCACAAGAAGCACCGCGGCGTAGTGGAGCCGGAAGGCAACAGTAGAGGCATTGACGGCGACGGCATATGCCGCGATAGCGACGGCCGCGCTGACAACCTCCTTTTTGTAAGTAATGACGAAAGAGATAACTTGATTGAGCACCCTCAGAAACACACCGGACGAAGTATAGATGTGTTTCATAATAGGGAAGAGCTTCTGCCCCAACTCGACCGCAAGCTCGACCACGCGCTTGCGGGCCTTGTCAATCGAAGCCTGTGCAGTATTGTTGAAAATCTCATATTCGTGGGTTGCAGAAGTGGCCTCGTTGAAAGCCTTTGTGGCGTTGCCGAGCTGCCACTTCACCTCGTCGAGGTGCATAGCGAGGGTAGAAAGCACCTGCGAGACGCGGGCAGCGTCGAGGCCCATATCCTTGAAAGCAGGAGCGAGGGACATAGTAGCGTTGTCGAAGCCAACACTTCGACCGAGCCTTTGCAGGGCCTCGAGGAACATAAGCAGGCCGTCTTTGGCCGAGCGTTTAAGCGTCCGATTAAGCCTTTCGGCGTCCATACCGAGAGTAGCGGCAAATTCTTGATTCTTGTTGGCGAGGTTCATAATCACCTTTTGGATAGCCGTTGCCGACATCTCCACCTTTTGGCCGTTAGCGTCGAGGACAGCGCCGAAGGCCAGAATCTGGGGAATGGTCAAACCGGCTTGTGAGCCGATACCCGCCATACGTTGAGCAAACTCCACGAGATAGGGCTTAGATGCGGTACAGTTCTGCGAGAGAACGTTCACCGTAGAACCGACGGCAAGCATAGCATCTTTGGTACCGAGCATCTTCTCGACCCCGAAGATGTTAGTAAGCTTGGCGATAGTTTGGGTGGCCCCGGCGCCCAAATCGACAAGAGCCACGTTGATTATGTCGGCAGCTTCAACGTAGCCTTGCACCGACTCCAAGGTATTCTTACCGAGGCGGCCGGCCTCCTGGGCGAGGTCGTTGAGTGCCTCACGGGAAGTTCGGGTGTCCATACGACGGAAAGCTTCGTTAAGCTTTTCGACGTCCTCGACCGACAGACCCGTATATTTGCGGGTGTTGGCGAGGGATTCCTCCATTTCGGCGAAAGAGTTGACAGCCTTACGGCCGGCCATTACCAAGCCCGTAATGGCAGCGGCGGCACCCATAAGTGCCGCTTGGGTGTCGTTGAGCCACGAATTAAACCTCGACCACCCCGAGCGTTGCGTGTTCAGAGCCTGATTCATCTTCGAGATTTCGGCGCGGACGGCCTGAATCTTCTTGGCGTGAGCGTCCCAGGCCTCAGTTCCGCGCTTCATCCCGTTGAGTTGCGACTGCAGCGTTTTGAGAGTTTTGTTCAGCTCTCTGGGCGTAGCTGAATCAAGACGACGGAGGACGTCCTCGGCCGACAACGTTGCCCCCTTCATCTGCTCGATGAGGCGGGTGGTGTTTGTAAGTTCCCGTTGGAGCTTTTTTGCCCCAGCGGCGTCGCCGGCGGAGGCAGCCTTCTTGAGGGCAGCTTCGAGGCGTTGCGACTTTTTTTCGAGGTCGCTGAGCATGCGAGTAGCCTGCTGCCCGTTGAGGGTAAGAGTAATGTTGGCGGATTGGTTGATGTTAGCCATAATGAATTGAAAAGGAACGACGCAAAAATAACCTCGGAAAAAGAAAGGACAAAAGACGGCACCCGCCGCGGGTAGGCGGGTGCCGTCCGGCGCAAGCGCCGGGCGTCCCCCAAAGGCCTCAGCGGCCATTGCGGGGCGTTAACATCATTTAACAGAAGCACCTAAAATAATAGTATTTTTTTTGAGGCCGAATAAGGCTATGAGGAGCGAATACAATAGGCATTTTGGGGCGTTTTCGGGCATACACCGAAAAAAGGCCATTTGCGGGCAGCGGGCAAAAACACCTATAAAAGCGTGTGCGAGGGCAGACAAAAACGGGCAAAAAAACGCCTTAAATGTTAAATATAAACTATTGCAAATTAACAAAATAAGTAGTAACTTTGTATAGAGGGAAGGGAAAAAGGCCGCCCCTACCCTCTCGAGCAAAAGCGGCCTAAATACAAAATTATACACCACAAAATTATACAAAACAATGGAAAGCATCAAACTCACCAACGGCACGCTCGAACTCACCGAAAACGTAATCGCCCGCCTCGCCGCGCTGGGCTACACCCCCGAAAGCCTCCAAGAGGACATTAACTACTACGCCCCCGACGGGGATGCGCCGAATATCTATGTCGGCACCTTCGGCAAGTATGCCGCCGGCAATCTGAGCGGGCAGCGGGTGGACGTATCGAATATTACCGACGCCTCCGCGTTCGATTCCTTCCTTCGCGCCCTCCACGCGGATGAGGAAGATCCTGAGTTAATGGTTCAGGACGCCGAGAATATACCCTTCGACCTCATAGGGGAGAGTTACGATGAGACCGACGTCGAGTTGCTGCAGGAATACTGCAGCCTCTGCGACCGCTACGGCGCGGAGCCTGTCGACGATTACTTCGACCTCTACTTCACCTTCAACGGGTTCGAAGATGCCTATATGGGTGAGTGGGAGAACGAAGAAGACTTCGCGCACCACATCGTCGAAGAATGTTACCCCGAAGTGCTAAACGGGCCTCTCGGGAACTACTTCGATTACGACTCCTTCGCGCGCGACCTCTTCCTTGAGGACTACACCATGAGCGAGAACGGACATGTGTTCAACCGATAAACCGCAACCGCTATGAAAGAGAACATAATATTCGTGCTTAAATACATTCTCAAAATGGTAGCTGCACTCATCTTCCTATACTTCGTTCACTGGTTCCTCTGGGAGTGTTACTACGCCGGCATCCCGATGTAAGGACAGACCGCCGCCGCAAGGGCCGCCCCTCAGAAGGGGCGGCCCTTTGCTTGGTGTGTGGGTGTTTGGGGTGACGGGTTCTCGGGCTTTCGCGGACGGCGGAAGACCGCAACGGTATGTTTGAGAGAGTTTTTCGAGCTTTCGCGGACGGCGGAAGGTCGCAACGGCGCTGAAAATCCCGCAATAACGGAACGTTATTGCGTGGATTTCAGCGCAGAACGGGGTGCAGGGGTGTCCCCCTGCATTGTCAGTAATGACCCCCCGCGCGCCTGTGGACGGATTCGCCTCCTCCCCTCCTCGCCTCCCGTTATATGCGCGCCGCCGCCCGCCGCCGCCCGCCGCCCCCCCCCCCCCCCAGCCCCCCCCCGCCCCCCCCCCCCCCCAGCCCCCCCCCCCCCCCCCCCCCCCCCC
>ENA-ORLW01000976-ORLW01000976.1-human-gut-metagenome-genome-assembly--contig:-NODE-976-length-36178-cov-29.802111_pt1 | contig 36178 bp, 28 predicted proteins | sample MGYA00243017_ERZ508829 | MGnify/ENA primary metagenome ERZ508829 (study PRJEB26277, sample SAMN04329776) | human gut metagenome | biome: human-associated habitat | host: Homo sapiens | place: USA...
ACGTTGCGGCGGATGGCGTGGATGAAGTGGTTGCCGCCGATGGCCAGCGAGTCGCCGTCGCCCGTGGTGACCCACACGTTGAGCCGCGGGTTGGCCACCTTGACGCCCGTGGCGACCGCATTGGCGCGCCCGTGGATCGAGTGGAATCCGAAGGTCTTCATGTAGTAGATGAAACGCGACGAACAGCCGATGCCCGAGATGAACGTGAACATGTTGTGGGGCGTGTCGGTGGCGTCCGCGATTTCGGGAAGCGCCCGCTGTACGGCGTTCAGGATGGCGTGGTCGCCGCAGCCCGGGCACCAGCGCACCTCCTGGTCGCTCTTGAAATCCGCCGGAGTGTAGTTGTATGCTGCCATGGTTTTATTTCAGTAAGGTTTGAAACTTCGCGACCAGCTCCGCCACCGTGAAGGGGAGACCTTCGCATTTGTTGTATTGTTCGTAGGTGAACTCCTGGAAGTTCTGACGCAGGTAGTTGGCGAACTGTCCTTCGTTGAGCTCGCAGACCACGATACGGCGGAAGCCCTTGAAGATTTCGCGCACCCCGCGCGGCAGCGGGTTGATGTAGTTGAAGTGACACAGCGAAACCCGGTCGCCCGCTTCGCGCATCTGCTCCACGGCGGTCTGCAGGTGGCCGCGCGTGCCGCCCCAGCCCACGACGAGCAGGTCGCCCTCCCGGTCGCCCCAGACCTCCTGTACGGGAATGTCCTCGGCTACCTTGGCTACCTTGGCGGCGCGGGTGTCAACCATCAGCTGGTGGTTCTTCGGATCGTGCGATATGCACCCTTTCAGGCAGTCTTTTTCCAGACCGCCGACGCGGTGCTCGAGCCCTTGCCGGCCGGGGAAAGCCCAACTGCGCACCAGTTTTTCGTTGCGGGCATAGGGCATGAAGTTCATCTCTTCGCTCGGTTGGGCGATCGGCGGGTTGATCGCCGGATAGTCCTTCATCGAGGGGATGCGCCAGGGCTCGGAGCCGTTGGCGATGAAGCCGTCGGTCAGCAGCAGCACGGGGGTCATGTGCTCCATGGCGATGCGTCCTGCCTCGAACGCATAGTGGAAACAGTCGCTCGGGGAGGAGGCGGCCATCACTACGACGGGGCATTCGCCGTTGCGTCCGTAGAGGGCCTGCGCCAGGTCGCTCTGCTCGGTCTTGGTCGGCAGGCCGGTCGAGGGACCGCCGCGCTGCACGTCCACAACCACGAGCGGCAGCTCGGTCATCACGGCCAGACCGAGGGCTTCGCTCTTGAGCGAAAGACCGGGGCCCGAAGTGGTGGTCACGGCGAAGTTGCCCGCATAGGCTGCGCCGATGGCGGTGCAGATGCCGGCGATTTCATCCTCGGCCTGCACGGTCTTTACGCCCAGGTCCTTGCGCTTGGCCAGCTCTTCGAGAATGACCGTGGCGGGGGTGATGGGGTAGGAGCCGCAGAACAGCGGAAGACCGCTCTTCTCGCTGGCGGCGCAGAGGCCCCATGCGGTGGCCACGTTGCCGCTGATCGAGCGGTAGGTGCCCTTTTCGAGCGGAGCCGGAGCGATCGTGTAGGTATTGGCGAACTGGTGGGTATTGGCGGCGTAGTTGTAGCCCGCGTCGATGGCCCGCTTGTTGGCCTCGGCGACGACGGGGTTCTTCTTGGCGAATTTGGAGTCGAGGTAGCGTTTGGCATGATCCTCGGGACGGTTGTAGAGGTAGAAGCAGATGCCCAGCGCGAACATGTTCTTGCACTTGACCACCGACTTGTTGTCCAGTCCCATGTCGGCGAGCGCCTCCCGGGTCATCGAGGTGATGTCGGGCACCACGACGTTGTAGTCCTTCAGGTTGAGCTCCGCAATGGGATCGAGCGTGGCGAAGCCCGCCCGCTTGAGGTGTTCCTCGGTCACCGAATCCCCGTCGATGATGACCGTCGCGCCCGGCTTGAGCCATTTGCGGTTGGCTTTGAGGGCTGCCGGGTTCATGGCGATCAGCACGTCGCAGAAATCGCCGGGGTTGATCTCCCTGTGGGAGCCGAAGTGAACCTGGAAACCCGAAACGCCCGCGACGGTGCCCTGCGGGGCGCGGATCTCGGCGGGATAGTCGGGGAAGGTCGAAATGCCGTTGCCCAACAGCGCCGACGTGTCCGAGAAGAGTGTACCTGTGAGCTGCATTCCGTCGCCCGAGTCTCCCGAGAACCGGATCACGACGTCGTGCAGCTCTTGTACATTGGTTTTATTCATTGCCTTAATTTGAAATTAATAGTGTGAACAAAAACAAAGTTTTATAGTTTGTATTACAAATATACAAATATATTGTGAATCCAATCACAATTCGTAATTAAATTTATGCACATTTTTTAATAATTGTGCGCGGCGACCGTCGGATCGCTTATGAATCCGCTGCAAGGCGGACTTTCCGGCCCGGCTGCAGGGCTTCGGAATCCGGTTGGAATGGGATGGCCGAAATGCGACGAACCGGGGGCGGTGCTCGCACAAGGGAGCAAGGACAAACAAATAACACGGACGGGATCTGCCGGTGGGCACTCTTTCAGGGTGTGAAAGGGGCTGGATACGACGAACGGCAGGCGGTGCGAACACGAGAGGCGGGAGCGAACGGACGACCGGATGAGCCCGATGGGAGGAGTCCTTTTGCGCTGTTTCAGCGTATGAAAGGGGCAAGATACGATGAATGGTGGTATGCACCGAGGTGGTGCGGGACTGTCGAACGATAACGGAAAATGGATGGATTGCGACGGGCTGTGCGGGAGAGGATAAGATAGGACGACAAGAAGCCGTGGGGCGGAGCGTCCCCCGCGCGTTCCGGGTCGTCGGAGGGGAATTCGTCGCCCGCGGCAGGGTCAGTGCATGGCGTTCATCCGGATGCTGGCTTTTACCAGTGCAATGGCCCGGATGCGGTCGATCTCGACCTCTTTGTCGGCATGGAGCGGGTTCTCGCTCACCAGCCGCACGAAGCCCTCGCGCTCGGACTGCCGGACGTATTTGACGGTGATGTACTCCTCGCCGTCGATCTCGACCGAGAGCAGGTACATATCTCCCCAGAAAATGTCGCGGATGTCGTGCAGCTGCTTGTAAAGGACGATGTCGCCGCTTTTGAGCAGCGGATACATCGAATCCCCCGCCACATACACCGCACCGTCGCACTTGGGCAGGTTGGGGATGTGGATGAAGTTGCCGGGCTGCGTTTCGGGCCGCTCGGCGAAGAGAGGGGCCAGGCCGGCCGTCGCCTCGATCGAGTAGAGCGGCACGCTTTGCAGGGGCAGCGTGCGGTCGGAGCGGCGCATGAAGGCCTGCAGGTCGGGAGCGGCGTTGAAGAGTTCCCCCCGTCCCGAGTCGAGCCAGTCGGGATTGACGTTCAGCTCCTGGATCAGGATGTTGCGGTTGCGGGACGAGAGGGCCGCCCGGCCGGTCTCGATCATCGAGAGGGCCGCCTTGCCGATGCCCAGCCTTCCGGCCAGCTGGTCCTGCGTCAGCCCCAATGCCTTTCGGATCGCTTTTACCCGTTCTCCCATTTTTTTGCTATCAGAAATATTGATGGCAGATAGTCGGTACCCGCCGCCGGTGATTCAAAAATTGAACTAATTTTGTCCTGCAAAGTTAAACAATTTACCGGTCGTCAGCAAATCTTCGGCCGGGAATCGCTAAAAATTTACGGATATGCGGGTTATTTCTGAGGAATTATACGAAACGGCGCTCCGCGCTCTGTGCCAGGCGATCGGACATGCGGATTTTTTTTCGGGTTCGGTGGCCGCGCCGGACGGTTCGTGGCGCCTGACGGCGACGGTATTCGTTACGAGACGGAATGGCGGAGGGGCGGTGACGGGCCATCCCGCCGTCGCATATGCCATAGCCGATCGGAGGCCGGGATTACCGGAGGCCGTTGCATCCTCTGCATGTACGGGATTAGCGGGAACATCGGGATCGTCCGCCTCTTTCCGCGCGACGCGATCGCCCGAAACGGTCGGAGTGGCGGATTCGCAGGAGTTGCCGGAATTGCCAAAATCGCAGGAGTTGCCGCGGGCGACCATCTCTTGCGGATCGACGGGCTCATCGGAATCTCTGCAGCCGGTCGGAGCGGCGGAATCGCAGGAGTCGTCTGAGCCGGTCGCATCCCCGGGATGCTCGGAACGGCCGGTCGCGGCGCAGGTGGTCGGAACCTGCCCGGCTGCCGGTGCCGAAGCAGGGTTTACGCCGGTCGGGGCGGACCCGATCGTCGATCTGGTGCCGGTGTGGTGGGAGTTTCATACCTGGGACGATCTCGGGGAGACGCTCAACGACTTCTCTTTCGCCCGCATGAAAGAGGGGCTCGCTCGCTGCATGAATGCGGCGGCCTGAACGAGCGACCCCGTATGCGGGGTTGCACCGCCTCTTATTCCTCACTCCGCCCGACCGCTTTATTCCGGGCCTGTTTCCTGATTGCCGATGAAAAAAATCGCCGAGCCGGCACCGGCACCCGCAACGGGTGCCGGTGCCGTGCCGCCGTTCGTGCAGTTCGCATCGACGGTGGCGCCCTATCTTGATCTGACACCTTTCCACGCAGCCTACTACCGGGTGCTCGCCGCGTTTGCCGACGGGCGTGTGCGGCGATTGATCGTCACCATGCCGCCCCAGCACGGGAAGAGCCTGGGGGCTTCGACCCTGCTGCCCGCCTACCTGCTGGGATGCGATCCCGACCTGAGAATCGCCATCGCCTGCTATTCGGCGTCGCTGGCCTCGCGCTTCAACCGGCGCGTGCAGCGGATGATCGAGACGCCGGAGTATGCCGGGCTTTTTCCTGACACGACCATCAAGCAGGGCTCGCGGCCGCTCGGATACCTGCGCACGGGCAGCGAGGTGGAGATCGTCGGGCACGCGGGCGGGCTCCTGTCGGTGGGGCGCGGCGGGTCGCTGACCGGCAACCGGGTCGATTGCCTGATCCTGGACGACCTCTATAAGAATGCGATGGAGGGGGACTCGCCCCGCATCCGGGAGAGTTGCTGGGAGTGGTATGTGTCGGTGGTGCGCACGCGCCTGCACAACGCTTCGCGCGAACTGGTGGTCTTTACCCGCTGGCACGAAGAGGATCTGATCGGCGAGCTGCGACGGCGCGAAACGGTGCGGGAGCTGACGGCATGGAGCCAGTTGGACGGGCATCCGTCGGAAGAGTGGCTGCACCTGAATTTCGAGGCGATCCGCACGGGGGCGCCTTCGGAGATCGACCGGCGGGCGCCCGGGGAGGCTCTCTGGGGAGAGCGGCAGAGCGGGGAGCTGCTCGCCCGGCGGCGTGCGCTCGATCCGCTGCGTTTCGAGTGCATGTATCAGGGGCGGCCGACCGTGCGGGAGGGGCTGCTCTACGGCGATCGTCTGGCGGTTTACGACCGGCTGCCCGAGCGCATCTTCCGCCGGGCCAACTACACCGACACGGCCGATACGGGCGATGATTACCTCTGTTCGCTCAGCTATGCGGTCGATTCCGACGGCCTGATCTACGTGACGGACGCGGTCTATACGCGCGAACCGATGGAGGTTACCGAGCGGCTGGTGGCCGAGATGCTCGTGCGGTCCGACACGCGCGAAGCCGCCGTCGAGAGCAACAACGGCGGACGGGGTTTCGCCCGCCGCGTGCAGGAATTGGCTCCGGCCGTACGGGTGGAGTGGTTCCACCAGGGGGCCAACAAGGAGGCCCGCATCCTCTCCAACTCGGCGACCGTGATGCAGCTCGTGCGCTTTCCCGCCGACTGGCCGCAACGCTGGCCGGAGCTTTACGCCCACCTGACCACCTACCGGCGCCGTTTTACGACGAATCGGTGGCACGACGCCGCCGATGTGGTGACCGGCATCGTAGAACGGGAAGCCCTGCGCGGCGGCCGGCTCCGGCGGGTCGCTTTCCTCTGATCCGCCGGATGAAACGGGGACGCGACGGGAGGTCGGAGCGGGCGGATGTGCTGCCGAAACGGAGCGATTGGGGGAGCACGGCAAGGACGGCATATCGGAAAACGCCCCGCTGCAGTGCATGCGGCGGGGCGTTTTGTTGCGGTGTGCAGCGTGTTTCAGAATGCGAGGATGGGGCGGGCGACACAGTCGCCGTCGATGTATTCCTCGTAAAGCTCGATCGTGCCTTTGGTGCCGATGTTGATGATGCAGGCCGTCTCGCCGGCCGTACAAGGGGTCGAGGCCCACAGCGAGCAGGTGCTGTAATACTCCGAGGAGGTGACGAAAAGCTCTTCCTTCGCGTCGGCCGGAAGCTGCGCGAGGCTCTCGTTGAAGCGTCCGATCACGTCGTAGGAGACGGTTTCCGACGCATAACCCCAGCCGGCGTTGAGCGCCTGCGTGCTCCACTCCTTCATGGCGGCGGCCACTTCGTGACCGCAGAGGTTGGCCACCATGTCCCAAAGCTGGCCGGTGCTCGGCAGGAACCAGCCGCTCGTGCCCTCCGGTGCCGTGAGCGGGAAGTCGTTGAGCGTCCAATCGAAAGCGGGGCATTGCGTGATGGAGGCACCGTAGGTGTCGCGTACGGTCATGGTTTCGTAGTAGCCGTTTACGTTCCAGTACCAGACGTCGGAGGTCTTGGCGTTTTTCAGGCAGTCGAACTGGTCGTCGAACGACCAGGAGGTCGTCGGCTTGTTGGGGCCGTGGGCGTTCTTGACCGCCACGACATAGCCGCGGGTGAAGCCGTTTGCCCGGTCGCTCTCGGCGATGCGTTCCGAAGCGGTCTGGAAGACGATGCCGACGACCGTTTTGCCGGATTCGGGGGCGGGTTTCTGCTCGGCCCAGACGGGATTGAGTCCGTCGGCGTCGATGCTCACCAGGCCGCCGTCCGACCAGGTGCCGTCGGAGTAAAAGTAGTCGCCGATTTTGGGCGCTGCCGGCTGCGGGGCTTCGACCGTGATCCGGCAGGCGGCCGAGAAACCGCCCGCCGTGGCGGTGACGGTCGCATTGCCCGGGGCGAGCGCCGCAACGACGCCGTCGTTTACCGAGGCAATTGTCGGGTCGGAGGAGCTCCATGCGACGGTTTTGTCGGTCGCATCGTCGGGTTTTATGGTGGCGGTAAGGGTGCGAATGTCGCCGATTTCGAGGGTGAGGGTCGTCGGGTCGAGCGCGATGCCGGTGACGGCTACGGCGTTTTCGCTGACCGTGACCCGGCAGTCGGCCTGCGCCGCATCCGACCAGCGGACGGTGATGGTGGCTGTGCCGACGGCGCGGGCTTCCACGAGCCCGTCGGCGACCGTTGCGACGGGTTCGTTGTCCGAGGTCCAGACGAAAGGTGCCCCGCCCTCGGCTGCGGGCGTAAGAGTCGCCACGAGCCGGAACGATTCGCCGACCTGCAGACCGAGCGTCGGCCGGTCGAGGGAGAGGGTGTAATTCACCGGTGAGGGATTGTCGCCGTTGCAGGCCGTGAGAGCGAGCAACAGGCTGCAGCATGCGAACAAACAAAGCGACAGTTTCTTCATGGCGGAATGATTTAAGGGTGAATGAACATGCGAGTGCAGCGACGGAAGACCGCGCAAGGGGCGGACAGCGGAGGACCGAACCCCGGCAAGTCGGCGATTCCGGGCGTAACCCGTATCCGAAGATAGGAAGAATGGACGGAAATTATCCGACCGAAGGGATGAAAAAGTTGGGGAGAGCACGAAAAAGCCCGGTCCGAAGACCGGGCATGAATGGCCGTATGGAATCTCTGCGCCGGGTAGGGGCTGCGGAAACACGGCTGAGCGGGCAGGCGCATGAATCGACCGTTACCGATGGTTTTCGTTCCCGGTATCCGGATGTCGCGGCCTGTCGTGCGGGCCGGAGCGTGAGCGCAGCGGCCGAGACTCCGTCCCGATGGAGCGTGCCGACGCGGGCCGCTGTGCCACGGGGTGGGCTACTGTTTTGCGCCGAAGAGCTTGTCGCGGAGCGAAAATTCGTCGTACTCCCGCTTCAGGCCGCCGATCAGCTCCTTGACGCTCTGGATCTTCTCGGCCCGCCATGCATTGGCTCCGGCGAAAGCGTAGCCGTTGCGCAGCTTGCCCAGGAAAGCGTTGTAGAGCGCCAGCATGATGCAGTAGGGGCTGTGGGTCACGTCGCACGTTCGGATGCAGTTGAACGGGCAGTTTTTGGGGCGTTTGAGTCCGTCGCGCACCCGGTCGAGGAACGAGTTGCGGATGGCCCGTCCGGGCATGCCGACCGGGCTGCGGATGATCTCGATGTCCTGTTCGGTGGCGTCGATGTAGCTCTGCTTGAAAGCCGGGTCGGCGTCACATTCGTCGGTGGTGACGAAGCGGGTGCCCATCTGCACGCCGTCGGCCCCCAGCTCCATGATGCGGTAGATGTCCTCGCCGGTGTAGATGCCGCCTGCGGCGATGACGGGGATGTGGCAGCCGTGCGCCGCCTCGAAGTCGCGGACTTCGGCGACGATCTGCGGCACGAGCGTCTCGAGCGCGTAATGCGCGTCGCCGATCTGCTCCTCCTTGTAGCCGAGGTGTCCGCCGGCTTTGGGCCCTTCGACCACCACGGCATCGGGGATGTAGCCGTAGTTGCCGAACCATTTTTCGCAGAGCAGCCGGGCTGCGCGGGCCGAGGAGACGATCGGCGCGAGCTTGGTGCGGCTGCCTTCGGTCAGGAACGAAGGGAGGTTGAGGGGCAGCCCGGCCCCCGAGAAGATGATGTCGGCCTTTTCTGCGACGGCCGTGCGGACCATATCCGCGAAATTGGACATGGCCACCATAACGTTCACGCCGATGATGCCCCGCGTGCGTTCGCGCGCCTTGCGGAGCTCTTCGCGCAGTCCCCAGATGCTGGCTTTATCGTAGTCGGACGAGTAGTCGTGGTAGATGGCGCCCAGCCCGGCCGAGGAGATGACCCCGATGCCGCCTTCGCTGGCGACCGCAGAAGCGAGTCCCGAGAGCGAAACGCCGACGCCCATGCCCCCCTGGACGATGGGAATGCGTGCGAGCAGATTCCCGATTTTGAGTGTTTTCATGGTATGAAAAGGTATGTATTCCACGGGCCGGTACAAAAAAACATCCGCCGAAAGGCAGATGTTCTCAACCGACCGTCGTTGCAAAGGTAGCAAAAAATAGCCCCGTTGCGCATTTTTCGGCCGGTTTGTTCCGGTTATTTTTACCGGGGCCCTTCCATTTGTCCGATGCGGGCGACGGGGGCCGTGTCGAGCGGGGAGATCAATCCCTCGCGGTAGCGGAAATATCCCGCCATCGCGATCATGGCCGCATTGTCCGTCGTGAACTTGAATTCGGGGATGAACGTCCGCCAGCCGCGTCTGCGCCCCTGCTCCGCGACGGCGTTCCGCAGGCCGGAGTTGGCCGAGACTCCGCCGGCGATGGCGATGTCGCGGATGCCCGTGTCGCGGGAGGCCCGCACCAGCTTGTCGAGCAGGATTTCGACGATGGTCGTCTGCAACGAAGCGCACAGGTCGGCGCGGCGGCGTTCGAGGAAAGTGGCGTCGGCGGCCATCTCGTCGCGCAGGGTATAGAGGAACGAGGTCTTGAGCCCCGAAAAGGAGTAGTCGTATCCCTCCACGCGCGGCCGGGCCAGGCGGATCGTACGCGGGTCGCCCTCTTTGGCCAGCCGGTCGATCACCGGCCCGCCCGGATAGGGGAGCCCCATGACTTTGGCACATTTATCGAAGGCTTCCCCGGCGGCGTCGTCGATGGTCGTGCCGATGATCTCCATGTCGAGGGGAGAATCCACCCGCACGATCTGGGTGTGGCCGCCGCTTACGAGCAGACAGAGAAACGGGAAATCGGGATGAGGCAGCGTTCTGTCCGGAAGGTCGAGGAAATGGGAGAGGATATGCCCCTGCAAATGGTTTACCTCCACCATCGGAACGCCGTGGGCGATCGACAGCCCCTTGGCGAAGGAAACCCCCACGAGCAGCGACCCCAGCAGGCCGGGCCCCCGGGTGAAGGCGATGGCATCCAGCGCGTCGGGGCCGACGCCCGCATCGCGCAGAGCCGCATCGACCACCGGGACGATGTTCTGTTGGTGGGCGCGGGAGGCGAGCTCGGGGATGACGCCGCCGTATTTGACGTGGACGGCCTGCGACGCGATGACGTTCGACAGGAGCGTGCGGTTGCGGATGACCGCAGCCGACGTGTCGTCGCAGGAAGATTCGATGCCCAGGATGGTAATATCCATATTTTGTTTCGTTTTTTGACCGGGAATCGTTAAATTTGCAAATTTAAACGACCTTATATTGCGCAAAGGTATAAAAATATTGGGAAAGGTGCTCTCGGCAATCGTTTTGTTGCTGGTCATGCTGCCTGTTCTCGCCGCCCTGCTGCTCGACATTCCGGCCGTTCAGAACATGGTGGTACACAAGGCCGCGCAGCAGATTTCGCGCAGGCTGGGCACCACCGTCCGTATCGGGCGGGTCGATATCGGCCTGTTCAGCCGCGTGCGCATCGAGGAGCTCTATGTGGAGGATTTCCAGCACGACACGCTTCTCTACGCCGGGCGGCTCGACGCTTCGTTTTCGGCCCTCGGCCTTTTCGGCGGAGGGATCGTGATGAGCGAAGGGGTGTTGCAGAACGCCCGGTTCTGCCTGCGCGAAACCCCCGAGGGGGAGATGAACGTCAAGCAGCTCGTAGATCGGCTGGTCCGCAGGAAAGGCGACGGGAGCGGAAAGTTCCGCCTGACGATGGAGCGGCTGCGGGCCGAGGGGCTCGACTTCTGCCTGGAGAAACTCGAACACCGCAACCCGCCCTACGGGATCGACTTCTCGAACCTGCGCATGCACGTCGAGCAGGCCGCATTCACGGACTTCGTCATCGACGGCCCCGCGATCTATGCCGTCATCGACCGTTTCGCCGCGCGTGAGCGGAGCGGCTTCGTGCTCGACGACCTGAGCGGCCGATTCTATCTGGTCAATGGGTGCATCGGCATCGAAGAGGCGCGCATCCGCGCCGGCCGCTCCGACGTGGGGCTTTCGCGCCTCTCGCTCGTCGGGGAGTCATGGGCCGATTACAAGGATTTCGTCCACGCCGTCGAAATCGACGGAGTAGTTACCCATACGCGCCTTTCGACCGACGAGCTGGCCTATTTCTCGCCGGGGCTGAGGAGCTGGCATACGGAGCTGTACGGCGTGGAGCTTACCGCGCAGGGCTCCGTGGCGGATCTCACGGTACGGCTTGCCAACGCCGACCTGGGAGCGGAGACCTCTCTTGCGCTCGATATGACCGTCCGGGGGTTGCCCGACATCCGGCACACCCGCTTCGACGCCCGCCTTGCGCGACTGACAACCACGGCCGCCGACGCCGATGAGCTTGCAACCCGCGTTACGGGGAAAGAGCTTCCCGGCAAGGCCGTGAGCATACTGGACAATGCGGGCCGCATCGCCCTGAGCGGCCGATTCCGGGGGACGCTTTCGGATTTCAGCCTCGACGCCGTGCTCGGCACCCCGATCGGGGAGGCGTCCGCCGATCTGAAGGTGCGTCCGCTCCGCAACGGCATGAGCGGCCTGGAAGGGAATGTTTCGACCCGGTCGCTGCGGCTGGGCGAGCTGCTCGGAAACCGGCAGTTGGGGCGTCTCACGGCCCGGGGGTACGTCAGCGGATCGGTAGGCAAAGGGTCCGCCGACGCCAATGTTTCGGGCAGCGTTTCCCAGTTGGAATTCCGGGGATATGACTACGACTCGATCCGTTACGACGGACACCTTACGGACAAGGAGTTCAGCGGCAGACTGACGGTCGGCGACCCCAATCTGCGGCTGGATTTCGACGGCCTGATCGACCTGAACGGCCGCACGCCGCGCTACGACTTCCGCCTCGACCTGGAGCGGGCCGACCTTGCGGCGCTCGGCTTCAACCGCCGGGATTCGGTTTCGGTACTGGCGGCCCGCCTCGACGCCCGTGCGTCGGGCCGTTCGCCCGACGACCTGAACGGCATCATCCGCATCCGCGACGCCTCCTACCGCTACAACGACCGGGAGGTGCGTTCCGAAGGGATCACCGTGGTCGGACGCAACACGCCCGAGAGCAAGTACCTGGAGCTGACCTCCGATTTTGCGGACGTCACCTTCCGCAGCCGGACCAGCTACCGGGAGGTGATCGACTACCTCCGCTCGAGTCTGCGCGACTACCTGCCGGTGCTGTACGACAACCCCGGCGCTTCCCGCGCCGCGCCCGAGACAGTGGCCGCGACCGACGACTATTCGCTGCTTACGGTCAGCGTCAAGCATCTCACCCCGATTACCGACGCCGTGGCCGACGGCCTGCAGGTGGCCGACAGCTCCCAGTTGCGGCTGCTTTTCAATCCGGTCGGCGACAAACTCTCGCTGAAGGTCTCCTCGGACTATGTCGAACGGGGCAGGCTGCTCGCGACGATGCTGCGCATCAACGTGACCAACGAGGGGGACTCGCTCACCCTCTACGCCTCGACCGAGGATTTCTATCTGGGGGCGGTACATATGAACGAAATTTCGGTCATGGGCGGAGCCCGGGACAACCGGGTGCTTCTGTCGGCCGGGTTTCGCGACTCCACGAGCCGGCTCTCGGGGCTGATCGGCTTCCGCGCCCGGCCTGCTCCTGCACAGCCGGGGCGGGGTCGCGCCGTGGATATCCGGCTCACTCCCTCCCACATCACGCGGGGGGACAAAACCTGGCAGATCGGCGCACGCCGCATCGTGGTGGATAGTGCGGCGGTCGAGATCGACCGGTTCCGCATGATGAACGCCGATCAGGAGCTGCTCATTGACGGCATCGCCTCGCGCAGCCGCCGCGACTCGGTCGATATCCGGCTCAGCAACTTCGACCTGGCGGCCCTGACGCAGATCGCCGGCAGCATGGGGTATGCGATCGAGGGGCGCACCAACGGCTATGCGGTGGTCAAGTCGGCCCTGCACGAGAGCGAGATCACGGCCGAAATCACCATCGACAGCATGGCTGTGAATCGGCTCAAGGCACCGCCGCTGCGGTTCAGCTCCAAGTGGGATTTCGAGCGCAACCGCGCCGGCTTCATCCTCCAGAACCGGCTCGACAGGGATACGCTGCTGTGGGGATTTTACGCCCCCTCGAAAGGCCGCTATTATGCCAGGGCCACCATCGACAGCCTCGACATGGGGCTGCTCGATCCGGTGCTCAAGGGGGTGATCGGGAACACGTCGGGCAAGGCGACGGTGGACGTCACCCTGACCGGCGAGGGGCGGCAGGCCGCCCTTTCGGGCCATATCGGGGTGCGCGACCTGCGTACCACGGTCGATTTCACGCAGGTCACCTACTCGATGCCCCGCGCCGAGCTGCGCGTGGAGGACAACCATTTCATCGCCCGGCGGGTGCCTGTCTTCGACCCCGACGGCAACCGGGGGTTGTTCGACCTGGATCTCAACCTGGAGCATCTTTCCAACATCGCTTATGCCGTGCGCATCGATCCCGAGCGGATGATGGTGCTCAACACGACCAAGCGCAACAGCGATCTGTTCTACGGCCGCATCTTCGCCTCGGGCGCCGCGACCATCACCGGGAGCAAGGCCGGGGTGAACATGGACATCGTGGCGACCACCGACGACAACTCCCAGTTCTTCATGCCCCTGTCGGGGAGTACCAACGCCAAGACGGCCGATTTCGTCACCTTCGAGTCGGCCGAGAAGCCCGATACGGTGAATTACCTGGTGCGCAAGAAGCTCATGTTCGAGCGGCGGCGGAAGCAGAAAACCTCCGGCGGCGGGTCGATGGACATTACGATGGCGCTCAATGTGCGGCCCAATGTGGATTTCCAACTGGTGATCGACCCGATGCGGGGCGACGTGGTGCGCGGCCGCGGCGAGGGGCTGCTCAACCTGCGGATCAATCCCCGGCGCAACATCTTCGAAATGTACGGCGACTACACGATTTCGGAGGGCAGCTACCAGTTGTCGCTGGAGAACATCATCAGCAAGAAATTCATCATCGAGAGCGGTTCGATGATCCAGTGGACGGGCGAGCCGGTCGATGCGCTGCTCAACATCGATGCGGTATATCGGCTGAAAGCCTCCCTGCAACCCCTGCTCGGGGGCGGCACGACCCGCAGTTCCGGAACGGGAGGCGACGACCAGTCTCCGGACGGCGGGGCGGCCTATGCGGGCAACGATTACAGCCGCCCGGTGCCCGTCGAATGTGTCATCCACATCGGCGGCCGGCTGACCAACCCGCAGCTCACCTTCAGCGTCCGGGTGCCCGACGCCGACCAGGAGACGCAGGCGGCCGTGGCCAATGCGCTCAACACCGAGAGCTCGGCCCAGCAGCAGTTCGCCGCGCTGCTGCTCTTCGGGAGCTTCATCTCCGACGGCAGCGTCTCCTCCTCGTCCAACCTGGGGGTTTCGGCCACGGTCGGCAGCGGCATCGAGATGCTCTCGAACTACCTGAGCAACCTGATCTCCACCGACGAATACAACATCCGCATCGGTTACCGGCCCAAGTCGGACATCGCGAGCGACGAGCTGGATATCGGCTTTTCCAAGAACCTGATCGACAACCGGCTTTTCATCGAGCTGGAGGGCAACTATGTGATCGACCCCAAGTATTCGGCCAACAACAACGTCTCCAACTTCATGGGCGAGGCCTACCTGACCTGGATGATCGACCGCTCGGGCAACCTACGGCTGAAGGTTTTTACCCAGACCATCGACCGCTTCGACGAAAACCAGGGGTTGCAGGAGACCGGCATCGGCATCTATTACAAGGAGGATTTCAATAATTTTAAGGACCTGCGCCAGCGCATCAAGGCCCGCTTCACCAACAAGGAGCGCCGTGCCCGCAGGGAGGCCCGCCGCGCGGCGAGGCGGGAGGCGATGGAGCGCGGGGATACTGAAACGCCCGCTTCGGACGTTGAAAGGGAAACCGACGACCTGCCGGGGGAGTCGTACCAATGAGCAAACGAGTGACTTAAATAAAACGAACCGACAATGATTACACTTTTGCAGGCCGCCGACGCGGCGGTTGCCGAACAGACCCGCATGGGATTGTGGGAACTCTTTTCCAAGGGGGGATGGCTGATGTGGCCCCTGCTGATTCTGGGCGGGGTGACGATCTTCATCTTCGTGGAACGCTTCGTGGCCATCCGCAAGGCTTCGGTGCTGGATATGAACTTCATGAACCGCATCCGCGACTACATCTCCGATGGGGATATCGCCAAGGCGGTCGATTTGTGCCGCAAGACCGACACCCCCATCGCCCGCATGATCGAGAAGGGCATCGAGCGGATCGGACGGCCCATGGGCGATATTCAGACGGCCATCGAGAACGTGGCGAACCTCGAGGTGTCGAAGCTCGAAACCAACCTGCCGTTTCTGGCCACCATCGCGGGGGGTGCGCCCATGATCGGCTTCCTGGGAACGGTGCTCGGCATGGTGCGCACCTTCATGGATATGGCCGCGGCGGGCGGCACCGTGGATATGTCGCTCCTGTCGGGGGGTATGTACGTGGCGATGGTGACCACCGTGGCCGGCCTGATCGTCGGTATTCCGGCCTACTTCGGCTACAACTACCTGGTGGCCCGCATCGAGAAGCTGGTGTTCCAGATGGAGGCCAACTCGATCGCTTTCATGGATATCCTGAACCAACCCGTCCAAAAGTAACGCGCTATGGCAATCAAACACGGATCGAAGGTGGACAAGTCGTTTTCGGCGGCTTCGATGACCGACCTGATGTTCCTGCTGCTGCTGTTCATGCTTATCGCCACGACGCTCATCAACCCGAACGCCATCCGGCTCATCCTGCCCAAGAGCTCGAATCAGCTTAAGGACAAGGCGATGACCACCGTGTCGATCCAGGACACCGGAAGCGGATACCGCTACTACGTCGAAACCGAGGACGTCGGCTCGCTCGACGGGGTCGAACGGACGCTGCGCACGCGGCTCGAGGGGCAGGAGAACCCGACCGTCTCGCTCCACTGCGACAAGACGGTGGCTTTCGACGAGGTGGTCGCCATGATGCGCATGGCCAAGGCCAACGGATTCACCCTGATCGCCGCCACGTCGCCCGAATAGCGGCGGCAGGCGTGCGATGGCCGAAATGCGGAAACTTATGCACTATTACGACCCGGAAGACAAGAGACCTGTGCGGTGGGCAGCGGCGGCAGCGGCGGCCTATGTGCTGCTGCTTATGCTGGCTTTCCTGCTCGTGACGTTCGATTTCACGCGGAAGGAACTGCCCGGACAAGGGCTGCTGATCGCGTTCGGCACGACCGACGAAGCGTCGGGGGCGAAGGATGTGCAGGCTGCGGATGCTGCTCGGGCGCCGGAGAGGGAGACCGAGGCCGCAACCGCGCCGGAGCCGGAGTTCGTGACCGTCGAGCAAAGCGACGTCATGGTGCGCGACCGGAAGCCGGAGCGTGAGACGCAGCGGCAGAGCACGGCCGTGTCCGACCCGGCTCCCGCCGACGGGACGGAGAGCGGACGGCAGACCGTCAATCGGCGGGCCCTTTTCCCGGGCCGCACCGCCGCCAGCGCACCGGAGTCGGCGGGAACGACCGCCGGAGCCGGCAACGAGGGAGATCCGGCCGGGTCGCCCGACGGCAGCCGTGAAGGAACGGGACAGGCGGACTCGGGACTCTCCTACGACCTGTCGGGTCGGTCGGTCGTGGGGGCGCTGCCCAAGCCGCGCTACAAGGCCGACGAAACGGGCAAGGTGATCGTGGACGTCACCGTCGATGCCGCGGGCCGGGTGACGACGGCGGCCTACCGTTCGCAGGGCTCGACCACCAACAACTCCGAGCTGGTGGCGGCGGCTGTGGAAGCCGCGCTGAAAGCCCGCTTCTCGGAGAGCGAAACGATCGTGCAGGGGGGCACGATCACCTATATATTCCGAATGAACTGATATGCGACTTTTGAACCTCTATCGAATGAATCGTGCCGCCGGGCTGCTCGCCGCCGCCCTGCTCCTCGCGTGGCCGGCTCCGGCCCGCAAACCCGCGCCGGGCGACGGCCCTGCGGAGTCCCGCGGAGCCCTGCTGCGCATGGACACCGTCAGCCACGACTTCGGCGATGTGCCCCGCCGGGGCGGTGACCTGGTGTGGGAATTCGGCTACCGGAACGAGGGCGACGTGCCACTGGTACTCACGCGCGTGGTCACCTCCTGCACCTGCCTCAAGACGGATTATTCCCGGCGGCCGGTCGAACCGGGCGGACGGGGAACGATTCGCGTTATTTACGAACCCCATAAGAACGAGCCGGGCGCTTTCAGCAAAGTGATCCAGGTCTATTCCAACTCCGCGGACGGGAGGCATGTGCTGAGTGTCCGCGGCAACTCGATTGAAAACAACGAATTATGACGCTTTTACTCAACAACTGTACGATTCTGCCGATGACCGAAGCGGCCGATGGGTCCCGTTCCTTTACGGGCTCGGTCGGCATCGCGGGCAACCGCATCGCGCTGGTGACCCGCGAGGGCGCAGCGGCCGAGGCCTTTCGTGCCGCGCATCCCGGCGTGCGGGAGATCGATTGCACGGGCCGCGTGCTCATGCCCGGCCTGATCAATACCCACTGCCATGCGGCAATGACCCTCCAGCGCAGCTATGCCGACGACATCGCGCTGATGGAGTGGCTGCACGACTACATCTGGCCTTTCGAGGCCAAGCAAACTCCGGCCGAGATCGCCCTGGGCGCCGAGCTCGGGGTGGTGGAGATGCTGCTGGGGGGCACGACCTCGTTCGTGGATATGTACTGGTCGGAGGCCGCCATCGCCGATCCCGTGCAGCGGCTCGGCATCCGCGCCCTGTTGGGGGCATGCTATCTCGATACGAACATGGAGACTTTCGAGCGGGACCTGTGCGACGCGCTCGATAAGACGCGCGGCTGCGAGCGGGTGCGCATCGCCGTCGCACCCCATTCGGGTTACACCTGTTCGCCCGAAAATCTGGTGTACGGCAAGGAGCTGGCCCGTAAATACGGCCTGCACTACACCACGCACATCGCCGAGACGCACGACGAAAGCCGCATCATCCGCGAGCGGTACGGCCGCACGCCCGTCGCCCACCTCGATGCGCTGGGCGTGCTGGACGACCGAACCATCGGTGCCCATTGCGTCCACGTGAGCGAGGAGGATATCGCCGTGCTGCGTGACCGGGGCGTGGCCGTGGCCCACAACCCCCAGAGCAACATGAAGATCTCGAGCGGCGTGGCACCCGTCGAGGCGATGCGCCGCGCAGGGGTCTGCTGCACAATCGCCACCGACGGCCCCTGCTCGAACAACGACCTGGATATGTGGGAGGAGATGCGTTCGGCGTCGTTCCTCCAGAAAAGCGCTACGCAGAATCCCTGCGCCGTGCCCGCCTATGAAATCCTGAAGATGGCGACGGTCAATGCGGCCCGGGCCATCGGATACGGCGGGGAGTTGGGGGTGGTGCGCGAAGGAGCCATCGCCGACCTGATCCTGGTGGACATGCGCAAGCCGCACCTCTGCCCCGTGCATGACCTGGTTTCCAACCTGGTTTACTGCGGCAAGGCGTCGGACGTGGAGACGGTGATCGTAAACGGCGAAATCGTCGTGGAGGAGCGCCGCGTGAGGGGCGTCGATACGGCCGATCTGATGCAGCGCATACAGGCCGCGGCCGAAGCCATCAGGAGCCGGTAGAGACTTCGGATAATTTGACATTGCAAACCTTTAAACAGGATAAAGTTATGGAGACAAAAGTAAATTTCGGCGGGAACCCCGTCACGTTGGCGGGAACCCATCTCAAGGCAGGCGACAAAGCGCCCGAATTCACGGTTGCGGGAGCTGACCTGCAACCCGTATCCTCGCGGCAGTACGACGGGAAGGTGCGTATTTACAGCGTCTTTCCCTCGGTGGATACGCCCGTCTGCTCGTTGCAGAACAAGCGGTTCAACCGCGAGGCTTCGGCTCTCGGCGACGGAGTGGCCGTGCTTTCGATCTCGGTAGATCTGCCCTTCGCGCAGAAACGTTTCTGTGCCGCCGAGGGCATCGACCGCGTCTATGTCTATTCCGACCACCGCGATCTGGATTTCGGCATGAAATATGGCATGGTGATCGAGGGGCTTCGGCTGCTCACACGGGCCGTGGTTGTGGTGGATCGCGACGACGTGATCCGTTACATCGAATACGTGCCCGAAGTGACCCACGAACCCGATTACGACAAGGCCCTCGCCGTGGCACGCGAGCTGGTCGGATAGCTGCCGGGGCCGCTTCGTGCGGTGCCGTGGCCGCGGGACGCCTTTCGGGGCGTCTCTTTTTTTTGTGTTCGGCTTACGATTTGATAGGTAATTTTGCTATTGATTATGAGTAATTTATTTGGAAATAAATAAAAATGGTTTTATATTTGCTTATGATTTTTGTGCCGTGTTGTTCGGATAAGACGTTTCCTGTCCTTTGACTTAACTATTACGGTTATGATTGCATTTCGACGATTCTTGCCCTTGTTGTTGATCGGACTGCTGTGTGGGTGCCTGCAGGAGTCCGAAACGGTGCGGCCGCAGCAGAATTTCCGGCCGATGGCTGCACGGCGGACCATACCTGTCGATGAGGCGCTGGGCCAGCTCGACGGGCTGCTCGCTATGATCGACGGTCCGACGACCCGGGCATCCCGACGCAGCGTGGAGCGTGTGCGCGTGCTGAGACGGTGCGACCTGGCGGCGACGCGTTCCGAAAACGGCTACCCGGCCGACCTGGACAGCATCCTCTATTTCGTGGATTTCGCCGACGACCGCGGATCGGCCATCCTGGGGGCCGACAATCGGCTGCCGGCGGTGGTGACGGTTACGGAGTCTCCGATCGACTGGAAACGGAAACTGGTCGATTTCGATATCACCCGGATCGGTACCGGCCCGGTGGATACGGTCGGAAGAACGATCATAAGCCTGGTGAAAAATTACATCGATTACCAGGTTTCGAGTCGGGGGTTTCGTTCTTGGTACCGGGAATGGGAGGAGTATGTGCCCCCGATGATGCGGACGAAATGGACACAAACTGCTCCTTATAACGATTATTGTTATACAGTAGATGGGCAAAAAGCATATGCAGGATGTGGGCCCATTGCAATAGGGCAGGTCTTTGCAAGTAATAGATGGCCGAATCAAATCAATGGTTATTATATTGATTGGAATCTTATCGAACAGTTTAATTATGATTATCCAAGTCCTCCAAGCGACGATGCTTGTACTGCGGTTGCTTATTTAATACATGAAATAGGGGAAGGGGTCCTTGCCGAATATAAAATAAATGGGACATTTTCTGGACTGGGTGCTCATGAAACGTTTTTTGAAGAATGTGGTTATGATTCTGTCCGTACTGAAAGATACAACAATGAAAATATTAAAGAAATGTTGTTTACAGTGCAGTGTCCAGTTGTTTTGTTAGGATATGCAGATCACGAAGACGGAATTAGAAAAATTTCTCACTTTTGGGTTGTTGATGGTGGTTTGAGGCGTTATTTTACCTTATGCTCTCAAGTCTCCTCTGCCGGTAGAATAGTTGAATTTGAATCAGATGCAGAAGAATTGATTGTACATTGCAATTTTGGATGGGATGGTTTGTGTGATGGTTATTATCAATCGGATATGTTTGATCTGAGTAAACCGGCTGTTGATTATGATGAAAAGCTGGATGAAAGTGTACCGCTCAATCCGCCGTATTATCTATTCGATCAAAATTTGTATTTGACGATGTATTCAGGGTATGGTTCAAATTGAAAATGTATGAAAAATATTTGTAGATTAATAGTGTTAGTGGTGAGTTTCGTTTTCTTTGGCTGTAACGATAAGTCATCATCCGTAACAACCCCTTGTTTTACGTCTGAGGAATTTACGGTTTATTTAGTGGGTAATTACTGGGTCAATTCGGAGGCATATAATTGCCGAAAAGAAAATGGTGCGACGATGCGTTTATCGGAGAATCTTTGGTTGGAAATGGGTGGCGGAGGGCCTTCCTTCTTCCTGTTCAGTCCCGATGCGCTGACAGAATATTTCGACTTGGTCGATCCCGTTCTGAGGCAACAGTACGGGGATGGCTATTTTTATGTCAGCTACCGGCTTGCATTTGACGAGGATTCGCAAACCATCACAACCGATTATGACGGTATTCCTAAAAGTCCTATGAAACTGGTCGCGCTGGAGCGGGATTATTTCATGGTCGAGTGCAGTCCCGTTTATCCCTATCCGGACGGAACGGAATTTACGGAGGTGGTTTTCCGCAAGCAGGAAAAGACGTCATGCGAAGCGCGTTTCCGAGACGCTCAGTCCTATGCGGAGGTAGTTCATCCCGAACATTTGAATCGTATAACTTCCCGATAGCCACAAGATATATTTAAGCGGCTTGGTGTTTCTTAGGATATGTTTGTGTTTGTGAATCAAAATGTAAACCCGGATAAAGATAACCGATATTGCATTCCAACCTGACCGGGGCCTCGAATCGGAGAGAACTATTGTTACGGAAGAATTCCGATCATTACCCTCAATTAAATTAAACTGAACCCTCAAACTTCCTGCTATGAAAACAATTCGGATCGCAATCCTTTTCACGGCTCTTTTCTGTGCCGCCTGTTCGTCGTCGAAACCGGAACCGGGCCCCGATCCGAATATCCCAATATGTCCCGGGAATCCGGACTGGCTGGAAATCGTAATGGAGCAGTATTGGGTTAATGAAGAATTGTACACCTGCAAAAGGGTGGACGGGCAAACCGTCCGGCTCACGGATGATTTGTGGCATTCCGTCGTGGGCTGGAGTCAGAGTATATTCTATTTTCAGGGCGACGGCACCGTGCGGGTTTACGGATCGATCGACGATCCCATATTCTGGGATAAATATGGTAACGTACCCGTCTATACGGATCACGCTTTTTCGTACGACGAAACGACTTGTGTTTTGACTTTGGATGGGTATGACGGAGTTCCTCGGGGCCCGATGACGGTGACGCAGGTGTCGGAGAGCGAATTTTGGGTGGAATGTCCGGTCATTTTTTCCGTGCTGGAAGGCGAATTCGATCTTGCGGTGTTCCGCATACGGGACAAGGCTGTCGCAGAGGCGTTTTTCAAGGATGCGATACCCCTCTCGCAGGTCGAGCTTCCCTGTCCGACGCTTTGACTGGAACGAAGCAGCGCACCATTCCGGCGCGCTGTTTTCGGTTTTTATATGAATTGTTTGTTTATCTGTGAATTAACGGATATATTTATGTCAATTGCAAACTACTTCCGCCTCAGATAGACCGTAGCTGCGCGCGACGGGTTGTAAATGCGGATGTGGGGACGATCGCTTTCGGCCTCTGCGACCGGGAAGGAGAAGTGTTCCGAGTTCATGGCGATACGGCCGGGGCCGCCGAAGCGCTCCTCGTCGGTCGAAAGCAGGGGAACGTATTTCCCTGCCTCCCGCACCGGCAGCGTATAGTCGGGAATCGACGCCGAAGGATGCCAGTTGAAGACGAAAAGCAGGTCGCCGTGCGAAAAGGCCATCGTCTTGTTGGCGTCGTCCATCCGCAGGTTGTAGGGGTAGCCGTCGTGCAGCACCCGGTAGTCGCTCACCAGCGCGAGCATCGCCCGGTCGAAAGCTCCCAACTGGGCATAGCGCAGCAGCCCGTCGTCGGCGAGCGACCATTGGCGGCGGGCATGGGCATAGCTCCAGCCGTTGCCTTCGCGCGGGAAGTCGATCCATTCGGGGTGGCCGAACTCGTTGCCCATGAAGTTGAGGTAGGCGTCGCCCCCGGCGGCGATGGTCACCAGACGGATCATCTTGTGCAGCGCCATGCCCCGGTCGATCACCACGCTCTCGGACGCACGGTCCATTTTGTCGTACATCTCCTTGTCCATCAGTCGGAAGGCGAGGGTCTTGTCGCCCACGAGCGCCTGATCGTGCGATTCGGCATAGGCTACGGTTTTTACGCCCGGCAGCCGATCGGTCAGCACATGCCAGATCTCCCCGATGTTCCACTGCTCGTCGGGCACCTCCTTGAGCATGCGGATCCAGAAGTCGGGAATAGCCATGCCGAGGCGGTAGTCGAAGCCGACGCCCCCGTCCCGGATCGGGGTGCAGATGCCCGGCATCCCGCTGACCTCCTCGGCGACGGTCAGCGCACAGGGGCGGAAGTCGTGGACGAGCCGGTTGGCGAGCGTGAGGTAGGTGAGGGCGTCGCGATTGACCCCCTCGCCGAAGAAGAGCTCGCGGCTTTCGAGTTCGGCGTACCCGTGGTGACGGTAGATCATCGAGGTCACCCCGTCGAAGCGATAGCCGTCGAAATGGAACTCGTCGAGCCAGTATTTGACGTTCGATAGCAGGAAATGGCGCACCTGCGGCTTGGCGTAGTCGAAGAGTTTGGAATCCCAGTAGGGCTGGTTGCCCGCCTCGCCCGGCGGCGAATAGAGGTGGTCGGTGCCGTCGAGTTCGGCGATCCCTTCGTTGAGGTTCTTTACGTAATGGGCGTGCACGAGATCCATGATGACGGCCAGCCCCAGCCGGTGCGCCCGCCGGACGAGCTCCTTGAGCTCCTCGGGGGTGCCGAAGCGGGACGAGGGGGCGAAGAAGCTGGAGACGTGGTAGCCGAACGAGCCGTAGTAGGGGTGCTCTGCAACGGCCATCAATTGCACGGCCGTATAACCGTCGGCCTTGATGCGCGGCAGGACGGTGTCGGCGAATTCGCGGTAGGTGCCCACACCCTCCCGCTGCTGCGCCATGCCGACGTGGGCTTCGTAGATGAGCAGGTCGCCGAGCGCCGTGGCGTCGAACCGGTCACCCTGCCAGTCGAAAGGGGCGGGATTCCAGAACTGGGCCGTGAAGTCTTTGGTCGTCTCGTCCTGCACCACGCGCGTGGCATAGGCCGGGATGCGGTCGAGCCAGCCGTTCGCGCCGTGGACGTGCAGCTTGTAGAGCGAGCCGTGGGTGAGCCGCTCGCGGTACATGGCGTCGGGGAAAAAGGCGCTCCACACCCCGTCGGGATTTTTGTGCAGCCGCAGTTGAGTGCGCTGCCATCCGTTGAAATCCCCGAACAGATAGACGTCCTGCGCCCCCGGCAGCCACTCGCGGAACCACCAGCCGCACAACGTCCGGTCGCGCTGCCAGCCGAAGTAACGGTAGCCGTTGGCGTAGTCCGCGATCGTGCCGGCGCCCCGGCCGATCTCGCTCAGGGCCTCCAGGTAAAGGTCGTGCCGGTACCGGATCTCCCCGGCGGAGGGTTGCAGCCACTCGTCGGCGAGGATTGCAAGGGGGGCCGTCGAATTTCCCATCGCTTGTTTCGATTTCTGCAAAAATATGGATTTTTTTGTTATATTTGTCCGCAGTAAATTCGGAAAAACACCTATTACTAACTTAAAAAACTATGTTCAAAGACCAACCCAAAGGATTGTATGCCCTCTCGCTGGCCAACACGGGCGAGCGTTTCGGGTACTACACCATGCTTGCGATCTTTACCCTGTTTCTGCAGGCCAAGTTCGGCTACACCGAAGCGGTGACCACTCAGATTTACGGAATCTTCCTGGCCGCCGTCTATTTTATGCCCTTCTTCGGCGGCGTGCTGGCCGACAAATTCGGTTTCGGTCGGATGGTGACCCTGGGTATTTTCGTCATGTTCGGCGGTTACGCCCTGCTCTCCATCCCGTCGGGCACAGGCTTCGGCGCCCAGGCCATGATGTTCGGCGCCCTCGCGCTGATCGCCTGCGGTACGGGACTCTTCAAGGGCAACCTTCAGGTGCTCGTCGGCAACCTCTACGACGACCCGGCCTATGCCAGCAAGCGGGACAATGCCTTTTCGATTTTTTATATGGCCATCAATATCGGGGCCATGTTCGCCCCCTCGATGGCAACCCGTATCACCAACTATTTTCTCGGACAGGACGGCCTGACCTACAACGGGCAGATTCCGGCGCTGGCGCACCAGTACATCGACTCGGCGGGGCAGCTCGCGGGCGAGCCGCTCGCCAAGCTGCAGGAGCTGGCCGTGCAGGTCGGCGGCAGCACGGCCGACCTGATGGAGTTCTCGCGCCACTATATCGACAAGCTCTCGACGGCCTATAACATGGGCTTCGGCGTGGCCTGCATCTCGCTCGTTCTCTCCTACCTGATCTATGTCGGCTTCCGCAAGACGTTCCGTCATGCCGACGTGACGGCACGCCAGCAGCAGGCGGCTGCGGCCACGACCGGCGCCGCCGCTCAGGTGCAGCTCACCCCCGCCCAGACCCGCTCGCGCATCACGGCGCTGATGCTGGTTTTCGCCGTGGTGATCTTCTTCTGGATGGCTTTCCACCAGAACGGCTCTACGATGACTTTCTTCGCCCGCGATTACACCACCTCCGAAGCCACGGGCCTGACCCGGATGGGCTTCAATATCGGCAACCTGCTGCTGGTGGTGATCGGCGTGTATGCGGCCTTCGGGTTCTTCCAGTCCGCCAAAGCCAAAGGCAAGACCATCAGCGGTCTGATTTTCCTGGCCGTGGTCGGCGCGCTCTACTATCAGTGGACCCAGACACCCGACCCCGTGCATATCCTGCCCCAGCAGTTCCAACAGTTCAACCCGTTCTATGTGGTGGCCCTCACCCCCTTCTCGATCGCCCTCTTCTCGTCGCTGGCCCGCAAGGGCAAGGAGCCTTCGGCACCCCGTAAGATCGGGATGGGCATGATTATCGCCGCCGGCGGCTTCCTGATCCTCACGCTCGGCTCGTTCGGCCTGATGTCGCCCGCCGAGGTGAAGGCCGTGGGTGCGAGCGACCATTTCGTATCGCAGAACTGGCTGATCTCGACCTATCTGGTGCTTACGTTCGCGGAGCTGCTGCTCTCGCCGATGGGTATTTCGTTCGTCTCCAAGGTGGCGCCTCCCAAATACAAGGGTATGATGATGGGTTGCTGGTTCGCGGCTACGGCCGTGGGCAACTACGCCACTTCGCTTATCGGATACCTGTGGGGCAGCGGCATGGCCCTGTGGATGGTATGGAGCGTGCTGATCGTGCTGTGCCTCCTGTCAGCCCTGTTCATCTTCTCGGTGATGCGCAAACTCGAAAGCGCCACGGCCTCCGCGTAAGGCCTGGGTTGTCTTCGGATTCCCTTATTCCGCCGTCCCCATGTGGGACGGCGGAATTTTTTTGTCGCCTGCTTTGCAGCCCAGCATCCTCTTATCTCCACCACGCCGGTTTGTCCCGGCGGTACGATTATTCGGGAGATCGTACACATTGGAAAATAAGGTGGCGGACGACTTGACTACCGGTCGTGTAATTTCCGCTGCGGCTGCCGGTATCGGCAAACAACCGGCAGGGGGAATGAAGAAATCCTACCGGCCGTTTGCCATTCCCTCCTCGTTGGCATTCGTCTCCGTTTCCGGCGTGGTAACGGCGGACGAACTCCATGCCAACAACACCGGATTGAAAACCTACGAGAAAGTCGCCGTCCTGCCCGATGTCCTCACAGACAGTACCGCCTACATCGAGCGGGCCTTCTACTACGACAAAGACGGATTGCTCGTTCAGACCGTCATCCGCAACCACCTGGGCGGCATAAACCGCCTCTCGAATAGATACGATGATGCGGGCAACCAGCTCATCAGCTATGAATCCCGCGCAACGGGACCGGGCGTGTCACCCGACATCCTGCAAACGCGCATGACTTACGACGACTTCGGCCGTGTGCTCACCGAGCAGAAACGCCTCGGTAACGGCCCTATTGCCAAAGTGAGCTACCGGTACGATGCCCTCGGACGGGTTTCCACGATGATCCAGGGGGCAGGGAAAATCAACACCTCGTACAAGTACGACATAGCCGGACGGACGACCGAACAGCAGAACGAGCTTTTCCGCATGACCCTCGCAACCGACAAACCGACGCTCGCCGGCATCCCGAAAAACTATGCCGGGCAGATCGGAGAATGTTCCTGGTCCTTTGCCGGCGACGGCTATTTTACCAGCTATGGCTACCGCTACACCCCGATGGGGCAGTTGCAGGATGCGAGAACGTATCGTAACGGACAGTTGCAGGTCGCATCGTATGCGGAAATGGATCTGAAATACGACCACAACGACAATATACTGTCGCTGACCCGCTACGGTAATAAGCGGATCGTAAACGATATTCAGTATGTTTACGACGGAAACCGCCTGATCTCGACCACCGACAACGGCCGTACGACAACCTATGGCTATGATTTGAACGGAAATGTCATATCGACGCCCGAAAACGCTTGCTCTTACGGATATAATTACCTAAATTTGGTGGAGGAAGTCCGTCGCAACGGATCGGTCTCCGCACGATATAAGTACCTTGCCGACGGCACCAAGCTGGAGGTGAGCGATGCGATGGGCTGCGGGTTCCTCTATTTCGGTTCTTTGATATACAGCAAACGGGGCACCATCTATGCGCCCGAAAGCGTGGGTTTCACCGGCGGCCGTATCGTCTGCACGAGCGCCGGGAGCGAGGTGTTGTACCATGTGACCGACTACCTGGGTAGCGTTCGCGTGGTCGCCGATCAGAACGGCCGCGCATTGGAAAAGATCAACTACTATCCTTTCGGCAAGAGGTGGGACGCCGCCGATCTGCCGATCTCCGGCAACCGATACCTATTCAACGGGAAGGAGTGGCAGGCAACCGGAGCGGTCAATCTTCTGGACTACGGTGCACGGATGTACGATCCTAACCTGGGCCGTTGGTTCGTGCAGGACCCTATGTATCAAATGCACAATCCGTATACATTTTGCGCATCTGACCCTGTTAATAAGATTGACCCTAATGGAATGATGACAGATTGGGTTCAAGATAATGATAGTGGAGAAATTTTATGGATAGATAATGCTATCTCACCGGAGACTACACCTCCAGGTTATTCTTATTTAGGACCAAGTATTGATGATATTTTGAGAGCGTTAGGTATATATTTCCCAAAAAGTTTCAGACAATATGCATATAGATCATTCTATGGTTGGCTAACGGAGGATGATAAGTCCAGAAGCCAAATGTTGATTACTGGATTTGGATTAATTTCTATTACTCCAGATATTTCTATATCTCCTGAAAATAGAAGTGTAATCAATCAGTCGGGAATAACTTTTAATGGGATAAAAATAGGGGGTAATTTTGGATATGATTTTCATAGTACTACAGGAGCTTTTTTACGTGGGATGGCATATTTAACATTTTCGTATGGAAGTAAATCTTATCGTGTTGTACTGCAACCTACATCTTCATTTATAGGTAGTAAGGGGCTATATCTCGACGGAAGTATATTGATACCTGCAACAGAGATTTCACCGACAAAAACGTTCAGTAAAGCGACGATTACTTTTCCAATCTTTGGATATAATAGTTCTTATGCATATGTTACTGTTACAAGAGGTTTTCTTAATCCTTTTGCTGTTAAACCAATAATTTTTACATGGGTATTTCAGAATCCGGTTATTTATTAAATTATTTAAATTCTATGACTTGTAAAAGATTAGTAAATTTTCTACTTGTTTTCAGCCTCACCATCGGCTGCACGCCAAGGGAGAAAGATGCAACTTATTATACATCCGAAGCATGGCGGCTCTGTGGTAAATATGAACAGAACCCGAAGAATTCAACCTTAAAAAAAGCGTTAAAATACGTTGATAAGGCTGTGGAAGCTCAAGAAGGGGAATATACCTGGGCTCTTGTAGATGTCAAAATTGTATTATTGTTGGCAGAAAGAAAGTGGGAAGAGGGATTCTCATTTGTCGAGAAATTAGATCAAAGTAATTTCCTATACCCGTATCAACGTCAAATGTATTTAAATTTATTCAAGGCCATTGAAATGAATGAAACGGATAAAGACAAGCGGAAATTTTATATTGCTAATAGAGAACTTATAAATCAAACCCTGAATGAGAATAAATCAAATTTAATCCATCAGATAAATAGTAGTTCTAATACAATGGGGACTGATTACAGTTTTATTATCCATGATCTGCTAATTAACGAGCTCAATTTGAGAACTGATGCGGAAATAATGCAATTGATTGATTCAATGCAAACCGAATTTGGTGGCGATTTAAGTTTTTATTCGTCCTTAAAAACAAATTTACATAAATCAAATAGCATAACTATTCGTGCGAATAAACGACTAATATAGGTTTCTCCTTAATAAATCTTTTACTCCCATCAAATCAGTGAGTTATGTATATACATCTGCAAGTTCAGCTACCAATGTAAACCGTATATTCAGATTCATATTTGCTGCCATTACGTCAATTCTTCCGCCGGAATTTACTATTTCGGCGGAATTTTTCTGTTTTTGGAAACACCTACTGCTCTCCTCATGCCCACGACTCGCCCGGTCGTTCAAGCCGACTCCCAACCCGGTTAAAGTTCGTCGGCAAATCTTTGCCCAACGCCCGAAAACGCTTGCTCTTACGGATATAATTACCTAAATTTGGTGGAGGAAGTCCGTCGCAACGGATCGGTCGCCGCACGGTATAAGTACCTTGCCGACGGCACCAAGCTGGAGGTGAGCGATGCGATGGGCTGCGGGTTCCTCTATTTCGGTTCTTTGATATACAGCAAACGGGGCACCATCTATGCGCCCGAAAGCGTGGGTTTCACCGGCGGCCGTATCGTCTGCACGAGCGCCGGGAGCGAGGTGTTGTACCATGTGACCGACTACCTGGGTAGCGTTCGCGTGGTCGCCGATCAGAACGGCCGCGCATTGGAAAAGATCAACTACTATCCTTTCGGCAAGAGGTGGGACGCCGCCGATCTGCCGATCTCCGGCAACCGATACCTATTCAACGGGAAGGAGTGGCAGGCAACCGGAGCGGTCAATCTCCTGGACTACGGTGCACGGATGTACGATCCTAACCTGGGCCGTTGGTTCGTGCAGGACCCGGAGTATCAATCCGCAAATCCGTATGCTTTCTGTTACAACAATCCAGTTCGTTTTATCGATCCGGATGGAAAGAGAATACTTGTATGGTCTGATGATGAAAAGAAGTGGTATGAATGGAGACAATATTTCGGGAAATGGGGGTTTTATGATAGCCACAATAATTTATATAAAGGAAATGAAGAAAAATTCCAAAAATAGGTCAGGCTCTTATGGATATTATAATGGGTGGTCCGGAGGGTGCAAAACTTGTAAAAGATGTTGCAGATTCTCAAATTAATATATATATAAGAACCGCGGAAATTAATTATTGCATGAGAGTTAATGCTGGAAAAATTAATATAGAATGGATCTCGACTTCATCCTCTGATCTAAGTGTTACGACAATTCGTAGTTTACGGGATGAGTACATACCTTTTATTTCTTTAGCACATGAATTGGCTCATGCACGTAATTTTATAGATAAAAAATATAATGGAGGAAAATGGTGTGATGGGATAACTGATTTGGATGAAATATCCGCAACTCATATAGAGAATAAAATCAGAACGGAAAATGGGCTGCCATTGAGGAATTATTACGAAACCGAGACAATTTCAATTAAGTTATTGGATTCTCAAAATAGAAGTCTATTTTATGATGTGAATGATAGAACTAATTTTAGAAGAATACCCATTAAACGAGAAACGGAGAGGTATCAATATTGAAAGGGCTTTGATATGAGAAAGATTTTATTTATCTGGGTTTGTTTTATCCCTATAGTCCATTCTGTTTCTGCTCAGTCATTATATAATTTATGGCGTAAAGCGGGAAAAGAAATGGTTAAATACTCGATTTACTATTCCGGACCATACGATTTTCAGCTCGATTCGGAGCTCCCTAAGCTGAAATACGATAAGCATAAAGGTAGATGGACTCCACCATTGAAACACCGCAAGGAATATCGTCATATTTCAGAAGAGATAACTCGTTTGGGCTTCGATTACAACCATCAAAATGATACGTTATTATTTGTATTTTATCATCTTTATAAATGGCCTTCATTATTTTATGTTTATTCGTCCCAGCAAAAAAATGGTTATAAAGTAAATTCCAGAACTAATGACGTAATTAAAAAAATAAGTCCGGATAATCCGAGGACAGATCAAACGGAGGGATTAATGTATGTTAATGAATGTTTATATGAAGGAAATATAAAAAAATTGGTAAATTATTTTAGAGTTCAAGGTTATGCAATGGGAGGACCTAAAGGATTTGCATGGCGGATTATTATAAGAAATGGAAAGATAATTTATCCATCTTACTTTTGGGAATGGAAAAATGGTGTGGCTGTTTAACAGCCACAAACCAAATAATCAATTCTTCCGCCGGAATTGCAAATTTCGGCGGAAGTTTCTATTTAGAAGAATACCTCGCCAAACCAATGCCCACGACTCGCCCGGTCGTTCAAGCCGACTCCCAATCCGGATAAGGCTCGTCAGCAAATCTTTGCCCGACGCCCGAAAACGCTTGCTCTTACGGATATAATTACCTAAATTTGGTGGAAGAAGTCCGTCGCAACGGATCGGTCGCCGCACGGTATAAGTACCTTGCCGACGGCACCAAGCTGGAGGTAAGCGATGCGATGGGCTGCGGGTTCCTCTATTTCGGTTCTTTGATATACAGCAAACGGGGCACCATCTATGCGCCCGAAAGCGTGGGTTTCACCGGCGGCCGTATCGTCTGCACGAGCGCCGGGAGCGAGGTGTTGTACCATGTGACCGACTACCTGGGTAGCGTTCGCGTGGTCGCCGATCAGAACGGCCGCGCATTGGAAAAGATCAACTACTATCCTTTCGGCAAGAGGTGGGACGCCGCCGATCTGCCGATCTCCGGCAACCGATACCTATTCAACGGCAAGGAGTGGCAGGCAACCGGAGCGGTCAATCTCCTGGACTACGGTGCACGAATGTACGATGCGAACCTGGGCCGTTGGTTCGTGCAGGACCCGGAGTATCAATCCGCAAATCCGTATGCTTTCTGTTACAACAATCCTGTGCGTTTTATCGATCCGGATGGAAGGAAAATCAAGGTCTGGGCGGCAGATAAAGGAAGATATTATGAATGGAGAGTAGTAAATAATAAATGGGGATTTTACGATTCGAGGGATCAACTGTATGATGGTAATGATCCGAATATATTACAGCTTGATGTGCAATTAAAGCGATTGATAGAAGGAGGGTTTAATGGATTTATGTTGGTTTTTCAGGTGGCTGCGGCTGAACAGGAGATCTTGATAAAGTTTTCACGCAAAATATCGAATTTCGATCCTAAAAACCAAATAATAACTTGGATGCCGGCTCTGTTTCCTAAAAATAACATAATAGCATTAACCCAAAATGGAGAGGAAAACTATATTCCGTTTATTGGATTAGCACATGAATTGGCTCATGCTTTAAGCGTTATTAAAGGTACGTATAATGAAAAGGAGTGGTGTATTGGAATTCAAGATAATGGGACAAAGATAATTGCCACATATGATGAAATTATTTCTACGCATTGGGAAAATAAAGTTCGTGCTGAACATAATCTCCCTCTCAGGACACATTATTTTTATGAAACTGGCAATGCTACTTTACTTTTAGACACTTCTGGAAGAAGTCTTTATATGGATTGCTTTGAAGACACTAATTTTCAACCGATTATTCTTGATTATTGGAGGTATAATTATTAGTAACCGAATATTATGAAAACTACTCTTACAATCCTTTTTCTGTCAATGATTCAAATTGCAGAATGCCAACAAACAATTTATGATTTATGGAAAGAAGCCGACGAAATTGTTGAAACATTCCATTTTGATCTTGATAAGAATATCGATGGAAATTACATAGTTAATGTTCGTCATTATAAAGAGAGTGGTGTGTATTTTACTAAGAATTATAGTAATGTGTATAAAACAATAGGAGAATTGTTATCTTACTGTGGATTTAATTATAACCACCAAAATGATACGTTATTATTTTCATTCCATTACAACGAATTTGAAGTATGGCGTGTTAGCGTTTACTCTAAGAATCAGGAAGTAAAGTATTACTTTAGTTGGGATGAGAATAAATTGACCGAAATACCCAAGGAAGAATTCAGTGAAGTCGATTTATATGTTGAAAATATTGAAAAAACCATATATGCTGATGATATAGATAAATTAAAAGAGCTTATACTCAATTGGGGCCCGGCTATTACTGAAACGAATACGAGCTGTGCATATCGAATTGTTATTAAAGATGGTCAAATTCAGTTTCCTTCAAAATTTTTGACATATAACATATATTAACCGTGAAAACTGGAATTCTACCGGTCTTTTCAAATGATAATTTGCGCTTATTTAAAAATATTCAAAATTCGATTCTTCCGCCGGAATTTGCTATTTTGGCGGAATTTTTCTATTTTTGGTGGAAGACCCGCTACAAACCTATGCCTACGACTCGCCCTGTCGTTCAAGCCGCTTTCCAATTCGCATAAAGTTCGTCAGCAAATCTTTACCCGACGCCCGAAAACGCTTGCTCTTACGGATATAATTATCTAAATTTGGTGGAGGAAGTCCGTCGCAACGGATCGGTCGCCGCACGATATAAGTACCTTGCCGACGGCACCAAGCTGGAGGTGAGCGATGCGATGGGCTGCGGGTTCCTCTATTTCGGTTCTTTGATATACAGCAAACGGGGCACCATCTATGCGCCCGAAAGCGTGGGTTTCACCGGCGGCCGTATCGTCTGCACGAGCGCCGGGAGCGAGGTGTTGTACCATGTGACCGACTACCTGGGTAGCGTTCGCGTGGTCGCCGATCAGAACGGCCGCGCATTGGAAAAGATCAACTACTATCCTTTCGGCAAGAGGTGGGACGCCGCCGATCTGCCGATCTCCGGCAACCGATACCTATTCAACGGCAAGGAGTGGCAGGCAACCGGAGCGGTCAATCTCCTGGACTACGGTGCACGGATGTACGATCCTAATCTGGGCCGCTGGTTGGTTCAAGATCCACTATATCAGTTGCATAATCCATATTCATTCTGTGGAGGTGATCCAATTAATCGCATTGATTATAGTGGAATGGATTATTACTATAATAGTTCAGGTACATTTTTAGGACAAGATGATTCTGGTACAAATTATATCCGCATTCTGAATGATGGAGTAGATTGGGATTCATTATGCAATAAATGGGGTTTTGCTTACTCAAACAAGGCTCACTATGTTTCATCATTCTTTACATCTGTCAAACTCGATGATTTTGCAACTTTGGCTATTTATAAACATATTGCAAAAATCTTAGGCCTATCATCTGGTAATTTTTCATTAGGTGCGTTTGGGGAAGGATTACATAAGCTAATGGGTACTTATACTACAAAAAGTTATGATTTTGAAAATAACTTATTATCAGTAGAATACATTGATCGTGTAATTAACCATTCAAAATTTAGTACTCTGGTAACAGCCCACATATCGGATCATATATATAATATTGCGAGTCTTTTCGAACATGAAGATATACATGAAAGAGGATGGGTAAATGACCCGATAAATTATGAACAAAAGACAAAAATAGATCGTGAAATCGAGGCTTATTATGGTCAGATCAATGGTAAATTTTTTCCAATGGCTCAACCTCGGTTTCAAATACAAATAATTAAAATGTATTTTAGATTTTCATCGGTTTGACTTAACCAATTGAGAAATAAACTTTTAGCGAATTATTTGAGAAGTGGCGGTAACGAGTTAGCAACCGTGCGAATTTCAGCGATTTGCGGTGCTATGCTGTCAAATAACTCTTTCTAATGCAAAGGTATAACAATTCTTGGAAAAGACAATACCTGTTATCGGATTTTTGCTTTCTGTATAGGATACAAATTGAAAATAAACGTGGGCTCATGATAAAAAAGCCTTAAAAAAATGGCAATCTCACTATTTATTAGTTACTTTGTATATGCGTTGGTTTCAATACATATTATATCTTACCGTTTTATTAGGCTTTTCAAGCTGTACCACTCATTATTACATGAGTAAGATTGAGTGCGACTCGGCTTTTGGCGGCACTGTTTGGCGTTTACGCAAAAATAGCACCGACCGGGGTATTATTTTTAGCGAAAACCGTCTTACATGGCCTGCACCATACAAATTCTCAACACGATTCACCCCTTCTCCAGAGGACGTGGAGATAGCTGATAAAATCTTGAAAGATAATTTAAGGACAATTATCTCACAGGCTAAACTTACAGGATTAAATCACTATCTTAAAAACAAAAGGGATCTTAAAAACTATCTCCGCCAATATATCGGCGGCATAAATGAGCTTGGTGAGCGACAAATCTTTATGGTCTTGTATCGCAAAATCAACTTATTGACTACATATGATTATACAAATTTAATCACCGTTTGCGATGGCGGGGATTCATATATTACTGCGCTTATAAATCTCGACACCCTTAAACTTGACGATTTTTCAGTTGGTGGATAACTCAAACATGTGTTAGTTGAATAAACGTCTTTTCGTACCACATAATCAACTTCAATCTCCGGAATAGACAAAATCTTTGAGGTTACAGTTTCATTCCTCTACCTTTCCTTTGCGGCTGTATAGGTCGGTGTATGTTCTGCCTTAACTTGTCGAATTGCTCCTTGAACCACTCAGCAATGGGCTTTCGGTCTATGGCAAGGACTAACTTTGTTTTGTCATTCGTGTCTTTCAGCACTTGGAAACCTGCCTTTTCGGTCGTGAATTTCCGCTTGTGTTCCTCCGAATAGAGTTCCCCTGCATACTCCAACGGCTTACCACTGACGAGCGTTGCTGTCTGCCTTTCATCGAACCCCACAAGGCGGCAGAGGTTCTCCATGCGCAGCATTTCACGCAGGTAGGGAAACCATGCAGCCGCCTTTGCGATTACCGTTTTCAGAAACGATATTTCCTGTTTGTGCCTTGTTTCCTTGTCCGCCATCTCCTTTCGGTGCTTCTGCTGCATATCCAACAGTTGTCGGCTGTGGTCGGTCTGCATGGTCTGTATCTTGTCTTGCAGTGCCTCTATCGTTTCCTCGTGGTCGGCTACCTCCCTATGCAGGGCGGTGTTCTCCCTTTCCAATGTCTTGACCTTGTTGCTGCCGAAAAAAGAACCGACACTCTCGGCGATGTTGGCGGCTGCGGCGGTTGCCGCCCCTTTCAGCTTCTCGGTCTGTATCTCCTTTTTCGCCTGCCTTAGTTCCTCCTGCGCCGTTTCTTTCTGCTGCTGCAAATCCACCACCTCCGATTTCAGACTGTCGGCGAGTTTCTGTATGTCCCGATAATACTGCTGTGTGGACTTGTGGCGAGCCTTCGAGCCGTCCATGCCCCTTTGCAGCCCGTATTTCGCCATCGCTTCGGCATAGGTATCTTGGTAAGACTTCAATTTCAGCCGTGTCATAATATCGTCTGCGCATAGCCTTACGGTGTCGGTCGGCTTCTTGCGGTATCGCTTCTTCG
>ENA-ORLW01000988-ORLW01000988.1-human-gut-metagenome-genome-assembly--contig:-NODE-988-length-35978-cov-3.941729_pt1 | contig 35978 bp, 42 predicted proteins | sample MGYA00243017_ERZ508829 | MGnify/ENA primary metagenome ERZ508829 (study PRJEB26277, sample SAMN04329776) | human gut metagenome | biome: human-associated habitat | host: Homo sapiens | place: USA...
CCTTGCATATTTCTTTTTCCGGAGCAAAAACAAGCGGACGGATTAATGTTATGTCTTTACGTGAAAGGTAGCTTTTCGGAGAAAAGCAACCGATTCTGCCTTCGTTAAATAAATTCATTATAAAGGTTTCTATTGCGTCATTATAGTGATGTCCAAGGGCAATTTTATTGCAGCCATATTGTTTAGCTGCGTCATGCAGCGCGCCTCTTCTCATTCTTGCGCACAGACTGCATGGATTTTCCTCCTTGCGTATATCGAAAACTATTTCGCCGATATGAGTTTGAATAATATGGTATTCTATGTCAAGGCCGGAGCAAAGTCCTGCAACTGAACTGAAATCTCCAGGGGTACCTTTAAATTGTGGATCAAGCGTAATTCCTACAAGCCTATAATCAATACCTATAAATCTCCTGAGTAACGCAAGACCGTTTAATAAAACAAGACTGTCTTTTCCGCCAGATATACCTACCGCTATGGAATCGCCGTCTGAAATAAGATCAAATTCTTGAATGGCTTTTCTCATATATCCTAAAATTTTTTGCATAAATTTACCTCTGTTTACATATTTTAGAGTAATTATAGCATAAATATATTAAATAGTAAATCGTAAGAATGGATAATTATATTCAAAAAACTTGAATATAATTAGTAAAATAAGAATTTAAATAATTTTTTATATAGATAATTTAGTTTTAATATTTACATATTAAACATTGAAAAAATTTTTTTTTGTGATATAATACATAATATATGTGCGTGTAGCTCAGTAGGATAGAGCGACAGTTTCCTAAACTGCAGGTCGCAGGTTCGATTCCTGTCTCGCACACCAAATATTTAAATCTAATAATTTATTTTAAAAATTAGGATATCAATATAAAATGCGATTCTATATAATTTGTATAGTCCTATGTAGGCCCAAAAATGTAGAATCGCATTTTATATAATATTAATATGTAAGGAGACTTTTGTGGAAGAAGAGTATATGAAGGAAGCTCTAAAAGAGGCTAAAAAAGCATATAATAAAGAAGAAATTCCAGTAGGGGCAGTTATAGTTAAAGATGGAAAAATTATTGCTAGGGCTCACAATTTAAAAGAAACTAAGCAAGACACAATTAATCACGCAGAGATTCTTGCAATAAAAAAAGCAAGTAAAAAATTAAATTCATGGAGATTAACAGATTGCGAAATGTATGTTACATTAGAACCATGTAGTATGTGTGCAGGGGCTTTGATACAATCTAGAATAAAAAAGGTATATATTGGTGCTATGGATTACAAAACTGGAGCATGTGGATCTATTTTAAATTTATTGAAAGATTATCCTTGTAACCACCAAGTAGATATACAAACAGAAGTATTAAAAGTAGAATGCGAGAAAATATTAAAAGATTTTTTTAAAGAATTAAGAAAAAAAAAGAAATAGTTTTTTTGGAGGTATGTGTTTGAAAGAAGATAATATAAAAAGAGTAATAAAAGCATGTTTAAGTATAGCTTTATTAGCTGTTATATTAGTTATTGTTGTAACAATTATGATGAAATATAATGTAGAAGGTGAAAAAAATATGCCTTTTAAACTTTCTAAAATTACAATAATTAGTACTGCAGAAGGGATAGAAGATTCACAAAATGATAACAATGTAAAGTGGAAATTAAATATTTTACAAAATAATGATTTATATTTTACAATTTCAAAAAATGAAAATTATGATAAAGAAGATATTATAGAAAGTGTAAAAATAGAAAATATAAAAATAGTAAGTGAACCTAAGGTTGGCGAAATAAAAGCTTATATGCCGAATAGCTCAGATGGTAGAATATATCAATATAAAGATGAATATGTAATAACAGATAAATTAGAATACTTTGGCTCAAATACAAATAATGCAAAAACTCTAGAAATTGGAAATCAAGGTGGAAATATATTAATGAGTTTCACAAACAATGGAATAGGTACATATGAGTCAAATGATGATGATACCATTAAACATGATGGATCATTAATTAGCAAATTAGGCAAAACAAAAGAAGATTTAAACTTCTCTGTTTCTTTCGATTTAGTTATAAAAGTAACAAATAAAAGCTATAGAACAAATATAAATTTAGATTTACCATGTGGAGATATTATACAGGAAGGAACAAGTACATATGAAATAACTGATACAGATAAATTTATATTTAAAAGAGAAAATTAAAATAAATACTTGATAAAATAGAAAAAACAGTATATAATCCAAAATGGTATGAGAATACTTCTAACCTTTGTATGGAAAGTAAAAATCCAATAAATAGCTATGAACCTTGTCAGGTCCGGAAGGAAGCAGCAATAAGTAGTGATGTTATGTGGAAGTTTACTTTCCATAGAGAGGTTAGAAAAGTAAATAAAATCTCGTACTATTTTTTTTCGAAACGAGGTGAAAAAAGTGGCATATACAGCTCTATATAGAAAATTTAGACCACCTGTTTTTGACCAGATTATAGGACAAGAACATATTACGAAAACTCTTAAAAATCAAATTAAATCTGGGAGAGTTGGACATGCATATCTATTTAATGGAGGAAGGGGAACTGGTAAAACTTCAGCTGCTAAGATTTTAGCAAGAGCAGTAAATTGCCTTAATCCGCAAGAAGGAGAACCTTGTAATGAATGCGAAATTTGTAAGGCAGCTATTTCAGGCTCATTAACAGATATAGTAGAAATGGATGCAGCTTCTAATAATAGTGTAGAAGATATTCGTTTAATTAGAGATGAAGTGAATTTTTTACCAACTACAGCTAAGTATAGAGTATATATTATAGATGAGGTTCATATGTTATCAACAGGAGCATTTAATGCACTTTTAAAAACGCTTGAGGAACCACCAGAACATGTTAAGTTTATATTAGCAACTACAGAACCACAAAAATTGCCTGCAACTATATTATCAAGATGTCAAAGATTTGACTTTAAAAAGATATCTGATAATAATATAGCAAAATGGTTAGCCTATGTTTGTAAAGAGAGTAATGTAAATATTACTGAAGATGCATTAAAAACAATTGCGTCTTTGGCAGAAGGTGCAATGAGAGATGCATTAAGTATATTAGATCGTTGTATACAAGACGGAAGTAATCAAATTGATGTGCAAAAAATTAAAGATTTAGTTGGAATACCACAAACTGAGTACATTTATAAAGTAGTAGAAGCAATCTTAAATAAAAAAATGGATCAGAGTATTGATGCAATAGACGAAATAATAAAAGATGGAAAAGATATAAATAATTTAGTTTGGGAGATAATAAAATATGTAAAAGATATTTTATTATTTAAAACAAGTAAAAAAGTAGACTTGTATACAGAAGAAGAACTTAAGCAAATATCAATATTATCTGAAAGTACGTCTAAAGAAGCTTTATTAAAAATAATTTTTGATTTGTCAGAATTAGAAAATAATTTAAAATGGGCCACACAAAAGTCTATTATTTTACAAGTTGGAATAATGAAATTATGTAGTAATGAAGAGATAAATGATAAAGAAGAGTTGATTAGAAAAATAAATAAATTAGAAAAGCAAATTAATGAAATTGAAAAGGGTGTTATCCACAATCCTTCAAAAAATGTGGATAACACTATGGTAAAAACATCTAATCTAGGAAATGTAGCGAGTAAAAATTTAAGTTCTACAAAAGCAGAAAAGAAAACTAATAACATGGATAAATTAAAGAAAATGGATGCATGGCCTAACATTGTAAATAACTTAAAGCAAGATGGAAAGATAATGTTATATACTAATTTAATTAATACAAATGCTAGAGAACTTAATGATATGATGGTAGGAATAGAATTTCCAAATGGACTAACATCCTTTGGAAAAGCTATTTTAGAAAAACCAGAAAATATGCTTGAACTTACAAAGGCTGTTTCTATGGAATATGGTAAGGATATGGTCGTTAAGCTAATTGATGAAAATAATTTACCTAAATTTGTAAAAAACAATGAAATTGATGATATTACTAAGAATATTGATATGAAAGTTAATATAATAGAAGATTAATTTTAAGGAGGAATGTAAAATGGCAAAAAGAGGTTTCCCAGGTATGGGAGGATTTGGTGGAATGAATATAAACCAATTAATGAAAGAAGCAAAAAAAATGCAAGCAGATATGGAAAAATCACAAGAAGAATTAGCAAATAAGGAATTTGATGCGACAGCAGGTGGGGGAGCAGTTTTTGTAAAAGTATCAGGAAATAAAGAGTTAAAAGAAATAATAATAAAAAAAGATGTAGTTGACCCAGATGATGTAGAAATGTTACAAGATTTAATACTAACATGTGTAAATGAAGCTTTAAGAAAAGTTGATAGTGCACAAGCAGCTGAGCTTGGAAAGTATAATATACCAGGAATAATGTAAATAAAACCCAGTAAGAAGGTTTCTTCTCTAAGCATTTAGCAAGAAATCTTCTTTTTTAGACAATAAGTGGAAGGAAGAAGAAATATGTCGTACTATTCACCATCAATAGAAAAATTAATAGAAGCTTTTGAAAAATTACCTAGTATAGGAAACAAGACTGCTGCAAGACTTGCTTTTTATATCTTAAATTCTAGCAAAGAAGAGACAAAAGAGTTTGTAAAAGCTATACTAGATGCTAAAGAAAATTTAAAATACTGTTCTGTATGTTATAATATCTCAGATACAGACCCATGTATGATTTGTTCAAATAAAACAAGAGATAAATCTGTTATTTGTGTAGTAGAAGATGTTAAAGATATTGTTGCAATGGAAAGAACACATGAGTTTAAAGGTATTTATCATGTGCTTCATGGTTCAATATCACCTATGAATGGTGTTGGACCAGATGATATTAAAATAAAAGAATTGCTAGCAAGACTTATGGATGGAGAAGTAAAGGAAATTATTTTAGCTACAAATCCAAGAGTCGAGGGAGAGGCAACTGCAATGTATTTATCAAAACTAATAAAACCACTTGGAATAAAAGTAACAAGAATTGCACATGGAATACCTGTAGGTGGCGATTTGGAATATACAGATGAAGTTACATTAAGTAAAGCTTTAGAAGGAAGAAGAGAATTATAAAAATATATCTAATAAATTTATATTAATCACAGTTATTATTATTAGGTTCCGCTGACGCAATAGTACTTAAATTGGATCCAAGAGCAGAAAAAAAATTACCTAACACATCAACTTCATCGCTAGAAAATTCATTTGAAATATAAATAGCTATGATACTTGCTAAAGCAACTAGCTCACAACCAGAAAGATTATTAAGACACATAAAGCTCCTCCTCACTTTATAAATATATGAGTTAGGAGCTTATTTTTTTCATAAAAAATAATATTTATTAATAATTTTTGTTATTCAAAACTGTTTCACAAATATCTTTTGTAGAATTAGGCTTTCCTAAAAGTTTTACATATTTTTGCAAATTCTCAAGGTTATTAGGAAAGTCTAAAACACTTGAAAATACTTCTTCTATATTATCATCATTTTTTATCCATATAGCAGCATGATTACTTTCTAAGAAATTCGCATTTTCTTCTTCTTGACCAGGAAGTGGATTTATAACAATAATTGGTAAACCTGATGCTAAACTTTCTGTAGATGTAAGACCGACCTGGTTTAGTTATAACTAAACTAGATATGTACATAAGTTCAGGAACCTTATCAGTGTATTCGAATATTCTTATATCTTTTTTATTTTTTTCAGTAAGTAACTTTTCAAAATTAGTTTTCATTTTTTGATTTCTTCCAGAAATAGCAACAATCTGATATTTATCTGTATTTTGAGAAAGATATTTAAAAATACTAATAGTTCTATCTTTCCCTAGTCCGAATTCTCCACCACCAAAGAATAAGATTACCTTTTTGTTAGGGTTTAATTCAAAAAAATTAAATATTTCATTTTTATCATAACTTTTTAAAAATCTATTTGAAATGGGAATTCCAGTAGCAAATATTTTTGATTCTGGAATTCCACTATCAATAAGAGAATATTTCATTTTATCATGTGCAACAAAAAAATAATCTATATATTCGTTCCCTACAAGCCATTGATCATGTGGAGCAAAATCTGTAAGTATACTTGCTAAAATGCAATTTACTTTTCCAGTATTTTTTAAATAGCTAGTCATTTGTGAACCAAATGGATGTGTAGAGAAGATTATATCAGGATTTTTTTCTTCAAATAAATGATAAAGTTTTGATGCTAAATATCGATTAGCAGCATTGCTGAATTTAGATAAAAAACCTTTTTGTGAATTATTATATATATTACCCCAAAGTTTAGGAGCATTTTTAGCCATATATTTATAAGCAGAAGTTGTTAATTTATCTATACTGCTACTTATATAATTAATGCAATCTATTAATTCTGATTCGACATCTGGAAAGTGATTATCTATATATTCTTTAATTGATTTTGCGGCAGATAAGTGTCCTCCACCATAAGAGGCATAAAAAATAATTATTTTTTTCATTTTACAAAAATTTTCCTTCCTTCCTTACTTAGATTTTCTAAATTATAACATATAAAAATTCGTTTTGCAAAAATATGCAAAAAAAGAATAATATTTAGTAAAGTTGCACAAAATATTTTAAGAAAATATTATATATGAAAGGAGTAAAAAGGTGAAAAGAATATTAAAAATCACTTTAATTTTATTTTTAGTAATTTTTACAGTAATAGAAATTTATAATATTATTCTTATTTTAATGGAAAAAAATAAATCTTTAGCCGCGACAAGTTCGAGTGTATCAAATGTACAATTAATGGCAAGAGCAATAAATGGAGAAGCAAGAGGAGAACCATATGAAGGACAGGTTGCAGTTGGAGCGGTTATTTTAAACAGAGTCAAAAGTTCAAATTTTCCAAACACAATAGCAGGCGTAATCTATGAACCAGGAGCATTTACAGCTGTATCAGATGGTCAAATAAATGTACCAATAGAAGAAAACTCAACAGTATTCAAAGCTGCACAAGATGCATTAAATGGTTGGGATCCAACTGGTGGTGCAATATATTATTTTAATCCCGATACAGCAACTAATAGTTGGATTTGGTCAAGGCCATTAATAAAGACAATAGGAAAACATAGGTTTTGCAAATAGAAAAGAGTAATAACCTTAAGATTTATTTCTACTTTATAAAAAGGTTGATTTTTTATAAGGTGAAAATTATTAATACAAGGAAAATCAAAAATATAAAGAAAGGAAGATGAAAATGGGTAAAATAAAAGAAAAGGTATACGATTGGAAAAATCGTTTGCAAGATAGACATATGCTAACTTTGGTAATAGTTTTAGTTACAATAATAGTTGCTCTTGGAATATATGCATACAAAAAGCAAACAGAATATAGACAAGCATCAGAAAATGACTATAATATGGCATTTTACGAATTAGTAGATTATGTTCAAAGTGTTGAAACATATTTAGCAAAATCATTGATTTCTAGTACTCCCGAACATGGAGCTGAAACTTTGACACACGTATGGAGAGAGGCAAATCTTGCACAAAGCTATTTAGCAAGACTTCCAATCGATAGTAACGAATTGGCAAATACAGCAAAATTCTTAAATCAAGTTAGTGATTATAGTTATTCTTTATCAAGAAAAAATATCTATAATGAATCTTTATCACAAGATGATTTAAATAATTTAAAGGAATTACATTCTTATGCAATAGAATTAGAAAATACGCTAAATCAATTGTCAAGCGATATAAATGATGGAAGAATAAGTTGGGGAGAATTGACAAAAAAAGGAACAAATATATTTGCACAGCAAGTTAGTAATATATCTAAAGATAGTTTTAGTAATTTAGAAGAAAATTTTCATGAATATGCTGGATTAATTTATGACGGAGCATTTTCTGAACATATGACAAGTCCTGAGAGAAAGGGTTTAACAGGTGAAGAAATTAGTGAAGAAGAAGCTAAGAAAATAGCAGAAGAATTTATAGGAACAGATAAAATAAAAGAAATTAATTCAAATGGGATATCAGAAAATGCAAACATTCCTTCATATGACTTTGTTGTAAAAACAGATAATAATAAAGATTCTAATTTATGGATTTCAATATCTAAAAAAGGTGGACATGTAGTTTTTATGAACTACAACAGAAATGTGGAAGCTGAAACAATTAACCAAGAAAAAGCAATAGAATTAGGTAAGCAATTTTTAGATTCAAAAGGAATTAATAATATGAAAGAGACTTATTATACAAAACAGGACGGAATTGTAACAATTAATTTTGCATATATGCAAGATAATGTAATAATGTATCCTGATCTAATAAAATTAAAAGTTGCTTTAGATAATGGTGAGATTTTAGGAATAGAAACAACAGGGTATTTAAATTCACATACAGAAAGAAATTTAGAACAAGTTCAAATAACAAAAGAAAAAGCAAAAGAATCTCTAAATAAAGAGTTAGAAATATTAAGTGAAGGATTAGCTGTAATACCAACTGAATATCAAACAGAAATATTATGTTGGGAGTTTAAAGGAAAAGTAGAAGATAGGGAATTCTTAGTATATATTAATGCAAAAACGGGGAAGGAAGAAGATATTTTAGTAATATTAAATACTCCAAATGGAACATTAACCATGTAAAGACTAATTTTTCTTAAATAACATTTCGATAATTGTATATAATATTATTAGAAAAGCATAACTAATGTTTTTCTAAGGAGGTTTTTGGTATGTCAAGAAATAAGAATTCCACAATATCAGAAAATCTAAGAGAAGAAATAGCAAAAGAGCTAGGAGTATATGAACAAGTAAAACAAGATGGAGGATGGCAAAATGTATCTTCTAAAAATTGTGGTAATATTGTAAAAAAAGCAATAGAAATAGCTAATAGAAGTGTTGAATAATAAAAAATTGGACAAGGGGACGGTTCTCTTGTCCAATTTTTTATCAAAAATTGGCACACGAACAATTAAACGCGGGCTTTAAAATGTTCTAAACAGAGAAAATGTTCAAAAAAGCCCGCTATTGTTCTATAATTAGAAGATTTCTAGTATAAAGTAAAATTTAACTAAGAGAGATTTCACATTATATAAAATAATTGTTGTAAAAATGCTAAAGTTAGAATATAATTTAAAAAGTTAAAATGGAGGGTAGATTATGGATAATAAAGCAATTCTTGTAAAAGACATACTTAATATATGTAATGCCGAATTAGTTATAGGAAACAAAGATGAAATCTGTGATAATTTTTCCAAAGATACTAGAACAATAAACCCAGGAGATGTATACATAGGAATAAAAGGAGAGAAATTTGATGGGAACATATTCTATTTAGATGCTATTTCTAAAGGTGCAAAAGTATGTATTCTTCAAGAAATAAATATAGATTTAGAAAAAGTAAAAGAATATAATAATGTGACTATTATTAAAGTAAAGGATACAATAAAAGCCTTGCAAGAAATTGCAAAATATAAAAGAAGTTTATATAATATACCAGTAGTGGCAATTACTGGCAGTGTAGGCAAGACCAGTACAAAAGATATTATTGCTAGAGTATTAGAAGAAAAATTTAATGTATTAAAAACAGAAGGAAATTTAAATAATCATATAGGATTACCACTAACCATATTAAAATTAAAAAATCATGAAGCCTTAGTAGTGGAAATGGGAATGAATAATTTAGGAGAAATTAGTGTACTTACTAATATTGCAAAACCTAATGTTGCAGTTATTACAAATGTGGGAACATCACATATAGGTAATTTAGGATCAAGAGATAATATATTAAAAGCAAAGCTTGAAATACTTGAAGGATTATCAAAAGATGGAGTATTAATAATTAATAAAGATAATGACTTATTAAAAAAATGGTATGAAAAAAATATAAACACTATAGGTTTTAAGGTGAAAACTTATGGAATTAAAGAAAAAAGTGATTTTACAGGATATAGTATTAAGAAAAAAGAAAATGGTAGTACCTATAAAATAGATATTGACAATAATACATATGAAGTAGAAATAAAAGTCGGTGGGGAACATTTTGTAATGAACAGTTTATGTGCAATTTCTGTTGCAAATGTGTTTCAAATACCAATAGATATGATAATAGATGGAATATTAAATTTTGAGCTTACAAAAAATAGAATGGAGATAAAAAAGAAAAATAATATAACATTAATAAATGATAGTTATAATGCAAATTATGATTCTATGAAAGCAGCATTAGATTTTTTAGGAACATACAAGAACAATAGAAAAATAGCAATTTTAGGAGATATGTTAGAACTTGGAAAATTTTCTGAAGAATTACATCAGAAAGTAGGAACAGAAGTTAGTAAAAATAAAATTGATATTTTAATAACAGTTGGAAATTGTGCTAAAAATATTTCATATAGTGCTAAAAAGTGCGGAATGGAAGAAAAAAATATATTTGATTGCAAAGATAATATAGAAGCTATAAATAAAATAAAAAGTATCATGAAAGAAAATGATATTATTTTAGTAAAAGCGTCAAATGGTATGAAGTTCAAAGAAATTATAGATTCAATATTAAAATATTAAATTTAAGTATATAATATTTTATTATGCATATAAAAGAAAATATGAACAGTTAAAAATATTTTTGACAGGGGGAAATGGTATGAATAAGATAAAAATAGGGGTTATATTTGGTGGTATGTCCACAGAGCATGATGTATCTATTGTATCTGGAACATCAGTGATTCAAAATTTAGATAGAGAAAAATATGATATATATCCTATTTATATTTCAAAAGATGGAAATTGGTTTAAGTATATAACATTAGTACAAGAAATAAAAATTCTACATATAGGTGAAGAGCCGAAAGAATTAGAAATTATTGAAAATCCATTAAAATATTTAAAACAAATGGATGTTATATTTCCTGTATTACATGGATTATATGGAGAGGATGGTACAATTCAAGGATTGCTCGAATTAATAAAAGTTCCATATGTTGGATGCAAGGTACTTGGTTCTTGTATTTCTATGGATAAAGTATATACAAAAATAGTATTAGATAAGGCGAAAATAAATCAAGTAAAATATGTATATATAAGGAGATATCAGGACAATTACATATACATAGATGAACAATTTAATGAAACAATATTATCATTAAATGAAGTTTCGGAAAAAGTAAGCCAAAAGTTAAATTTTCCAGTGTTTGTGAAACCATCAAATTCTGGATCATCTGTAGGTGTAAAAAAGGCGGAAGATATAGAAGAATTTAAAAAAGCAATTGAATTTGCTAGCAAATATGATACTAAAGTTTTAATTGAGCAAGGGATTGATGCAAGAGAATTAGAATGTGGGGTACTAGGAAATGAAGAGCCTCAGGTATCATGTGTTGGAGAAATATTACCAGCAGAAGAGTTTTATTCATATGATGCAAAATATAAGAATGATGATTCAAGGGTATTAATACCAGCAAATATAACTAAAGAAGAAGAGAATAAAATAAAACATTTAGCAATTAAAGCATTTAAAGCACTGGATGCAAAAGGACTTTCTAGAGTTGACTTCTTTATAGATAGAAAAACAGGAGAAATATATTTAAATGAAATAAATACAATGCCAGGTTTCACGCAAATAAGTATGTATCCTAAGGTATGGGAAAAATCTGGTATTGGATATGGTGAGTTATTAGATAAATTAATAAACTTAGCTATGTAAATAAAAAAGACACTATTAACGCATAAAAGATATGCATGTTTGTATATTTTTTATGCGTTAATTATATGAAAAAATGTACATTATTTTAATTAATCTGTAAAAGGTACAATTTACAGGATATTTTTAAGTAAAGTGGCGATGTTACCGCATAGCTAATTGTTTTATATATTTTTTTAAACCAATCTTGAAGCGTGGCGAGTGAGTGGTAGGAATTAGTTTTATACCACGCAGTTTAGGTATAAAAGTAAGATAGTATGTACCATCGGCGATTGGTTTAAAAAAATATATAAAACAATTAGCTATGCTAGTATGTACTTTTAAACAGGCTGTGAATTATAAATATTGTAGCAAATTAGAACCTTTAAATGTATATTTCCCATTGAAGAGATAAAAAAAGTGTGATATAATAAGCTTACCTTGGCATAAGGAGGATGTCTAAATGATATTTAAGGATTATTATAAAATATTAGGATTAGATACATGCAAAGTTTCATTAGATGAAATAAAAGTAGCATATAGGGAGCAAGCAAAAAAGTATCATCCTGATGTAAATATAGGATATAAAAATGCAGAAGAAAGATTTAAAGATATAAACGAAGCATATAAAGTTTTATCAGAGATTTCTTCTAAGAAAAAATATGATAGAATGTGGAATTCGAACATTGGCAAGAAAAAAGTTAAATATGAGGAAAGTGAAAGAGAAAAAGGTTCAATATTTAGCGATTTCTTTAATATGTTTTTTGGTGTATCAAATTTTAAGGGAAATGGTATAGATGATAAAATTAAAAATAAAATTCCTGAAAAAGGTGAAAATATAGAAACACAAATAGATGTATCAATTGAAGAAGCTTTTTATGGTTCTGAGAAAAAAATATCACTTAGGACGACTGAAGGAAAAATGAAAACTTTTACTGTTAAAATTCCTGTAGGAATTCGAGCTAATGAAAAAATACGTCTAATTGGGCAAGGAAAAAAAGGTATAAATGGCGGAAAAAATGGTGACTTATTTATAAAAATTAAAATAGAAGATAGTAAAAAGTATAAATTAAACGGATATAATATATATACAAATTTATTACTTACACCATGGGAAGCAGCATTAGGTACAAAGGTGAAAGTTGATACTATAGATGAAGAACTATCTGTATACATTCCAGAAGGAATAGAAAGTGGAGATTATGTAACAGTTCCAGGAAAAGGATATAAAGATGGAAAAGGTGGTAGAGGAAATTTTATAATAGAAGCTAGAATAATGGTTCCAAAAAATATGACAGAAGAAGAAAAGAAGTTATTTAAAAAACTTGATGAAATTTCTAAATTTAATCCAAGAAAAACATATTGTTAACATAAAAATGTTGACATTTTCAGAAAAAAGATTTATAATAAATTTATTGATTTATAATTGAGAACAAAAGATAAGCTATGAGATAAAAAATTCATAGAAGAGGGGTGTTTAATATGGAAAGCTTACAAGGTAAGCATTTTAGTATAACAGATCCAAAAGAGGTAAATACAGTAATATATCAAATAAACAAAACAGAAAAAGAGTTTTTAGATAACTCTCCTAAATTTACAGTAGAGAGGCTAGATTACATAGAAGAATTAAGAGGAGAAAATAAAAAGAAAACTTTTTTTGTTGATAATCCTTTAGAAGAGGGAAATCAATTAGTTATACTATCTTTTGCAAAAGAAAAAGTAGTAGTTAATATGGGATTACTAGATGGTGATAAAGTTAAGATTAGTAAAAAACCAGTACCAATTAAATTTGATACCTTATATACAGAAAAAGAATCAGAATATAAAGAATTTAAATATACACCAAATTTAAAAAGACCAATATCAATTATCGATCCTGAAACTGCAGAAGAGATAAAACCAGTATTATATTTTGACAAAGAAACTAATGAAGTCAAAGGTAAATGTAAATTAAAACCTTATAAATCATATTTTGCCTTTGAAATAAGAGAAGATAAGAAAAATTAAAAGGAGAGAGGATGTATGGCGGACAAAGAACCGAACAAATATAATAATTATTATCTTGTAGGAGGTCAACTTAATGCAAATGATAAAAACAATAGCATAGAAATGCCCCCTAAAAAATCAAGAGATTGTAAAGAGGCAACTATTGTTCTAAATTCTGGAAACTATATAATTGCAAAGGCAGAAGATCATGTTGCTATTAAAGATGATAAAGGAGTAATAACCACACGCAAAGACGGAAAAGATGGAAGAGGTAAAACTTTAACAGGAAAAAATACAAAAAGCAAATCTACAAGACCATCTGAAAGAAAATCAGAAGATAATTCGTTTGACATGATATAAATTATTTTAACCAAAGAGAAGGTGAGTTTTTATGGGCTATAAAATGGATAAAGTAGGTAAAAACTTTAGAAAAAATTTAATAATATTTGTAATAGTATGGTTAATATGTACCATACTATTTGTTGCACCTATATCAATTGCGATAAAAGAAGCTATTATAAATGGCGAATTTAAAATGCCTACTTTTATAGAAAATGTAGTGCCAGCAATAACAAGTTTTACTGCTATTTTTAAAGCATTTTCATCAGAATATATAGGTACATTTTTTAAGACAGAAATATTTTTTACAGCAGGATTTGCAATAGTAATTATAATAGGGCTTGCTAAATCAGCACCTAAAAATGAATATTCAGATATAGAACATGGTTCAAGTGATTGGAGCGAAAATGGAGAGCAATATAAAATTTTAAGCAAAAATAAAGGTATTATATTAGCTCAAAAGAACTATTTACCAATTGATAAGAGAGGAAATGTTAATGTACTAGTTGTAGGGCGGATCAGGTTCTGGTAAATCAGCATCATATTCAATTCCAAATGCTTTCCAAATGTTAGGTTCATATGTTTTTACAGATCCAAAAGGAGAATTATATGATAAAACAGCAGGCTATTTAAAGAAAAATGGATATGATATAAAAGTATTAAATTTAGTAAATCCAGAAAATAGTGATGGGTATAATCCTTTAGCACATATTAATAATGAAATAGATGTAGATGTTATTGCAAATACAATAATAAGAGGACAAAAATCAGAAGGAGCAGGATCATCAGACCCATATTGGGATAATATGTCTGAAATGTTATTAAAAGCATTAATATATTATTTAATAAGCAGAGGCGTAAGAGAAGAAGAAAACTTAGTTAGTTGTGCAGAAATGGTTAGAGCTGCAAATACTAGTGGCGGAAGTAATATGTTAACAGAGCTCATGAATGATTTGCCAGCAGATCATCCAGCAAGAATAAACTATAAATCTATAGAAGTTGTTGCCGCATCAGAGAAAACCTTTAGTAACGTTTTAAGTTCACTTCAATCAAAACTTGGTAAATTTGACTCAAGAGAGATTGCAGAGGTTACTTCTACAGATACTATAAATTTTGAAGATATAGGAAGTAAAAAAACAGCAGTATATGTTATTTCATCAGATACACATACAGCATATGACTTTTTACTTACAATATTTTTTGCACAAATGATTCAGCAATTATATGATTTTGCAGATAAAAATGGTGGAAAACTAAAAGTACCAGTTTTTTTCATACTAGATGAGTTTGCTAACATTGGTAAAATACCAGATTTCGATAAAAAAATATCAACTTCAAGAAGTAGAGGAATATCATTTAGTGTTATTTTACAAAACTTAGATCAATTAGAAGCAGTATATGAGAAATCTCACGAAACTATTATGGGTAACTGTGATACACACGTATTCTTAGGAAGTAACTCATTTAAAACAGTAGAATATTTTTCAAAGGCATTAGGTGAGAAAACTATTACTAGAGATAGTAAGTCAGTCAATAGAGATAAAAATGAAAAGAAACAAGGGTATAGTACATCAGATCAGGTAATGGGAAGAGCATTAATGACTCCAGATGAATTAAGGAGAATGGATAATGATTTATGTATTATTTTTGAAAAAGGTTTAAAACCAGTAAAGGCTAGAAAGTATTATTATTTTGAATCACAAATGGTTAAAAAGTTACAAGAATATACATTAGATCATAATGATTTTGATTCTGGTAATAGAGGGGTGTGGAGAAAATTTAATCCATACAATCCTTACACTAATAATGAAGAACCAACAGATTTGAAAGTAGATTCATTAGATGATTTATTTGATGATGATAAAGAAGAGGATAAAATAGAGAAAATAGATAAAAAACAAGATACAACAGATGATTTATTTAATGATGAAATAGATGCACTGGTATTGCCTCAGGAAGAGGAAACAGATGATTTTTCAGAAGATATACAAAAACAACTAGAAGCAAAATTTGATGAATTGTTTGGTCCTCTAGATGATGAAAATTAATATGAGATTTATAATTTTTTAATATTAAAAAATTATAAATAAAATATAAAGATAGGTGATTATTAGAATTTAACTAATCATCTATTTTTTTGTATAATAATAAGTTTCTAGTATGGAGTAAAATTTAACTGATAAAGAGATTTCCTATTATACAAATAAATGCACATAATTTTTTATAAAAATTGCTGCACGAACAATCGCGGGTTGTAAGAAAATTAATTAAATATGAAATATAATTAAAGCTTGCTATTGTTCTTTAATATGATATAGCATTGATATAAAAATAAGTTTCTATAGAGATAAAACTATTATGTAGTAAGAAAAAATAAAAACAAATGTTCAAAATATGTTGACTGAAAAAAATAGGTATGATATAAATTAGAAGTATAAAAAAGAAAGGAAATAATGATTTATGAAATTTGTACATATAGCAGATATGCATTTTGATACTCCTTTTATTACATTAAGTAGTAAAACAGATTTATGCAAATTAAGAAGAATAGAACAAAAAGAAACTTTAAAAAGAATTATACAATTTATAAAGGAAAACGAAATACCATATTTATTTATTTCAGGAGATTTATATGAACATAAATATATAAGAGAAAGTACAATAGAGTTTGTAAATAACTTATTTAAAACAATACCAGCTACAAAAATATTTATTTCACCAGGAAATCATGATCCATATTTAAAAAAATCATTTTATAATAATTTCGATTGGAATGAAAATGTACATATCTTTCATTCTAGGTTAGAAAAAATAGAACTAGACAAATTAAATATTTATGGGTATGGGTTCGATGATTTTTATTTAGGAAGAGTTAATTTAGAAGATATTAAATTAGATGATAAAGATAAACTAAATATATTAATAATGCATGGAACATTAGATGGTTCAGAAACAACAGAAAATACATATAATCCTATTTCAAAAAAAGTACTAGAACAGATAGGATTTGATTATGTAGCTTTAGGACATATTCATAAAACAAATTATGATGCAAATTGTAATCAAAAAATAATTTATCCAGGTTCTACTATATCTTTAGGATTTGATGAATTAGGAGAACATGGTATGATTGTTGGAGAAATAGAAAAAGATAAATTAAGCCTTGAATTTGTAAAAATGGATCCTAAAGTATTTGTAGAAAAAGAAATAGATATTAGTGAAATAAACTCAGATGAAGAATTAATAGAAAAAATAAATAAATTAGAAATTGAAGAAAATACTTTTTGCAAAATAATTTTAGTTGGAACAAGGAATTTTGAAATAAATATAAATGAAATAAATAAATTAAATAATAATAAAAATATCTTAAAAATTAAAAATAAAACAAAAATTGAATATGACATAGAAAATATTTCCAAAGAAACTACATTAAAAGGAATGTTTGCAAAAGAGATATTAGAAGAAATTAAAAATGATCCTTTAAAAAAGGAATTTTTTGACGATGTTTTTGAGATTGGATTAGAGATATTAGATAAATAATGGAGTGATATGTTTGAAAATTAAAAATATAAAAATAAATTCTTTTGGAAAGATAAATAATAAAGAATATGATTTTTCAGAAAAAATAAATTTAATTTATGGTAAAAATGAAGCTGGTAAATCTACATTATTAAAATTTATTCAAAATATTTTTTATGGAACATCAAAAAATAAAAAAGGGAAAAATTTTTCAGATTATGATTTATATAAACCGTGGGGAGATGGAGATTTCTCTGGAAAATTAAAATATAAATTAGATTCTGGAGAAGAGTTTGAAGTATATAGGGAATTCGGCAAAAAAAATCCTAAGATATATAATGAAAATCTAGAAGATATATCAAAACAATTTAATATAGATAAAAATATAGGAAATGAATTCTTTTTTGAACAAACAAAAGTTGATGAATTTATGTTTTTATCTAGTGTTGTATCTATGCAACAAGGGGTAAAATTAAATAAGCAGGACCAGAACATATATATACAAAAAATAGCTAATTTAGCTGGCACAGGAGATGACAATATTTCATATAAAAAAACAATCGATAAATTAAATAAGAAACAATTAGATGAAATCGGCACAGAAAGAAGCCAAGGTAAACCAATAAATTTAAGTATAGATAAAATAAATAAATATGAAAATGAAATAAAAGAATTGGAAAATTTTAAAGAAAAACAATATATTATAGAAAATGAAATTAATAAATTAAAAATAGAAATAGAAAAAGAAAAATTGAAAGAACAGTACCTAAAAGAATTAAAAGAAATAAAAGAAAAAGAAAAAATAGAAAATGAAAAATTAAAATTAAATAAAAAAATAATAGAAAAAAATGAAGAAGCTATAAAAGAAAAAAAACAAGCTTTAAATTCACTAGTAAATCAAAAAGAAAAAAATGAGAAAACAAATAAAAATAAATTAAAAATAAATAATAAGGTTTATTTTATTTTAATATTTATTTTTATTGTTTTAAATATAATATCGTTTATATTAACCAGAAACACTATTTTAACATTAATTTTATTAATTCCGATAATAGGAATAATATTATATTATTTTATAAAGAGAAATAATATAAAAAAAGAAAATAAAAAAATAATGGAAAAAACAAATAAAATTAATAATGAATTAAATGAAAAAATAAATTATACAGAAAATGAAATTAATTTATTAGAAAAAAATAATGAAGTGCAAAAAGAAGAAGTAGAAAAAATAAATAAAAAAATAAATTCAGAAATAAATATAGAAAAACAAAAAATAAAAAATAAATATATTTATAAAATTAATAATGATGAATTGAATATATTATTTAATTGTATTGATTTTAATGAAGTAATAGATAATATTCAAAATTTAATTAGACAAAAAGAATTAAATTTAAATACATTGCAATTAAATAAAGAAAATATAATAGAAAATTTAGATGATTTAGTAAATATAGAAGAATTATTAGAAATAGAAAGACAAAATTATGAAGAGTTAAAAGAAAAAAATGATAAAATAAATATGGCAAGAATTTTATTAGGAAAAGCATATGAAAAAATGAAAAATAGTGTAACCCCTAAATTTACATCAAATTTATCAGAAAATATAATGGAAATTTCTAATGGTAAATATAAAAAAGTTACAGTAAATGATGAAGAAGGAATTATTGTTGAATTGCCATCTGGAGAATATGTATCAGCAGAGAAATTAAGTATAGGTACTATAGAACAATTATATTTATCTCTTAGATTATCAATGGCAAAGGATATATCAGATGAAAATATGCCAATTATTTTAGATGAAGTATTTGCATATTATGATGATGAAAGATTAGAAAACACTTTAAAATTCTTGATAGATAATTTTAAAGAAAATCAAATAATTTTATTTACATGTACAAATAGAGAAAAGGAAATTTTTGATAGAAAAAATATAAATTATAATTATATAGAGTTGAATGATTAAAAAATAAAAGTATTATATTGTAACTTTTGATGGTACATAATAATACTTTTTTTAAAAGACTGTACTTACAAGCAAACCATTACAATATATATATATCAAAACAAATATAATTTTTATATGTATTGAAAATATGATTTTTTTAGTATATAATAAATATACTTTATATACCATGAAAATTATGTAAAAGAGGAGATTAAAAAAATGTTTCAAAAATTAGAGGACGTAGAGAAAAGATATGAAGAGTTAACTCGGAAAAATAAGTGATCCAGATGTTATTTCTAGACAAAACGAATGGCGTGAATTTATGAAAGAACATTCAGAATTAGAACCAATTGTACAAAAGTATAGAGAATATAAAAATACGCAAAAACAATTAGAAGATGCAAAAGAAATGTTAAATGATCCAGAACTAAAAGAACTTGCGGAAGTTGATATATTAGATGCAAAGGAAAAATTGCCAAAGATAGAAGAAGAATTAAAAGTATTATTAATTCCAAAAGATCCAGATGATGATAAAAACGTAATATGTGAAATAAGAGCAGGAACTGGTGGGGATGAGGCAGCTTTATTTGCTGGAACATTATTTAGAATGTATTCTATGTATGCAGAAAGAAAACATTGGAAATTAGATGTCCTAAATGAAAATGAAACAGGACTTGGTGGATATAAAGAGATTTCATTTATGGTGACAGGTAAAGGTGTATATAGTAGATTAAAATTTGAAAGTGGTGGTCACAGAGTACAAAGAGTGCCAGATACAGAAAGTAGCGGAAGAATACATACATCAGCTGCTACTGTTGCAGTATTACCTGTAGTAGAAGATGTGGAAATAGAAATAAACCCAGCAGATATAAAAATGGATGTATATAGAGCATCTGGTGCAGGTGGTCAACATGTTAATAAAACATCATCAGCCGTAAGGTTAACCCATATTCCAACAGGTATTATTGCTGAATGTCAAACTGAAAGGTCACAATTACAAAATAGAGAATATGCTATGAAATTATTACAATCTAGACTTTATGAAAAGGAAAGAGCCGAAAGAGATGCAAAACTTGCAAATGAAAGAAAAATTCAAGTAGGAACTGGTGACAGAAGCGAGAAAATTAGAACATATAATTATCCACAAGGAAGAATTACAGACCATAGAATAGGAATGAGTATATATCAAATGGATGATTTCTTAAATGGAAATTTAGATGAAATGATTGATAATTTAATAGCTGCAGATCGTGCAGAAAGATTAAAAGGAAATGAAGAATAACTTTCAAGAATAAATTAACTTCTTTATCAATAAACTATAATAAATGTTATTGGTAAAGGAGTATTTATTTTGAATGAATTATTGAAAACTACATTATTAGGATTATTTTTTGGAACTTTTGGAACGACTATTGGAGGAGTATTAGGAATACTATTAAAAATACAGTCAAAAAAATTTTTAGGATTTATTCTATCATTAGCATCAGGACTAATGACTGCAGTTGTATGTTTTGAGCTTATACCAGAAGCTTTAGAAATATCTAGTATATATAATATTTTACTAGGAATTATACTAGGAATAATATGTATGATATATTGTGATTTATTAGTAGAAAAAAAGTTTAAAAAAAGTAATAGCATTTTAAAAAATAAAAATAGCTTATTAAAAACAGGAATAATAGTAAGCATTGGTCTTGCAATACATAATTTCCCAGAAGGATTAGCAATAGGATCTGGATTTGAAGCTTCATTGAAGCTTGGCTATTCCCTAGCAATTGCAATAGCACTTCATGATATACCAGAAGGAATATCAATGGCAGTTCCTATGAAAAATGGAGGCATAAAAACATCAAGAGTAATTTTCTATGTTGTTCTATCAGGACTTACTACAGGAATAGGTGCATTTTTTGGAGCTATTATAGGAACTATTTCTCAAAGTGTAATAGCAATGTGTCTTGCTTTTGCAGCAGGAGCAATGTTATATATCGTTTCTGGAGAGCTAATACCAGAGTCTAACAAACTATATAAAGGAAGAATGAATGCAATAGGAAATATAATAGGATTTATATTGGGAATTTTTTCAACAATTATTTAAAAGTTGGTGTTAATAAATTTGATTGAATTTGTAGTTCTACTGTTTAATTAGAATATATAAGTAAAAGACAAAAAATAATGATAAGTATATTATAAAAAATATTTTAATCATAAATAACATTCGAACTTTTGTATTGCATTTCAAAAAAATAGTTGCTATAATGGGGAAAATGAAAAAGAAAGGGACATTTTAATGAAAGTAATGTTTATATGTACAGGCAATATCTGTAGAAGTGCAATGGCAGAAGCAATAATGAAAGATGAGGTAATAAAAAGGCGGATTAGATATAGAAGTAAGTTCTTGTGGAACATTTGCAGAAAATGGAGATTTTGCTTCATACAATGCGATTGAGGCAATGAAAGCATATGATATAGATTTAACATATCATCGTTCAACTAATATTGTAGACTCTAATATATTAGAAATGAATTTAATCTTGTGTGCAACAATCTCACATAAGATTAGCGTTATACATATGTATCCTGAGATAAAAGAAAAAGTATATACAATGAAAGAATACGCAGAGGTTTTAGGTGAAAATAGAGATTATGATATAAAAGATCCGTGGGGATATAATTTAGATACATTTTTATCTTGTGCAGAAGAAATTAAAATGTGTATAGATAAAACTATAGATAGAATAGAAAAAGAAAATCTAATTTAAATAGATTATAAAAAGGGTTAAATTAATCTATAAATAAAAAAGAGGAGTTAAAAATGCAAAATTTATTAGAAGAATTAAACAACAAACAAAGAGAAGCAGTAGAGAGTGTAAATGGTCCATGCCTTGTAATAGCAGGTGCTGGAAGTGGAAAGACAAAAGTATTAACACATAAAATTGCATATTTAATGCAAGAAAAAAATATAAAACCATGGAATATATTAGCAATTACATTTACGAATAAAGCTGCAAATGAAATGAAACAAAGAATAGAAAATCTTGTAGGAGAACAAGCAAATGATATTTGGATGGGAACATTTCATTCAATATGTGTAAAGATTTTAAGAAGATATATAGATAGAATAGGATTTGATAGTTCTTTTATAATTTTTGATACACAAGACCAGAGAACTTTAATTAAGGAATGTTTAAAAGAGCTAAAAATAGATGATAAATTATTTACGGATAGAGCAGTTTTATCTGAAATTAGTAATGGTAAAAATGAAATGCTAGAACCTAAAGGCTATATAGTAAGATACGCAAATGACTATAGAAAAGAGACAATTGGTAAAGTTTATGAATTATATCAAAAAAGGTTAAAAGAGAATAATGCAATAGATTTTGATGATATTATTAATTATACAATAAAAATATTAACAGAAAATCCAGATGTATTAGAATATTATAGAGAAAAATTCAAATATGTATTAGTAGATGAATATCAAGATACAAATAAATCACAATTTAGTTTAGTATCAATTTTAGCTTCTAGATATGGAAATATTACAGTAGTTGGAGATAATGATCAAGGTATATATTCATTTAGAGGTGCAGATATAACTAACATATTAAATTTTGAAAAAGATTTCCCAGGTACGAAGATAATTAAATTAGAGCAAAATTATAGATGTACAGGTAATATTTTAAAAGCTGCTAATGCAGTAATAAAACACAATGAAACCAAATATGATAAAAAATTGTGGACAGAAAATGGTGAAGGGCATGTACCTTGTATATATAGTGGAAATGATGAATATGATGAGGCAAATTACATAATTAATCAGATTAGATTTTTAAAAACAGAAGAATATTTTAAATTTTCAGATTTTGCGATTCTTTATAGAATGAATTCACAATCAAGAGCCATAGAAGATATTTTAAGAAGAGAAGATATACCATATAAAATTATAGGCGGTTTAAAATTCTATGAAAGAAAGGAAATAAAAGATATAATTGCGTATCTAAGATTAATATTTAATACATCAGATAATATGTCTTTAAAAAGAATAATAAATGAACCAAAACGTGGAATTGGTAAAACAAGCTTAGATAATATTGCACAAATCTCTGAGCAAACGGGAAAATCTATGTATGATATTATAAAGAATGCGGAAAACTATGGATTAAATAGAGTTTTTATAAATTCTAGAGAATTTATAGATGTAATAGAAGAATTACGAGCAAAAAAAGATGAAATGTTAATTTCTGAATTAATTAAAGAAACTCTAAAAAAGACAGGTTATACTAAAGCATTAGAGATAGAAAAGACTGTAGAAGCGGAATCTAGGTTGCAAAACTTAGACGAATTTTTAACTGTTGCTATGGAATTTGAAGAAGAATCGGCCGATAATACACTTGCCGAATTTTTGGAAGGTATAACGTTATCAAGTGATATAGATAATATGGAAGAATCTGAGGAATCTGTAACATTAATGACACTTCATAGTGCTAAAGGATTAGAATTTCCAGCCGTATTTCTAGTTGGAATGGAAGAAGGAATTTTTCCAGGATATAAGTCTATAGGAGAGCCAAAAGAATTAGAGGAAGAAAGAAGACTATTTTATGTAGGAATTACAAGAGCAAAACAATATTTATACTTAACATGTGCAAAAAGAAGAACCATTTTTGGTTCTACAAGCTATAATTCTATATCTAGATTTGTTAAAGAAATTCCAAAGAATTTACTAGATGGATTTGATGAAGTTATAAACGAAAATAAACAAGATGATTTTAAAGATAGTTCCTATAAATGGGAATATGGAAACTCTTTTGGTGGAAAAATAAAATCATACAAAGCTGGAGATGATGATTTAAAAATACCAAATGTAGCAATGGGAGTTGATAAAAATAAAACTTCTAATAGTTTTGCATTTAGAACAGCAGAAAGTTTTTTAAAATCTTTTAAGCAGAAGAAAGATGTAGATATACATTTATATGAATCTGGACAAAGAGTATATCATAAAAAATTTGGAGAAGGTACAATTAGTAAAGTAGAAAAAGAAGGAGAAGATTTAAAAGTAGATATATGTTTTGATAAAGCAGGAAATAAAAGATTAATGGCTAAATTTGCGGGATTAGAAATAATAGGATAAACAAAATAAAAAGGCGGATAAAGGAAGAGTTTTCTTATCCGTCTTTTTATTTTGTTCTATAATAGGAGAGTTCTATTATAGAGTAAAATTTAACTAACATGTCTTTCCTATTATATAAAAATAATTGCATGCCAATTTTTTATCAAAAATTGGCACACGAACAATTAAACGCGGGCTTTAAAATGTTTTAGAAAGAGAAAATGTTCAAAAAAGCCCGATATTGTTCTTAAATACAATATTAGTAATGTCTGATTTTGTTTTGAATAAAAAAATTTTAAGTGGAAATAATCTAAATATAATAACTAAGAAAGGAATGATTAAATATGGCAAATTTAAGTCAAGTTGAACTTCAGAATTTAAGACATTTAATTGGAGCACACGAAACATCATACCAAAAATTAAACACTTATGCTTCACAAGCAGTAGATCCACAAATAAAGCAAATATTTACAAAATCAGCTCAAGATGCTTTAAATACTAAACAAAAATTAATGTCATTTTTAAATAACTAAGGAGGGGTAATATGGACGAAAAGACAATGGTTAATGATATATTAAATGGAGTTAAGTCAGAACTTACTACTTATCAAGGTGTGATATCTGAGACAGAAAATATGGAGTTAAGACAAACTATACAACAAATTAGAAATAACGATGAGAGCTTTCAATATGAATTATTTAAAATAGCAGAATCAAAAGGATATTATAAACCAGCTAGCCAAGCAACTGTTACAGAAATACAAACAGTAAAAACAGAATTGCAACAATAAAAAATATAAATACTAATTAAGTATATATGAAGTTGAATACACGAATAATTAAGCGAACTTTACAATGTTTTAAACAGAAACAATGTAGAAATAGTCCGCTTTTATTCGTGCTTAATTTGTATAGATTTTGATAGCTTTTTAAATAAAAAAGTAGAGAAACGGAGATAAATGATAATTAATGACCTAAAAATAATATGGGAAAGTCGAAAAAAGGCAAAAATTAGATAAAATAAAGTTTGTTAAAAAAAATAAAATATTATAAAATCCGTAATACATAAAAAAAGGAGAATAAAAATGTTAATATTTAATAAAGCAAGACTATATTTAAGGCTATTGGCAAAATCTATTATTTTATGCATTATACCAATTATAATAATAATTGGAATTATTTTTTCTACATATAAGCCTACATATAGTGTAAGTTACAATGGTAAGTTCATAGGGTACTCTGACAATAAAGCTAAGCTACAATCTAGAATTAATGATTATATTCAAAATGGAGATAAAGAGAATGTAGCTTTTGTAAAAATAGATGATATGCCACAATATAATTTATGTTTAATAAAAAGAGATATAGATACAAATGATGACGAAATATATAATCAAGTAATTACATCAGGAACAACGTATTATAAAATGTATGCTTTGGTAGAAAATGGTGAAGAAAAGATGTATTTACCAAATTTTGAACAGGCAGAAAATGTTGTGAATCAATTGAAAGAAAAGAATAGTACTAATAAAGAAAATATTAGTATATTAGAAAAATATGAAACAGAATGTAAAGAATTTTCAAGTGTTGAGGATTGTGTAAGAAAACTGTATCAAGAAGTCAAAACGGTTAAAGTTGCAAATACTAAAAGTAGCATTAGTACATCTAAAGGAACATCAAGTACTTCTTCAAAAACTTCAAGTTTAGGAATTAATTTTATAACACCAACTACTGGAACTATAACATCAAGATTTGGTGTAAGATCTAGGGACAATCATAAGGGAATTGATATAGGTGCTCCAAAGGGAACTCCTATAAAAGCAGCAGCTTCAGGAACAGTATTACACTCTGGAAATAAAAACGACGGATATGGAAATTATGTTATATTATCACATGGAAATGGTGTACAGACATATTATGCACATTGTAGTGAATTGTTGGTATCAAAAGGGCAAAGTGTAGAGCAAGGACAAGTAATTGCAAAAGTTGGTTCTACAGGAATATCAACTGGAAACCACTTACATTTTGAAGTAAGAATAAATGGTGTTGCACAAAATCCACAAAATTATGTATATAACTAGATTGTGCCAAAAAAGATGGGATATATTCACAATTTTTAACTAAAATAATTGGTCTTACGATACAGTTAAAAATTGTGAATATATCTCATCTTCTTTAGCATTTAGTGTTTATTTTTCAAACATTTTTAAACAAAATATTTTTGACAGATTTTTATAGCATTATTTTTTATAACAACTTCAGCACATTCATATAATTTTCTTGAGAATAATTCAGGATTACTTTGATATGTACTAAATTCAGATAATAAACTAAATAGTTTTTTATTATATTTATAATCAGGATTAATATGTGAAAATACTAAATAATATAAGTTTTTATATTTATATAATATTATAGATTTTGAAATTAAATTTATATTTTTTATATTAGCATTATGAATGAAATTAGTAAAATTACAGAAATCATCAAACGAATAAAATCTATAAACTAATTCTTCTGAATCATCTGTATTTACCTTTTTTCTTTTAAATTTTAGTTTAGAAGATTTAACTAAATCTTTTTCTCTGCTTCCGAGAGAGTCTAGTTACTGTAAAAATAAAATCACCATCATTCATTGCTAATGCTTCGATTCTAACTTTATAATCTTTTGTTACAAAACCTACCTTTTTTTCGGCTTCTTCTAAAATATCCAAAAATAAGTCTTGAGATTTTATAGAATTAGACATAAAAGAATGAAAATCAATGTCCTTATCTATTAAATCTTGAGAACTTAAAGTTATTCTTATTTTATCTTCATTAAGTTTTTCAAATTTCATTATATAGCCTCCATATATATTATAATATAATTATACAACTAATTTAGTAAAAAATAAATGAGAAATATTTGGTAAAAAACATTATCTCTATATTATATTAAATTTATAAAAAAATGTACTAAATAGAATATCATACTTTTTATAAAAAAGGAAGTAAAATAGGAAAAAATTGTATATATGTATTGAAAAAAAAGTAAAATCAATATATAATATGAAAAGTATAAAAATGATTTACGTAAGAGGATAGGAGGAATTATGGCAACAAAAGAAAAAAATATATGGATACTAATTATATTTATATTATCTGGACTAGTTGTAGGAGGACTATTAGGAGAATTAGCCTCAAAAGTAGACTTTTTATGGTGGCTAGCATATGGAAATAGCTTTGGTTTATCAAATCCACTTGAACTAGACTTAAGTATTATGAAAATAACTTTTGGATTAACTTTTAAAATGAATATAGCTAGTATTATAGGTATGATATTATCAATTTTTATTTATAGAAAGATTTGATATGTTTTAATTTTGTTCTATTATGGACGTTCCAAATAAATATTTTTATAAAATATATTTTACAAATTATTTAATTAAAAGTGGGCACGATACTGAAAGGATTTTTATGACGATAAAACAATTACCTGAATCAGAGAGACCTTACGAAAAATTGCAAATATATGGATCAAATAAGTTATCAAATGCAGAACTTTTGTCAATAATAATAAAAAATGGAACAAAAGAACATACTTCCATAGACCTAGCAAATAAAATACTCAAACTAAAAAATGAAACTTGCAAAAACAACTTAAGGTTTATGCAAGATATTTCTATAGAAGAATATATGAATATAAAAGGAATAGGAAAAGTAAAAGCTATTCAGTTAAAAGCAATGTGTGAGCTTGCAAAGAGAATGTCAAAACCAATTGATATTACAAATTTAAAAATAAAATGCACCAAAGATATCGCTGATATGCTTATGGAGGAATTAAGATACGAAAAGCGAGAAATGGTAAAGGTTGTAATATTAAATGTAAAAAATAACGTACTAAAAATAGAAGATATTGCTATTGGTGGAACAGACTTTGTTAATATAACTCCTAAAGATGTATTAGCAGAAGTTGTAAAAATGAATGCCCCTAAGATAATTATGGTACATAATCATCCTAGTGGAGACCCAAGTCCAAGTAAATCAGATATAGAAATAACAAACAGAATATATGAATGTAGTAGGTTACTAGATATTAAACTCTTAGATCATATAATTATAGGCGATGGTAAGTATGAAAGCATTTTTTCAAAGAAAGGATTGTGGAATTAATATGAGTTTTTTTAATTTTGTATCAAAGGATATAGGAATTGATTTAGGTACAGCTAATTTATTAGTTACTTTGAAAGGAAAAGGAATCGTATTAAAAGAACCTTCAGTTGTTGCTATAGATAGAAAAAATGGAAATATACTTGCAACTCGGACATGAAGCAAAAGAGATGCTTGGAAGAACTCCAGATACAATTAAAGCAGTAAGGCCAATGAAAGATGGAGTTATAGCGGATTTTACAGCTACACAATTAATGCTAAAAAATATAATAAAAAAGGTATGTCAAAGATATAATGTAGGAAAACCAAGAGTAGTAGTTGGTGTTCCTTCAGGTATTACTGAAGTAGAAGAAAGAGCTGTTGAGGAGTCTGTATTACAAGCAGGAGCTAAAGAAGTATATTTAATTGAAGAACCAATGGCAGCAGCAATAGGAGCAAGTATTGATGTAGCAGAACCAAGTGGAAGTATAATTGTAGATATTGGTGGTGGTACAACAGAAGTTGCTGTAATTTCTTTAGGTGGAGTAGTAGTAAGTAATTCACTTAGAGTTGCAGGTGATGAATTAGATGAAGATATAGTAAATTATATAAAAAAAGAAATGAACCTAGCAATAGGAGAAACGACTGCAGAACAAATAAAAATGGAAATAGGATGTGCGCTTCCACTTATGACAGATATGAGTATGGAAATAAGAGGTAGAGATTTAAGTTCAGGACTTCCAAAAAATATAATTATAACATCATCTCAAATAGAAGAAGCTATGCAAGAATCAGTGAGTAAAATAGTCGAAATTGTGAAACAAACATTAGAAAGAACTCCACCAGAACTTGCGTCAGATATTATGGAAAAAGGAATAGTTCTTGCAGGAGGAGGAGCTTTAATTAGAAATTTAGACAAACTATTAAGCTCAAAGACAGGAATGCCAGTATATATAGCAGAAGATCCTCTGGATTGTGTAGCTAAAGGAGCATGTAAAACCTTAGAGGATTTGGAAAAATTAAAAACAGTGTTAATAAATGCAAGAAGAAAAAGATAGAAAGGAAATGTTATGTATAAAAAAAAGGCAAGTAATGGATTAATAGGAATAATAATAACAATTGTTATATTAATAGTTTTAGTAATATTATCTAATTTAAAATTAGAAAAATGGTCTTATATTGGTAATGTATTTAGTTCATTAATAATGCCTGTTCAGAATGGTTTGACTTATATGAAAAATAAGATAGCTGGAAATGATACATTTTTTTCTAATATCGATGAACTTAAAAGTGAAAATGAAGATTTAAAGCAGAAAAATAGTGATTTAGAAAAGCAGGTTAGAGAACTAGAAATAGTAAAAGCAGAAAATGAAAGCCTAAAGGAATATGTTAATTTAAAGGATAAGTATTCAGAATATACTACAATACCAGCACATGTTATTCAAAGAGATTTAGGAAATTTTAGTAAAGTAATAGTAATAAATGCTGGAAAAAAAGATGGTATAGATGTAAATATGACAGTTATATCAGATAAAGGATTAGTTGGACATATTATATCTGTAACAGATGATACTGCTAAAGTACAAACAATAATAGATACTTCAAGTTCTGTAAGTAGTATAATTACAACTACAAGAGATGGTATTATTGTAAGAGGCACGTTAGATAGTGATTCTATTTTAAAAGGCACATATTTACCAACAGATGCTAACATATTAGAAGGTGATAATGTAGAAACATCGGGAATTGGTGGAATATATCCTAAAGGAATACACATTGGAACAGTAAAGCAAGTAATAAATACTAAAAATATAACAGATAGATATGTAAATATAGAAACAGCAGTAGATTTTTCAAAATTGGAAGCAGTACTAATCATAACTAATAAATAACAAGTATAATAAATGTTATTTATTATACTATAAGTTAGATAAAGAGGTGAATATCTTGAAAAAAGTAATATCAATAATTGCCTTGATTCTAATATTTTTTGTTATATATTTCCTTCAAGCTAATTTTTTTACTCTTTTTAATATAGTAGGAGTAAAACCAAATATGTTTATACTATTAATGCTAGTAGTTGGTCTATTTATAGGAAAAAAGTACGGAATACCACTAGGAATAATATTAGGAATAATATTAGATTTACTGGCAGGAAAAATAATAGGAATATCAAGTATCATGTTTGTTATTATAGTAATACTAGCAGATATATATGATAAAAACTTTTCAAAAGATAATAGAATGACTATTATGATTATGGTAGCTAGTACTACTATTATATTTGAGTCTGGTACATATATGTTAAATTTATTAAAATTATCTATTCATTTAGAGTTAATCTCATTTATAAAAATACTTATAATAGAAGCTATATATAATACTATATTAACTATAATACTATATCCTATTATACAAAATTTAGGAACATTATTGGAAGAAAATTTTAAAGAACAAAAGATATTAACAAGGTATTTTTAAATAAAGAAGGTGAAAAATTGAACAAAACAAAATCAAATGAACATAGAGTAAGATATAATATTATATCAATGTTAGTATATATGATAGGAGTAATTTTATTAGTTCAACTTTTCAATTTACAAATAATTAAAGGAGAAGAATATAGAAAAGAGTCTAACACAAGATTAACTAGAGAAACAGTACTAGAAGCTGCTAGAGGAGAAATTTTAGACAGAACAGGAAATAAACTAGTAACAACAACGATGGATTTTAGTCTAGAGTTATATAAAACAAAAATTGATAACGAAACATTAAATAATACATTATTAAAGATAGCTAACCTTTTAGAAAAAAATGGTGATAGCTATATAGATAATTTTCCTATAAACATAGAGCCTTATGAGTTTAAGGTTGGAGAATCAGAAGCAAAATCATGGAAAAAGTCAAATAATATTAATGAAGAATATTCTGCAGAAGAATGTTTTAATTTTTTTAAACAAAAATATGAAATATCAGAAGAAGAAATCCAAGACGTAAGAAAAATAATAGTAATGAGATATGAAATAGCACGTAATGGATATAGTAATACAAGAGCTGTAGGATTAGCAAAAAATGTTAGTAGAGAAAGTGTTTTACAATTATCAGAGAATAATTCAGAGTTTCCTCGGTTTAGATATTGTAACAAAGCCATCTGTTAGCTATCCATCAGGGACACTAGCATCTCACATATTAGGTACAGTAGGTAAAATAACAGAAGATGAATTAAAGTCTAAAGGGGATAACTATGGCTATAATGATATTATAGGAAAAACAGGTATAGAATATGTATATGAGGAATATTTAAAAGGAAAAAACGGAACGAGGCAAATTGATATGTCAGTAGATGGAACAGCTACTGATGAATATATTTCAAAAGAAGCAGTAGCAGGTTCCAATGTAGTATTAACAATAGATGCTAATATACAAAAAGTGGCAGAAGAAGCATTAAAAACAAATATTGAAAAAATTGCAAGTGGAGGATTTTCAGAAAAGAGTAATGCAGATGCAGGTGCAGTGGTAGTAATGAATGTAAATACAGGAGAAGTTTTAGCATTAGCTAGCTATCCTGATTATGAGCCACAGTTATTTGTAAATGGAATAAGTACAGAGAAATATAATGAATATACTAATGCAGAAGTAACACCACTAATTAATAGAGCAATAAGTGGTGCATATGCACCAGGATCTACATTTAAAATGATAACAGCAATTGCAGGATTAGAAAGCGAAGTTATATCTCTTGCAGAAAAAATAAACGATACAGGTGTATATCCAAGAGCACATAAACCAGTATGCTGGTACTATACTAGTTATCATACTGGGCATGGATATTTAAATGTTTCAGATGCAATAAAACATTCTTGTAACTATTTTTTCTATGAAACAGGCTATAGAATGGGAATAGATACATTATCAAAATATGCATCATATTTTGGACTGGGAAAGAAAACAGGAATAGAACTTCCAAGTGAAGTAAATGGAGATTTAGCTTGTAGAGAAAAAGTAGAAAGTCAAAATAAAGATTGGTATATAGGAGATACTTTATCTGCAGCAATAGGACAGAGTTATAATAATTTTACACCAATACAAATGGCAAAATATATAAGTATGTTAGTAAATGGAGGAAATCAGGTAGATGTAAGTATAGTAAAAAGTATTATAAATCCTGATGGATCAGAAGTAAAAAAAGAAGAAATAGATGAATTTACAAATAATAAGCTAAAGATTAATTCTGATGAAACAGAAAATTTAAATATAAAAGAAGAAAATTTAAAAGCAGTGCTTGAAGGTATGAGAGGAGTAACAAGCGAATCAGGAGGAACAGCATATTCTACTTTTAAAAACTTTAACATAGAAGTTGGAGGAAAAACTGGTTCAGCACAAGCGGGTAATAAAACTAATGCATGGTTTGTAGGGTTTGCACCATTTGAATCACCAGAAATTGCAGTAGTAGTTTTAGTCGAAAATGGTGGACATGGTGGATATACAGCAGAAGTTGCAAGAGATATATTTGCAGAATATTTTGGCATGAATACAAATGATGTTACAGAAGATATGATGGCAATATCAACTATTCAATCAGTAAGATAAGTATTTAATAATTAGCGAAAGGAATGTAGAATCATGAAAAATTGTATATCAATAGTTATAAAAAATAATGAAATAGTAATGAAAATAAAAGATGAAGCAACACAAAAAGAAATCTTAGAAGGTATAAAAAAGAAAATAACAGAAATAAAAAAAATACGCAAAGAGAACGATTTTCCTTTATTTATAACAGGTAAAGTATTATCAAATGAAGAAATAGAAGAAATAGAAAATACTATTGAAGAGAAAATAGATATACAGATAAGCTTTGATTCTCCAAAAATATTAGGGCTACATGGAATAAAAAAAGCTTTTAATAAGGAAATAGCTGTTTCTGAAACGAAATTCCATAGGGGAGCACTAAGATCTCGGCCAAAGAATTGAATATGAAGGAAGTTTAGTGGTACTTGGAGATGTAAACGGTGGAGCTGAAGTTATTGCAGGAGAGAATATAGTGATTCTTGGAATTCTTAGGGGACTCGCACATGCAGGGGCAAAAGGAAATAAAGAGGCTATTATAGCATGCTCTTCAATAGAGGCACCTCAGATTAGAATTTCAAATATTATAAAAGAGAGAACTAAAGAAGAGATTCAAGACAGAAGCTTAAAAACAAGTGCATATGTAGATGAAAATGGTGAAATTGTTATAGAGTAAGGAGCAAGATGGTATGGGATAATACTTTATTATCTTTAGTCTAAGAAAAATAAATGGAAAATGAAAAAATATATAAATAATGATTAATAAAGCTTATCCATTTTATAATAAAAATGATGAAAAAATAAATATTTTCATCATTTTTTATATAATAAGAAAAAAATAGTATTCTATTAATAAATATAGAAAATTATTCCTTAACTAAGTAGTAGTAAAATCAAGGAAATAAATAAATACTGGTCTTTTACACCTTCATTATATAAAAAGAAGATTAAACAAATTAACAAAATATCATCAAAAAACAGTTTAATTCCAAATATTTCAAAACATTCTCTTGATTCTTCAGATTCTCTATTTTCTTTTTCTTGGTTATTAGAAACTAATACAGATTCATTTTTTTGTCTTTCCTCTTTTATTTCTTTTTCATTTTTGGGGTAATATGATTGCCCATAATAGTTTGGATATCTATAAGCATAATTTGAATATCTCCTAAATGGTGAATAAAAATAAGGATAATTATATGCCATTTTTCGTATCACCACCTAAAGGATTAATAACTTCGAATACTTTACTCATATTAAATAGTTTTACATATTGGTCAACTTTTTCTTGCCTACTGTCTTTTAAATAAGGTTTTAAAGATAAAAGTAGATTAGCTCTAGGGTCATCTTTATTATTTTTCATAGAGTCCATTATTTTTTTCATTTTAAGAATCATACCTATATCGATATCAGGCGTAGTATTTTGGCCTGAATTACTATTTCTTGAATCTGAAGATATATCCTCATTATGACAGCTATCATTATGAGAATTATTGCTATCGGAATTATTACTATTATTAGAAGCAAAGTTACTAATAATATTTTTTATATCTTCAGGCATATCTTTACCATTAAGCATACTACTCAAATTTTTAATCATATCAGACATATCTTCATTCACTTAAATCACCTACTTATTATTTTTTGTTATTTCATTAATTATTTTATCTTTATCTTTAGAATTTAAGACTGTACTTACTTTTGCAAGTCCTTCTTCTAATTGTTTTTTATCCATTTTTGAAAGTATATTCATAAGTTTTGAAATATCAATATTGTTTGAATTATTATTCATTAATTATCACCTCTATATAATATATTCTATGTTTATATTAGTATGTTATAATAGTATATTTAAGTTATATAAAAAGTGTGAACGTCCTAGGTAAATAAACTATTTAATAGTTTTATCATCAAAAAATTTAGCAAGTATATAAAAAATAAACTGTCCTAATAAGCAAATTAAGCCACCAAAAAGAAAGGACTGTAAACAATTAAGCAAAATTCTTTTATAATCTTTTTTTGATTTTAATAGCTTCTGATATTCTTTTTCTTCAATAATCATATTTTCACCCATATTTATTTTTACCAAATATAGGGTTTTAATACACAATTATTCCCAAGCCTTAAATATTTTAAGAATTGTACCTACACCTTTTTCTGATATAACATCAAATTGATTAGAAAACAGTTCCATTATAGTAAAACCAAGACCACTTCTATCTTTACTTTTCATCGTTGAAAATAAAACCTCTCGTGCTTGTGAGATATTTTCAATACCAATTCCATAATCTTCGATTTCAATATAAAGACCTTCATCATCAAATTTAATTCTTAGTTTGATATCCTTATCATTATTTTCATTATAACCATGAATAATAGCGTTTGTAATTCCTTCTGATACAATTGTTTTTACCTCATTAATAAATGAGATTGTCTGATTTTTATTTGATATTAAAGACGCAATCATACCTCTTAAATTAGGTATAGCTTCTAATTCACTTTTAAATGTTATTTCCATCTGCTTCATAATCCTAAAAACCACCTTGCTGAGGCTTCAGAGTCTCTTAACGTACAAATTTTTAATAATCCTGACATTACAATAATTTTTTCAATATTTTGATTCAAATCACAAAGAATAATTTTACCACATTTTTCTTTAACCTGATTATAACGTCCAATAATCATTCCAATACCAGTTGAATCCATAAAGCTTAAATCTCTCATATTAAACACAATATTTTTTACA
>ENA-ORLW01000993-ORLW01000993.1-human-gut-metagenome-genome-assembly--contig:-NODE-993-length-35842-cov-20.284300_pt1 | contig 35842 bp, 31 predicted proteins | sample MGYA00243017_ERZ508829 | MGnify/ENA primary metagenome ERZ508829 (study PRJEB26277, sample SAMN04329776) | human gut metagenome | biome: human-associated habitat | host: Homo sapiens | place: USA...
GGGGCGGCGGCTGAAGCCGCCGGTCCATACGTTGGCTCGAAGGTTCGCGGCGATATGGAGCGACGGCTTCAGCCGTCGCCGGGCCGCGGAGGCATTTTTGCCGGGCTGGGAATCCCTTCGGGGGTTCATACGCTTGCGCAACAGCGCCGCGGGTTTTGGCACAAAGAATTTTTTTAATTGTAATCGATTGAAGTGAAGACAACATACGGGCATATTTGGCAGCTTGAGCCGCTTTTCGAAGAGGCGGTAAGTGTGCTTGCGGGCCCGTGCAGCGCCGAGAGCGAGGAGCAGACTCTTGCGGCGGCCCGCGGTGTTGCAGCGGCTGGTGTAAAGGTATTTCGGGCAGGACTTTGGAAGCCTCGCACCAAGCCCGGTGGCTTTGAGGGCGTGGGGTCGGCGGGTCTGCCGTGGCTGAAGCGTGTTCGCAAGGAAACGGGGCTGCTGACGGCCACCGAAATAGCCTCCGGGTCGCATCTGCGTCAGGTGCTTCGAGCGGGCGTGGACTGCGTGTGGATAGGGGCGCGGACCACGGCTAACCCTTTCGCTGTTCAGGAGATAGCCGATACTTTTGCATCGCTTTCGGCTCAAGAGCGCGCTTCGGTGGCAGTGCTGGTTAAAAATCCGGTCAATCCGGACCTTGAGCTATGGATAGGGGCATTGGAACGTCTTTACGCAGCGGGAGTTCGTCGTCTTGGGGCCGTGCACCGGGGATTCAGCTCCTACGGTGAGAAATATTACCGCAACGCTCCTATGTGGCGCATACCCATAGAGTTGAGGCGGCGCATACCGCAGCTTCCGCTCTACTGCGACCCGAGCCACATCGGCGGTCGCCGCGAGCTCATCGCCCCGCTGAGCCGCCAAGCCATGCAGATGGAGTTCGACGGCCTGATAATAGAGAGCCACTGCACGCCGGAGCTTGCCCTGAGCGACTCTGCGCAGCAGATAACGCCGTCGGCGCTGGGAGAGCTGCTGGCGAGCCTCCACAAACCGCAGGGGCAGAGCGCGGAGGCCGATATTGCAGACCGTCGTCGCGACATTGATGCCATCGACAGCGAGCTGCTGGCTCTGCTTGCCCGGCGCCTGGAGGCAGCGCGGGCCATCGGCACCCTCAAGCAGGAGGCGGGAATGGCCGTTGTTCAGCCCGACCGCTACCGTGCCATCATAGAGAGCCGAGTTGCCGAGGGCGGCAAATTGGGGCTCGACGCCGACTTTGTCCGCTCCATAATGGAGACCATCCACGAAGAGTCTGTTCGCCAACAGCTGTAGGCCGATGCAATTTTTTGGCTTTGCGGCCGTTAAATAAGATAGCCGATTCATATTCCCGGCTTTCTTATGAAGTTTTATCTTACCCTTATCATATTTCTTGTAGGAGCCGTACTTCAGAGCGCAGGGTCGCCCGTTAAAATCACCGGCCTTGTTACCGATGAGGAGAACGAGCCTCTGGAATTTGTAACCGTCAAGGTGTCGGGGACGGCCTTGGGCACCACCACGGGCCTCGACGGGCGCTACAACCTGTCGGTTGCGGAGACCGACACCCTGCGGCTGGTTTTCAGCTGCATAGGCTATGAGGAGTCGCGCCGTCGCCTTATTTCGCCCTCGGGCGAGGTGACCGTCAACGTCAAGATGACCCCGGCCAGTTATGCCCTGGGCGGCATCGAGGTTACCGACTTCCAGAAGCAGACCGGAGCCATACAGCGACTCGACACCGAGGGCTACCGTCTTGCGCCCGACGTCAACGGTGGCAGCGTTGAAGGTATGCTGACGACCCTTGCCGGCGTAAACTCGACCAACGAGATGAGTAGCCAGTACAGTGTTCGCGGCGGCAGCTATGACGAAAACAGCGTGTATATCAACGGCATAGAGGTCTACCGCCCGCAGCTCGTAAGCTCGGGTCAGCAGGAAGGCCTCAGCATTGTCAACCCTGATCTTGTGGGCGCCATCGGCTTCAGCACTGGCGGTTTCCCGGCCCAGTATTCGGACAAGATGAGCAGCGTGCTCGACATCACCTATCGCGAACCGGAGTCGTTCGAAGGCAGCGTGTCGGCTTCGCTGCAGGGCGCCACGGCGGCCGTGGGTACCAGCAGCCGGCGCTTCAACCAGCTCCACGGCATACGCTACAAACAGAACAGCAGCCTGCTGGGCTCGCTCGACGAGAAGGGCGAGTACGACCCTCGCTTTTTCGACTATCAGACCAGCCTGAACTATACCTTCAACCCCAAATGGAAGGCTTCCGTGCTGGGCAATATAGCAGTGAACCGCTACCGGTTCATCCCCCACAACCGGACCACCAAATTCGGCACCAGCACCGATGCCAAGGAATTCACCGTCTATTTCGACGGCCAGGAGAAGGACCGCTTCGAGACCTATTTCGGGGCCTTTACGCTCAATTTCAAGCCCAACCGCAGCAATGAGTTCACCCTTTTGGCATCGGGCTACCTCACCAACGAGCTTGTGGGCTACGATATTTCGGGCGAGTACTGGCTGGACCAGGCCGGCACCGGGGGCTCGAGCGGCGACGCCATAGGCGGCGAGCTCGGCGTTGGCCGCTACCATGAGCACGCCCGCAACCGCATGAAGGCCTCGGTGGTATCGCTGGGCCTCCGTGGCGCCACGGGCCTCAACCGACACAATTTGAGCTACGGCCTCACTTTCCAACACGAGAAAATCCACGACCGAGCCCGCGAGTGGGAGCTGCGCGACTCGGCGGGCTACTCGCTGCCCTTCGACCCGTCGGCGCTTAAGGTAGTCTACAACCTACATTCCAACCACGACATCGCCACCAACCGCCTGAGCTTCTATGTTCAGGACACCTACCGACTGAGCACCTCCAAGGGCTATCTCAACATCAACGGCGGCATCCGCTTCAGCTACTGGGACTTCAACCGCGAATTTCTGGTTAGCCCTCGCCTGAGCCTTGGTTTCGTGCCCGACGCCAACCCTCGGCTGAGCCTCCGCTTTGCCACCGGCCTCTACTATCAGAGCCCGTTCTACAAGGAGTACCGGCAGCCCGTGGAGGACGCCGACGGCAATGTCACCATCCTACTCAACAGCGACATAAAGAGTCAGCGCTCCTACCAGTTTATCTTCGGCGCCGACTATACCTTCCGGGCTATGGGTCGCCCCTTCAAACTATCCGGCGAGGCCTACTACAAGCTTCTAGGCAACCTCATACCCTACGAAATCGACAACCTCAAGATAGTCTACACCGGCCAAAACCTCACCAACGGGTTCACCGCCGGCGTCGACTTCAAGCTTTTCGGGCAGTTCGTGCAGGGCACTGATTCTTGGATTAGTTTCTCGCTTATGAAGACGCAGGAGACGCTCAATGGCGTAAAAGTGCCTCGCCCCACCGACCAGCGCTATTCCTTCGCGCTCTTTTTCACGGACTATTTCCCCAAATTCCCGAAGCTGAAATTCAACCTGCGCGGCATCTTCTCCGACGGCCTGCCGACCACGGCCCCCCGCGGCAGCCGCGACAAAGGCTATTTCCGCGCTCCGGCCTATAAGCGCGTCGACATCGGGTTGGCCTACGCCCTGCTATCGCCGGCGGCCGACGGCACGCGCCATACCGGCTTCTGGCGCCACTTCAAGAGCGTATGGCTTGGCGTTGATGTCTTCAACCTTCTCGACATCAGCAATGTAAGCTCCTACTATTGGGTGACCGACGTCAACAACATCCAGTACGCCGTTCCGAACTACCTCACCCACCGCCAGTTCAACGTGCGCCTGACGGTCGACTTCTGACCTATACCAATACAACCGGTTTTTTATGGAAAGTAAAATTCAGCCAATTGAAGAAATCAAGTCTCGCTTGCTTGTTGTCCGCGGGCGACTTGCCCTGCTCGACCGCGATGTCGCGGCCATCTACGGTGTACAAACCAAAGAAGTTAACCAAGCAGTGAAGAACAATCCTGCAAAATTCCCGAGTGGCTATGTGTTGGCGCTTAGCAATGAGGAAGTTGCAGATTTGCGGTCAAAAAAAATGACCACAAATTTATCGGCAATGTCAAGAGCGACCCCAAAAGTATTCACTGAAAAAGGTCTGTATATGCTTGCCACTATCCTTAAAAGTAAACAGGCCACTCAAGCCACCATCGACATCATCGAGACCTTCGCCGCCGTCAAGGATCTGCAGCGCACCCTCATCGAGCTGCACAACGAGCGCGACGCGGGCATGCAGCCTTCGCTGATGACACGCTTCTCGGAGTTGCTTTCCGACCTCGTGCTGCCCGGACTGAGGCCAGATGAGTCGGAAACATCGATTGAGCTCAACTTCTTCATCGGCAAACTCAAACACACTGTGCGCCGCAAACGCCGCGCCGATGGCCCGGACATAGTGGAGGAACCGCAGACCCCTTACGGCGAGGAATAGAACTCATTTAAACTTATTCCCAAATGTTAAAAACTCATCTTTTTTTGTAAATCATTTCGGCCTTTTTCGGTTATTATGGAACCCCATAACGCCCTCAAAAGTCTTATGATTTCCTAAAAAATCTTTCGTTTTTACCTATTTGCGAAAAGTTTAAACGAGTTCATAGTAGATTTTTTATATCTCAACTTACGGCCAGAGGCTGTTGGTACAAAAAGTCCATAGGTTGGTAAAAAAGTGAGGATGTAATGGCCTCTTTACTTGCGGGATTTGTAAAAAATTCTTAAGTTTGCGGACTAAAGCAATGATGTCCAACATCGTTGCCCTTGGAAGCATAGTCCCAAACATTATCATCAATGGCAATATCGCGCAAGGCGCTTTCGCCCGGTACATACATTTTCGGCGGCTCGAGAGACTACCGTGTAGTCCGACCCCTTGGGTCGGGCGGCTTCGGTATTACCTATCTCGTCGAGGCCGAGCTGGCGGGCACCGCAGGTGTGACGGCCTATTTTGCCATGAAGGAGCACTTTTTGGACAATCGCTGCGACCGGGCCTCCGGAACTACGGAGGTGAAATACTCCGCTCCGGTGGCTTCTGAAGTAGAACATTCGCTGCAGGACTTCATCGCCGAGGCCAACCGCCTGAAAAATCTTGGCGACGCTCACTCCAACATAGTTCGCGTCCACGAGATTTTCAAGGCCAACAACACGGCCTACTATGTCATGGAGTACCTCGAAGGTCAGGACCTGCGGCAGTATGTCGGCACCCGGGGAAGCCTCACGCCGGCGGAGACTCGCCTGCTGCTGACTCCGATAGCGGATGCGCTGCGCTTTCTGCACACTCACCGGCTGACGCATCTTGACGTCAAACCCGACAATATCATGCTGGCCGCCGAGGAGAACGGCGCGGTTCGGCCCGTGCTCATCGATTTCGGACTGAGCAAGCACTACGACGAATCCGGCAAGCCCACCTCGACGGTGAATTTCACCGGCTGCTCCAACGGCTACTCGCCCGTCGAGCAGTACGGCGGCTTGAGCCAATTCCAACCCACGGCCGATATCTATGCCCTGGGGGCTACGATGATGTTCTGCCTGACGGGTCGCGACCCCCGGCGGGCCACCGAGCTCCTTCCCGGCGAGATACTCGGCGCTCTATCGGGCATCCCCGGCAATATGCCGCTGCTCATAGAGGCCATGATGGCTACACAGCGCAATGTGCGGCCGCAGAGCATGGAGCGCGTTATAGACGCTCTGGGAGAGCCTTCGATGGTATCGCTTCAGCCCTTCAGCGGAGGCGGTCTCGAACAGCCTCCGGTGCCTCCGGCACCTCCTCAGCCTCCCGTAGCGCCGCCGGTGCGCAAAAAAGGCAAGAAGGCTGCCATAGCCGTGGTTGCGGTGGCTGCGGTGATAGTGATGCTGGTTGCGGGCTCTTTCCTTGTGGGCATGCTTGCGGGCGCACCCAAGCGGGTTGCGTACGCCGACGGCGGCTACCTCTTCGAGGAGTACACCACGGTGCGCACCCTCGAGAGCCACTCGCGCTTCCTCACCGGCGTCAACCTGCCCAACGAGCCGCTCGGAGTGATTCTGGAGTGGGACGACGACGTCGACATGGACCTGCTCGCCGTTGAGCCCGGAGGCGCTTTCATCTACTTCGGCAACACCTCGACCACGCTCTCGGGTGCCCACTTCGGTGGCGACAGCTTCGGGGGCTACGGCTCGCAGGAGACCATAGTGTGGCTTCGTCCGCGCGACGGCATCTACCGCTTCTTCGCCCGCGTCAACGGCGCCATACCGAAAAAAACGCGTGTGCGCCTGCGCCTTGTCGCCGACGGCACCGAGGACACCTCCGACATAGAGCTCACCCCTCTGACCGAGCTCAGCGCAGCCGAACCGGAATATTTCCTCCTCGGCACCTACGAAAAAGAAACAATATAAAATCAATCATAAAATCCTATGGCAGAAGTAAAACACGCTCTACAGCCGGGCACGCTCCTAACGAGCGGCCAGCAGACGTACCGAGTCGTAAAGACCCTCGGCGCCGGCGGTTTCGGCATTACTTACCTCGTTGAGGCGCAGGTCAACGAGGGTGGAAACGTCCACTCCTTCTTCTACGCAATGAAGGAGCACTTCCTCAACAGCTGCTGCGAACGCGGCCAAGGGTCGTCGAAGGTGGTATACTCCAACCCCGTCGCCGACCAGGTTCAGAATTCGCAGCGCGACTTCGTTGCCGAGGCCGTGCGCCTGCAGAAGTTAGGCACCCGCCACGACAACATCGTCAAAGTGAAGGAAATCTTTGAGGCCAACAATACGGCTTACTACATAATGGAGTATCTCCAGGGCGACAGCCTCCGCGACTACGTGAGCAAGCGCGGACGCCTGAGCGAGCAGGAGACGCTGGCTCTGACCGGCCCGGTGCTCGACGCCATAGGCTTCCTCCACGCCAACCGCATGACGCATCTAGACATCAAGCCGGACAACATCATGCTCACTCCGGACCCCAACGGCGGTATGCGGCCCGTGCTGATCGACTTCGGCCTGAGCAAGCACTACGACGGTCAGGGTCGCCCCACATCGACCATCAATACCCTGGGCTGCTCCGACGGCTACTCGCCCGTCGAGCAGTACGGCGGCATCACCACCTTCTCTCCCACGGCCGACATCTACTCCATGGGCGCAACTATGGCATACTGTCTCACCGGCCAGAATCCCAAGAAGGCCACCGACATGCTCGCCGGCGACACTGAGGCCTACGCCGCCTCCGGCACGCCGTTGGGCTACGCCATCTCCCAAATGATGAACATCAACCGCACCAAGCGCCCGCAGACTGCCGCCGAGGTGTTCAACATACTCAACAGCGCGCCCGCCCAGCCGCAGTACGGTCCCCAGCCGGGCTACGGGCAGACACCTCCGCCACCGCAGCCGCCCTACGGAGGCGCTCCGGCCGGCAACGCCACCTACGTTGCTCCCGGTGTGGGCGGCAATATGGGCGGCGGCATGCCACCGCAGCCGCCTTACGGCCCGGGCGCCCCCGCGGGCTATCCCTACCCGCAGCCCAAGAAGTCCGGTTCGAAGAATGTGATTTTCATTGTGCTGGGCGTTGTCGGAGCGCTCATACTCGGCGCGGCCGCCTTCTTCTTCCTGCGCAAGCCGGCAGAAGGCTCCATAGTGAACTACACCCGCAACGATGCAATCTCAGAGTACATCGTCACCGATGCACACAGCGAAGACACGGCACCCCACGGCGCCACCTTCCTGGAGAACTACGGCGACTATCCCCTTGCCATCTCCCTGATGTGGGACCGCGACAAAGACCTCGACCTCTACGTGGTCGACCCCGACGGCGACTGCATCAACTGGAGCAACACCTACCTTCCGGAAACGGGCGGCCGCCACGGCGGCGACTCCTTCGGTGGCACCAACAGCAGCGAGACCATCGGCTGGACGATGCCGGGCGAAGGTCAGTACGACATCTTCGTGCGCGCTTCGTCGCTTTCGGGCAACGTCCCGGTGCATGTAGGCATCATCGCCAACGGCGAGCACAAGTTCTACAAGGCCACCCTCAAGCCCAATGAAGAAATCGAGGGCTACGCTTTCTACCACATCACCGACTTCGACTACGACGACGCTCAGGCCATCATCGAGGAAGTGGTTGCCGAAGAAGTTGTTGCCGACGACAGCGTGGTCGAGGAAGTGGCAGTCGAGCCGATTTCCAACAACTCCGGCAGCAGCAGCGGCGGCGAAATCAGCCGCCACAGCACCACGCCGTACTCTATCGGCGACGCCATCTCCGAGTACTACTCGCCCAGCGTGACCACCGGCCGCAACGCCTCCGCCGAGAGCCGCGCAAACTCCAAGCCCGGCAACGGCCCGCTGAAGATTTCGCTGGTTTGGGATTCGTCGAACGACCTTGACCTCTACATCAACACTCCCGGCCTGACCGACATCTACTACGGCAACCGCACCGACAACACCTCCGGCGCGCAGCACTCCGGTGATGCCTACGGCGGCAGCGGCTCCTGCGAGAGCGTCAACTTCAGCAACCCGGCCTCGGGCCGCTACGATATCTTTGTCCGCGGCCGCAACATTCCCGCTTCGGGCACTCCGGTGAAGGTGGTGGTTAAAGACGGCTCCAACACGACCGTATACTCCACACGCCTGTTCGGCCCGACCAGCATGGCCGACTACAAGATTACGTTCTACAACTACACCTCGTCAGGTTCGTCGAGCAGCAGCTCGAGCAGTTCCTCCGGCTCGATTTCGTCGAGCGGCGTTCCGAACACCTACACCAGCGGTAGCACCCGCTCCTGCGGCTACTCCAACGCTGTCGACGACTACTACGAGGCCAGCACGAGCTCTACCTACGACTCGGCCGCCGCAAGCCGCGCCGCAAACGTGGGCGGCAACGGCCCTCTGAAGTTCACCCTCCTTTGGGACTTCTCGGGCGACTGCGACCTAATTGTGAACCAGGCAAACGGCGTCGACCTGTGGCGCAGCAACACCTCGTCGACCTACGACGCAAGCTTCTCGGGCGACCAGTTCGGCGGCAGCGGCTCCTACGAGAGCATCTCCTTCACCAATCCGGGCAGCGGCAGCTACGACGCCTTCGTGCAGGTTCGCAGCGTGCCCTCGAGCGGCGGCCTGATTACTCTTGTAGTTAAAAACGGCTCCACCACCACAACCTACAAGACCCGCGTTCAGAAGTCGAACAGCGACCTGAAGGTGATCCGCATGGCTCAGGTGAGCTACTCGGGCGGTTCGTCGTCGTCGTCGTCGTCCTCTTCCTCGTCGTCCTCGTCGTCGAGCGGTCCGGCCTCCTACGCCAACAGTTCGAACAGCTACAGCTCCGGCAACGTTGTGAGCAGCTACTACACGGCCAATACGTCGACTGCTTACGACTCCAATGCCGTGAGTCGCGCCAACAACGTTCACCGCAGCGGTACTATGAAGATTACTCTGCTGTGGGATACTTCGAACGACCTTGACCTGATAGTGAACCAGGCCAACGGCACCGACATTTACTACGGCAACCGCACCGACAACGGTTATGGCGCCAACCACTCCGGCGACAAAACCGGCGGCCACGGCTCCTACGAAAGCATATCGTGGTCGAATCCGCACAGCGGCATCTACGACGTGTTCGTGCGCGCCCGCGGCTCGGTGCCCTCCGGCGGCATTCCCATCAAGGTGGTGGTGAAGAAAGGCTCCAACACGACGGTCTACTCCACTCGCCTGATGCAGGGCAATATGACCGACTACCGCATCGCCAACTTCAGCTACTGATACCCACATAACATAAATTATGCAAAAAGGCGCTCTTCGGGGCGCCTTTTTGCATCGCGGACTTTGTTAACTCGCGCGGGAATTGTAATTTTGCAAAACTATGAGCACAAGCACACCACAACGGCCGGGGCGACCGGTCATACAGCGCGCCGCCGGTGGCGGCCTTCAGTTGGGCCTCTACCTGAGCCTGCTCGCCGTGGCATCGGGGGCTTCGCTGCACTATCCTCTACTTTCGTGGGTGGTGAACATACTGTCGATAGGCATACCGTTCTATGTCTACGCCATACTGCGGCGCAGTCTTGCCGAGACGCGCTTCAAGGGCACCTTTTCGGAGATGTGGGCCGAAGGAATCGCTGTTTTCTTTCTTGGGAGTGCCATCCAGGCGGTAGTTATCTACCTTGGGTTGCGCTATTTGGCTCCGGACCTTCTGGGGCGTATGGTCGACCAGACGCTGCAGGCTTTCACGCAGGCCGGCGTGGCGATGCCTGAGGATATAGGAGCGGCTCTGGAGGCTGTGCGCCGGCTGAGCCCCACCGATGTTCTTGCCCAGATTATGAGCATGAACCTCATCGGCGGCATGGTATTGAGCCTGCTTCTGGCGGCACTGCTTGTGGTGCGCTACGCCGGTGAGGACCGTCGGCGCCGTTACATGGAAAAACACCCGGATATTTCCTGAACCGCTATGGAAACAGAAAAGGAACTGAGCATAATAGTACCGCTCTACAACGAGGAGGAGTCGCTGCCGGAGCTTCACGCCTGGATAAGCCGCGTAGTGGGCAAGATGGGCATCAGCTACGAGGTGATTTTTGTGGACGACGGGTCGACGGACTCCTCGTGGAAGGTAATCGAGGGCCTTGCGGCCTCCGACAGCGAGCATGTTCGTGCGGCCTCCTTCCGGCGCAACTACGGCAAGAGCCCGGCTCTGAACACCGGTTTCGGCATGGCTCGCGGAGCAGTGGTGATTACTATGGACGCCGACCTTCAGGACAGCCCGGACGAGATTCCGGAGCTTTACCGCATGATTACCGAGGACGGCTACCACCTGGTGTCGGGCTACAAGAAGAAACGCTACGACCCCCTGAGCAAAACGCTGCCCACCAAGCTCTTCAACGCCACGGCGCGGCGAGTGAGCGGTATCCGCAATCTCCATGACTTCAACTGCGGCCTCAAGGCCTACCGCGCCGAGGTTGTCAAGCACATCGAGGTCTACGGCGATATGCACCGCTACATACCTTATCTGGCCAAACTTGCCGGCTTCGACCGCATCGGCGAGAAGGTGGTGCACCACCAGGCGCGCAAGTACGGCACGACCAAATTCGGCCTCGACCGCTTCGTCAACGGCTATCTCGACCTGCTCACGCTGTGGTTCACGGGCACTTTCGGCAAGAAACCCATGCACCTTTTCGGGTTGTTGGGCAGTCTGATGTTCGTGCTGGGCTTCGTTGCCGTGGTTGCTGTTGGCGCCATCAAACTCTACAATATGTACTCGGGGCACAGCTATATTCTGGTGACCGACTCTCCCTACTTCTACATCTCGCTGGTACTGATGTTGCTCGGATCGCAGCTCTTTCTGGCGGGCTTTGTGGGCGAACTTGTGGTGCGCAACTCGCCCAAACGCAATGAATACGAAATAAAGGAGCGGATTTGAAGCCATTACAGACCATGCGGCTGGTGGCCGCAACGACCATATTCGCCGCGGGGCTGCTTGCGGCGTGCAGCACAGGAGGATGCTACGACAACCAGAGCGCCATCCCTCTTGCGGGCTTCTATTCGTCGCAGACCAAGGGCGCCATTTCGGTGAGCGGCCTGAAGATCTACGGTATCGGAGCTCCCCACGACTCTGCGCTGGTGCGACCGTCGCAGACTGTGGGCAGCGTCTACCTGCCGATGCGGTCGACGCACAGCACCACGTCGTGGTGCCTTGACATCGCCACCACGGATTCTACAACGGTAGCCGATACACTGACCTTCGCCTACGAGTCGATACCCTACTTTGCTTCGGAGGAGTGCGGCGCCATGTACTACTACCGCATCACCCGCTACAGCTGCACCGGCAATGTCATTGACTCGGTGGTGGTCAAGGATTCGCTCATCACCAATGCCGACATAGAGACCATCGCAATATACTTCCGCACCGAAACGGAAACCGGCGGGGAGGCCGAGGCAAAATGAGGCGCATGGTAGGTCTGCTGCTGTTGGTGTGCTGCGCGCTGCCCTTTGTGGCTGCCCAGCGCCGCATCACTCCCGTGCAGACCCCGGCTACGATGACACAGAGTGTCAACGAAACGGCCTCGGACACCTCGCGCATCAACGCTCGTCGGCGCGCACAATCTATCTCGTACGTCGACGATCGCGGCCTTACCATCTACGTCGATACCGTCACCAATATGGAGTGGACCGACTCCACTCTCATCGGGCGTGTTCCCAAGATGCAGTATCCACTGCTGCAGTCGCTTTCGGTGGGTGTCAACATCTGGGACCCGGTGATGCGCATCTTCGGGCAGCATCACGGCATCGCCGACGCCTGGGTAGAGCTCGACATGCACAACCGCTACAAGGTTGTGGCCGGAGCCGGACTGGGCACCGCCAAACACCGTGCGTCGGACGACGGCTTCCTCTATCGGTCGCCTCTGAGCGTCTTTTTCCGCATCGGGGCAGACTATAATTTCCTGTTCAACTCCAATCCGGCTTATCAGTTCATGGGCGGCGTGCGCTATGGTTTTTCGCCTTTCAGTTTCAGCGTCGACGACGTTCATATGAACGACTCGTACTGGGGCGAGACAAACACCATCAACGTACCGGCGCAGCATGCCACCGTTGGCTGGTTCGAGCTGTGCTTCGGATTGCGCGTGAAGCTATGGGGTCCCATTTCTGCCGGGTGGACCTTTAAGTACCACACCATACTGCATCAGAGCAAATGCACCTACGGCCGACCATGGTACATACCGGGCTACGGGACGCGCAACGGAGCCGTAACGGGCGCTTTTTCAATAGTCTATACCATACCGTTGGGGCATATGAACAAGAAAGCGCCGCGTGAGGTTATAACAGAAGAGGACACCTACGAAGTGCCCGGGGGCCGCGGAAACACCGAATCCGCCCCCGAGGTCCAGACAGAGTTGCCCTCACACGGACAGCAATGAAAAGACTTATAGTGATAGGCGCATCCTCGGGAATCGGGATGCGCGTGGCCTCGGACTTCGCGCGCCTGGGCTGGCGTGTGGGAGTAGCCGCGCGCCGCGAGGAACCTCTGCAAGCCCTTCAGCAGCAGTTTCCCAAGCGAATAGAGTACATGGGAATCGACGTTACGGCCGACGACGCCGTCGACCGCTTCTACAAGCTCATCGAAAGCCTCGGCGGCATGGACTACCTACTGTTCACGGCGGGCTGCGGCTGGCAGAATCCCGACCTCGACGCGGCGCAGGACCGCCGCACGCTCGATGTCAACGTGGTCGGCTTTACGCGCATCATCACAGCGGCCTACAAGTACTTCAAGGACACCGCCAACGCCTCCACGGGCCACATCGCGGCCATTACGTCGGTGGCCGGCACCAAGGGCATAGGCGTGAGCGCCACCTACTCTGCCAGCAAGCGCTACCAGTGGACTTTCCTTCAGGCTCTGGACCAGTTGGCCCACATACAGCATGTCGATGTTAAAATCACCGACATCCGTCCCGGATTTGTCGACACGCCGCTGCTTGCACAGGGCAAGGACTATCCGATGGAGATGAGCCTGGCCTACGCCGCGCCCCGAATAGAGAAGGCGATGGTGCTGGGTCGCCGTGTGGCCGTTGTCGACAGCCGCTGGGCCGTTGTGACAGCCCTTTGGCGCCTCATCCCCAACGCGCTTTGGCCCCATCTGGCCATCCGCCTGAACTAACCACGGAGTGGGTACTTAATAATTGGGCGCAACGTATGGAGTGAGGGCTTCAGCCCTCACCGATCCGCCCCCTGCCGCCGACACGGAAGAGGCTAATCGACCAGGACGAAGGAGGCCCAGTAGAATGGGTCGGGGTAGCCGGCGCGGACAGCGGCTCGGGCTGCCCGGAATGCGCGGTACGGGTCGGGGTCGGCGGTGAGTTCGCGGTAAAACTCTGTCATAAAGAGGCTTGCGGCGGCGTCGGACACTTCCCAAAGGCTGAGAAGGAGAGTCTGCGCTCCTGCTTTTTTGAAAGCGCGCTGCAGGCCGTAGATTCCTTCGGCGGTTACTTGTCCGTCGCCGCTGTGGCAGGAAGCAATAGAAACGAGGTCGGTACGGGTGAGGTCCATTGCTGCCACTTCGCGGGCGCTTATGATGCCTCCTTGCAAAGCGAGACCGGAGAGCGACATGGCGTCGGCATATCCCTGCAGCTCGGATGGCAGGTTTTCGCTGCCGGGAGTGTAATAGAAACCGTGGGTTGAAAGATGAAGAATGTCCGGGGCATCGCCGCTGAGCGCGAGCAAGTTTTCGCGAGTTGCGGAGATGTCGGCGAAGGTGTGCACGCCTGCGGAGGTGCTTAAAATGCGGCTTATGGAGTCGATTTCCAAACGAGAGTTCGGCAGAGCCCCCAATCCGGAACTGTCGTCGAACTCGATGGCACCGAAAAGAGCCGCGGAGCGCGGTGCCTCCATAGGGCGGCGGTTTAGCAGTTCTCGCGCCGAGGAGAGACGCCGCATGGAGCGGATGTCGCCCAGCAGAGTGCCGCGCACGGGTATGGCGTCGGGGGCTATGCTGTGGAGGATGTCGGCCGGGACATAGAAAATACGTGATGCCGAGCCTGCGATGCTGTCGAGGACGCGGCCTATCAGGCGCTCCATATCGACGGCGGCCTCGCCGGTGTAGAGATTGCTGCGTACGTTGTTCTCCAATGTCAGAAGGGAGTCAATGCTGTTTGCATCGACTACTTTGTGGAGCAGGGGCGCATCCATGTTTCGTCTGATTTCAAAGCAGACGATACGTCGGATACCGTCCTCGCGGGTATAGGAGTCGAAATCGAGCAGCACGTCGTCGGGTTCGAGAGCTGCTCGAATGTCGTCGTAGGCAGTAGCGGTAAAGTCTGTGAGGCGGTGGTATGGAGCGCAGCTGCGTGCAATATCGGCGTCCAGTTCCTTTATGGCGAGATAGATAGAATAGACGGAGTCTATGCTTCGGCGAGGATTTGCCTCCAATTGATTCAGATCTTCCTGCAGGCGTGAGAGGCGTGCGAAGTTATCGCGGTCGCGCTCGGAGCCATGTTCGGCCAGGACGGCGCGTGTTGAGCGGTCGGAAGCCAGCAGCAGGCCCTTAGTGAGCAGGAGTGACTCGTAGGCCGAGCGCATGAAGACGGAATAGTCGTTGCCTATCCCCATCCCGTAGGGCACCATTCGGCGGAGCACGTCGATCATAGTGCCGAGCATGGCGCTTCGTTGTTCGGAGGGTAGAATTCGGAGCATTTCGACGACTCGGGTTCGGTAGCCGGAGGCGACTTGTGAGTAGAGGCTTGCCCCGGAGTCGAAGTCGCCCATGAATCCGGCCATATGCGCCTGCAGCTGTAGCGCCCAGAGGTATTCGGTGGAGTGGTCGCCGTACCATACTCGGGCTGAGTCGGCCTGCCGGGAGTAGATGCGGGCCGCTTCGGCATAATCGCCGGAGTTTCCGAGGGCGTTTCCGAGGAGGTTGAAGGCGCGCAGGGTGTTGTCGCGGGCGTCCATAGGTTCTACAAGACGCACCATCCGTCGGTAGTTTTCGATGGCTCGGCTCCAGTTTCCGAATTTATTGTAGATAACGCCGGCTATGGTGTGGAGAGCGTAGGCGTACTGCGAGCGGCCCGCGGTATATAGTTTTGCCGAATCCAGATAGGCGAAAGCAGCGGCGGAGTCGCCGGCCATCGAGAGGATGTTGGCCTGCATCATCATGGGGAACATGAGGAATTCGGGATGGTCGACGGCATCGGGACGCATGAGGTCTATGCAAGCGCGGCCGTTGCGGATGGCTCGGTCGAAATCGCCGGCATCGCTGCTTATCTCGCGGAGTTTGAGGTGAATGGCATAGCGGTCGTCGAGGCTGTCGGGGGGACATTCCGCCAGGGCCCGCTCGAGGAAGTCGATAGCTCGCGGAAACTGCTTTTCGGCTTCGGCCTCGAGGGCGGCATTGTAGAGGTCGGCGTAGTTGTGGGCCGCGGCGGCAACAATAGCCGCCATGGCGGCCAAGACAATGAGTATTTTCTTCATAGTTGGTCCAGAAGAGCTTGTGCGTCGGCCTGATATTCTCCGGCAACGAGTACAAAGCCGGCGAGGGCCTCGCGGGCCTCGGCCTTGCGGCCTGTTGTGGCCAGAATGTTGATTTTAAGCCAAGTGATGGAGTAAGAGCGGTCAGCGAGGACCAGACGCACATATTGCTGCTGCTCCCGGGGGAGAGCCGGGTCGACGGCCGTATCGGCCAGCAGACTGTCGGCGGTGGCCAGAGCGCGGTCGAAGTCGGCGGCGCGCATCAGGCGGACAACCTCTTCGGTGCCGAAACCGCCGCGCCAAGCGCTGTCGTCCCACCGCGCGGGAACAGATTTGGGCGGCACAATCAAAATGCTGACCCCCAGACATAGGAGCATCACGGCAATGAAGGCGGCCGCCGTGGCATACCAGGCCCTTATACGGCGCCCGGAGGCGGCGCGGGCGCGTCGGGCGTCCCATTGAGCCATCAGACACTTTTTAGCGGCCAAATCGGCGATGCGGCGCTCGATGCGCTCTTGGGAAATGTTGTCGTTCTGTTCCATAATCTATGATAAACCGGCTTTTGCCATTTTTTCGGCTATACGTTTTCTCAGATTCGCCATGCACTTTGCTTTGCGCGTCTTGAGGCCGTCGTAAGAGTTGTTTTCGGGCCTAAGGCGGAGAATTTGCTCGAGCGACAACTTCTTGAAGTAGAACAAAGTGAGAATCTCCAGGCAGCTTGCGGGCAGAGCCATCAGGCAGGCTGTGACGATGCGGTCTTTTTCGACTTCGGGGTCTTCGTCCCAGTACAATTCGGCGAAGACGTCGCCGGCGGGAGTGGTCTCTTCGCGGAGCTCGACGTTGATGTTTCGGCTGCGGAATCGCTCGAGGTATTTATTGCGCACGGTGCGCATGAAGAAAGCCAACAGGTCGGGCACGGCGACAATGCCGTCGGGCGAGGTCCGGGCCAAAGCGCCGTCGGCGTCGACAAAAATCCGGCCGCTTTCGAGTTTCTCCCACAGGGTTACGAATGCGTCCTGGAAGAGGTCGTCGCAATCGAAGTCCGACATACCGCCCAGAGAAGGGGCTGCGGCCCGGAAAGCGGCCCGGCATCGCTCGTACCACATCTGCTGGATGCGGCGGTTACCGCACCGGAATGCGGCAACAACCTCGGCATCGGAGCAGACGCGGTGTCGGGCGAATGGTGTTTTCATCGTGGTGCCCGGAATATGCGGCTGAACAGGTGAGACATTTGGCCTGTCATAGCCGGCGTCTGGGGGAACCGGCCCTTGTAGAGACGGCTCTGCATGCGTTCGGTAACAGCGCGGAGGAGAGCGGCGTTGTCGAGGTCGGCGTAGTTCTGCCAGTTGTGGACGAGGATGTGGGTGAGCTTGCCTACTCCGCGATATTCCTGGTTGAACTGATAGTCCTGGCAAGCGCTCAGAGTAATCCAGGTTTCGGGGTAGGGCTGACGTCGCTGCGGTTTAGGAGCGGGAATGACGAAGTCGCGGTAGACACCTCGAACGGCATCCTCTTCGTCGCCGGGGGTGAAGGCGCGGGTAGAGTCGCCGGAGTGGCATGCGTCGACGACGACAGCCACAGTGCCGTTTGCGCCGACTTTAGCGTGGATGGCGCTCATGTAGCGTCCCACTTCATCGTCGGTGAGGTGCTTTTCGCCGTGGTAGGTGGCGCTGTAAGCCTGAAAGGCATCGTAGGGAATCCAAGCCTCGTCGAGGCCGTCGGCTTCGTCGCCGTCGAGGTCTGTGACCCGCTGGCCGTGGCCGGAGAAGTGTACGTAGACCAGGTCGCCGGGCTCGGCGCGGTCGGCCAGGGCCTGCAGCTGGGCCACGATAGCAGCCTTGGTGGCTGCTGTGTTGATCAGGGTTGCAATGTCTGAAAAGCCGTTTCTGACGAGCATATCGGTAACGAGGGGAACATCGCGGTCGCCGTTGATTTTATTCCATGCGGGGTCGAGCTGCCTGCCCAGGCCGATAACCAAAGCGCGACGGGTCTCAGCATAGGTTGCGGGGAGGGAAGCAATCAGGGCAATCAGGGCTATCGTTATGGTTTTTAAGGCTTTCATTGCAGGAAATTTTGATTTGGGCGAGTGCCCAGAGGTCCGCGGGGCATGCTACGGCGTCGGCGACGACACTGCTCAGGTCGGCGGGGCGTCCGAGCACGAAGCCAACTATTTCGGCGGGCTCCAGAAGCGAGAAACTCTTGCTTAACATAACGGACTTTTGCTTAAAATATTACGTCCGCAGGCGTTCAGGTGCCGTAAATGGCGACGAACTGACGGATGGCGCGGTTTTTGAGGTTGTAGACATTGGCCGTGCCTGTACCGGTCATGGAACCGACCTCATCGGGCCGGTATCCCTCGATGAGGAGAAGCCTCAGGAGCTCGGAGTAGCGCCGTGAGGGCATTGCGGCCAGTGTTGCGCGGACGTCGATGGCGGCTTGGATTCTGATGTGAGCCTCGTCGAGGGAATCGTCGGTGGAATCGGGGACCTCGGTGGAAGTCAGGCGTCCGGCGCAGTTGCAGAAGAAGCGCCATGCCAGCGGAACCGCCCAAGTTCGCAGGCGGCAGCACTTTTCGCCGCGGAAGCCGTCGAGGCGCGCCCACGAGCGGGCGCTGAGGTAGAGGTAAAGCTCGTTGACCAGTTCGTCGTATGGCACGCGGCCTCCGAAGAGCTCGGAGCGTATCCGGGCGAGTACGCCGCCAATCTCCCGATAGAAGAACCGTCGGGTGATAGCGGGGTCGCCGCTGCGGAGACCGTTGATATATTTCGAGTCGACAGGATGCATTGCACCCTTAAATGACACCAAGAGCAAAAATGTAACCCACCGTAGCCAAAAAAATGGCGGCAAAGCGAAAAGATTGGACCGCCGGGAGAGGGCAGTGTTGCGTCAGCCGCTGATTTTTATTAATTTTGCGGCGTTATGAAGCAAATATTCATCACATGGCGACCGCGGCGGGCTGCGGCGCTGTTGCTGCTGTGCCTGGCCGGTATTTTGGGTTCGCAGGCTCAGATACTTGTCACCGACGGCGAAGTGCTGTCGGAGGACAGCGTGCTGCGCGACTTCTCCAATCAGCCCTACTTCGGGCTCTACAAGGACAACTACTTCATCTTCGGACCGTCGATAGGCCAAAAGCCCACCAACGCGAACACCAACGTGAAGTTCCAGATATCCATCGCCCAGCGGCTTACGCGCAGCACCCTGCCGTGGGGCACCTACCTCTATCTTTTCTATACTCAGAAGTGCTTCTGGAACATCCTGCAGGAGTCGCTTCCGATGACCGACCTCAACTTCAACCCGGGCATCGGCCTGACCAAGCCTCTGTTTGTCAAAAACAGATATATCGGTAAGCTCACCTTCCTGATAGAGCACGAGAGCAACGGCCGCGACAGCATACAGTCGCGCTCGTGGAACCGCATCGCCCTGGCCGCCAACGTGGCCGTGACCAAAAACCTTATGGTGCACGGCAAGATATGGATTCCTATTGTCGACGGGGAGAACAACCGCGACATAGTGAAATACTGCGGCTTCTGGCAGGCCGGAGCGCAGGTGCTGAGCAACAACCGCCGCTTTATGGCCGGAATAACGATGGTGAAGCGCGGCGGCTGGAATCTCAACGCCAACCTGGTGATAGACCTTGCGTGGCGACTCTTCAAGAAGGACAATCAGTATCTCTACTTGCAGTACTACAACGGCTTCGGCGAAGGTCTGCTGGACTACAACCGCTTCCACTCGCAGCTTCGCGTTGGCATTCTGATTCGCCCGCAGCTCTTCAGCGATTATTGACACCGGCTATGAAACTCGCACACGCACTGCTTATTACGGTACTTTTTGGGGCCCTTACGGCCTGCGGCGACGAGGAGCGCTTCCGCGTGGCCGGCACTATCGAGGGCAATCCGACGATGAACCTTCGCGTGAGCTGGTATGCCGACGGGTCGGCCCACACCCTCATCACGGCGGCCCGCAACGGCGAGTTCGAATTCCAGGGCTCGGCGCCGGCAGGCACCGTTCTCGAAATCGCCGACTACGAGAACCGCCTGCTGGGCCGCTCGTATGTGGCCAACGGCCAGGAGCTTACCTTGCGCCTCGACCGCGACAATCCCTGGAACATCCGCGCCTCCGGAAATGATGATGCCTCTGCCTGGGCCGACTTTCTGCGCGACAACGCCGGGGTTCGCAGCCAAGGCTCAGTCGCCATCAACAGCCTGATAGCAAACTATATATCCGAGCATCCCGACCGGTTGGTGTCGACCCTGCTGCTCACGGGCGACTACGATGCAGCCTCCGACCCCTTCGGGGCCGACTCGCTCATCCAGCTCATAGCGCCGGCAGCGCGCCCTGCGGCACTCACCGAGGGCTTCAATTTCCTGCTCCAGCGCATGGTTCAGGCAGGCGCCTCCGAGCCGGTGGTCCCCTTCCGCTACCTTGCGCGCACCGACAGTCTTGGGATGTTCCGCCCCTCCGACGCCGACTTTTCGCTCATCGCAATCGACAATAACCGCACCGGACGCTCCGACAGCGTGGTGCCGGCCCTCAAAGAGCTGGCCGCCGCTCACCGCACCCTGGCGATACTGGAAATATCGCTCGACAGCGACTCCGCCGAGTGGAAACGCAACACTCGGCGCGACACCGCCACCTGGACCCAGGCTTGGGGAGCAGCCGGCTTCGCCGCCCGCGGAATAGCGAATCTGGGCGTGCCCCGCGCTCCATATTTTATAGTTTGCGACTCGGCCGGGCGCCAGGTGCTCCGCACCGGCTCGACATCCGTACTGACCGACTCACTGCCAAAAATACTTCGCAAATGAACAACGAATCCGGCTCCCTGGTAAAGACCTACGCTGCCGCCGTGCAGGGCATCGACGCCATTGTGGTGACGGTGGAGACCGTGGTGACCACCGGCGTGCAATATACCATAGTTGGCTTGCCGGACACGGCGGTCAAGGAGAGTTTCGAGCGCACCCGGTCGGCGCTTCGGCAGAGCGGCTACAACATAGGGCGTCGCAGCGTGGTGATCAATATGGCGCCGGCCGACGTCAAGAAGGAAGGCGCGGCCTACGACCTGCCCATCGCCGTGGCCATGCTTGTGGGCGCCGGCCTCATCGAGGCTCCGGAGTTGGATAAGTATATGATAATGGGCGAACTGAGCCTCGACGGCTCTGTTATGCCCGTGCGCGGCATACTGCCTATGGCTATCGCGGCGCGCGCAAAGGGCTTCAAGGGCTTGATAGTGCCGTCGGCAAACGCCAGCGAGGCCGCTGTGGTCGACCGTCTGGAGGTCTATGGCGTCGACAATCTTCGTCAGGTCGCCGACCTGCTGCGCGGGGAGGGCACGATATCGCCCACCGTGGTCGACACCCGCGCCGAGTTTGCCGCGGCAAGCGGCATCTTCGACTACGATTTCAGCGAGGTGCGCGGCCAGGAGAACGTGAAGCGTGCCTTCGAAGTAGCCTGTGCCGGCGGCCACAATATACTGCTTGTTGGTCCTCCCGGCAGCGGCAAGAGCATGATGGCCAAGCGCCTGCCGTCGATAACACCGCCCCTCACCCTCGGAGAGGCTCTGGAAACCACTAAGATACACTCCGTGGCGGGTAAGCTGCCGCGGGGGTCGCGCCTGATGACGGTCCGTCCTTTCCGTTCGCCGCACCACACTGTCAGTCCGGTGGCTATGGTCGGAGGAGGCACCATCCCCATGCCCGGCGAAATATCGCTGGCCCACAACGGTATACTTTTTCTGGACGAGTTCCCCGAGTTTCCGCGTCAGGTGCTCGAGGTGCTTCGGCAGCCGCTGGAAGACCGGCGCATCAGCGTGAGCCGCGCAAAATATCAGGTCGAATATCCGGCGAGCTTTATGCTGGTGGCGAGCATGAACCCGTGTCCATGCGGCTACTACGGGCATCCGACGCGTCGCTGCACGTGCCCGCCCGGCGCTGTGGCCAAGTATATGAACCGCATATCTGGACCTCTTCTGGACCGCATCGACATTCAGGTTGAGATACAGCCGGTTGAGTTCGACAAGCTCTCCGGAGAACGGTCGGGCGACACCAGCGCGGCCATCCGCAGCCGCGTGGTTCAGGCGCGCGCCATCCAGGCGGAGCGTTACCTCGGCGAACCCGCCATACACTGCAACGCGCAGATGAATTCGCGACTTATGGAGCAGTGGTGCGCCCTCGACGACGGCTGTCGAGCCATGCTTCGGCGCGCCATGGACAAGTTCAATATGAGCGCCCGCGCCTACGACCGCATACTCAAGGTGGCGCGCACCATAGCCGACCTCGACGGCTCAGCCACCATAGGCGCCCGTCATCTGCAGGAGGCCGTGGGCTACCGCGCTCTCGACCGCTCCTCCTGGGGCGCCACTCTGCCGTTCTGAGACGCCTGCCCCGCGTCGAGACCGGCCGGACTGCTGGATTTACCACCGGAGAGGTGGTAAATTTGGAGGTTGGTGGTAAATTTGCTAACTTTGCCGAAGAATAAAAGTCAGTATATGGAACTTCAGGAAGTAATAGATCGATGGATGTCGCTGCAGCCATTGTCAGAAATGGACAAACTCAGGTTGCAGAACAAGTTTATGTTGGACTTTAACTACAACAGCAACCACATTGAAGGCAATACGCTAACATATGGACAGACAGAACTTCTGTTGCTTTTCGGGGAAGTTGAGGGGAGCGCTCCTCTGAGAGATTTCGAAGAGATGAAAGCCCACAATTTATGCCTGAATCTTATGATGGATGAGGCACTCAGCGGCCGGCCGATGACAGAGGCTTTTATCCGGCAGCTTCACCGAGTTATGCTTCGGGAGGATTACGAGGCCGGAGTTAAGTCGCCTACGGGGATAATTATGGGTTATACCGTTCATGCCGGAATCTACAAAACGCGTCCCAATTCTGTCAGGACTCCGTCGGGCGCAATGTTCTATTACGCGAGCCCGGAGGAAACGCCGGCGTTGATGTGTGATTTGGTTCGCTGGTACAACGAAGAGACTCTTTCCGGGAAATACAGTCCAATTGAGCTGGCGTCCGTTTTTCATTACAGATATATACGGATTCATCCCTTCGAGGACGGCAACGGCCGAATAGCACGTTTGATGGTCAATTATATACTTAAGCAACACGGTTGGCCGATGGTTGTAGTGAAAACCAAAAACAAGACCTCCTATCTGAATGCATTGGCAAAGGCCGATGCCAACGTGGGCCCGGTGCCGTCCGACGGCGCCCATGCCGGGATGATTGCCATCCGGCCATTCGTTAGGCATATGGAGGAGTTGCTGATAAGCGATGTTTCGGACTACATTTCTTTTATTTCCGGCAGCAGAGATATGGCGTGGTGGCATGATGGTGAGATTATCAAATTCTCCACGAAAGTTCCTGGCGAAATTCTGTCGCTTCTCCAATCAAACCCCAATATGACCCTGGACAATCTGTCGTTGGCCACCGGTGTGAATCGGTCGGCTATACAGAAACATTTAAATAATTTAGCTGAAAAACATTATATATCGCGCCCGGAAGGAAAGAAGAGGGGTTGGATAGTCAACGCCAAAAATACCACTTCCTACAGTAATGGCTTTAAGCGCTGAATTTACCACAGGAGAGGTGGTAAATTTGGAGGTTGGTGGTAAATAAGGGCCATTTTTCGGATTTAAAAAGCTCTCGGTGGCGCCCTTGGTTCCGGCCTGCAATCCGCGGAATCCGGAGCATGAACCATTTTCAGGGTAGGGGCTAACTTTTTGGGGATTACGGGTGTTAGAATTATATGGAGCACGCAAAACCACGTTTCAGATTGGGCGACGATGCCGCCAAAGCGCTTAAGGTGCTTGTGCCGCTGGCTACTACGGTGGTGCTTTTGGCGTGGCTTTTCCACAAGGTGAATTATCACCAAGTGCTGGATATTATTCACCGGGGCGTGGACTATCGCTTTATCATTGCTATGATGGTCGTTACGTGCTTGTCGCATATTATCCGCGGCATCCGCTGGGGCATACAGCTGCGCGCGGCGGGCGTGCCGCGTATGCCGGTTGTGGCTGAGAGTGTTTCGATATTCGGTGCATATGCTCTCAATCTTGTTTTCCCTTTTTTAGGGGAGGCTTGGCGCTGCGTGTATATCTCGCGCCGCGAGAATGTCAAACTCTCCACAGTGGTTGGCACCGACATCGGCGACCGGGCTTCCGACGGCATAATGATCGGGCTGATTGTGGTGCTGGCGGTCTTTGTGGCCCGACCGGCCATGGAGCGCTTCGCTTCGGAGTATCGCATCGGTTCGATTTTGGAGGATGCTCTGTCGGGAGTGTGGCTGTGGGTGGGTCTTGCGGCTCTGATATGTGTGCTTCTGCTGCTTGACTATATCTTCCGGCGCACAGCCGTGGTGCAGGGCATCAACACCTCGTGTGCCCGCATATGGAACGGTTTTGCGGTTCTCTTCCACCTTCACGGCATCGGGGCTTACCTTTGGCTGACTTTGGGTATCTGGGTTTGCTACTTCCTTGAGACTTACCTCTGTTTCTTCGCCTTCCCCTTTACGCGCGAACTGATTTCGCAACCCGGGATGTGCTGGGGACTCGTGCCCGGTCTGGTGGTGTTTGTGTTCGGTTCGTGCAGCATGATAGTGCCGAGCAACGGCGGTCTGGGCCCGTGGAACATCGCGGTGGCTTTCGCGATGACGCTCTACGGACTTAGCGAGGCTGAGGGTGCGGCCTACTCTCTGATATGCTGGAGCTTCCAGTCGCTAATGCTGGTTATTTGCGGCATTTTCAGCGCAATCTACATCACATCCTACCGCAAGAAACGCAAGCGTGCGGAAGCGAAGGCGGATGAGAGTCAAGTTAAATAGTGCTAATGCAAGTTATATAAACTTAAAATGCGGAAGCGCAAAGGCGCCTCCGGGGCCAATTGTTTGCCGTTTCGGCATTTTTTATGTACTTTTGCAGTGATCTTCAAGAGAGGAGGGGGCTGAGGCTTCCTCCTCTTGTTTTGAACCAACCCCGTATGATAGACAAAGCAAAACTCAACGAGGTGATAGCCGACTATGTTAGCGGCACGCCTATGTTTCTAACAGATTTGAAAGTAAGTTCCGACAACCGGATAGAAGTCGAGGTCGACAGCGACGAGCCGCTCGACATCGAGGCCTGCGCGGCGCTGACGCGCGCCATAGAGGGCGCCTTCGACCGCGACGCCGAGGACTACGAGCTTGAGGTTGGTTCGGCCGGCATCACGTCGCCGCTGAAGGTGCGCCGCCAGTTCGCCAAGTATCTTGGCAACGAGATGGAAGTGCTCACCAAAGACGGCCGCAAGCTGCACGGCACCCTAACGGCCGTCGGAGAGGGCGATGGAGCAGACACCACTGTCGACTTCACTATTGAGGTGCCGGTCAAGGTGCGCGAGGAAGGCTCGAAGAAGCCGGTGATCAAGCACCAGGCGTTGGCCCTGAACTCCGCCGAGTGCAAATACGTGCGCTACGACCTCAAATTCTGAGGAGCCGGGGCATAAAGCAAACGAAAAGAAAAAATAATAAAACACAGAATATAGAAAATGGCAAAGAGAGAGGAAACTCCCAATATGGTCGAGCAGTTCGCTGAGTTCAAGGAACTCAAGAACATCGACAAGACCACAATGATCAGCGTGCTGGAGGAATCGTTCCGCAACGTGCTGGGCAAGATGTTTGGTACCGACGAGAATCTGGATGTGATTCTGAACCCCGACAAGGGCGACGTTCAGATATTCCAGAACCTTCAGGTAGTGCCCGACGGCGAGGTAGAGAACGAAAACCTTCAGATATCGCTCAGCGATGCCCGCGCCGACGACGACCCCGAAGCCGAGGTCGGTGAAGAGCATTCGCGCGAGATTATATTTGAGAAATTCGGCCGCCGCGCCATCCTCAACCTTCGTCAGACCCTTCAGAGCCGCATCCTGGACCTCCAGAAAGAGGCTATCTACAATAAATTCAAGGATATGGAAGGCGAGTTGGTCACCGGTGAGGTCTATCAGACCTGGAGCCGCGAGACCCTCCTTCTGGACGACGACAAGAACGAGCTTCTGCTGCCCAAGAGCGAGAGCATTCCCGGCGACTTCTTCCGCAAAGGCGAAACAATCCGCGCGGTGGTTGCCAACGTCGACAACAAGAACAACAATCCCAAGATCACCGTGTCGCGCGTGAGCGAGCAGTTCCTTCGCCGCCTCTTTGAGCTTGAGGTGCCCGAAATACACGATGGCCTGATCAGCATACGTGCTGTGGCCCGCATACCGGGCGAGCGCGCAAAGATTGCCGTTGAGAGCTACGACGACCGCATCGACCCCGTAGGCGCCTGCGTGGGCGTCAAGGGCAGCCGCATCCACGGCATCGTGCGCGAGCTGCACAACGAGAACATCGACGTGATCAACTACACCACCAACACCGCTCTGTTTATACAGCGCGCGCTCTCGCCGGCCCGCATATCCACCATACGTCTGGACGAAGATAAAAAGAAGGCCGAGGTTTTCCTCAACAAGGACGAAGTAAGCCTTGCCATCGGCAAGAACGGCCACAACATCAAGCTGGCCACCATGCTGACGGGCTACGAAATCGACGTCTACCGCGACACCGAGATGATCTACGACGACGACATCTACCTGGATGAATTCCGCGACGAAATCGAAGCGTGGGTCATCGACGCCCTCAAGAACTGCGGCTGCGTCACCGCCAAGAGCGTGCTGAACACCCCGCGCGAAACACTCATCGAGAAGTCCGACCTGGAGGAAAACACCATCGACGACGTAATCGAAATCCTCAAACGAGAATACGAGGACGACGAGCAGCCCTCCGACGCCGACAACGGCGCCGACGCCGAAGCCGCCCCCGGGGAGGCCGACAAGTAATAGCACCGGGCGCAACGGCAGAAATGCGATGCCGCCTGCCGGCGCCAATCTCCGAGTGCGATTACAAACGGCCTGAGCTCTCCGCAAAATGCGGCACGCGGCGGAAGCTCATCCCCATAGAACCCGGGCACCCAAGCCAACAGGCCGCCCGAGTTCATAAAGCAAAAAATACCAAGCACCCCATATGGCGAAAACTAAAATAAGCAAAGTAGCTACCGACCTGAACGTTTCCCTTTCGACGGTTTTTGAATTCCTGCGCAAGAGAAACATCAACGTGGACGAAAGTCCCAACACCCGTGTCGATGAAGACGTGGTGGCAATGTTGATGAACGCATTCAAAAGCGACGTGGACCTCAAGAAGATATCCACCGAGATCAGCACCGAACGGAAGGAAAACAAGGCGCGTGTGGCTGAAAAACCGGCTCCCCGAGTCGAGGAGGCTCCCACCTCGCTGGGTCAGAAACCGCGTATCCTCGGCCACCTGGAGCTGGACGCCAACGGACGGCCGGTTGTGAAACCCGCCGCACAGCCCGAACCCGCTCCTGCTCCCAAGCCGGCGCCTGCTCCCGCACCGGCGCCTGCTCCCAAGCCCGAGCCCGCTCCTGCGCCCGCTCCCGCTCCCAAGCCCGAGCCGGCTCCCGAGCCTGCACCCGCTCCTAAGCCCGAGCCCGTTCCCGCTCCCAAGCCCGAACCCGTTCCCGCTCCCAAGCCCGAACCGGCTCCCGCTCCCGCTCCCAAGCCCGAACCTGCTCCCGCTCCCGCCGAGCCGGCCGCTGAAGCTCAGCCCAAGGAACCCGAAATATTCACTCTGGAGCGCTCCACTCCCGCGCCCCAGCTCAACATCGTGGGCAAAATCGACCTCGACGCTCTCAACCAGAGTATGCGCCCCAAGAAGAAAGGCAAGGAGAACCGCGGCGCCCAGCCCGGCCGTCCCGGCCAGCCCGGCGCCGAGGCCGAGCGCAAGAAGCGCCGCCGCATAACGGGTAAGGAAAAGGTCGACATCGAGAAGGTGGGCCGCACCGCCGGCAACGAGACCCGCGGCGGACAGCCCAACCGCGACGGCGCCAACCAGGGCGGCCGCAACGGCGCCAACCAGGGCGGCAACCAGCAGAACGGCGGCCGCAACAACCAGCAAAAGAACGCTCAGCGCGGAGCCCAGCAGCGCAACGACCGCCGTCGGCCCGCTCCTCAGCCCGAGGTGAACGAGGAGGACGTTCAGAAGCAGGTCAAGGAGACCCTGGCCCGCCTCACCGCGAAAGACAAAGGCCTCAAGAAGGGCGCAAAATGGCGCAAGGAGAAGCGCGAAGCCGGCGCTGCCCGCGAGCGCGAACACATGCGCGCCGAGGAGGCTGAAAGCAAGGTGCTGAAGATTACCGAATTCGTTTCGGCCAACGAGCTCGCAATCATGATGGGCGTGCCGGTCAACAACGTCATCGCCACCTGTATGAATATCGGCGTGATGGTTTCCATCAACCAGCGCCTCGACGCCGAGACCATCAATATCGTCGCTGAAGAGTTCGGATTCGAAACGGAATATGTGTCGGCCGAAGTCGCCGACGCCATCCACCAGGAGGCCGACGCCGAGGAAGACCTCGTTCCCCGTCCGCCGGTAGTGACCGTGATGGGCCACGTCGACCACGGCAAGACCTCGCTGCTCGACTACATCCGCTCGGCAAACGTCATCGCAGGCGAAGCCGGCGGCATCACCCAGCATATCGGCTCCTACAGCGTCAAGCTGCCCGACGGCCGCAACATTACCTTCCTGGACACTCCGGGCCACGAAGCCTTCACGGCCATGCGTGCCCGAGGCGCAAAGGTGACCGACTTGGTAATCATCATCGTTGCCGCCGACGACGCCGTGATGCCCCAGACTGTCGAGGCAATCAACCACGCATCGGCAGCCGGCGTACCTATCGTCTTCGCCATCAACAAAATCGACAAGCCGCACGCCAATCCCGACAAAATCAAGGAGGAGCTCGCCGCAATGAACTACCTGGTCGAAGACTGGGGCGGCAAGTACCAGAGCCAGGATATTTCGGCCAAGAAGGGCATCGGCGTCGAGGAACTCATGGAGAAGGTTCTCCTTGAGGCTGAGATGCTCGACCTGAAGGCAAATCCGAACCGCCGCGCCGTCGGCACCATCATAGAGTCTACCCTCGACAAGGGCCGCGGCTATGTGGCCAACGTGCTGGTGCAGAACGGCACACTCCGCGTGGGCGATGTGGTGCTGGCCGGCAACCATTTCGGCAAGGTGAAGGCAATGTTCAACGAGCGCAACCAGCGCATCAAGGAGGCAGGTCCGGCAACCCCGGCACTCATACTGGGTCTGAACGGAGCTCCCACCGCCGGCGACACTTTCAACGTGCTCGAAACCGAGCAGGAGGCCCGCGACATTGCCAACAAGCGCGAGCAGCTTGCCCGCGAGCAGGGTCTGCGCACCACCAAGATACTTACGCTGGACGATATAGCCCGCCGCCGCGCAATAGGCAACTTCAAGGAGCTCAACATCATCGTCAAGGGCGACGTCGACGGCTCCATCGAGGCCCTGTCGGACTCCTTGATCAAGCTCTCCACAGAGGAGGTGCAGGTCAACGTGCTCCACAAGGCAGTAGGCGAAATCTCCGAGAGCGATGTCACCCTGGCCGCCGCCTCGGATGCCATCATCATCGGCTTCCAGGTGCGTCCCTCTGTGGCAGCCCGCCGCGCCGCCGAGCGCGACGGCGTCGAAATCCGCCTCTACTCCGTGATCTATCAGGCAATAGAGGAGGTCAAGGACGCCATGGCCGGTATGCTTGCTCCCGAAATCAAGGAGGAAGTGACCGGCACGGCCGAAGTGCTCGAGACATTCCACGTTTCCAAGGTGGGCACCATCGCCGGCGCTATAGTGCGCGAGGGCAAAATCAAGCGCTCCTGCAAGGTGCGCCTCATCCGCGACGGCATTGTGCGCTACACCGGCGAACTCGGTTCTCTCAAGCGCTTCAAGGACGACGTCAAGGAGGTGCTCAGCGGCTACGAATGTGGCCTGAGCATAGCCGGATACAACGATATCCACGTAGGCGACCTCATCGAGGGCTACGAGGAGAAGGAAGTGGCCCGCACAAGCATAGACTAAATATCCACATCCCGGGGAGGGCCCGAGCCCTCCCCGGCATAACTCCTCCGAAGGCATGACATCCGACATTTATCTCAGTCTGGGCTCCAACAGCGGCGACCGATACGCTATGATAGGCAAGGCGGTGGCGGCTTTAACCGATATTTATGCCGCCCTGAACTGCACGGTTCGGGTGGCGGAGCCGATTACGAGCATGCCTCAGGGGTTCGACTCGCCCAATCCGTTTGTCAACGTGGGCGTGTTGGTCAACGTTGAGCGCCCCACGTCGTGGACCCCGCTTGAGCTGGAGGCTCTTCTGGGGACGACTCAGGCCGTGGAGCGAGTGCTCTCAGGAAAACCCCACCGAAATCCGGACGGCAGCTACCGCGACCGCGAAATCGATGTGGACATCATTGCCGTCGACACCATCGAGTATTCCTCGCCATCGCTCACTCTGCCTCATCCCCGCTTGGCGGAGCGCGAATTTGTGCTCAAGCCGATGAGTCAGCTTCTTCCCAACTGGGTGCATCCCACTTTGGGCCTCACTCCCGACGAGATGCTCGAAAATCTCAAACCCTCCTCAACGAACAAATGACACCCGAACAAAGACTTCAAACCGAAGACAAAATCGTGGAGATGCTCCGCACCGTCTACGACCCTGAAATTCCCGTCGACATCTATAGTCTCGGGCTGGTCTACAAAATAGATCTGGCCGACGACGGCGCTCTGACTGTCGATATGACGCTGACGGCACCGAACTGCCCGATGGCCGATTTCATCATGGAGGACGTCCGCATGAAGCTCGAAAGCGTGCCGGGAGTGTCGTCTGTGACGGTAAATATTGTCTTTGAACCCGAGTGGAACAAGGACATGATGAGCGAGGAAGCCAAACTCGAACTGGGTCTGCTCTGATTCGCCGCATGAATTCGCGACGTTCCCACACATATTTTATAAGCGACCTTCATCTGGGCGCCCGCTATATTCCTGACGCCAGGGCCCATGAGGAGGCCGTTTGCCGCTTTCTGCGCCACATAGCGCCGACGGCGAAGCGGCTTTTTATGGTGGGCGACGTGCTGGACTATTGGTATGAGTACCGCACGGTGGTGCCACGTGGCTATGTGCGCTTCTTCGGCGCTTTGGCCGAGTTGGCCGATGCCGGTGTGGAAATAGTTTGGTTCACAGGCAACCACGACATCTGGCTCTTCGACTATCTTCGCGATGAAATAGGCATCCGAATCACCGATCCCGCCAAAGGCTATGAGCTGACCGAGCTCGACGGCACCCTTTTCTGCATAGGCCACGGCGATGCCATCGGCCCGCAGAAAGCCGGCTTCCGTTTTATCCGCAGTCTGTTTCGCAATCGCTTATGCCAGTGGATGTTCGCTGCTATCCATCCCCGTTGGACCGTAGGTTTTGCCCATGCATGGAGCAGCCACAGCCGAAAGGGTTGCCTTACGCCGGTGGCTCTCGAGCCGGGAGCGCGTGCCGGCCTTGAGCTTTTCTGCCGTCGTATGGCCTCGGAGCATCCCGGATTGAGATATGTCGTTGTTGGACACCACCATGTGCCGGTCGACGAACCGGTCTCGCCCGACTGCCGACTCATCGTGCTCGGCGACTGGCTTACGCGACACACCTACGCCGTCTTCGATGGCAAAACCCTAACGCTCAGCGAGTACGAAGACCGCTGACCCATTCCCAACCCATCATAAAATAACCGGAATCGCCCCATAATGCCTATTATATGATAGATTACGCCTCGGCGTAAACATTCCGGTCGATTTTGGGCGCGAATCTCTCTATATCCTTTTTGGGAATTCCAATCCTTAGGGCCTCCGATTTCCAAGACTTCATCGCCATTTTAACTTCGGAGATGATGGCGCCCGCTGTTTGTCGAGTCAGCATGTAGTTTTCGGCGCTTTCCATCAGAATGTTCAGGTCAGAACGGTTGGTGACGCGATTGATCAGAAGACTCTGTTGGTCGTCCAAGGTCGGATTGATGTCGTATGCGGGCGAAAGCACCCACCCTTTAGGGGTCAGCAGGAATCCGTGGTTTCGGAAATGGTCGTCGGAATTGCCCACTATAATATAGAAGGCCACTCTGCGGAAAAGCTCCTGAAGATTGGATTCGACATCGGTGCCGTGTTGAAGGATGAAATCCACGATGTCGCAATAACCGAATCCGGTTGAGGCGTTGTCGCCGTCCTCAAGGCCGAGCAGGGTCAGGGCCGAGGCGAAATGGATTCTTCGGCCGTCGGCGGTGCGGTCAAAGCGTTTGGAGAGCAGAATATGGTGTTTTTCCGAGCCGACTACTTTTGTCTGTGCTGCGTTGATGCCGCCCTTTTCGGCAAGCAGGTGACAGAGGTGTTCCCAAAGAGCAACGTCGTAATCATCTCGCCGTGAAGGAAATTTAGCCACAGTCAGGCTTCCGTCTTCATCGGTTACAGTCGCTTTTGGCCTGGCGCCTCCGAGCGACGTGCCGGGATGAAGTAGCTGCATCAGCCACTTTTTTGCCGGCAGCTGTTGCTTTTCCTCGCTCGTTTCTATTTCGTGGGCCGCATGCATCAACTCCCTTACGCTTGCTAGAGGCGGCACGCGCAGGTTGGGGGAGGCGTTTATGAATTCGCCGCCATCGGAGGAGGCAAACCGGAATCCGCCCATTCTTGAAGCATCGTCGATTCCCGTCAGATAGTCGAAGGAGGTCAACCTCCGCATAGGGCGTTTTTCGTCCTGAGCAAGTATTTGTTCGCGCCGGTTGAGCAAGGTGCGCCCCCAGCGGTCGGGCAATGCGTCTGAAAAGCAGCCGAAAATATCTCTTTCCGGACGGGCATACTGCACTCCGGGGTAATTACGGAGGTCGGCGCTAAGAAAGATGTCGTTGTGTTCGGCCAACCATTTGTTGTCGTAAGTGAAGGAATACGTTTCGTTTCCCCTCACCGAGTCCACCGAGAGTTCGCCCACCCTTTCGGGTGCGGTCATCCAGTCGAAATCGGCGTAGACGGTCAGTTTTTTCATGGCTGTTCTTTCTTAGAAGCCCGCAGGCGGTGTTTGAGGCTCAGGTCCTGCAAGGTGCGTCCGAGTGTGTCTTCCCGGGCTATCAGCGTGATGTCGTCTTCGAGTTGCAAGGCGTAGAGCACGCGGGCGTAGATGCCTATCGAGACTGTCGGCGAGCCCTTTTCGATGCGGGCGACGGTCAGGGGCGAGCATGTGGCCCGCTCCGCAATCTGCGCTATGGAGAGGTTGCGCCGCAACCGGGCGAGTTTGATTTGCTCTCCCAGCAGGTTCATTTTCTGCTCGAGTTTGCGGGGCATTTTAGTCCCCATCGTGTTTTTTGCCATTGTCTGTCGCTTTAAGGTGCACGGTGGGTCCGCCGATGGCAGTTTCCGTCAATGCCTCATTCAGTATGGCAAAGGTAGTGAAAATATTTATTATATGATGTGTTGGCGGCTTTTATTTACATTGGTCCGTTGATTTTCGGGTCTTAGGCGGATACTTGGACGGGGATGCCGGTTTCGGCTGTGATGCGGTCGGCGACGGCTCGCAGCTCGTCGGCGGGTATGCGCTGCAAGGTGCCTTCGGGGGTGGGGCGGTCGATGGTGTAGAGCATTATGGAACCGGGCTTTATGCGGCGATATGCGTCGATGAGTGCTGATATTTCGGCCTCGGTGGTATTGTCGGCCACGCGGCCGTTGTGTGTGCCCCGGGTGAGCATGGTCTGCACTATGGCTTGGCTGCCGAAGGCGGCTATGCGGTCGATGGTGCGGTCGATGTCGAACCGTGGGTCGGTGGGGCGGTCCATGATGCGCACCGTCTCGGCGATGGCGCTGTCGAGTTTGAGAATGTTGTTGTCGACCTTGGCCAGTGCGCGACGTACGCCTTCGTTGCCCAGGCGCGTGGAGTTGGAGAGCACGCTGATTTTAACGTTCGGGAAATAGCGGTCGCGCAGCGCGATAGTGTCGTCGATCACCCCCTCGAAGTCGGGGTGCAGTGTGGGCTCGCCGTTGCCCGAAAAGGTGATGACGTCGAGTCGCTCGCCATTTTCTTTCATTGTCCGCAGGCGCTCCTCCAGCAGTCGCGCTACCTCGGCGCGGGAAGCCATGCCCGTCGAGCCCGGCCCCTGCGCGTTGTAGCCCGCCTCGCAGTAGAGGCAGTCGAAGGAGCAGATCTTGCCGTCGTTGGGCGTGAGGTTTACGCCAAGGCTCGTGCCGAGGCGCCGGGAGTGGATAGGCCCGAAGATGGTCGAGTGGAATAGTACGGTTTGCATCAGCGTATTTTGCGTGTGAACAGTCGTGAAACAAAACTCATCGCTACGCTCACCGCCACCACCGTGGCGGCAACGGCGATGATGTCGGCGCCTTCGATGTGCACCGGGTAGACGTCGATGGTGAGAGCGGTGGGGTCGGCGCCAAGGCGTATCAGGCCGAAATGCTGCTGAAGCCATGCCAGCAGCAGCCCGATGGCGATGCCGGCGACGCCACCGACAAGGGTAATCAGCGCGCCTTCCCAGGCGAATACGGCTCCTACGGTGGACCGGCTCGCGCCCATGGCGCGCAGGGAGCCCATGTCGGACCGCTTTTCGATCACCATCAGTGAGATGGTGGTGATAATGTTGAAGCAGGCAACCACAAGTATGAATGTCAGCATCATGAAGGTTACCCATTTTTCGACGGCTATCATGCGGAAGGTCTCCGGCTGCTGGCGCTCGCGGTCGAGAACGCGGAAGCCGCTGCCAAGCAGCGCGCCGAGTTCGTCGGCGGTGGCAGCCGCATCGGTGCCCGGCGCCAGCCGCAGCTCCAAAGCCGAGGCTTCGCCCGAGTCGTAGTCGAGCATACGGCGCAGCAGGGCGATGTCGGCAACGATGTAGTCGGAGTCATACTCCGGCTGCTCCACAGCGAAGACCCCCGTCATTATCACCGGCGCACGGCGGTAGGCCGCCGACGGGTTGGCCGGGTTGATGCGTCCGCGCCGTCGCGGAACGTAGAGCTCGACAGTCGGTGCGAAAGCCGGCCGGAGCTCAAGTTCCATGGCCGTCCCTACCGAGAACACCGCGGCTTCAAGGCCTTCTTCCGGCATCAAGGGGTTGAAAACTCCGTCAATCACCGTAGAATCGAACGGCACCACCGCCGGATAGTCGTCAGGCACAACGCCCTTGAGGCGCACAGCCATCTGGCGCGAACCCGCCACGGCCAGCGCCCGCTCCTCGAGCGTCGGCATGGCCATTGCTACCTCCGGCCGCCCCTCCAGGAGGGCCGCAAGCGAGTCCGAACCCGCGAAAACCTTACCCTGCGCCGGTACGACCTTCAAATCAGGGTCGATGCGCGCAAGATGTCGCCGCGAAAGCTCCGAAAAACCGTTGAATACGCTCAAAACCACCACAATCGCCATCGTGGCCACCGCAACGCCGGCAACGGCCACGACCGAAATCACGCTCACTGCCTTGTGTGAGCGTGCGGCCGACAAATAGCGGAGCGCAATGCGCAGCGACAGCATCCCCGGAAACTCTCCGACTTACTGCCGAAGCAGATTGTCGATATTTTCGAGATAGTCCAGCGAGTCGTCCAGATAGAACTGCAGCTCAGGTACTTTGCGAAGCTGAAAGCGTACCTTCTGCGCAAGGTCGTAGCGTACTGTCTTGCTCGAGGCCTTGATGCTCTCGAGCACTTCCTGACTCTTCTCCGACGGAAACACAGACAGGTAAACCTTAGCAATCGAAAGGTCGGGCGACGTGCGCACGGCGCTAACACTCACTATGATACCATGCGTTTTGGCTGTCTGCTGGCGGAAAATCTCGCTCAGCTCCTTCTGCAGAAGGCGGCTTATTTTGGCTTGACGGGTTGTTTCCATATCTTATGACGTTATGCTTATATATATCGGGCCGAAAAACGGCGTCCTCTTCTACAACGCCCGAGGCCCCATTTAAGTTAGACCGCAAAAATAAGCAAAAAACCGCAAACCCGCATAGAAAATGTAAAATTGAAAATGTAAAATGTAAAATGGGACCCCAAAGTTTCCAATAAGAAGTGCAACGGCATTCTCCTCACTCCTCCGCAGGGGAAGGCCGTGCGCCGAGGGGGCTGCG
>ENA-ORLW01000994-ORLW01000994.1-human-gut-metagenome-genome-assembly--contig:-NODE-994-length-35821-cov-6.282761_pt1 | contig 35821 bp, 34 predicted proteins | sample MGYA00243017_ERZ508829 | MGnify/ENA primary metagenome ERZ508829 (study PRJEB26277, sample SAMN04329776) | human gut metagenome | biome: human-associated habitat | host: Homo sapiens | place: USA...
AAGCGTAACGAACGCTCTATCAGCTAATTCGCTACGCTTTGCCCAAATTTACTTTTTCGCTATGTGTTTATTTTAAATATGATTGGGAAAATGATTATGTGCCCGAAAGAGGAAATGTAAATACAAAACTAACAATTCGTAACTCGATAATGACTAAATTAAAAAATGTTTGCAACTTTCCTTTTGTTCATCCTACTTTTTCTATACGTTTTAATTGGCTGATACTTCGAAGAGTTAGGGATTTGCTTAAAATGAATCATTATAAAGTTGTGATTTTTAATCATAGTAATATGTTCTTGTATGGACGATATATTGATAAACGTATTCCTAAAATATTACTTTGCCATGATGTAATTGCACAACGTGTGCTTCGTTCTTCTTCATATTTAATACAGAAGATATGTATTTTCTCGGAACGGATGTCCTTGAATCTGCCTAATGCTCATATTTTTTCTTTTTCACAAAAAGATTGTGACCTAATAAAACAGATTTATCATAAGGAAACTAATCTTTGTTTAGACTATATTGATGAACAAATTATTAATAAAAGTCCCGATAAAGTTGAGGATTATTTCACAATGTTTGGCGATTGGCGGCGTAAAGAAAATGCGGAAGGGGCTTTGTGGTTTATTAATACTGTAGGTCCATTATTGAGAAAAAAAGTACATATTAAAATCATAGGACGTGGATTTCCTAATAAAGATGTGAAAAATATAGTTCCGAATTTGAATTTAGAGATTCTTGGCTTTGTAGATGATCCATATAAGATTTTATCTCAGAGTAAAGCTTTGATATCCCCATTGTTTACAGGGGCAGGTATTAAAGTCAAGGTTATAGAAGCTTTGGCATGTGGCATTCCTGTTATTGGAACTGATATTGCTTTTGAAGGTCTTCCTCCTTTATTTAATTCCTTTATGCTCATTGCTGAGACGCCAAAGGATTATATTAGATGTATGGAATGTCTTAATTTGAATATAGATGAAAGAATTAAAACGAAAGAAATGTTTATTAAGACATATCAATCGGATTCCATAACAAACTATATTAAAAGGATTTGAGTGATTTATTGTTGATATGTGTGAGTTTATTGTTTAGTCTTTACTGCCAGATTTAATATAACTACAATCATATAGTGAAAGTCTATATATTTAGTTTAATAGATATATTATTTGGAATTAATTTATTCAATTTTCCTTTGTTAATCCTCGATAAATATGATTGATATTTCTATTATTACGGTCGGTATGAACCATCTTTTATACCTTAAAGTATTATTACGTTCTTTATATAAAGAGAATATTCCTCAAGCAAGTATTGAAATGATTTATGTGGATAATTGTTCATCAGATGGTACAGTTGAATATGTCCGACAAAATTATCCTCAAGTAAGGATCGTTGAGAATCAAAAACCTTTAGGATTTGGAGAAAATAATAATAAAGGAGTATTAGCCTCAATAGGGAAATATATTGCTATTATTAATCCGGATATTGTTTTGCATAAAGGGAGTTTAGATTTTCTATATGAATATGTTGAAAAGCATCCTATTATAGGCATTACTGTACCAAAACTATTGAATCCAGATGGGACAGTTCAATATTCTGTGAGAAGTTTTATTACATTAAAAGTTCTGTTCTCTCGATTTTTATCTAAAGGTAATGATCAAACAACCAGTAAGATAGTGAATAAGTATCTTTGTAAAAGCATGGATACAACAAAGATACAACCTGTAGATTGGGCTATTGGCGCAGCATTATTTATGCGGAGAGATTTTTATGCTTTTTTAGGCGGGTTTGATCAGAATTATTTTTTATATATGGAAGATGAAGATATTTGTCTTCGATCTTGGAAATGTAATCGTCCTGTCGTTTATTTTCCTGAATCTATAATGACTCATAACCATCTTCGTGGAAGTTCTAAAATCGGTCGAAAGGCGCTTCTTCATTTACAGAGTATGTTTGTTTTCTTTAAGAAACATGGATGTTCGATTGGAAGCTTTTGTTCTAAAATGCAAGCTTGCTCAAAACTAGAATATTATTAGAAGAATAAATGTGGTTTTATAGAAATAATATTAAAATCTATTATATAACATCGTTCTATGCAGGAGATCCAACGTTTTAATAAAGTTTTAAAATCTTGTGTCCTTTTGGGGGATATAATTTTGTTGAATTCATTGCTATGGGGATTTGAACTGGTTTTGGGCAGTCGCTTTTATTCTGGTAATTTAACTTCTCTTTATCAAGGGATGGTTTTGCTTAGTCTATGCTATCTGGTTTGCAATATTCAATCAGGGGTTATTTTGCATCATCCAGTTGTTCGTCCAGAACAGATTATGATTCGTGTACTTCGTAATATGGTTCCTTTTATTTTATTTTCCATTTGCTTTTTGTCTCTTTTCCATTTTGAATTTTTCCGCTCTCGGTTGTTCGGATTGTTTTATGTTGCTTTACTGATCATCTTGATTTGTTATCGTCTTGCTTTTCGTTATTTTTTGGAGCTTTATCGTGAAAAAGGAGGAAATGTTCGCATGGTTGTATTGGTGGGCAGTCACGAGAATATGCAGGAACTTTACCATTCAATGACAGATGATCCAACTTCAGGCTACCGTGTAATGGGATATTTTGAAGATTCCCCATCCGATTATTATCCGGAAGAAGTTGCATATTTGGGACAGCCGAAAGAGGCGATTGAGTATTTAGAAAGAAATTCAGGTAAAATTGCACAACTCTACTGTAGTCTTCCTTCTGCACGGAGTGCGGAGATTGTTCCGATCATTAATTATTGCGAGAACCACTTGGTGCGTTTTTTTAGTGTTCCCAATGTCCGTAACTATTTAAAGCGCAGGATGTATTTTGATTTATTAGGTAATGTACCAGTATTATCTATTCGTCGTGAACCATTGGAACTTCGTGAGAATCGTGTTTTAAAACGATTTTTTGATATAATATTTTCATTGATATTCTTGTGTACTATTTTCCCTTTTGTTTATATAATAATAGGGATTGCTATTAAAATCAGCTCGCCGGGGCCTATTTTTTTTAAACAGAAACGTAGTGGTGAAGACGGTAGTGAATTTTGGTGTTACAAATTTCGTTCTATGCGAGTAAATGCACAATGTGATGTTCTTCAAGCTACAGCAAATGATCCTCGTAAAACACGTATAGGTGAGTTTATTCGTAAAACGAGTATTGATGAATTGCCTCAGTTTATTAATGTATTGATGGGTGATATGTCTGTTGTTGGTCCTCGCCCCCATATGCTGAAACATACAGAGGAATATGCCCAAGTGATTAATAAATTTATGGTTCGTCATTTTGTGAAGCCTGGTATAACTGGTTGGGCGCAAGTAACAGGCTATCGTGGAGAGACTAAAGAACTTTGGCAAATGGAAGGACGGGTTAGTCGTGATATTTGGTATATTGAGCATTGGACGTTTATGCTTGATTTGTATATTATTTATAAAACAGTATATAATGCTATTCATGGAGAAAAAGAAGCGTATTAATTAGTAATAAAACAACAAAGTATAAAAGAATAGATATCTAATTCATCACAGTTATGAGAATATTGAATAAATTGATTTTTGTAGTGTTACTGCCTTTTCTGTTTACGGCCTGCCAGTCCTACAAGAAAGTACCTTATTTGCAGGATACAGAAGTAGTAAATCAAATAGAACAGAAAGAGAATTTGTATGATGCAAAGATCATGCCTAAAGATTTGTTGACTATCGTAGTTTCCTGTACTAGTCCGGAGTTGGCTGCACCATTTAATTTGACAGTTGCCAGTCCAACAAATTTGTCTGTTACTAATATTTTAGCTACTACACAACCTGTGTTACAAACTTACTTGGTAGATAATGAAGGAAAGATTTTTTTTCCTGTATTGGGAGAGTTAAAACTAGGTGGTTTGACAAAGAAACAGGCAGAACAAATGATTGTAGAAAAGTTGAAACCCTATATGAAAGAAACGCCTATCGTTACAGTGCGTATGGTAAATTATAAAATTTCAGTGATAGGTGAAGTCACTCGTCCGGGTACTTTTACTATTTCTAATGAAAAAGTCAATTTATTGGAGGCGCTTGCTATGGCAGGGGATATGACGGTGTATGGCTTGCGGGATAATGTAAAACTGATTCGTGAAGATGCCACAGGTAAGCAAGAAATTATAACTCTTGATTTGAATAAATCAGAAACAATTCTTTCTCCATATTATTGGCTACAGCAAAATGATGTCGTTTATGTAACACCTAATAAGGCAAAAGCTCGTAACTCGGATATTGGGAATAGTACGAGTCTATGGTTCTCTGCTACATCTATCCTAGTTTCTCTTGCCAGCTTATTATTTAATATCTTAAAATAACGTTTTGAAAAAATGAAAGAAGAAATAGTAAACGAAAGACAGTGTGAAACTGAGGACGAGAAAATAGATATTCAACAATTACTTTTTAAATATATTATTCATTGGCCGTGGTTTGTCGGTGCCGTTTTAGTTTGTCTTATTGGAGCTTGGATATATTTGCGTATGGCCACTCCTGTTTATAATATATCGGCAACAGTTCTGATAAAGGATGACAAAAAAGGTGGCAATACAGGAAGTATGGTAGGACTGGAAGAATTAGGGTTAAGTGGCTTGATTAGTTCTTCTCAGAATATAGATAATGAACTTGAAGTTTTACGTTCAAAGACTTTAGTGAAAGAAGTAATCAATCTGTTAAACTTATATGTATCATATATAGATGAAGATGGATTTCCTTCAAAGAATATGTATAAAACTTCTCCTGTTTTAGTTAGTTTGACTCCGCAAGAAGCTGAGAAACTAACTGATCCTATGGTTGTTGAGATGGCGTTGTATGGAGAAGGTGGTTTGGATGTAAATGTTACAGTTGGTGATAAAGAATACCAAAAGCATTTTGAGAAATTGCCAGCTGTATTCCCGATGGATGAGGGAACTTTAGCCTTTTTTCAATCGCCAGATTCCTTATCATTGAAGAAAGATACAATGGAAGCGTCTTCAAATATACGGCATATTACGGCTAAGATTAAATCACCTATGAAAGTAGCACGGGCGTATTGTGAAAATCTAAAAATTGAGCCTACTTCTAAAACGACTTCGGTAGCTGTGATTTCATTGAAGAACTCTAGTTTGCAACGTGGGCAAGATTTTATCAATCAATTATTAGAAATGTATAACCGTAATACGAATAATGATAAAAATGAGATTGCTCAAAAGACTGCTGAATTTATAGATGAACGTATCAATATTATTTCTAAGGAGCTTGGGAGTACAGAGGCAAATCTTGAGAATTTTAAACGTAATGCCGGTATTACAGACTTGACTAGTGAGGCTCAAATAGCCTTGACCGGTAACGCCGAATATGAAAAGAAGAGAGTAGAGAACCGGACACAAATCAGCCTTATTGAAGATTTGCGGAAATATATAAGAGGAAATGAATACGAAGTTCTTCCGGGTAATATAGGCTTGCAAGATCCAGGATTGGTTGCAACGATTGAACGATATAATGAAATGTTAGTTGAACGGAAGCGTTTATTACGTACTTCTACAGAAAATAATCCTACGATTATCAATCTGGATACAAGCATCCGTGCCATGAAGTCGAATGTGCAGGCGACCCTTGACGGATCATTGAAAGGTTTATTAATTACAAAAGCTGATCTTGAACGTGAAGCAAGCCGTTTTTCTCGTCGTATTAGTGATGCTCCCGGACAAGAACGTCAGTTTGTAAGTATTGCCCGTCAACAGGAAATTAAAGCTGGACTATACTTGATGCTTTTGCAGAAACGCGAAGAGAACGCCATAGCACTTGCAGCTACTGCAAACAATGCAAAGATTATTGATGAAGCTATCGCCGATGATATCCCTGTTTCTCCGAAGCGTAGAATGATTTATCTGATCGCTTTAGTATTAGGCGTTGGCATCCCTGTAGGCATCATCTACCTGATTGGCCTGACCAAGTTCAAACTCGAAGGCCGTGCAGATGTCGAGAAACTGACAACCGTTCCTATCGTCGGTGATATCCCATTAACCGACGAGAAGAACGAAAAAGACGGTTCTATTGCCGTCTTTGAGAATCAGAACAACCTGATGAGCGAGACCTTCCGAAACATCCGTACCAACCTTCAGTTCATGCTTCAGAATGACAAGAAGGTGATTCTTGTGACTTCTACCGTCAGTGGAGAAGGAAAATCATTTATCTCCGCCAATTTAGCCATCAGTCTCTCTTTATTAGGAAAGAAAGTAGTGATCGTAGGGCTTGATATCCGTAAACCGGGATTGAATAGAGTCTTCCGTCTTTCGACAAAAGAGAAAGGTATTACCTTATACCTTGCAAACCCGGAAACAGATTTGATGAGTCTGGTACAACCTTCGGATATTAATCAGAATCTGTATATCCTTCCCGGTGGAACGGTTCCTCCTAATCCGACCGAGCTGTTAGCGCGTGATGGTCTGGACAAGGCAATAGAGATCTTGAAGAAGAACTTTGACTATGTGATTCTGGATACCGCACCGGTAGGCATGGTTACCGATACCTTGTTGATCGGTCGTGTAGCGGACTTGTCCGTCTACGTTTGTCGTGCCGACTATACCCATAAAGTAGAGTACACACTGATCAACGAACTTGCCGAAGAAAAGAAACTGCCTAACCTTTGTACTGTAATCAACGGCGTAGACCTGAAACGCAGGAAGTATGGCTACTACTACGGCTACGGTAAATATGGCAAGTACTATGGATATGGCAAACGCTATGGTTACGGATACGGTTACGGACAGGAAAAAGGTACTAAATCGTAATCCGGTTCTAAGAATAAACCTAAGAATAAACGATAGCCCGTTTCAGTCTGATTGACCACAGTATATCCCCCAAGATATAGTCAGTCAGATATAGCCGACCGCTTGATTTTCCCCAATCAAGCGGTTTGTTGTATTCATCTACATTGACAATATAATTTTTATATCCCATATCAAAGAAAAGCGGGTATCCGGACAACCAGATACCCGCTTTTTTTGTTATATTTGTATTATCCCTTAAAAAATGATAATTATGAAACAACACTACAGACTTACTATTTGGAGCCTTTTCTTTCTGATCACTTCCAGTGGAAGTGCCCTTGCCCAGAGAAAAACGATCACTCCGATAGACTCTCTGATAACGGTAGGATACGCCACCGGAAGTTTAAAAACCATATCCGGATCAGTGGAGAAAATCACGGAGACACAGATGAATAAAGACCAGATCACGAATCCGCTGGAAGCCATACGCGGACGAGTACCGGGCCTGACCATCCAGCGTGGGACAAACGGCCCCGCCGCCTTGGATGCAGTCCGCCTGCGAGGAACCACCTCATTGACCAGCGGAAACGACCCGCTAATTATCGTCGATGGAGTCTTCGGCGATTTGAGCATGCTTACCTCCATTTATCCTACAGACATAGAGAGTTTCACCATCCTGAAAGATGCTTCCGAAACGGCACAGTACGGATCACGAGGCGCCTCCGGTGTCATCGAAATCACCACCAAGAAGGGCATGAGCGGTAAAACGCAAGTGAGTTATAACGGTATTTTCGGTATATCCACCGTCTATAAGAATCTGAAAATGTTGTCAGCAGATGACTTTCGCCGGGTCGCATCTGAACGTGGCATCTCCATACTGGATAAAGGAAACAACACCGACTTCCAGAAAGAGATAGAACAAACAGGATTGCAGCAAAACCACCACATCGCCTTCTATGGAGGCTCGAATGAATCCAGCTACCGTGTCTCCCTCGGTTTCATGGACCGGCAGGGAGTCATACTGAACGAAGACATGAAGAACTTCACCTCCAATATGAACATGACCCAAAAGATGTTCGACGGTTTTCTGAACTGCGAACTGGGCATGTTCGGTTCTATCCAGAAGAATCACAATCTGGTAGACCTTCAGAAAACCTTCTATTCTGCCGCCACTTTCAATCCCACATACCCCAATCATAAAGACCCCGATTCCGGTTCATGGGACGGAATCACTACCGCCAGTCAGATCACGAACCCGTTGGCATGGATGGAAGTGCAGGATCATGACGCCACCTCGCATATCAGTACCCACGCCCGTTTGACTTTCAACCTGATGGACGAACTGAAACTGGTACTCTTCGGTGCCTATACCTATAATATAGTCGAAAATTCCCAATACCTGCCCACCTCCGTCTGGGCGCACGGACAGGCATACAAAGGCACGAAAAAGATGGAATCCCTCCTGGGTAACATGATGCTGACCTACAAGAAAGGCTGGAAGAAGCATTACTTCGACGCGCTGGCACTGGCGGAACTCCAGAAGGAGACATACACCGGATTCTATACCACAGTCACCAATTTCAATACAGATAAATTCGGCTACCACAACCTGCAAGCCGGCGCTCTCCGTCCGTGGGAAGGAACCAACTCGTACTACGAGCAACCGCATCTGGCCTCCTTCATGGGACGCTTCAACTACACCTATGCCGACCGCTACAGTCTGACAATGACCGCCCGTACCGATGCCTCTTCCAAATTCGGAGCCAATCACAAATGGGGATTCTTTCCCTCCGTCTCCGCCGCATGGGTGATCAGTGAGGAAAAGTTCATGAAACGCCTCCCTGTAATTGATAATCTGAAGTTCCGTATAGGTTACGGTCTGGCTGGCAATCAGAGCGGTATCGACTCCTACACCACGCTGAGCCTTGTCAAACCGAACGGAGTGATTCCCGTAGGAAACTCGGCAGCCGTCTCATTGGGCGACTTGCGAAACACGAATCCCGACTTGAAGTGGGAAGTGAAACACACCTTCAATACGGGTATTGACCTAGCTATGTTCGGCAACCGCCTGCTACTCTCCGCCAATTATTACAACTCCAAAACGACGGATATGCTCTACCTCTACAACGTAAGCGTGCCGCCCTTTACCTACAACACCCTGCTGGCGAATATCGGCTCCATGCGCAACAGCGGTCTGGAGATAGCCATCGGCATCACCCCGTTGAAGACGCAGGACATGGAACTGAACATCAACGCCAACATCACCTTCCAGCAGAACAAACTGCTCTCTCTGAGCGGTATGTATAATGGCGAACTGATTTCCGCCCCCGAATACAAGAGTCTCGCCAGCCTCGACGGAGCCGGCTTTCACGGAGGCTATAACCACATCGTTTACCAAGTAGTAGGCCAGCCGCTGGGCGTCTTCTATCTGCCACGTGCCAACGGACTCGTTTCCGACGGAAACGGCGGCTACACCTATGACATAGCCGACCTCAATGGCGGCGGTGTCAGCCTCGAAGATGGCGAAGACCGCTATGTGGCCGGGCAAGCCGTACCCAAAACAATTCTCGGATCGAACCTCAGTTTCCGCTACAAGCGTTTTGATATTTCTGTACAGATCAACGGCGCCTTCGGACACAAAATATACAACGGAACCTCTCTGACCTATATGAACATGAACATATTCCCCGACTACAATGTGATGCAGGAAGCTCCCGCACGCAATATCAAAGACCAGACCGCCACCGACTACTGGCTGGAAAACGGAGCGTATGTCAATTTCGACTACGTGACACTCGGCTGGAACGTACCGATAGAAAAGGTGCAGAAGCTAAAGAAATATGTCCGTTCCCTGCGACTGGCATTTACAGTCAACAACCTGGCAACGATTTCCGGCTATTCAGGTCTTTCACCCATGATCAACAGTTCGACGGTCAACTCCACTTTGGGGCTGGACGATAAACGCGGATATCCGTTAGCGCGGACTTACACGTTGGGATTGAGTATTAACTTTTAACGGAGGAGGAAAACGATAATGAAAAAGATAAAGCGATATTTGCAGCAGCAAGGATGGCATTTAAAGAGTAAATCTCTACGTGATGGAAAAGCAACTCTGCTTGGGGGAAATTTGCTTGGAGGGAAGATGAACTTGAAAAAAACAGTTGTCTTTCTTATTGTGTGCATTACCTTCTTCTCGTGCGACAAGTTTCTGGAAGAGAGTCCCAAAGACAAACTGCCGGAAGATGAAGTCTACAACAATATCTCGGATGTATATCTGAATGCTGTAGCCTCACTTTACACCTACATCGGCGGTTATAGCGACAGTCAGGGATTGCAGGGGACGGGTAGGGGAGTCTATGACCTGAACACCTTCACCACCGACGAAGCCATTATCCCCACCCGTGGCGGCGACTGGTACGACGGCGGCTTTTGGCAAGGTCTGTTCCTGCACCAATGGGGAATAGAAAACGATGCCATCCAAGCCACTTGGGAATATCTTTATAAAGTGGTGATGCTGTCCAACAAATCCATCGAACGAATAGACAAATTCAGTGCCACCCACACAGATGCCGAACTTCCCGCCTATCGTGCCGAAGTACGCGCCATGCGGGCGATGTATTACTATTACCTGATGGATCTGTTCGGACGTGTCCCGCTTGTACTTACCTCATCCCCGTCGATGAAAGACGTAGTGCAGAGCGAACGGAAAACGATATTCGACTTTGTATTCAAAGAACTGCAAGAATCCGCCCCTTTGCTGGCCGAAGTCCACAGCAACCAGTCCGGTCCGTATTACGGGCGAATCACCCGTCCCGTAGTTGTTTTCCTCTTGGCGAAGCTTGCCTTGAATGCCGAAGTCTATACCGATAACGACTGGACGGACGGACGGCGTCCCGACGGAAAGAATCTCTTTTTCGAAGTAGACGGCAACCGCCTCAATGCCTGGCAGACGGTTATCGCTTACTGTGACCAACTGCAAGAAATGGGCTATCGTCTGGAACCGGATTACAAAACCAACTTTGCCGTATTCAATGAACCGTCTGTCGAGAACATCTTCACCATCCCGATGAACAAGACCTTGTACACCAACCAGATGCAATACCTTTTCCGTTCCCGCCATTACAATCACGCCAAAGCCTACGGACTGAGCGGTGAAAACGGACCGAGTGCCACTATCGAAGCTTTGGAAACCTTCGGCTATGAAACGGCACAACAGGACCCGCGTTTCGACATCTGCTATTTTGCCGGAGTCGTGTATGATTTAAAAGGAAATATAGTCCGTCTGGACGATGGAAACGTTCTCGAATATTTGCCGTGGAAAGTCGAACTGGATATCTCGAACACTCCCTATGAGCAGACGGCAGGAGCACGCATGAAAAAGTACGAAGTAGACGAAACGGCTACCAAGGACGGTAAACTGATGGAGAACGACATTGTACTGTTCCGTTATGCAGATGTCCTGCTGATGAAGAGTGAAGCAAAGGTTCGTAATGGGGAAGACGGAGATGCCGAGCTGAACGAAGTACGCGGGCGTGTCAACGCTTCCTCCCGAACGGCTACATTAGAAAATATCCTTGCCGAACGACAGCTCGAACTGGCTTGGGAAGGTTGGCGACGGCAGGACTTGATTCGTTTCGGAGCGTTCACGAGAGCATACAGCAGTCGTCCGCAACTTCCTGCTGAGAATAATGGATATACCACCGTATTCCCGATTCCGGAAAAGATACGGGTGATGAATACAAAACTGGAGCAGAATCCGGGATATTAGCCGGATTCATCCATTCATTTGCTATAATATCCCAATACAAACTAAAAGGCTTCGGCATTCATAACGAACACCGAAGCCTTTATTATATCTCTGTGTGAATGACTATGATCTTAAAAACAGACCCAGTCAAAGAAAGCTAGTCAAAGAAGCTCTTGAACTTCTTGAAGATCTTCTCCTTCACCGATGTACTCGGCTTGAAGTTGTCCGAAGCCTCCATCTTTTCCAGCGTACTCTTTTCCTCCTTGTTCAATGCTTCCGGCACATAAATGCTGATATTAACCAGCAAATCTCCCGTACCGTAACCATTGACATTCGGCAGACCTTTGCCGCGCAGACGCAGCACTTTACCCGGTTGAGTACCCGAGTCGATCTTCACTTTCACTTTGCCGTCGATTGTCGGAATCTCCACGGCACCGCCCAGTGCGGCAGTCGGGAAACTCAGCAGCAAGTTATAGATCAGATCATTCTCGTCGCGGATCAAGTCCGGATGCGGTTCTTCCTCAACGAGAATCAGCAAGTCGCCCGGCACACCATTATGCTTTCCGGCATTACCCTTGCCGCCCATCGAGAGCTGCATACCTTCTGCCACTCCGGCAGGAATCTTCACCGTCACTACCTCTTCGCCGTATACGATACCGTCGCCGGCACACTCTTTACACTTGTTCTTGATGATCTTACCTTCACCGTTACAAGTAGGACAAGTGGCGCGGGTCTGCATCGTACCCAGAATCGTCTGCTGGTTTCGGATCACCGAACCGCTACCCTTACAGGTCGGACAAGTCTCCGAACCGCCGTCGCCTTCGGCACCCGTGCCATGACAGTGATTACACGGCACATATTTTTTCAGTTTGAATTTCTTTTCTACTCCTGTCGAGATTTCTTTCAAAGTCATCTTTACCTTGACACGGAGATCGCTGCCCCGATAACGACGTTGCTGTGAACCACCGCCACCGAAACCGCTGAACCCTCCGAAGCCGCCGCTGAAACCGCCGCCGCGACCTCCGAAGATGTCACCGAACATGGAGAAGATATCATCCATAGACATTCCTTCGCCACCGAAACCACCGAACGGACCTCCGTTGCCCGCCGCACCGCTTACTCCCGCATGACCGAACTGGTCGTAACGCGAACGCTTGTCCGGATTGCTCAACACGTCATACGCTTCGGCAGCCTCCTTGAATTTCTCTTCCGCTTCCTTGTCACCTGGATTTTTGTCGGGGTGATATTGGATCGCTTTTTTGCGGTAGGCTTTTTTAATCTCTTCTACTGTGGCGGTCTTTGTCACCTCCAGCACTTCATAATAGTCTCTTTTTTCTGCCATGCTTCTTAACTAAACTAACTTTTGTATTTACTCCCCAACTACCACTTTAGCGTGACGAATCACCTTGTCATTCAGCGTATATCCCGTCTGTACGCAGTCCAGAATCTTACCTTTCTGCTTTTCCGACGGGGCAGGGATGACGGCAATGGCTTCGTGATAATCGGTATCCAGCGGCTGGTCTTTCGTTTCGATGACCTTCACGCCGTTCTGTGCAAGGGTAGCCATGAACTTATTATAAATCAATTCGACACCTTCCTTCACGGCTTTCACGTCTTTGGCAGTTTCCATCGTCTTGATGGCACGTTCAAAGTCGTCGATCACCGGCAGAATGCTACTGATGCTCTTTTCGCCACCATTCAGAATCAGTTCCGCCTTCTCCTTCATGGTACGTTTGCGGTAATTGTCAAACTCAGCGGACAGGCGCAGATATTTGTCCTTTTGCTCCTCGATGACAGCCTGAGCATCTTCCAGCTCCTTTTCGAGTTGCTCCTCATGAGTCAGGGGAGCGGCCTCTTCTGCCTGATCGTTTTGCGGTTGTTCTTCCGCCGTATCCTTTGTTTCTTCCACATTCAGCTCTTCAGCCATCTTTTCTTTTTCTTTTGGATCCATATCTTATTTTTATTTTTTATTCATAATATCAATTTCCCAAGCAAAAACTTTGCCAATCTGACCGTTTTGCCAAAAAACGTGGCAAAGGTAATACATTTATGCCAGATTGACACATTCCGGATAGCTCATAATTCATTTTAAATGTCTACCTTTGCACGCTCAAATAATAATATAGTAACTGGTAAAATAGTAAATAATAGAAAATGATTACAGTTTCAAACGTTTCGGTGCAGTTTGGTAAAAGAGTCTTGTTTAATGACGTGAACCTGAAATTTACAAGTGGCAACTGCTATGGTATTATCGGCGCGAACGGTGCGGGAAAATCCACCTTCCTTCGTACAATCTACGGAGATCTGGACCCGACGACCGGTACGATTGCCCTGGGACCGGGCGAACGCCTGTCGGTGTTGAGCCAGGACCACTTTAAATGGGATGCTTATACGGTAATGGACACCGTAATGATGGGCCACACCGTGTTGTGGGACATTATGAAGCAGCGTGAAGTATTGTACGCCAAGGAAGACTTCACGGACGAAGACGGACTGAAAGTATCCGAACTGGAAGAGAAATTTGCCGAGCTGGACGGATGGAATGCGGAGAGTGACGCAGCCATGCTGTTGAGCGGTCTGGGCATCAAGGAAGACAAACATTATACATTGATGGGTGAGCTGAGCGGTAAGGAAAAGGTGCGTGTGATGCTTGCGCAAGCATTGTACGGCAACCCCGACAACCTCCTTCTGGACGAACCTACCAATGACCTCGATATGGAAACAGTGACCTGGCTGGAAGAATACCTTTCCAACTTCGAGCACACCGTGCTGGTGGTAAGCCACGACCGTCACTTCCTCGATTCCGTATGTACGCACACCGTAGACATCGACTACGGAAAGATCAATATGTTTGCCGGAAACTACAGTTTCTGGTACGAATCTAGTCAGCTGGCGCTCCGTCAGCAGCAGAACCAGAAGGCGAAGGCTGAGGAGAAGAAGAAAGAACTGGAAGAATTTATCCGCCGTTTCAGTGCCAACGTAGCGAAGAGCAAGCAGACCACAAGCCGCAAGAAGATGCTGGAAAAACTGAATGTAGAAGAAATCAAACCTTCTTCACGCAAGTATCCGGGCATCATCTTCACTCCCGAACGCGAGCCGGGCAACCAGATCCTCGAAGTTTCCGGACTGAGCAAGAAGACGGAAGAAGGCGTAGTGCTGTTCAGCGACGTGAACTTCAACATCGAAAAAGGCGACAAAGTGGTATTCCTTTCACGTAACCCGCGTGCGATGACCGCTTTCTTCGAAATCATCAACGGAAACATGAAGCCGGATGCCGGACAGTTCAACTGGGGAGTAACCATCACAACGGCTTACCTGCCTCTGGACAATACGGACTTCTTCAACACTGACCTTAACCTGGTGGACTGGCTGAGCCAGTTCGGCGAAGGTAACGAAGTGTACATGAAGGGCTTCCTCGGACGTATGCTGTTCTCCGGCGAAGAGGTACTGAAGAAAGTCAGCGTACTTTCCGGAGGTGAAAAGATGCGTTGTATGATTGCACGTATGCAGCTCCGCAATGCGAACTGTCTGATTCTGGATACTCCGACCAATCACTTGGACCTGGAATCTATTCAGGCTTTCAACAACAACCTGAAGACATACAAAGGAAATATCCTCTTCTCTTCGCATGACCACGAATTTATTCAGACGGTTGCCAACCGCATTATCGAACTGACTCCGAACGGTATCATCGACAAGATGATGGAATATGACGAATATATCACTTCGGACCATATCAAGGAGTTGAGGGCGAAGATGTACGGTGATAAATAGCGTGTTGTATCAGCCGGATACACTGAATAATGTATAGAAGGTAGTATAAATAGTACCTTACTGTTAAATAAAGGGAAATGCTTGTTGACTGTCGTCACATTGCTTTTCCCTTTCCTTTTGTATATTGAAGTATATAAACTTGTATTGTACTGTTTGTAAAATAAAGTTTATTTAGATGTGTTGCTGAGGGAGAGATCGAAAGTTCCAAAATTCCTCCAGCAAAGTCCAGTAAAGTTCAAAAGTCCACTATAGGATTTTCAGAAAACGGAAATTGGATTAAAAACGAGGAAGAAATGAGCAGAGAAGGACTTGGCGGGCATATTTAAATTTTCCCGGACTAAACCTGCAATCTGATTCCCACCATCTTCAAAATGTGTCTCCATCATAAGAAAATAACGTGAATAGGATGAATAGTTGTTGTTATTTATTGTTACGTGTGTTGCCGGACGAACCGGAAGATGTTGAACAGTCTTCTTATTTATTCTTGACAATATCAGTCGCACGTATATCGAAGTAGCGTTCGCCATTTTACTATATTACGTTGAACATAATAAAATGGTCAACACCTGCGTGAGAAGCTTTGTCGAAGACACGAAAACGTGCAATCGTCTGACATATCTCGCATCTTTCGGAGAAGCTTAGACAGTTTTTGGGGCTAAAGATTCATGTGTTGCGGGAGAGGAATTAAACTTCTCTAGAAGCGCTGTTTATTATTTAATAAATTAAGGTGTTAATGCTTGAAATATAGTAAGTTATATCGCAGATTGTGTATTCTAAAAATCTAATATGGACTTTCTGGACTTTATTGGACTTTGAAAGGAAGGAAATTCGTGACTTTTCCTTGATTGTCATAAGAAAAAAGAGTTGTGAAAATCGGGAGAAATTATGAAATAAAAGAAAGTTGTGACAAACGAGAAGCTTTTTCTCTCTATGCCAATGACGAAGTGAAATAATTGATCGGTTTTGTCATTCTTTTCTTTCAAATACGCTATGAGCAAATCGAAATTAGCTATTAGCAAAAACAAATTAGCTAATAGCTAATCGAAATATGCTAATAGCTAATTTATTTTCGATCTATCCTCGTATCTTCTACATAGCATAAATCAATGTCCAATGTGGATTATACTTTTTTTATTTCTTATAAATCAACTTGCTCGGCACCCCGTTTCCGAAGAGTTCATCGCCCAGCGTTGTAATCTTATCACCTGTAGCAAGCACATAGCGCAGATTATCGCATCCCATGAACGCTCCGAACTCGATAGCCGTCACGCTCGCAGGCAGCTCAAGTGTTCCGGCAAGCCGTCCGCAGTTGCTGAATACCCGTTGACCGATGGTCTTGAGGTTATGTGGCAGTTTGATCTTCAGGAGATACTTCTTTTGTGCGAAAGTGAAGTCGGGGATAGTCGTCGCATTTGTTTTAGAAATATCCAGAGATACGAGATTCGGCATATAGTCGCGGATTAGTTTGAAGTCGGCGTTATCCAGTTTCCCTTCGATGGTCAGGAAGTTGATGTCCCTGGGTTGCAGACCAGCTTTCATAATCTCGTCTTCCAGTTTGCCCATTGCGCCTACCTGTATGGTGGTTTCCAGCGGTTCACCTTCTATAAATGCAAAGTGCTCCCATCTGTTCTTAAAACGGTAGGCATCACTGCTGCCCAGCGGGATGAAGATGGCGGTCACACTGTCCGCCAGAGCTTCCGGCAGCAGGTTAGGAGCTGTCTTCTTGCGTATCTGACAGATTTTCAAGTTGTCACATCCTTTGAAGGCTGCATCTTCGATATTCTTTATCTTTTCGGAAAGGATCACTTTCTCCAGCGTCTGTTTACCTTTGGTCACTCCGTTCACCACATTCGAGAAAGCGTAGGCAGGGATGAAATTGGCCATATAGATGTAGAACTTTCCGTTAGGATATGTGCCGGCTTTTCCGCTGTACATCTTGATTTCGGCATTGGAGATATCAAGCACTTTCAGGCTGGGAAACTCGTCGCGGAGATGTCTGAAGTCTTCTGCGTTCAGTTTTCCTGTCAGTGTCAGGTGGGTGATGCTGTTGGCTTCTTCTTCCGTCATCATCGAGATCAATGTGCCGGGCTTGCTGACATAATACGTTTTGCTTACTTGTGCGGTTGCTCCCAAAGTACTGGCAGCCAATAAAAAACTTATCAGTAGTTGTCTTATTTTCATAATTATGCAGATTTGTTCAGACAAATATAGGAAAAATAGGTAAGACACGATGTTTTTTTATGTTTTATATCTAATTTTGTAGCGTGATTAACAAAAAGTAAAAATGGAGACAGAAGAAATCAGAGAAAAGAAAGAACCGAAGAGACTTCCCGTATGGGCGTGCATCCTGTTGTTTGCACTGGGGCTTTTCGTCACCTTTGGATTGTATAGTACGATAGGCTTCGGAGTTTTATCTCTGATTCTTGGTGATGAGGCAAGGCACCCCGGATTGTTGGGGCATATGGTGGCGGAAGCCGGTATGCTGCTGGCTGTGCTGACTTCGGCAGTGATTCTGCTCTATTTTGAGCGCCGCCCTTTCTCTGACCTGGGACTGACACTGAAAGGTCATGCACGGGGATTGTGGTACGGACTGCTGGCAGCCATCCTTCTCTACTTGATCGGCTTCGGACTGTCTTTGGCTTTGGGTGAGGTGGAAGTAACTGGCTTTCAATTCGATCCTCTGAATCTGCTTGCTACCTTTGTGTTCTGCCTGCTGGTGGCTCTGGCCGAAGAAATCATGATGCGTGGCTATATACTCGGCCGTCTGCTGCATACCCGGATGAATAAATTCCTGTCTCTTTTTGTCTCCGCACTGCTGTTCGCATTGCTGCACCTCTTCAATCCGAACCTTGCCTTCCTGCCTATGCTGAATCTGTTACTTGCAGGTATGTTTATCGGCGCTTCCTATTTATATACGCGCAATCTTTGTTTCCCTATTTCCCTTCATCTTTTCTGGAACTGGATTCAGGGCCCGATACTGGGCTATCAGGTAAGTGGAAATGACTTTGGGACATCCCTGCTGACGCTGCATCTGCCCGAAGAGAACGTACTGAATGGCGGAGCCTTCGGGTTTGAAGGCTCGCTCATTTGTACAGTACTGATGATTATCTTTACGATTTTAATTGTTTGGTGGGGAGAAAAACGGGAGGCGATCAGTCTTGCTGTACCCCGATCATGCTAAGCTGAATCCGTTTCCGGTCGGTATCCACGTTCATCACTCTGACCATGACATGCTGGTGGATGGACACGATTTCCGTAGGATCGGAGATGTATCGTTCGGCCAGTTGGGAGAGGTGTACAAGCCCGTTCTCCTTGATGCCTATATCGACGAAAGCTCCGAAATTGGTAATATTGCCTACGATGCCCGGCAGAATCATGCCTTCGCGCAAGTCTGCGATGGTGCGCACGTTCTTGTCAAATTCAAATACCTTGATCGCTTTACGCGGGTCGCGACCCGGCTTGTCGAGTTCCTGCATGATGTCTTGCAGGGTAGGCAGGCCCACAGTCGGTGTGATGTAGTCCGATATCTTGATTTTTTGGCGGAGTTCCTTATTCGCGATCAGTTCGTCTACGCTACATTTCAAGTCCTTTGCCATTTGCTCTACGATGTGGTAGCTTTCCGGATGCACGGCTGTGTTGTCCAACGGGTTCTTTGCTCCGGGAATGCGGAGGAAGCCGGCACACTGTTCGAAGGCTTTGGCACCCATGCGGGGGACTTTCATCAGCTCCTTGCGTGAACAGAAAGCTCCGTTCTCGGCACGGAAGTTGACAATGTTTTGTGCCAGTTGCGGCCCCAGACCGGATATGTATGTCAGCAGATGACTGCTGGCGGTATTCAGATTCACGCCTACCAGGTTCACGCAGTTTTCCACTGTCTGGTCAAGGGCTTTCTTCAGTTTCGTCTGGTCTACATCGTGCTGGTATTGTCCCACACCGATAGATTTGGGGTCGATCTTTACCAGTTCCGCCAGAGGGTCCATCAGTCGGCGACCGATGGAGACTGCTCCACGTACCGTTACGTCATAATCGGGAAACTCGTCACGGGCGATCTTGGATGCCGAATAAATGGAAGCGCCCTGCTCGCTGACCACGAATACAGGAATCTGCCGGTCGAAGGTCTGATGATTAATAAAGTCTTCCGTTTCGCGGCTGGCTGTTCCGTTGCCGATGGAGATGGCTTCAATTTCATAGGCTTCTATCATCTTGCGGAGTTTGGAGGCCGCTTCACCGGTTTTATTGACCGGAGGATGCGGGTAGATATTCTCATTGTGCAGCAAGTTGCCTTGCGCATCGAGGCAGACGACTTTGCAGCCGGTACGGAATCCGGGGTCGATGGCGAGCACCCGTTTCTGTCCGAGAGGAGGAGAGAGAAGCAACTGGCGGAGATTCTCCGTAAATACGCGGATAGCTTCGTCGTCGGCTTTTTCTTTGGACTGGGCGGCAAATTCTGTTTCGATGGAAGGTTTGAGCAGACGTTTATATGCGTCGGCAGTGGCTTCCTTTACCTGATGGCTGCATTCATTATTGCCATGTACGAACTGGCGGTCGAGGCGTTCCAGACAGGCTTCGTCATCCGGACTGATGGATACTTTCAGCAACCCTTCGGATTCTGCCCGGCGGATGGCGAGCAGGCGATGGGAAGTGCAGCGTTTCAGCGATTCGGAGAAGTCGAAATAATCCCGGTACTTGGCGGCCTCTTCCTCTTTTCCTTTCACTACCTTGGCGGTGATTTCCGCCTGACGGGTGAACTGGTTACGTATGGCGTTGCGGGCACACTCGTCCTCGTTCACTTGCTCCGCGATGATGTCACGGGCACCTTTCAGTGCGTCTTCCGTATCCTTTACGTCGCCTTTGACGAAGGTGGCGGCTTTGGCGGTGAGGTTAGGCTCCCTTTGCAGCATCATGATCATGGCCAGTGGTTCCAGTCCCTTCTGACGGGCCGCTTCGGCACGGGTCTTCCGTTTGGGTTTGTAGGGGAGGTAGATGTCCTCCAGTTCCGTAGGATTCCAGGTGGCGTTGATGCGCTTTTCGAGCTCCGGAGTGAGTTTCCCTTGCTCGTTGATGGTACTGAGGATGGTTTCCTTCCGTTTGGCTATGTCGCACAACTTGTCATGTTGCTCCTTGATGTTCTCTATCTGTACTTCGTCCAGTCCGCCGGTAGCTTCCTTACGGTAACGGCTGATGAAAGGGATGGTGGCACCTTCGTCCAACAAGTGGAGGGTACTGCTGATTTGTCTTTCCGGTATCCCCAGTAATCCGGAAATCATTTGATGAAATAGTTCCATAAACAATTTTTTTGTGAATGAATGAGCGACAAAAATACACATAAATCTGTTATAGCCGACAAGTTTTAGTATATTTGCAAGCTAAAATGAGATAGTAACACTTCAAAACTTACAAGTATGATGAGATATATAGGATGCCTGTTTATCTGTTTACTATGGCTTTTCCGGGCCACAGCGTTATTTGCTGTCTCTAACGATCAGAAACCCATCCTGATTATCTGCTCCTACAATCCCGCCGCTCATCAAACTTCGGTCACTATCTCCGACTATATGGAAGAATATAGCAAATTGGGAGGGAAACGCGATATTATCATTGAAAACATGAACTGCAAAAGTTTCTCCGAAGCCCCGCTTTGGAGCGGTATGATGACGCAGATTCTTTCTAAATATCAAGGGGAGAAGCATCCGGCGCAAATTATTCTGTTGGGACAGGAAGCGTGGGCGGCGTATCTGTCGCAACGGGATTCGATACAGGTGAAGGTGCCGGTGATGTGTAGTCTCGTCAGCAGTAACATCGTCATACTGCCCGAGGATACGGTTGCCGGACTGGACACATGGATGCCGGAATCGGTCGATCTCTTTACCGACCACATGAATATACCGGAATTGAAGTCGGGATTTATCAATCAGTACAATATAGAAGATAACGTCCGGATGATCAAGGTGTTTTATCCGAAGACGGAACACATCGCTTTTATTTCGGACAATACTTACGGCGGCGTCACCATGCAGGCACTGGTGCGGAAGGAAATGAAGAAGTTTCCCGAAATCGACCTGATCTTGATGGACGGCCGGCGGCATACTATCTATACGATTGTAGAAGAATTGCGTCATTTACCGGAGAATACGGTGATCATGGTAGGCACGTGGCGTGTGGATATGAACGAAGGTTATTTCATGCGGAATGCTACTTATGCCATGATGGAGGTTACTCCGACCATTCCGACTTTTACTCCCTCATCGGTGAGTCTGGGGTATTGGGCGATCGGCGGAGTGCTGCCCGATTACCGGAAACTGGGAAAGGACATGGCATTGGCATCTGTACAGATTGATCAATATCCGGCGGATGAACAGCAGCACCTTTCCGTGATTGGCAGCAAGGCCGTACTGGACAGCCGGAAGGTGAAGGAGTGGGGACTGGACCCGGATATCCTTCCTTTTGATGTGGAGATTATTAATCAGACTGTATCATTCTATCAGCAATATACTTATCAGATTTGGTCGGCGTGTGCACTGTTTCTCATCCTTGTGCTGGGTTTGTGCATCTCGCTCTTCTACTATTTCCGCACCAAACGTCTGAAGGACGATCTGCTGAAGTCGGAAAAAGACCTGCGGGTGGCTAAGGACCGTGCAGAAGAATCGAACCGTCTGAAAAGTGCTTTCCTCGCCAATATGAGCCATGAGATACGTACGCCTTTAAACTCCATTGTAGGTTTCTCGGATGTGCTCGCTGTGGGTGGCAATACGGAAGAAGAACAGCAGACCTATTATCAGATTATCAAGACAAATTCGGATTTGTTGCTTCGCCTGATCAATGATATTCTTGATCTCTCACGCCTGGAAGCGAACAGGGTCACGTTGACTTGGGAAGAGTGTGACGTGGTGCAGCTATGCAGGCAGGTGGTGGCATCTGTCAGCGTTTCACGGCAGTCCGGCAATCAGTTCCTGTTTGTCAGCGATTATGAGTCGTTTCGGATGACGACAGACATACAGCGTATGCAGCAGGTGATTATCAATCTGATGTCTAATGCGGATAAGTTCACCAGGAAAGGGCAGATAACACTGGAATTTTCGGTGAATGAAGAGACGGAGATGGCTGTATTCTCTGTGACGGATACAGGGTGCGGCATCCCGAAAGAGAAACAGAAACTGGTATTTGAGCGCTTCGAGAAGCTGAACGAATATGCCCAGGGAACAGGTTTGGGATTATCTATCTGTAAATTGATTGTGCATAAATGGAAAGGGGATATATGGATCGACTCCGAATATACGGGAGGTGCACGGTTCATGTTCTCACATCCGCTTAAAATAGAAAAAGAATGAAACGATTTGCATGTGTTTACGTATGGCTTCTTTGCCTCGTGCTCTCAATTGCGGCACAGGAAAAAGTAGTGAAGCTGAAAATTGTACAGACAAGTGATGTACATGGTAATTATTATCCTTATAATTTTATTACCCGTAAGGATTGGCAGGGCAGTCTGGCACGAATATACGCTTTTGTGGAGAAAGAACGCGAACAATATAAGGAGAATCTTATTTTACTCGACAACGGCGATATATTGCAGGGGCAACCGACTGCCTATTACTATAATTATATAGATACAGTATCACCCCACCTATGCGCGGAAATGATGAACTACATGAAATATGATGCCGGAAATATGGGTAATCATGATGTGGAGACAGGCCGAGCCGTGTTCGACCGCTGGATAAATACCTGTGACTTTCCCGTATTAGGAGCTAATATCATCGATATATCGACCGGAGAACCTCATCTTCCTCCTTATAAGGTCATGGAACGTGACGGAGTGAAAATCGTAATCCTTGGAATGATCACCCCTGCTATCCCTGCATGGCTCTCGGAGAACCTGTGGAAGGGACTGCGTTTCGACGACATGGAGGAGACTGCACGCAAATGGATGAAGATCATCCGTGAAAAAGAGAATCCGGACTTGATGATCGGCTTGTTCCATGCGGGGCAGGAGGCTTTCAAAATGTCCGGCAAGTATAACGAAAACGCTTCTCTGAGTGTGGCGAAGAATGTCCCCGGTTTTGACATTGTACTGATGGGGCACGATCATGCGCGCGAATGTAAGAAAGTGATGAATGTGGCAGGTGATTCGGTGCTGGTCATCGATCCGGCAAGCAACGGAATTGTTCTGTCCAACATCGATGTGACCTTGAAACTGAAAGATGGAAAGGTGCGCAGCAAAGATATAAAAGGAGTATTGACCGAAACGAAAGATTATGGAATCAGCGAGGACTTTATGAAGCATTTTGCTCCTCAATATGACACTGTTCGTAACTTTGTCTCTAAAAAGATCGGTACATTCACCGAGAGTATCTCAACGCGTCCTTCTTTCTTCGGACCGTCTGCTTTTATCGACTTGATCCATACCTTGCAGCTTGACATCACCGGTGCGGAGATATCCTTTGCGGCACCGCTTTCATTTGATGCGAAAATTAATAAAGGAGATGTGTTTGTCAGCGATATGTTCAATCTGTATAAGTATGAGAATATGCTATATATGATGACTTTATCCGGAAAAGAAATCAAGGATTATTTGGAAATGTCTTATTTCATGTGGACCAACCGGATGAAGTCTCCGGACGATCATCTGCTTTGGTTTAAGGAGAAACGTCGAGAAGGTGCGGAGGACAGAGCTTCTTTCCAAAATTTCAGCTTCAATTTTGATTCGGCATCGGGAATTATTTATACCGTAGACGTCACCAAGCCGCAAGGGGAGAAGATAACGATTGTCAGCATGGCAGACGGTAGTCCTTTCTTCATGGATAAGATTTATAAGGTGGCTTTGAACTCTTATCGGGGGAATGGCGGTGGAGAACTGCTGACGAAAGGATCAGGCATCCCTCAGGAGAAATTGAAAGAACGTATCATCTTCTCTACGGATAAGGACCTTCGTTTCTATCTGATGAATTATATAGAAAACAAAGGTACTATGGACCCGAAGGCATTGAACCAATGGAAATTCGTTCCTGAAAAGTGGACTGTTCCGGCTGCCGAACGTGATTATAAGTTTTTATTCGGAGATAGTCAATAAGTAGGCAAAAGTGTTCTTTTTGACAGATAATCTCTCGCCTTAGGTTGAATATCTCATTATTACTGGTATCTTTGTCGCAACCAAAAGAGAGAGTGTATGGATATTCAAGTTGTTCCTAAGATAGGTATTTCTTCGGTAGTTCATTCTAAACATATAGATCCGGATAGTATTGATGTGGTCGGCAATGATATAGCGCTCTTCGACACGGAGAGCGTTATTTCCCTTTATAATGGCCCCAGTAAACTGGAAGTGGTGAGCATCGGACTTTGTCTGGAAGGCTCTACTCGTTTTAATATCAGTCTGCGTGAGTTTGAACTGATTCCGGGCAGAATGGTTATTGCGTTGCCCAATCAGATTATCGAACATCGTCAGTTCAGTTCCAATTTCAGAGGGATTTTCTTTGCTGTATCAAAAAGTCTGTTGGAATCATTGCCCAAAGTAGGTAATGTGCTCTCCTTCTTTTTCTTTCTGAAAGATTACCCTTGCTTTGATCTCAACCTGCACGAGCAGGAAATGATTAAAGAGTATTACGCTTTTATCAGAAAGAGATTGAGAAATAAAGACGATAAGTACCGTAGGGAGGTAGTAATGGGATTGATGCAGGGCTTCTTCTTTGAGCTTTGCAATATCTTCAACAGTTATGCTCCGGATGCTTCTGCCGTTGTCAAAAGTAAAAGTCGTAAAGAATATATATTTGAGCGCTTTTATGAATCTTTGGTTCAGTCTTATCAGTCGGAGCGTAGCGTGAAGTTTTATGCAGATCAGTTGTGTCTGACGCCGAAACATCTGTCCGGAGTTGTTAAGGAAGTCAGTGGGAAGACGGTAGGGGAGTGGATTGACGAATTAGTGATCCTGGAAGCGAAGGCACTCTTGAACTCTTCGAGCATGAACATACAGGAGATAGCCGACCGTTTAAACTTTGCCAACCAGTCATTCTTCGGTAAATACTTTAAGCATTATACCGGTATGTCTCCCAAAGAATACCGGAAAAGCAGATAGCTCCCAAAATTACAAAACTACAGAACGCCTGAACGCACTCGGCTCAATGTTTCCGGTGTCATCAGCAGGTAAGAAGCGATGTGTGCCAAAGGTGCCCGTTTGATGATTTCCGGATGAGTTTCGAGCAATAGATTATAACGCTCGCGAGCGGATTCGAAACGCCAGGAATCGGCTTTGGTTTGCGATACAATCAGGGAATATTCAAGTATCTTCCGATAGAACATATTGATTTCCCAGTTTTGCTTTGTCAGCTGCATCATTTTGTCATAAGGGAACAGATAGATGACAGCAGGCTCCAGTGTCTCTATGATCAATCGGGTAGGGACTTGTTTCAGCAGGCTTTCGATACACATCAGGATACAGCCTTCGTATGAGAAGTGTTCGGTAACGTCTTTTCCGTTTTTATAATAATATTGCCGGAGCATCCCTTTCCCGACAAAAACTAATTCATGGGCTACTTCTCCTTCATTAAGTGCGATCACTCCTTTAGGATATTCTTCACGTATCAGGATGCTTTCTATCTGCCGGCGTCCCTCTATGCTCATTTCGGGAAAGCGGGAATTTACGACGGCATTTACAGTTTCTCTTAGTAGTGTATCCATGTCATTATAGTCTTGTTATGTGCAAAAGTACTAAAAACGGTTGATATAAATCAAGTTGATTCAAAAAAGATGTATCTTTGTCTCCAAAATAAGGATGTATATGATAATGAATAAGATAGTAGGAATGGCAGCTTTACTGCTTTGTCTGACAGGTTGTGTCAGAGATAATGATGCAATATATTACCCTGTAGGCGATGTGGATATTGAAAGAGGAGGTCCGGCGTTGGAAGTCGGAGAGGGGGATGTATTGGTAGCGCGAAGTTTTAATGAAGAAGATTATGTGCTGGATACGATAGCTCAATATCCGAATGATCCGACTTTGGGTAAACTGACGTTTATGATTGACTTGAAAAATCAACAGAAAGATCAGAACGTCGCAGATTTCAACGGAGTGGGTAAATCAAAACTGACTATGAGTCTTGGCTATAAGGATGGTAATTACCCGTCGGAGAGTCAGGTTCCTATTTATACTTCTCAGGACGTCACGGCTAAATATGCAGTCAAACTTCGTCTGAAAGGAGAATTGCTTGTATCCGGTGATGAATGGATGATCGATTATGTGTATGCGCAGCTGGCCAGCTTGTTTCAGCCTTATCCGCCTGCGAATTTCCCCGAAGTCTTTATGTGCAAGGGTGGTATGAAGCTGGGGACTTTCGATTCGTTCCGAAGAACCTGTACTTTCGATATCACTTATGATCGTTCCGACCTCTCTTTTAGTCAATTATACTTCAATTTATTTATCAATCTGGCCGGTCAGAAGCGGGAAAACAGAGTCCGACTGCGGATTGATAAAGAGTCTTACTTTGAATTGTACGAGCAGAGTGAAGAAATGTAAGTAAGCAGCGTTTTTCTTCATTTATTGACGGGTATCCATGTGAAAGACAATCGTTTTACATGGATATAACATTCTTTTACAGAAAAAACTTTGAATGCTCAAATAGTTATTAAATCTTTTAACATCTTAATACAATATCAATAAGCATATCCTTCTTTTTTAATTATGCTTATTTTACCTCTTCTACTTTATATTCATCCTTCACTTTCCTGCATTTAAAGACGCAGTAATCCGGATTATTTAAAGCGTTATCAAGGCTTTGTGGCAAAACGATCTCTTTCGTTTGTTTGTTGATTGCTATCAATGCGTAATAAATACCTTCTTCTTTGCATTGTTCAATCAATACCTTTTTCAATTCTTTTACGTTATATTCCATTTCTTGAGATATGAACCCAATAAAAAAGCCTCTTACTTCAATGTAAGAGGCTAACTAAAATAAGAGTAGTGGGTACGAGAATCGAACTCGTATTACATGCGTGAGAGGCATGTGTCCTAACCGTTAGACGAACCCACCGGCTTTTGATAGATTTAAAAAGAGCCAAGTCTATAAAACTTAGCTCTTTTTATCTAGAGAATCTTGCGGAAGCTGGGGGATTCTCACTCAACTTCCATATATCGCTGTAAATTAATTCTTTAACTATTATGCACCTTTTAATTGGTCGCAAATTAGTGCGCAAAAATTAAACACTTTTTCAATATATCCCAAAAGAACTTCGTTCTATTTAACTATCACTTAGTTCTACAATTCCTTTGAATTGCGCTGCAAAGGTAGGGATTTGAACCTTAACCACCAAACATTTTACTTACTTTTTTCTACAAATTTTGTGGTTATCTCAACCCTGTTCAACCAACCCTGAAGGAACTTTTGATTGGAAGGTTTGATAGTCACCAAGTTATGATAATATATTCTTCGTTGATTAATGAACTCATTAACCAACTCATTCAACTTGGCTTTATTATTGGTATATGTAAGAGTTATGTTTCCAATTGCACCATCTACTGCAATTGAAATACCATATACTTTATTAATTGCTTTCTGTAATATCTTCACTGCTGCACCTGTCCCTGCATTTACACCCATATCATACAGGTGTGTTCTTATCATATCTGAATCTATCCTATCTGCTTTGATTGGTTGGTAATACTTGGTATCATATATTTCAATCACTAACTGTTCTAATGCTGAATCCTGAATCTTCTGATTCCACTTTAAAGGCTTGTGCTTGTCTACTATCTTCCAACCTTGCCAATTCGGATTTGCGTTTCTTGCAATACCACAATACGTTTCACCACCTGCATCTAACTTGTCATTTACATAACCACCTTCTGTTTCAAGTGTATTGTTTATAATAGCTTCTTTCTTTATCATTTTTCTTTTCAAAATAGATAAAAAAGTTGATTTCAATTTTGGTATATCCAATCTGAATTTTATATTTGTATTCGGCATAAGCCATTAATAATTAAAGATATAATGATTATGAAAGAGAAAGAAAAGAAGATACTAATGGAGATAAATAGTTTACATGAAAAGCTATTAAATGAACCTTATGGTAATAATGTTCGTGGTGCTCATGGTATGCTACCGCCAAGTGCACATTCTTATGCTAAATATGCAAAAGATATAAGGGATAAAGTGTTTGAACTATATGCTGAATTTCATCCTGAATACTTATCTACTAAAGAACTTCAAGATTTGGATTATACTTGTGATAAAGAAGTACAGCACGTTATTATTAAAGGTAATGAAGCACGTAAAAGAAATGCTGCCCAAATTAGACAAAATGAATTTATAAGTGAAATGGAAAATGCAACTAAACAAATTGAAATAGATATTTCATCTGTTTTTTTTCAGATTAAACTACTTACAGATAATAAGTGAATAGAACTAAGTGTTACTATTAAAAAATAGTGTTATTTATTTAGAATATGAATGATATGATATATCTTTGTCCATTACCTTAAAATTATTTTTATGAAAACAGAAAAAGAATTATTATTAGAAATCAAAAAAGCAGTTGAAGATTTGCATTATATATCTTCTTCTTCTAATTATGTAAATGCTGTGGATAAAATATCTGCAAAAGTAGAAGATTTATGTGATAATTATTCACCCAATTATTTTGATTCATTAGAATTAGAACATTTCAGGCACACCATAAATACTGAAGTTTCTTATGTTGAGAATGCTAAATCTAAAACTAAGGCTGAAAGTTTTATGGCTAAAGCTACTAAACAATTAAAAGTAGATTTATTTTCCATATTAGAGAAAGCTAATGGTATTGAATAAATATAATACCCCACATCTTACCAATCAGTAAAGTGTGGGGTTTTATTACTTCCTGTTACCGACATAATAACTGAATGAAGAACGTTTATAATATTGGTGATATGCTGCATTTGCAAACGCAAGCGACATAACACAATCATCATGTGCGCCGTGCATACCCCTATATACAACACTTCTATTCTTTTTGCTAAATTCAATTCCAAAGGTCTTTAATTCATTCAATAAAGATTCTGAATTGATTATCTTGATAGCTTCAGTTTCAAAGTCAACTATCAGATTTTCAATTATCTGTTGCTTATTCTTATTCAAAGTATAGAATGAAGAAAGTTTACCTTTATACTTTTCTTTCAAACTATCAAAAAAGAAATCACCAATACTGTTAGTTTCCACCCAACAATCAACAGGATTCCATTTCAACAACTGTGCTGCAACTGCTTTAGTTATCGCATTATAATCCATCTTATTCCACCTATTCTGATACACCAATTGATGTGTGTTCAGGTCTATAATAGAAAGTACAGTGTAATCTTCAGCCCTACCAATATCAAGCCCTGCAACATACTTACCTGAATAGCTGATAAGATTGGAATCTAATATACAATCATTAATATTTTTGAATACAGAACCTTCACCATCATCTAAAAATTCAGCTAACACTTCTTGCTTATATATGTTAGCAGGAAGTTGTTTTTTCATATCTTCAAGTTCTTCAGGTGGTACTAATGGATTAGAAGCAGTACCCATCACAAAGGATTTGTATTTAGTTTGTTCTTCCTTACAACCTTCATTAAAGATTTGATAATACCAAGAACCTTTACCAAGTGGTGTAGAACACAATATAACCTGTTTAGCCAATAAAAATATTGGTCTTAGAACCTTATTCCAAGCATCATCACTTATCTGTGCAGCTTCATCTATTACACCAAAAGCATAACCCCTACCACGTAAATTGTCAACTGCACCTTCACCCGCTGATACAAATTCAATATAGCTGTTATTAGTAAAGGTTATCTTCAGGTCTGATTTGTTGATACCCTGTTTCTTCAGGAATGGGAACTTTTCAGTTATTGCACTGCATACCAATTCAAAGATATACTTTGCCAACTTATATGAAGGGGTACAATAACCAACTGCAATATTGGGATTAGATAACGCCCAAAATAAAGCCTGATTAGCAGCAAAGAAAGATTTTCCAAACCTTCGTCCACAATTAAGAATAATAAACTTGGTATCAGGATTCAACATCAAATATTGATGAATCTGCTTTTGACCTTCATGTGGCGTATATAATTGAACCTGCTGTACACTTCGGTTAACCTTCTGCTGTATAGTGTCTTTCCTATACTTTAATATATCCTTCCTGTTATTCTTATTGTCTTGTATTGGGGTTGGTAATGTGTCTGCTTCAGTTATTCGTTTCGGTCTGCCTGTTCTAATGTGTTTTAAGGGGCTTTCCATCATTCAATAACATCTTCTTCATTATTACTATCAATAGTGAACCCACCAAAGTTTACCTGTATAACAGAATCCGCTTTTACATTTGCTTCAATCTTTTCGGTATATAACCCACCTAACTTATTAATTAAATCAGTTGCCTTTAGTGCATTTGATAAATCACCCCTTTGAATTGCAGCACAACCGATATTCATTAATCGGGTAATCTGATTGTTTGCTAATTTTGCAAATTCTTTTTCCATATTTGCATCAAATATTTCATAAGCCTTTTTTATATAGTAATCAATATTTTGTTCGCTACAATCCCACTTTTCACTGAATGTTTTCTTTATATCAGCAGTAGTGTTCATTTCAACTAAAGCCTTATAAACTTCATATATACGTTGTTTACCTATATTCTTTGGTAACTTTCCTTGTTTTGCCATAACTATATCTTTTTGAAAAAGATAAATGGCACAAAACTTATAATAGTCTCATGTGTACCCGAACCTTAATTGATAATCAGATAGTTATAATTAAGTGGTCGCATATTAAAGCGCAATATATTTTTGATTTTAATATATGGCTAAAATTTAATGCAAAATATTTGGGGTTAATATTGGGCTTCTATTGTTGAAGAATGAAATGTGAAGAAGAAAAATGAATTGAAATGAAAAGGAAGGTGAAGAAGGAACAGGGAAAATGGTACTGAAAATGGTGGGGAAAAATATTTTGGGGTGTCCGTAGATGTAAAAACACTGTTTTTTCAGTAAATCAGGCTATTTTTATTGTAATCGAATCTGTTTTTCAACTCTAATTCAGACATAAAAAATACATCTTATATAGTATCAACCTATCATTCAATTAATTACAGGACTGATAATCAAAACTATATAAGATGTAATAAGTTTACAAATACTAATTTTAAATTAGTTGCATTTGCAACCTTTTTAAATTCTTAGAAAATATACTTTTATGCTCTTTTAAATGTAAACCATTTACGTGAAGTTTCATCATTTAAATACAATATCCCATTTTCATATTTAAAAGTGCACTTATACATACCTTCAAGCCTGTGAGCATATTCTTTATCAATAAAATCTGCATGGTCTGATAAGAAATAATCTATATAGTAGATGTTATGTGTTTTATCTAAGCTAACTCTTTTGAATTTAACTGTATAAGTAGCTTCTACTCTTTCTAATTCATAATTATAATTTGGAATTTTATACGTGCCATTATAATAATCTTCCGTATATCTATTTGTGCCACCATCCCAATAATAAACAGTTCCATCACGATTAAATTCTAAAATATCATCTTTCCTTAATCTAATGTTCTTATCATTACTTGTATAAACGTTATATACCCAAGCTAATAATTCATCATCAGGGTCGTTACCACCGTAATATATTGGTTTCCATTTACCTGCAAGAAATTTAATTTGTTCTTCAACAGTATCTTCAGGGAATTCATATTTGAATGCACCACTATACTTATATTCTTTGCCATTTAGATTTAGATTGATAGTGAAATAACTGTCATCACTTGCGAAACTCCACCAATCAGCATCAGCAGGTGCATCAAACGTTTCAGAAGATACTATTTTATCATCATTTTTCAGATTAACGGTAATGCTTGCATCAAACACTTCGCTTTGCACACAGTACTTCAAGAACCTATACACCTTATCCGTTTCCTTAACATCACGTATATCTGCAACACTGTTAATAATGATTTCAACGTTATCATTAAAATGCAATCGCATACTTGCATACCTTTCTTCAGTTGCTAATCGGGTTGCAGGTTGGAATTCAATAATACAATCAGTACACTTTAACTTTGGGTTATCAAAGTTAACTGCATTATCGGTTATTGCACCTGTTAAAGAAGGAACTAATGGATTTGAACCATTATCATCACTACCACCTGTATTGTCATCCTTTGAGCAGGACACACACAACAATAACAGCATCACAAATAATAAATTGGTAATCTTTTTCATTATGAATTTTGTTTTTGGTTATGAATTTTGTTTTTGGTTATTACTAATCAGTTTTTTAATATATCTAATGGTTTTCCATTTCAGTTTAAATACTATAAATGCAATTCGGATTCTATTATAAATATTCAATAAGAATTCAACTATACAATTATGTTGTTCTTTTATTATATATATGTTGTGGGTTTTATCAGATAAATTTAATTCATGAAGATGTTTATTTTTAAATAGTATAAACAGTGCATCATTATCTTCTTCATATTCTGCACAACTGATAGAAGATAATGGTATTGCAAACAAATCTGTATCTTTTTCAAATCTTAAAGATATTTCATCACAATATAAATTTAACCTTTCAAAGAAGGGTTTTATTACTTCATATTTTTGTTGGTTGGTTTGATTATCCAATTCCATAAGAATAATCAATTCAAGAATATCTTCATCAGCTTGTTTGGCTTCTATTCTTAATTCACTAATTTCACTCATATTAATTAAGGTTTATATCCAATAAGTGATTCAGTTTCATCTTTGCTTTTTCTATTTTGGAAGGTCGGGATTCCAATAGTAGTATATCGTGTTCCCCATTCATGTACAGTATATGAAGGGTATAGTTTTTAAACAGGATATAAAGTACATCATCAATTACTGTTGCACCAAAGATTTTTTCTAATGGTGTGGCACAATAGCAGGATTCATCAAACTGTATAATTTCAAAGTTAAGTAAGATGTTGTGATACTTAGTGAAGGGGTATATTGTTATATACTTCTCGTGGTTGTTTTGTCTTGGTATCTGTTGTAATATACCCTGAATAAATTCACCTGTGTAGATTTCCATAATTGAATCAGATTTTAAATTCTCCCCTTCAATAAATGAAGAGGTACGAACCGTACTTATCTGATTCTGAAGGTATGGTGGTGCCGACCTAACAAAACAGAGTAAGTAAGCCCGTACCATATCAGCACAGGCGTTACATACTCATCTTGTTTTGTTATTCTTTGAAGCACCACCTTTTCAGAATCAAGACGTTACGAAACGCTGTAATAAATTACATTTCATTTTGAAATTGGATTTCTCCCCAATTTCAAGTACAAAGATAGATATTTTTCAATTAAATATCCTTTTTCTTTCTACCTTTTTTGATTGAAATGTTTTCAGGTTCAGGTTGTTCTTCAACAGTTGCTTCTTTAGTTGGTTCAATCGGTTCAGGATTGATAACAGGTTCTTCTTCCTTCTTAACTTCTTCTTCGGGGTGTTCCTGAAGCCACTTCTTTAATAATCTAACACGTGTTAATAAGCAGGATGCACACGTTGATTGGCGTTCATTCTTATTGTAGGCTTCATTATATAATTCATATATTTTTGAACTTGAATATCTGTGTGTCTTATCTACATATTCAACTAATTCTTTTATTTTTTTTCTTAAATTCTCCATTATGTTTTCATTTTTCAATTTTATTTTTCTCTTGGATATGCAAACAGAATCCGATTGCACCGCCAAATACTACACCTATTATCCCATACCATATAGAAGATAGTAAACAGGCAATAGTGATATTCATTATTATTATAGTCCAAGTGGTAAAGCACTTCTTACAATTGAAGGGTTGGAAGTCCAACCAATCAAATTTATCTGCTAATCTATATTTAGTTTCAGTCAGGGTGTAACCAATCCACATACTAAATACATTAACCACCATCAACAATATCAAATAAAGTATTACCATAATTTTTTAATTATAGATTAATCTTTTTCTTTTTGTTATGAGTTCCTGATTATCTTGAATATCCTTCTTAATGGTGCTAATGGTCTGACTGATATACTTAATTGATAGATTGGTTATATCAGATAGTTTCTTATACGATATGTGAGGTTTCAGGAACATGTACATTCGGAATAATTCAAACTGCTGTATGGTGTACTTTTCTGTAATATATTGGAAGGTTTCATTTAATAGTTCATCAGTCTTGTTTAATTTCTCCAATTCATGTTCCTTATCATCATTATCTTCAATTGGAATAATATCTAAGGTATTGAAATTATCTTCATATTCTTTATCAATTAAGTTCAGATATATATGGTTCTGTTTCTTTTTTTCCTCTTTAATATTATTTTGAAAGTAATTAGTAAAGTACGCACGACTGAAGTAAGATTTATAATCTTCAATATTACCCTGCTGTTGCTGCTTCTTGTATAATTTAAAGAAGGTATCAATTAATATATCTTCGTTCAGGGTTTGTTTTCTTGTCTGTTCAGCAACCAATAGGTTATATTGGTTGCCAAACCATTCTTTAAATTCATCAGCTTTTAGTTGATTTTCAGGTGAAACTTCTTTCAGCGTGTTCTTCGTTATATATTTCTTACCTTTATTCTGTTTTAAACTGTTGCCAAGTATCATTTTTCATATTGATTAATAACATATTAAGGTTGCCAAATCAGAAGGTAGGTCATAAAATGTTTTGAATTTTTTTCCTGTATCTTCTAAGGTTGTTTTTTTCAATTCCATTTTTCTAATTTCTAAATCAGAAAAATCTATTTTTTTTAAATCCCAAATCAAGAAACAATCATTTTTGAAAAAATTGATGTATAATGGTCGGTGATTTTTTCTTTTCATTAGTGCATCTAATTTATAAGTTTCCATCATCCAATTAGTAATTTCATTTTTGGGGTGTGTTAAATAATATTTGCGCTCTTTAATTTCAGCCACATAAGGTACTTCTCTATTGTTTTTAGTCGTGGCAGTAAAATATATGTCAACAGGATTTGTTGTTTCTGTCGGCTTTATATAATCAGGATTAGTTATATGTAAATAACTCTTCAATAAATAATCTATTACAATTTCTCTTCCTCTGATTTCTTGTTTGTCGTATCTTGGCATTTCAATTTATATTTTAATCTATATTATTCTATTGTTATTATTACCCCTGATTCTTTCTTATTGGTAACTTCTTCACCTGCATATAAGGGAATGAAATTCTTTGTATCATCATCAATCAAATACCCTTCTTTTTGCATCAGGTCTGCGATTATTTGAATTATATTCACAAAATCCCATTTACGTTTTGAATCTCGATAGAAGTAGAATGAAACTTTTAATGGAAAGGGTTTATTTTGAATCATCTTCTGCCATATTGGTAGCTGTTCCATCAATCGTGGGGTTGCCCATCTTTCATAATACTGTACTAATTTTGATGATATAACCCTTTTGGATTTAGTTATTATTTTGCTGTTCTTCTTTGAAGGTACGTTTTGACCTATTAATCTTATCTGTTGTTTCATTATTTTTCA
>ENA-ORLW01000999-ORLW01000999.1-human-gut-metagenome-genome-assembly--contig:-NODE-999-length-35606-cov-4.083537_pt1 | contig 35606 bp, 32 predicted proteins | sample MGYA00243017_ERZ508829 | MGnify/ENA primary metagenome ERZ508829 (study PRJEB26277, sample SAMN04329776) | human gut metagenome | biome: human-associated habitat | host: Homo sapiens | place: USA...
GATTTGATAGAAAGCTATTATGAAATTTTTAAAAAGCTTAATATAAAAATAAAAAAGATAAATATTTCCCATGCGTGTGCAATAAGTCTTATATCAAAAGTCGGAACGCTTCTGAACGATACATTTGTTATTTCAATACTTGATAAAAACAATATGAGCAATATTTTATTTGTAAACGGTGTGTACAGTTATTCAAACAGAACCAGACTTGTTGAGCAAAGAGGCAGTGAAGCATGTGCTTCTGAAATTTTCAGCAATTTATCATCTCTTATTCAATTTAACAAGTCAGAGAAAAACGGAACTGATATTGAAAGTTTTTATTTCTGCGGAACTAATGAAAGTGAAAACGGACTTTTTGATACGCTTGCACATGATTTAGAGAGAAATGTTTCTGAATTTAAGACACAGGATAATATAATTTTTCGCGATAAAAAATCAAGTGCGGCTGAGCACTTTTATGCAATAGGAAATTTGATATAATCTATTTCAAAACTAAAAATAACAAATAGGAGGAAATGCTCTCGTTTATAGAGTATATATGTATTATGAGCTTGAAAAATAAAAGCATAAACCTTGCTGACAGCTTTAATAAAAAAGATGAAAAAGCATTAAAAAGGCAGAAAATGCTGTTGTTTATCAGTCCTGCAATTTGTTTGGTTATTGTTTTGGCAGGCATTTACGGCAGTATATTGTTAAAAACCAATAATGTTAAAAGTGATACTAAGGCATTAAAAGGAGATTTGGCTGTTTTAGAGCTTCAGCAGCAAAAGACAAAACAGCTTGAAGAAGAAAACAGAGTGCTTGCAGATGATATGGAAAAGTTGAAATTCGCTTTGGAAGAAAGGATGATTTTCAACGGAAAAAACACATATTTTGAAAAAAATCTTTTTTCAGATATAAAAAAATGCGGAAATTCCAAACTTAAAATAAGCGGATGTACTTTTTCAAACGGAATAATGATTCTGACTATGACATCGTCCAGTAATGACCCTTTGAATATATCTGAATTTGTAGGTAAAATGAAAAATCTAAAGTATTTTGACAAGGTTACATACAGCGGATATACAGGCGGAGAAGAATATACAGTCAGTATAACCTGCATACTTAAATAAACTGCAATAAAATTTTTTTATTTTTACGAATGAAAGGAATGAGTTTTAATGAAAGATGTAACTCCTAAGCAGATAGCATTGCTTTATGTTCTTGTTTGTCTGTTAGTGATTATTGTTGCAGTTAAGTATTTATTATTGCCTGCAAAAGAAAATTATGACAAGGAGCAGCAGAGCTATATGTCAGTTTCTGCTGACTATGAAGAACTTGAAATGCAAAGCAGCTTTGCATCTGTTTATGAAACTAAGAATAAAGAAATACGGCAAAGTATAAATGAGATGAAAGACAGTTTTCAGCCGGTTCTTGATAAAGAAGATATTGACAAAGTTATTACAAAATTAATATATAAAAACTCAATGGAAACACAAATGCTCTTTATCAGTGACCCTGTAGATTATGTCCTCAAAAAAGCTGATGTTACTGACAACGTTAACAATGCCGGCACTAATGCTCAGACGACTACTACAACCACAACCACAACAACTACTGCATTATCAGAAACTTCTGTATCGTCAAACGGCAATCAGCAAAATAATCAGCCTGCTGAAAACCAGACGCAAAATCAAAATGTTAAGGTTTCGCATGTAAATGTAACTGTAAGCGGAAAATATGTGAACTTTGTTAAGCTGCTTAATGATATTAAATCGACCAAAGGCATGACAGTATCTGATATCAGTTTTTCAACAGACCAGGGTGTATCACCCATGTCTAATATGATTGTTTCATTAGACATTAATGTTTATATGTATGATGATTCCGGTTCTGATACGATTGTTTCAGGTGATATAGCTGAGGAAGCTGTTAAGGAAAAATAATCTTACTGTTAAACTGACTGTCAGTTTTTTATAAAAGGAGGCATGTTTGAATGAAAAAGAATCTTAATGGTTCTGCTCTTGTATGGGCAATGATAACGGTATCTATGCTTGTTATTGTTGTCGGAGGGATTTTGACTTTAAGCATGGTATACTTTAACAAAAACGCTGAAATGGTAAAGGATACTCAGGCATATTTTAATGCAAGGTCGGGTATTGACTTTGTTAAAAATCAGCTTGAATCTAATGACTATGAATTCCGTGACGGATTTTTAACAAAGAAAGACGATGTAATATATAAAGATGATGATGGTGAGATTGTATTTATCGCAAAAAATTCAAAAGTATCTGACACTGGCAAATATTTGTATGTTACATCAGAAGGTAAGGATAACGATGAAACGGTAGTATTAACAGTCAGATTTGTAAAGACGGGAAAAGGAACAGCGGAAGACCCTGAAAAATATGTATTTGACGGTTATATAAATGAAGAATAACAGCTTGTAAAATTATAATCAGCAGGAAGGAGGTTGTCAGAGCAATGGCAGTTAGAAAAAATAAAAAGGGAATGACTATTGTAGAAGTTGTTATTGCTATGACAATTATTGCGATTTCGACGGCGATTATGTGTTCGGGCATATCGACATCCTTGAGTATTATAAGAAAGTCGGTTGATTTAATAAATAACAATGCTGAAAACAAAAGCAGTTTGTATGAAAATATTGCTGATAATAAAACAGAGAATATAAACAAAGCAATTCTTGAGTTTAACGGAAAGAATTATGATGTTTATGAAGTAAAATCGGAAAATGATTCAGGAGAGCTTGTTTATTATTCGGTTTCTGAGGCTTCACTTAATTCAAGAGGTCTTCTGCAATGTTTTATTGAAACATATGAAAAGCTTTCAAGCGGTGATTTAGGCGGGACTGCTTTGGTTAAAAACAGTATTGATTTTTCTGAAAACTCAGATGTATCAAATACTTTCAAAGATTATTTGAAAGACACATATGGTATAGATGCAAACAGCTTTTACTGGAGAATAGTGAAAGACCTGTCGGATAATACATACAAAATAGCAATGACAGATGAATTAAAGCCTTATATTTCTGAAGGAAGCTTTGTAAAAATTAATCTGGCAAGCGTAAAAATCGGGTCGACAAATTACAGCAATCTTAAATCAGGATATTGTCAGTTTAAAAACATTCATCCTGACAGCAACAGCTTTAACGGTGGAAACGATTATCTTATTTTGAATACTGTAAAAGGACCAAATGTTGACATTGACACTTTTATAACGAAAGAAGCTTTCGATACGAAGAAAAACGGTTCCTTGATTTTTAATTTGTTTGAATATTTCTGTGTTTCAAATAATTATACAGGGGAAGTTAATTCTGACAGCTGTCCTGATATTGCAAAAGATGAACTTAAAAAAATGGGTATAGATGTAAATAAGCTCGCATTAAATTTCAGCTTTAATAACGGAAGTCCGACAATTTCATTTTGTGACAATACTGATAAATCAAAGCTTAAAAATAATGATTATATTAAAGCTTCAAGCTCTGATATAACTAATGGTAAAGTTAAGTATTCGTCGGGTTTCACAAAAATAACAATTGATGAAAACGGTATAAAAATAGACGAAAATCTGAGGTCCATGGATGTTTTTGAGGATGACAGTATATTTAAAGACAAATCTAATGCTGTTATTATAAAAAATATGTTTGAATATTTTATGCTTGACAAGAGGATAGATAACAGTGTTTATTCCGAAAAGGCCGATGACATCGATAAAGATGAAGTGAAAAAAGAAACCGGTATTGACAGTGAGAATTCATTTTGGACAGTTAAGTGTGATAAGAATAATGAAAACTTGATGTTTAAATTTTCATCAACGCTTCCTGTTTCCGAAATGAAACAAGGTGACAATTATAAAAAATACAGTGACACTTTAGTTAAAACTATTAGTACAAGATATGACTTTGAAAAAGATAAGTGGAGCTATACCGACGGATATTCACAGCTGAAATATACCGACGGAGTGTTTATTCTTTCGGATAAGGCTATATCAAAAGAGGATTTGTCTGAACAGCAGGCATTGCTGATATCAGCTGTTGAAAACGGCTGGTCACAAAACGGCAGACCTAATGAGCTTGACGGTGAAAGCGGATATACAATCCAAGACGGTGAAAAGATTGTAAATGATACTGCTGCCGGAAAAATAATTAAAAATGCAAAAGCTAATTTTAATGTTGATTTGGATAAGTATTACTGGAAAATATCTGATAACGGAGATTTGTTAATGTTTGTTAAAAAGTCCGATATTCCGCTTGACAGTGAGGGAAAACCGGATTCTTCAAAAAAAGTTCGGGCATTGCAGATTAAAATAAGCAGTCTTAAAAAGGAAGATATTGAAGTGAATATTTTGCAGCAAAGTGTTGAGTAAATTTTTTATACGGAGGTGAACCGCTTTGAAAATAAAATTTAATAAGAACAAAAGCGGCTTTACCCTTGTGGAGGTTGTTGTTGCTCTTGTTCTGCTTGTGATATTAGTGGGTTCTGCAGCGGCAATTTTACTTTCAGGTCAGAAACTTTATGCTAAAAATGCCAATTCAATTAAGGCTATGGACATTGCAAACGAAACCTTCAGAATATTAAATAACAGGGTAAAATATTCAACAAATTTGATTATTTCGGCAAGTGATGAAACAGCATCGGGAGGACTTCTGGATAATTCAACAGAGTCAGGGAAAAAACAATACCCTTATGTTGAGTCAATAAGATTTACTAAAAACGGTGATGTTCAGATTTCAAGAAACGGCAGCACAAGTTTCACTGATGTTTTAGATAAAGGAAAATACAAAGTTATTCTCAGCGTTGAAAAAATGCCTGTGGGTGATAGTGCTAAAAAGCTTAACAGTATGTCGATAACTATTAATATTATTGACAGCAGGGACTCAAGCATAGCTTACACGATTTCATCTGACACAGGAAAAATAGAGCTTCTTAATTTTAAAAGCGGCAGTACATTTTTTCCTGAAGGTGATGTGGGCGAACAAAAGGATAAATATACGGTTGACAATACATCAACAGATTTGTATTTCAGCTATTCGTATATAGAATAGATATATACTGTTGTTATTAGTAATTTACGATATTTAGGAGGAATCTGAAATTGAAAAACGTTCCTATCGGAGAGGTACTTAAAGAATACGGATATATAACAGAAGATCATATAAAAGAGGCTCTTGATTATCAAAAGACCGAAAACGGAAAGGGAAAAAGACTTGGTGACTTATTGCTTGAACTTGGGTTTGTTACTGAACACCAGGTTTTAGAAGCTTTGGGTAAAAAGTTCGATTATCCTCTTATTGATTTTAATGACATTGATGTTGACACTGAGTGTGTTGCAAAAATTCCTAAACAGCTTGCTCAAAGCTACAGCGTTATTGCTGTTAAAGAGAATAACGGTCGTCTGGTAATCGTTATGAGTGACCCTCTTAATCTTTATGCTCAGGAAGATGTTAAGCAGCTTGCCAGAATGCCTATTGAGATAACACTTGCCGAGAAAATAAAAATCGAAAAGGCAATTGAGCTTTATTACTCTGAGGTTGAGTCAAAAAATGCTGCAAAAAAGGCTAATATTTCCGCTGTTGATGTTGAGGTTCCGTCTATGAATTATGTTGACGAGGCCGATGACGATGCACCTATTATCAATTTGATAAACAGTCTTTTGGCAAGAGGGTATTCAATCAATGTCAGTGATATTCATATAGAACCTTTTGAAGAAGAAACAAAGGTAAGAATGCGTGTTGACGGAATGATATTAGATTATGTTACACTTTCAAAATCGCTTCATGCATCGATTATTGCCAGAATAAAAATTATGTCAAATTTAGACATTGCCGAGAAAAGAATACCTCAGGACGGTAATTTCAGAGTCATTGTCGAAGGATTTGATATAAGCGTTCGTGTGTCAATAATTCCTACAGTTCATGGTGAGAAAGCAGTTTTAAGATTTTTGTCATCAAATGCTGTTATAGATAAAGCGGACAATTTCGGAATGGAACCTGATGCTTATGAAAAGTTTTCAAGAATGCTTAAAGCACCTAACGGTATTATCTATATAACAGGACCTACAGGAAGCGGAAAAACTACGACTCTTTATATGGTGCTTGAAGAGGTGTCCAAGCGTGCTGTGAACATTTCTACAATTGAGGACCCGGTTGAAAAAGCCCTTCCGAAAATAAATCAAATGTCAGTTAATGTTGCAGCCGGACTTACTTTTGAAAAGGGGCTCAGAGCACTATTGCGTCAGGACCCTGATGTTATAATGCTCGGTGAAACCCGTGACGCAGAAACTGCTTCTATTTCAGTCAGAGCGGCTATTACCGGACATTTGGTATTTTCAACTTTACATACAAATGACGCTATTTCCTCTATAGTTCGTCTTGAGGACATGGGGCTTGAACCGTATCTTGTAGCAAACTCTGTTGTGGGGATTGTTGCACAGCGTTTGGTTAGAAAGGTCTGTCCTAACTGTGCTTATGAATGCATACCGACAGAAGAGGAGAAAGCTGTTATCGGAAATGATATTCCTGTTATACGCAAGGGCAGGGGGTGCCGAAGCTGTAATAACACAGGATACAAGGGAAGAGTTTCAATTCATGAAATAGTTGAGATTGACAAGACATTAAAGAGAATGATAGCTAAGGGAGCCCAAACTGAAGATATGCAGGCTTATGCAAGAGAACAGGGTATGAAAACACTTGCTGAAAGTGCGGTTGACCTTGTCAGAAAGGGCATAACAACTCCCCAAGAAGTATTAAAGGTTGCGTATTATTCCGATTAGAATTTCAAGGGTTAAGAAAGGCGGATTTTTATGACAATACATGAGCTTGTTATAAATGCAAGAGCAAGAAAATGTTCAGATGTGCATATTTCATCCGGGCTTCCGACTGTATTTCGTATTAACGGAAAGTTAACTGACTGCGGGTTTGATATACAGCCGGACGAAGCTGAAAATATGATTTTTTCACTTTTAAATGAGAAACAGAAAAAAGAACTCGAAAGCGGAAATGATGTTGATTTTGCATTTGAAACTCAAGACGGATACAGGCAGAGAGTTAATGTGTTTAGGTATAAAGGCAAGTATGCTGCAACTATTCGTCTTTTGAATGATTATATACCGAGTTTATCTGAGCTTAATCTTCCCGGTGTTTTACAGTCTTTAGCTGACGAGCCGAGAGGGCTTATCTTGGTGACTGGCCCGACGGGAAGCGGAAAGTCCACGACATTAGCTGCTATGATTAATCATATAAACCATACAAGGTCAGAACATGTTTTAACTGTTGAAGATCCGATTGAATATGTATATAAGCAGGACAAAGCAACTATTCATCAGAGAGAAGTCGGTCAGGATGTGTCAAGCTTCGCTGCTGCACTGAGAAGTGCACTTCGTGAGGACCCGGATATTATTCTTGTTGGAGAAATGCGTGATTATGAAACCATTTCAGCTGCTGTTACCGCTGCTGAAACAGGTCACCTTGTTATGTCAACTCTTCATACAATAGGAGCAGCTCAGACAATAGACAGAATAATAGACTCATGTCCTTCTGAAAAACAAGGTCAGATAAGAACACAGCTGGCAAGCATTATTAAAGGCGTTATAACTCAGTCGCTTATACCTAAGGCTGACGGAACGGGAAGAATTGCCGCAACAGAAATTCTCATCGGTACAGATGCAGCATGTAATTTAATTCGTGAAAATAAATGTCATCAGTTAAATACAGTTATGCAGTCGGGAAAGAATCTCGGAATGCATACACTGAATAATGATTTGGCAAGGCTTGTGACAACGGGTGTTATTACAAGGGAAAACGCATTGAGAGTTTCTCCTGATAAATCCGATTTAAAACAGTATATTTAATATAAAAAAGCAAAAAATAATTATTTAAGGAGAAAGTATTATGCCACATATATCAGTTAAAATGTTAAAGGGAAGAACAGACGAACAAAAGAAACTCGCAGCAAATGAGCTTACTAAAGCTTTATGTGAGGCTCTGGGGTGCACACCTGAACATGTTTCCGTAGCGGTAGAGGACTATACACCTGAGCAGTGGCAGGATGTATTTGCAAAGGAAATTAATGATAATGAAAATATTATAAAAAAGCCTGATTACGACCCTAAGGATTTGCTTTAATCATTTATCAGGAATTTAAAAAATTGCTCTTTCATATATACGGCTTGTAATAAGGTTTGGTGTGAAAAGCGATTGCTCATACAGAAACGGAGATTTATAATGATTATACAAACAGATAAGAAGATTGTTTTAGCGTCTGCTTCACCCAGAAGAAAAACTTTGATTAAATACTTGTTCAGCGATTATGAAGTAGTACCTTCAAGCATTAATGAAGATAACTATAAAATGCTTTCTCCGCTTGAAATGTCAGAGTTTCTTGCGACTCAGAAAACTAAGGATATTGCAAAATATTATCCTGATGCAATTGTTATAGGATGTGACACATCCGTTGTTTTAGGAGAAAGAATTTTAGGAAAACCAAAAGATGAAGCACAGGCAAGGAATATGCTTTCTCTTTTATCTGATAAGACACATAAGGTTATTACAGGCGTATGCCTTACCTACGGTGACACATCAATGTCTTTTTCGGTTTCTACTGATGTTACATTTTATGAACTGAATGATGAGGAAATCGATGAGTACATTCAGTCAGGTGAGCCGTATGATAAGGCAGGAGGATACGGAATTCAGGGATTGGGTGCAGTATTTGTAAAAGAGATATCAGGTGATTTTTATAATGTTGTAGGTCTTCCCGTTTCAAGACTTTACAGAGAGGTCATCGAATTTTTAAATCTTATCGGCGGGTAAATTTACTTTTAATCAAAAATATTTTTGAGATTTTTTTCTTTTTGGAAATCATATATATGCAGAGTGTTGGTCTGGTCTAATGTAGCAAGAAAAATGTCCTTAGCTTTTTTGCCTCTTGCTGAAAGCTCCTTTTTCAGCCATGCTTCGTCAACACCGCAGTATTTTAAATTTTGGTGCATTATATTTCCGTCGATTATTATGTTCAAATTCAAGTATTCAGGCTGTGGTCTTGGTTCAAGATTTAAGTCACACGCATTGACAGGACGGTATTCAGAGTATGGAAAAAAGCTGATTTCACCGTTGTTTTCCATAATTGCATAGTTTATTTGAGAAATATCAAAGTATCCGTTTGTTCTGGCTTTTGTAAGAAGATCATTGACATCAAGCTTTGATTTTTTTAAGTTTTCGCTGTATATTTTTCCGTTTTCTATTAAAAGCAGTGTTCTGCCGGCAAAAAATCTGCGGCATTTTATTGACTTAACAGTAGCCATGGAAATTGCAAATACAACAATACCATATACAAGCATTGCAATAAGAGCAATAAAAATTTCTTCTGCTTCTTGTGAAACGGACATTTCAGCGGCAATTGAACCGATTGTTATTCCGTTTATATAGTCAAACATATTCAGTTCTGAAATCTGCTTGTTTCCTAAAAGTTTTGATATTAACAGCATTACTAGTATTGATAATAATGCAGCACCTATTATTTTGATTACTAACATAAATAAACCGCCTTTTAAATTTAGTGAATTTATATTAGTATTTTCATGTAAATTAAAATTATGCAATCACAAATAAGTTTATCAAATTAAAAATAAAATGGAGATAGTTATGGGATTATTTAAGAAAAATAAAAAAGGCACTCCGTTAAAAGAACTTTTAGAGTTCAACGGGAAGAGCCTTTCATATGCTGTTGAGCGTATTGACGGAAATGAAATAGTCCTCGGAAAATCAGGTGCAATAACAGTTACCGAAAATGAAATTGTTATTGTTTGTGACGGAAAAGAGGTTTTCAGATGCGTTACTCAAGGTGCTGTGATAGCAGTACTTATGAGCGGTAACGGCTGTGATATAAAAGGAATAGACAATGACGGAACAAAGCGTCATGTCGTTGCACATTTTGCTTCGTTGAGATAACACAAACATCTTATGCTTTTAATATAAATAAAAAACTGTCAAAGTACATATTTGACAGTTTTATTTTTATTTCTGTAAATTCTCTTCTGTGTTAAAAATATAGTTAGCGTCTATTTGATATAATTTAATCAGCTTTTGCATAGTATCTAATTTAGGTTCTAATTGTCCATTTTCATATTTTGAAATATTGCTTCTTGATATATTTAGTTTTAGCGCTACTTGTAATTGAGAATATCCTGCCTTTTTTCTAGCTCTTTTTAATTTTTCTGCAATTTGATTCATTTTTTCACACCCTTTGTTCTATTTTAGCACATGTAAACAATAAAAATGTTCTTTTTTAGAACATTTGTCAATTGAAACAGGGGATTTTATGTGATAAAATAAAAATGTTCCAAAACAGAACATATTGAACGATTGAAAACAGAGTATATGAAAAGAGGTAAAAGCATGAATAAAATCAGAAATTTAACAGTACGGATAGAAGCCCGGCTGCTTGACAAACTGCATTATGCAGCAGATTATGACGGACGCTCGGCGAACTCACAAATACTGTATTTAATACGACAGTATATAAAAGAGCATGAAAAGGAAAACGGAATAATAGATTTTAATGTAAAAGAGAAATAAACAATATTAAAAATCACGCCTTGCATAATACAAAGCGTGATTTTATTTACATTATAATATTGTTTAAATTGATACTTAATTATTTAAGTTCAACAGTAGCGCCGGCATCTTCAAGCTTAGTCTTGATTTCTTCAGCTTCTGCCTTAGCAATTCCCTCTTTGATAGCCTTAGGAGCTGATTCAACAAGTTCCTTAGACTCTTTAAGGCCAAGACCTGTGATTTCCTTAACAGCCTTGATAACAGCCATCTTAGCGTCACCGAATGAAGCCAAAACAACATCAAATTCTGTTTTCTCTGCCTCAGCAGCACCAGCTGCAGCAGGAGCAGCAGCTGCAACAGCAGCAGTTACACCGAATTCCTCTTGGATTGCGTCAACAAGCTCTGAAAGCTCAAGAACTGAAAGTTCTTTAATATCTTCTACAAATTTTAAAATCTTCTCTGAAGCCATGATAATTTTCTCCTTTTTTAATAAATTTTTGTCTTAGGGTAATTACCCGTTTGTTTGAATTCTTTATGCAGAATTAAGCTGCATCGCCCTCGTTTTTGCTGTCAACAACAGCTTTAAGAATTGCAGCAAGGCCTTGGATAGGTCCCTGTAATGAACCGACAAGCTGTGCAAGCAATACATCTCTTGACGGAATTTTTGAAAGAGCCATAACTCCTGCTTCATCATAAATGTCCTCACCGATAAATCCGGCTTTAAGTGTGAACTTGTCATCGTGTTCACTTGCGAATTTACCTAAAACTCTGGCCGGAGCTGTTTGGTCGTCATTAGAAACAGCAAGAGCGGTTGTGCCCTCAAGTACATTTGTGAGCTCGTCCTTTCCGCAGTTCTTCATAGCAAAACGAAGCATTGTGTTCTTTTCAACTGAATAGATAACACCGGCTTCTCTAAGTTCCTGTCTTAGCTTTGTATCCTCTTCAACTGTGATACCTTTGTAATCAACAAGAACACCTGAAGCAGCATTTTTCAAAAGTTCAGTAAGAGCATTAACTTTTTCCTGCTTTTGAAGTAATATCTTCTCGCTTGGCATAATAGATTTCACCTCTTTAAATATATTTCCGTATCATATATAAAGGCAAATAAAATCCTCTTTTATCATAAAGACAAAAGAGGGACAAAGTTATCATATTAAACTTTGCTATTCTTTCCTCGGCAGGATTTACAGCTTTTACACCACCTGCTGTCTTTAGATACGAATGCAAGGCATATTATAACATAATCTTATTGAACTGTCAAGGGTTTTGCAAATTTTATTTTATATAATGTATGAAAGCTTTTTATCGAATTGCTTTTTATAATAATCTATGATAAAATAAATAAAGTTTTTTAAAAGAAATAAGGTGAACTGATGTCGTTTAATGCGTGGAAGCATTTTCATACAATAACAAAGCACAGGCATAAGGTTATAAGAAACTGTGCTAAGGCGGGAATCCTCTGGCAGGGACTTCGCCATGACCTGTCAAAATATTCTCTGACAGAATTTTTAGCAGGAGCCAGATATTATCAGGGCAATAAAAGTCCTAATGAAGGTGAACGGGAAAAGTTCGGATATTCAAAGGCGTGGATGCATCACAAGGGAAGAAACAGACATCATTTTGAGTACTGGACAGATTACAGCAAAACAGAGAGGCGTGTTGCTCCTGTTAAAATGCCTATGAAATATGTAGTTGAAATGTTCTGCGACAGAGTGGCGGCAAGCAAGGTTTATCAGGGTAAAAACTATAATGACAATCATCCCCTTGAATATTTTTTAAACGGAAAGTCCAAAAGAATGATACATCACGAAACATCAGAGCTGATTGAATCGCTTTTAGTGATGCTGTCACAAAAGGGTGAAAAAGAAACCTTTAAATATATAAAAAATTTAGATAAAAAAGCAGATTATTAGCAGCGTGACACTGCACCCAATTCGCGTTGTTTAATTTACAAAATACCATACTTTGTATCTCGTGTTTTTGATTTAATCTATATCAAGCCTACCGTTGCATAGCCCGCCGTTTATCAAAGTCTGACTTATATCAATTTTTTCAAAGGCGGAGTGCCACCGGCGGCTCGCCGGCAGCGTGACGCTGCACTCAATTCGTGTTTATACCCTTTTTAAAAACAAAATTTTGTATCTCACGGCTTTTTGCAGTACAAAATTAAGATTTTTCAAAGCGTGACATTACTTATAGTCTGCGTTATTTTTTATACTGGGAGGTAATATTCAAGTATTCCTCCAGGCATTTTCCGCTTTCGGATATTTTTTTAGCTAAACCTTTCCCCAAATATCTTATATGCCATGATTCGTACTTATAACCGGTTATGTTTTCTTTAGACTTTTCATATCTGATTATAAAACCGTATTTTGCACAGTTTTTTGCAAGCCATTTTGCTTCCTTTGTATTATCAAACGAACTGTCGGGATTGTTTATATCAAATGCAAGTCCTGTCTGATGCTCGGAATATCCTGCACGGGCGGAATATGTATCTGCTTTTTTCTTTCCGTCTATGGCTTTGTACATATTGTAAAGTTCTTTTTGATATGAATATGACCTGAAACCCGATGCGATATAAAGATTTATTCCGTCTTGAAAAGCGTCTGACTGCATTTTTTTAAATGCCTTATAAGCTTTTTTATTTGTCCCAGGGTTATAGCTTTTAGGAAGCTTATATGTTTTATTGGCTATTAAAATACCGTTTATGTAAGTTATGCCGTGTACTTTTGATTTTCTTTTGTACACGGTCTTTTTTATTATGTCAGAGTATATTTGATTTTTATTTTTTCCCGAATATGAAACAGCTTTAATTTTATAATAATATGTTTTTCTTTCGCCTTTAAAATCTGTATCTGAAAAATTAAGTGTGCCTGCGGTAACTGTTCCGATTTTTTTGTATTTACCGTTTATTTTTTTTGAACGGTATATTCTATACTCATCTGCTTCTTTAATCTCAGACCATGAAAGTTTTAGGCTGTTTTTTGTTAATGAAGCCTTTAGAACAGGCTTTTGCAAAGAATATTGCTGTGCAGCTTTCTTTGAGAATACAGCGTCTGATTTGACGAAATTAAAATTATTGTTTTCAGTAGTAGAACCTGCCATGATAATTATTGCTCCTAATGTGAATATTGTAACAAACATTGTCTTTAGTTTATTTCGACTCATGAGTATCACTTCCTATTTATATGATTAAAGTCTAAAATTTATTACCTATACATTCATTATATATTTTTTATTTCAAAGGTCAATACTTTTTAGAAATTACTATTAAATAACAAAACCGTCCATGCCATAGCTGAAAGACAATGTCAGGAACGGTTTTATTAGTGTTTAAGTTTAATTAAACATATTGATTTATATTACATTATAAATTTACAATCTTATTGATAGCAGAAACCAAAGCAAGGATTGAAGAGTTTATAATATCAGTATCTCTTCCCGCACCCCAATAGGTTTTTTCGTCATGTTTAATTCCAACATAAGAAACAGCCTGTGATTTTGAAGTCTTTTCAAGAGAATGTTCGTTATAGTCTTCAATTGTGAAGTCAATGTCTAAAGCTTCTTTAAGTGCGTTTGAAACAGCGTCAAGGCGACCGTTTCCGTCGGCTTTATATGTTCCGACCTTATCTCTGCCTTTAATATCAGCAGTAACAAAGGCTGTGATTTTTCCGTCAGGCTGCTGAATATAGTGCGATTCGATAACCTTTATCGGCGTGTCAATGTTCATATATTTTTCGCAGAAAATATCATAAACTTCATTAGGCATAAGTTCTTTGTGCTTATGGTCTGAAACTGATTTTACCGAATATCCGAAATCCTCTCTCATCTTTTTCGGTAAATCGTATCCGTATTGCTGCTGAAGAAGATATCCTATTCCGCCTTTTCCGGACTGACTGTTGATTCTGATAACATCACCTTCATATTCTCTGCCTAAATCTTTAGGATCAATAGGAAGGTAAGGTACAGACCAGTGGTCAGGGTCTTTTGTTTCACGCCATGTCATGCCTTTTGCGATAGCGTCTTGGTGAGAACCTGAGAAAGCAGCAAAAACCAATGCTCCTGAATAAGGTGTTCTCTCATAGACTTTCATTCTTGTGACACGCTCATAAACTTCAATGATTTCAGGAAGATTTTCAAAGTTAAGATTTGGGTCAACCCCATGTGTGAACATATTAAGGGCCAGGGTAACAATATCAACATTACCTGTTCTTTCACCGTTTCCGAATAAAGTTCCTTCAATTCTGTCAGCACCGGCTAATAATCCCATTTCACTGTCAGCGACACCGCAGCCTCTGTCGTTGTGAGGGTGAAGTGAAACGATAACATTTTCACGGCTGTTTAAGTTTTTGCACATATATTCAACCTGAGAAGCATAAACATGAGGCATTGACATTTCAACGGTAACGGGAAGATTGATAATAACCTTGTTATCCGGGGTAGGTTTCCAAATATCGATGACTTCGTTACAGATTTCAAGAGCAAATTCCATTTCAGTACCTGTAAAGCTTTCAGGTGAGTATTCAAATTTAAAATTGCCCGGTGTTTTAGCTTTATATTCGTTAAGTAGTTTTGCCCCGTCGGTAGCAATTTTTATTATTTCTTTTTTATCTTTTTTAAATACCTGTTCCCTTTGTGCAACAGATGTTGAGTTATATAAATGTACAACTGCGTTTTTACAGCCTTCAAGAGCTTCAAAGGTTTTCTTTATAATATGTTCTCTTGACTGAGTCAAAACCTGAATGGTAACATCATCAGGAATAAGGTTTTTTTCAATAAGTGTACGGCAGAACTCATACTCTGTTTCACTTGCAGCAGGGAATCCGATTTCAATCTCTTTAAAACCGACTTTAATTAAATAATCCCAGAATTCAAGTTTTTCCTCTAAACTCATAGGGATAATAAGAGCTTGGTTTCCGTCCCTCAGGTCAACGCTGCACCAAGTAGGTGCTTTATCGATATAATCTTTTTTTACCCAGTCATAACAAGGCTCGGGCGGCATAAAATACCCTCTTTGATATTTGCTGACATTCTTCATATAAATTCCTCCTAGCAATTAAATCTAAAAATAATCTGTTAATTTCCAAATAAAAAACTCGCCTCTCCAAACAGAAGAGACGAGCATAATACCCGTGTTACCACTCTCATTTATGTATAGTTCACACTACACACCTCAGTCACATCAAACAATGCGTTTCTCTGTAACGGGAGTACCCGTGTGAAGCTAATTGACATTCACCGCACCTGCTCAAGGATGAGTTATAACCTTTCTCTAACACTGACTTGCACCAACCGTCAGCTCTCTTTGCTTAGAAATAAAAGCTTTTGTTTCCTATCAAAGCATTTGAAAATATTAAAGTAATCATAGTATATTACATATTTTATGATTTGTCAAGGGTTAGGTGAAAAATATTTTTTTGATTTTTTTATATTTTTTTCTGAAAAAGTATTGACAAAGTCGAATTAATCCTTTATAATTATAAAGCTGTCAAACGGTAATTGATATTCTGTGCTGTTTGACTTAACATAAATCGGGATGTAACTCAGTTTGGTAGAGTGCTTGGTTTGGGACCAAGATGCCGCAGGTTCAAGTCCTGTCATCCCGACCACTGTTTTTAATTTTATTTTTATAGAAATACTTGACAATTATATAATATTATGTTATGATACATCTTGTATTATTTAAGCTGGTGTAGCTCAGTTGGTAGAGCAGCTGATTTGTAATCAGCAGGTCGGGGGTTCGAGTCCGTCCACCAGCTCCATTTTATGCTTAAAGTCAAAATTAGGGTTTATTCTGAATTAGTGTATTTAACTAAATAAGGACTCGAACCCTGAGAGGGCAAAAAGCGTTCAGAAAGGTTGACGGTGTCAAGCTTTTAGCTTTTTGGTCGCAGCGACTTTAGGAGCAAGACGCAGGCACGTAGTGCCGTCCGTCCACCAGTTCCATTTTATGCTTAAATATGTTTTGTAAATTGAATATGGAAGAGTTCCCGAGTGGCCAAAGGGGGCAGACTGTAAATCTGTTGCTTTACGCTTCGGTGGTTCGAATCCACCCTCTTCCACCAAAATAGGAATATATGAAAGATATGTTCCATGAAAAGCCCAATTTATTGGGCTTTTTTGCTGTCTGAACACCGGGATTTTCAGTTGCATGTTCAAAGATATAAAATGGCTGTTTTTATTTTGCGTAGGGTTACGAATTTCTATACAACCGAATAACTGCTTTAAACGGCAGACAAGTTTTTGATGACTTGTCTGCCGTTTTTGCGTTTACATGCACGAAGTTTTGCAAAAGACTTCAGGCTTTTTTATTTCACTAAAAGGAGATGACACAATGTGTTTTGCTGATAGTTTAACACTCAGCAGTATTGAGTCGATAAGCAGATATTGTTTCCAAGCTTGTGGGGATTTTTTCGGAAAAACAGACAGACGAGCAGCTCATCGCTGCAATCCAAGTCTGCTCAAACGGTGAACCCGGCTTCGGTTCATCATGCATAAATTTTATTTTACATGGATTTTACAACCGTACGATAACGAATTTGATGTTCGGACTGTATAATGAAGCTGTAATCGAAAAGGTTATAAAAAAATCGGAGGAGATTTTGATTATGAAAGTAAAAAGATTATTTGTATTGGCACTTGCTGTAGTTTGTTCCGTATCTGTGTTTGCCGGATGCGGAAAACAAGAAACCGGTACGGTTGCAACAGATGGTTCTACCTCTATGGAAAAGGTTATCGGCTCACTGAAAGAAACCTTTGAAGCAGAAAACAAAGGAATTACTGTTACATACAACCCCACCGGCTCCGGTACGGGCATTACAGCAGTAGCGGAAGGACGCTGCGATATCGGTCTTTCCAGCCGTGATCTGAAGGATGAGGAAAAGGCAAAGGAGCTTGAAGGAACTGTTATTGCTTATGATGGTATTGCAATAATCGTAAATCCTGAAAATCCTGTTTCAGACCTCACCCTTGAGGATATTGCGAAAATTTACACCGGAGAGATCACAAACTGGAAGGATGTCGGCGGAAGCGACGCTGAAATCGTGCTGATTGGGCGTGAAGCAGGCAGCGGAACTCGTGATGGTTTTGAGTCCATCACCAAAACTGCGGAAAAATGCAAGTACCGTCAGGAGCTGACCTCCACAGGTGATGTGATTACCACAGTTGCCGGAAATCCTGCTGCCATCGGCTATGCTTCTCTCGCTTCTGTAAAAGACACTGTTAAAGCACTCAAAGTCGGCGGAATAGCACCTGGCGAAGCAACTATCAAGGACGGCAGTTATAAGGTGCAGCGTAATTTTGTGTTGGTAACAAAGAAAGACGCAAAACTGTCCGACGCAGCACAAAAATTCTTCGACTATATTACTTCGGCGGATGCTTCGGAAGTAATTAAAAACGCAGGAGCCGTACCTGTAAAATAAGTGAAATAAGCGACGGCAATGAAAAGCCGCCGTTTTTCACACGCTGAAAGGATTACAGTAATGAAGAGAAAAAAATTATTTGAAAATATTGTACATGGCGTATTCCTTGTTCTGGGGCTTATTACGGTGGGATTCGTTCTGCTGATCACGGTATATCTTATTCTGTCCGGTATTCCGGCAATTCGTGAAATAGGTATTTTTCAGTTCCTTTTCGGAAAAGAATGGACTTCAACGGCAACGGAACCATCTTATGGTATTCTGCCGTTTATTCTGACCAGCGTTTACGGAACGGCAGGCGCAATACTCATAGGTGTACCGGTTGGATTTTTGACAGCTGTGTATCTGGCAAAGCTTGCACCGAAGAAAGTAAAAGCGGTAATGGAGTCTGCGGTCAGCCTGCTTGCCGGAATTCCATCGGTCGTATACGGTCTTGTCGGTATGATCGTGCTTGTTCCAGTTATCCGAAAAGTGTTCAGCCTACCGGACGGTGCAAGCCTGTTTGCGGCGATTATTGTATTGGCGGTCATGATTCTGCCGTCCATTGTCAAGGTGTCTGTAACCGCATTGGAAGCCGTTCCGAAAGAATATGAGGACGCATCTTTAGCACTTGGCGCAACGCCGGTGGAAACCTATTTCAGAGTGTCAGTCCCCGCTGCAAAAAGCGGTATTGCGGCAGCTGTCGTACTTGGCGTTGGGCGTGCCATCGGCGAAGCAATGGCAGTTATGATGGTTGCCGGCAATGTAGCCAATATGCCGTCCCTGTTCGGAAGCGTGCGGTTTCTTACAACGGCAATCGCCTCCGAGATGTCTTATTCTGCCGGATTACAGCGTCAAGCGCTGTTTTCCATCGCGTTAGTGCTGTTTCTCTTTATTATGTTGATAAATGCGGCACTCAATTTCTTTCTGAAACGGGATAAGGAGGGCTGATATGAGAGGGAAAAGAAAAGGTTATATCTTTACAATGAAACTCCTGATGTGGCTGTCGGTTGGAATTACGGCTGCGTTGGTGCTGTTTTTGGTTGGATATATCCTTGTCAAGGGAGTTCCGTATATCACATGGGAGCTGCTTTCTACAAAACCGAGCTATATTGCAGAACACATTGGAATTTTGCCGAATATTTTGAACACATTATATATAATCCTTTCTACGCTTGTTTTTGTAATACCTCTCGGTGTAGGAGCGGCGGTTTATTTAACCGAATATGCAAAGAATAAGAGAGTTGTCGCAGCGATTGAATATGCGGCGGAAACCCTGTCAGGCATTCCCTCCATTATATACGGACTTGTGGGTATGTTGTTTTTCTGTGGATTTTTGAACTTGAAAACTTCTTTGCTGGCAGGTGCGCTGACTCTTGTTATTATGAATCTGCCTACTGTTATGCGTACTACGCAGGAGAGCCTGAAAACTGTGCCGCAAAGCTATCGTGAAGGTGCGTTCGGACTGGGCGCCGGTAAATGGCGGGTTATTCGTACAGTGGTACTTCCCGGTTGTGTAGATGGCGTGATCACAGGCTGTATCCTATCAGTCGGTAGGATTCTCGGTGAATCGGCGGCATTGCTTTTCACCGCCGGGCTTGCCCACGAATTGTATGGGTTGCTTGAAGGGCTGCAAAGCTCCGGCAGTACGCTGACGGTGGCGCTTTATGTTTATGCTAAGGAACAGGGCGAGTTTGAAATAGCTTTTGCTATCGCCGCTATTTTAATGATTATGACACTGCTTATCAATTTTATCGCCTCCATTGTTAGTCGATATTTCAAGAAAAGGAGAAGACTATGAAGCCTATTATAACAGTAAAAGACCTGTGCTTGTGGTATGGAAAAAGTCAGGCGCTGAAAAATATTAATATGGAGATTCCTGAAAATAGTATCACGGCGCTTATCGGCCCATCGGGATGCGGAAAATCCACATTTTTGAAAACATTGAACAGGATGAATGACTTGATTCCCGATGTAAAGATTACAGGCGAAGTTATATATAACGGTGAGAATATTTACGACAGCTCTGTTGATGTAAACGAGCTGCGGAAAAATATCGGTATGGTGTTCCAAAAACCAAACCCTTTCCCTATGAGCATCTACGACAACATAGCCTACGGACCTCGCACACATGGAATCAGAAGTAAAGCAAAGCTTGATGATATTGTGGAGTGTTCTTTGCGGAATGCGTCAATCTGGGAAGAGGTAAAGGACAGACTTAAGAAAAACGCATTGGGATTATCCGGAGGTCAGCAGCAACGTCTTTGCATTGCCCGCGCACTTGCAGTAGAGCCGCAGATACTTCTAATGGACGAGCCGACTTCGGCACTCGATCCAATATCAACTTCGCACATTGAGGAACTGGCAACAAAGCTAAAAGAAAAATATACTATTGTCATCGTTACACATAATATGCAGCAGGCTGTCCGTATCTCGGATAATACGGCGTTCTTCCTGCTGGGAGACTTAGTTGAATTTTCCGGGACAGAAACAATGTTTTCACAGCCTAAAGATAAACGCACGGAGGATTATATCACAGGGAGGTTTGGGTAAATGCGTTCAAAATTTGATGAACAGCTGGAGTTACTTCATAAAGAACTTATCGAAATGGGTGCACTTTGCGAAAACGCAATCGCTAAGGCGGCAAAGGCTCTTTCGGAGGGAAATATAAAAATAGCGGATAAAGTAACTGAATTGTCCGTTGAGATAGATAGGAAAGAACGGGATATTGAAACTATGTGCATGAAACTGCTACTCCAGCAGCAGCCGGTGGCAAAGGATCTTCGTATGATTTCCTCTGCACTGAAAATGGTAACGGATATGGAGCGCATTGGGGATAATTCCGGCGACATTGCAGAAATTGTTACTATGGCAAATATAACGGCATCAGACAATACAGAACATATTCAGAATATGGCAAGAGCCACGATTAAAATGGTGACAGACAGCATTGATGCTTTTGTGAAGAAAGACATAGGACTTGCAAATGAAGTTATCGCCTATGACGATGTTGTGGATGGATTTTTTGACGAAATCAAAACGGACTTAATTGAACAGTTTGGCAGTCCCGAATCAAACGGAGAAAAGGTTCTCGATCTTCTGATGATTGCAAAATATTTTGAGCGTATGGGCGATCACGCAGCGGAGATTGCAAAATGGGTACTCTTCTCCATTACAGGCAATAAAGAAGGATAATATTGGGCAGCGTAAAATACTTAGTTTCCACTGCTTGTCTTTAGAAAAATTGTCATTTTAACGCCGTGTTGAAAAGTGCAACTTTTTGTGCTATTATTAAATTGGATAATTATACATTTTAGAAAGGCAAAATCATGTGGCTGATTATGGCTGTCCTGTCTGCACTATTTGCGGGACTTACTTCTGTCCTTGCAAAATGCGGCATCAGAAAAACAGATTCCGATATAGCAACGGCACTGCGGACTGTATTTGTGTTGATATTTTCGTGGGTTATGGCTTTGATAGTCGGTTCTGTCAAAACAATAACGGATATTGATATAAAATCCCTTATATTTTTAATACTGTCAGGACTTGCAACCGGTGCATCGTGGATTTACTATTTCAAAGCACTGTCTATGGGAGATGTCAACAAAGTCGTGCCGATCGATAAATCCAGCACGATTCTTTCTGTGCTGCTTGCTATCGTTTTGTTCGGAGAAACCGATTATCTTGCAGTCAAGCTGCTTGGCACGGCAATTCTTGCTTTAGGAATTTTTCTGATGATTGATAAGAAGCAGACTGAAAAAGAAGTAAAAAACAACAAGTGGGTGTTATATGCCGTTCTGTCCGCAGTGTTTGCCGCTCTTACCTCTATTCTTGGAAAAGTCGGAATTACAGGTGTAGAATCGAATCTTGGTACAGCAATACGAACCGGCATTGTGCTTGTAATGGCGTGGTTCATTGTCATTATGAAAGGCAAACAGAAGAAAGTAAAAAGGATAGATAAAAAAGAACTTGGATTTATCTCCCTGTCCGGAATTGCAACAGGAGCTTCATGGCTCTGCTATTACTATGCGATTCAGAACGGCATTGTCAGCGTAGTGGTACCAATTGACAGACTAAGTATTATTGTAACGGTGGCATTTTCCTATTTTGTATTTAAGGAAAAGCTCAGTAAAAAATCGATTGCAGGTCTTTGTCTTATGCTATGCGGAACTCTCACAATGGCGATATGGGCTTAAAATTTACATTTTGCGGACTTTACACCGATTTTACAATATTCAGATAGTGAATTTGACCTTGTTTATATATAATAAAAACAAATAGATGAATTTCAAGGATAGGGAGGATAAAATTATGATATTTTGTGTGGAAGACGATCAGGCTATCCGTGATTTAATGATATACGCTCTGAATTCTGCCGGGTTTGAAACAATGGGTTTCGAGGATGGAAACGCTTTGTTTTCTGTTCTGGAAAAGAAAAAACCGGAGCTTATTATGCTTGATATTATGCTGCCCGGAGAGGTCGGCATTGAAATATTGAAACGACTGAGAGGCAGTACTGCCACAGCAGATATTCCGGTTATTATGGCAACAGCCAAGGGAACGGAGTACGACAAGGTAATCGGTCTTGATCTTGGAGCAGACGATTATCTTGCAAAACCTTTTGGTATGATGGAAATGGTTTCCCGTGTAAAGGCGGTGCTTCGCAGAACAAAGAAGAATGAAACACCACAGACTCTGCGATTAGGAAAATTAGAGCTTAACATGAGTTGTCATACTGTACGCTCAGACGGTGTGCGTGTCGAACTTACCTTGAAAGAATACGAAATGCTTCGTTTGTTTATGGAAAATCCAGGGAGGGTTTTTACACGCGATCAGCTTCTCAGCCGAATTTGGGACGCAGATTATACCGGGGAAACCCGAACTGTCGATGTGCATATCGGCACGCTCCGAACAAAGCTCGGTGACTGCGGAGATTATATAGAAACGGTTCGCGGCGTTGGTTACCGAATGGAGATAAGGCTATGACTAAACGAATTTTTCGCACAATTTTCTTTGTGACGATCAGTGTTTTCATCGCTTCTGTTCTGCTCTTTATGACAGTCCTTTATGATTACTTTTCCGGTGTGGAACAAAATCAGCTTCGAATACAGCTTGAGCTCGCATCGCAAGGCGTTATGAACGAGGGACAAAAATACTTCGATGGCCTTGAATCACAAGATTACCGCATTACATGGATCGGAACGGATGGAAGCGTGCTTTTTGACAGTGCTTCCGATGCAAACGATATGGAAAACCACTTTGAACGGGAAGAAGTAAAAGAAGCGCTTTCAGAGGGATACGGCGAGAGCTCCCGCTATTCCTCTACCTTGACCGAGCGTTATCTTTACAGCGCCAAACGGTTGCCGGACGGGACGGTTATCAGACTTGCGGTTACACAGAACTCTCTTCTTGTGCTGACACTTGGTATGCTTCAGCCGATTTGTGTTATATTTGCAGTTGCAATCGTACTTTCTGCTTTTTTAGCCTCCAGATTATCCAAAAAAATCGTAAAGCCGCTGAATGAACTAAATTTAGACAAGCCTCTGGATAATGACGGATATGACGAGCTTTCTTCTTTGCTACGCCGTATTGATATGCAGCAGAAAGAGATCAGGCAGCAAAAGGAAGAACTGAAGCGGAAACAAAGTGAATTTGAAGCTGTAACAGGCGGAATGGCAGAAGGAATCATTCTTTTGAATCAAAAGGGTACTATTCTGAGCATCAACCGTGCAGCATCGAAACTTCTTGATACAGACTCTTTTGCCGTCGGAGAAGATATTTTATCGGTAAACCACAGTTTAAAATTGACAGAGCTTCTCCATAAAGCAGAGGACGGCAAGCATGCTGAAGCGGTTATGGAATTCGGAAGCGGAAAATATCAGCTGGCTGCAAGTCCGGTAGTAACAAATAATGAAGTGATTGGTATCGTGGTGCTGATTTTAGATGTAACGGAAAAGGAAAAAGCTGAGCAAATGCGGCGGGAATTTACCGCGAATGTTTCGCATGAACTGAAATCACCGCTCCATACTATCTCCGGCTGTGCGGAGCTTTTATCAAACGGCATGGTGAAACAGGAGAATATAACTGATTTTTCAAAGCGGATCTATACAGAAACCGGACGCATGATACGTCTTGTGGAGGACATTATCAAACTGTCACATTTAGACGAGGGCGCAGATGATATGAAGCGGGAAAAAACAGATCTGTTTGCACTTGCAGATCGTGTGGTAACAGCGCTGATAGCGGAAGCTCAAAAGGTTGAAGTCAGTTTGGAACTTTCTGGAGAAAGCGCTGTTCTCTGCGGTATTCCTCAGCTGCTTGAAAGTATTATATATAACCTCTGCGATAACGCAATTAAATATAACAAAAAAAACGGCTCTGTTTCTGTGACAGTAAAAAATGAAGGCGAGTTTGTCATTCTTACTGTTTCCGACACGGGAATCGGTATTCCCAAGGAGCATCGGGAGCGGATTTTCGAGCGTTTTTACCGAGTAGATAAAAGTCATTCTAAAGAAATCGGTGGTACGGGACTGGGTCTTTCCATCGTAAAACACGCAGCACGGCTTCATAATGCCGAAATCGAACTGCAAAGCGCTGTAAACGGCGGCACCGCTGTTACTGTGAAGTTTCCCCAGAAATAATAAAAATGATTTGAAAGAGTTTGGATAAGCCAAGCTCTTTTTCATTTTACATGGATTTTACACAACCGTGATAACGGATTTGATGTAAATTTGATACTATTTATCTATAGAAATGCAATAGGAGAAAGGAAAAGATTCTATGGATATTTTTAACGTACTGACGATGATCGGAGGACTGTGCCTGTTTATGTTCGGCATGAATATTATGGGACAGGCACTGGAACGCAGAGCGGGAGACAAGCTTCGTTCGCTTCTTGGAAAACTCACAACCGGTAAAGCTGCGGGTTTGTTGACAGGACTTGGCGTTACGGCAGTAATTCAAAGTTCCTCCGCAGTAACCGTTATGGTAGTCGGATTTGTTAATTCCGGGCTTATGACATTAAAGCAGGCGATTAATGTCATAATGGGAGCGAACATCGGTACAACAGTTACCGCATGGATTTTAAGCCTCGCCGGTATTGACAGCGGAAATATCTTTGTAAAGCTTTTGAAACCAACCTCTTTTACTCCAATTCTGGCGCTGGTCGGAATCATATTGTATATGTTTTGTAAAAATTCTAAGAAAAACGATACCGGTATGATCCTTTTGGGGTTTGCCACACTGATGTTTGGAATGGAAACCATGTCGGGAGCGGTTTCAGGACTTGGCAGTATCCCTGCGTTTCAGAATCTGTTTATTCTGTTCAAAAATCCGATTTTAGGATTGCTCGCAGGTGCTGTTCTTACCGCAATCATTCAATCGAGCTCCGCTTCTGTCGGAATTTTGCAGGCTCTTGCAGTAACCGGGCAGGTTTCTTATGGCGCGGCAATTCCCATTATTATGGGGCAGAATATCGGTACATGTGTAACAGCAATGCTGTCGTCCGTGGGAGCAAATAAAAATGCAAAACGCGCGGCCATGGTACACTTATCCTTTAATGTAATCGGAAGTGTGGTTTGGCTGGCGGTATTCTGTGTGATAAAAGCAGTTTTCACTCCCGTAATTCTGAATGAATCTGCATCATTGTTCGGTATTGCTGTTGCGCACTCTGCTTTTAATGTACTCTGTACAATCCTAATGCTCCCTCTGACAGGTTTTCTTGAAAAAATGGTCAACAAACTGCTCCCCGATACAAAACAGCAGGAAACAGAATCTGATCTTGACGAAAGACTTTTGACAACGCCGTCGATTGCCTTGGAACGCTGTCACGAGGTTGCTGTCAAAATGGCAAAAACGGCTGTGGCAACGCTGACCGAGGGATTGGATTCTTTGCATCGGTATACGCCGGAGCTTTCAGAGTCTATACATAAAAAGGAAGAAATAACCGATCGTTACGAGGATATGCTAGGGACTTATTTGGTGCATTTAAGTACAAAACAGATTAGCGAACAAGACAGTGCAGAAGCTGCAAAGCTTTTGAAAATCATAGGGGATTTTGAAAGAATTGCCGACCATGGAGTAAATTTGCTTGATTCTGCAGAAGAAATGAAAGAAAAAGGCGTGAGCTTTACCAATTCGGCAGAATCAGAATTTCAAGTGATTTCTTCGGCAGTATACGAAATCCTGAAATTAGCCCTAACGGCCTTTCTAAACGACGATATAACCGCTGCGGAAAAAGTAGAACCGCTTGAGCAGGTTATCGATATTCTGAAAGAAAAACTTCGCACAAGTCATATTCTTCGTATGCAGCAAGGTGCCTGTTCCATTGACGCCGGTTTTGTTTGGTCTGACTTGCTTACTAATTTAGAACGAACATCCGACCACTGCTCCAATATTGCCGGCTGTGTGATAGACATTGCGCATCGTAATATGAATATTCACGAGTCTCTTCGGGATTTCAGAAATGATAATGAAGATTTTCGTACACAATTCAAGGTATATAAAGAAAAATTCAAATTGCCTGAAAACAATTAAATTATGCGGTCATCGGTACATTTTTCAGTTTAAGTATGTGTCTGAAATGCGGAGTCAAAACTCGTGACAAAATACGGTCAGCATGAATACCTTTCATATCATTGCTTTTATAATCGGAATCGTTATACTCGGCGGATTGGAGTTTGTGAAGCGGTATATGGAGAATCAAATATCAATACAAAAATAGGAATCCATATCTTTTGAAAACCGAGTATTTATCAAAAGCATCCGTGCTTTAGAGCATTTATTCATATACAGAAAAAGCAGCCGCAAGGCTGCTTTTCGGGTGCGGTAATTTCTTTATTAACATTGCAGTTAAAAATTATTTGACACTGTTGTTTTATATATGCTATACTCTGATTAGAGATATTTTTTTATAACATTTGTTTTAATAAATGTCAATTCAGCGGGATAACATTGCTTGATTTTCAGAAGTTTTTTGGATAAAGTAACCGCTAAATAAATTATATGAGGAGGAAAAGCATGAAAAAAGTATTAAGGAAGGTATCGGCAGTATTGTTAACAATATGTTTGTTAACTCAGTCGGCAGTTTCATTTGTATCATATGCAGATGGAAAGGTTTCTTTCAACGATGCATGGCTGAATTTTGAGCCATGGACAGGAAATGGGGCAATATCACTAAGCATAGGTGATGATTTTCTTACAAAAGACCTTAACATTGTTAGCTTTGATGAATTTGAAGAATTAAGGTATAAATCTAGTGATAAAGCAGTAAACTATACAGTTGCTGAATCAAAAGGGAATACCGTAATAACTATACCGGAGGATTATTTAAAAACACTTGCCGACGGTACATATTATTTAGAAGCTGAGTTTTCAAGAGCAATAATACCTATTAAGATGTATGTTGTAACAAAAAAAGTCATGATTAAAGATTTATACTATAGTTTTGGTACATGGAACGGAAGCGGTCCGGCACAAGTGAAATTTTCTTCACCTGATGAAGATGCTTTTACACTTGAAGCAGCTTTGTTTAAGTCTTTGAGTTATAAAGGCGATGAAATTGACGCATCAAACTATTCGATAAAACAATTTATGAATGTAATATATATCACTCTCAATGAAGAGTATGTAAAAACGCTTCCGATCGGTATAAATTACTTTAAAATCGACTTTTTGAATGTCAGCTTTATGCTTAAATTAGAAATCAAGAAACAATCTAAACCTATCGCAACCAACCAGCCGGATACAAGAATTGAACAGCCGGCTAAACCAAGCGTAGCAAAGGTAAAGAAAGTTTCCGCTAAAAAGACATCAAAGAAAAAACAGTTAAAAGTCACTTGGAAGAAAGTTAACGGGGCAAAAGGTTATCAGATTAAAGCTTCGTTAAACAAAAAATTCAAGTCTGCGAAAAAATATAATACAATAACAAAGACTTTGAATAAAAACAAAAAGTCAGCAGTATTAAAAATAAAAAAATCGAACAAGAAGTATTATGTAAAAGTTCGTGCATATAAAACTTATAAGAATTCAAAAGGTAAGACCGTAAAAGTGTGGGGCAAGTGGTCAGATTTCAGTCGTTAGAAATCAGGCGGATTTTTATACAATACAAAGTAATCTGCTATATATGTTAATTTAGCTCCTTATATGTTTTGAAAATTTAAGATTATTAATAAAGTTAAAAGCCTTGATAATTGAACATTTATCAAGGCTTAATTTTTGAATCAAGAAATATTAAATTGTATACATTTACTCACATATATCACAGATTTTTTTATTTATAACACAATCTATATAGTCTTTTATTGATGTCAGTCGGTGGTCTAATAAAACCCCGGTGGTTGTTTCTTTTTCGCCATGATTGTGGGTGTCGCTTCCTGCGGTATAAGGCAGTTCATAGCTGTCAGCAAAATATTTTGCACGCTCATTGAATTTTTTATCTGTGTGACTTCCGTTGACTATTTCAACAGCGTCAATATCACGGGGAAAAAGTCTGATGTTAGGTACATACCAAGCTTCACGGAAAGGATGTGCATGAACACATATTCCTCCGTTGCTGTGAACATAATTAATATACGCTTTTACATCTCCTGTATCCATAACATCCATAAATTCAGGATGATTAATAATAAAGCTTTTTTCAAGTCCGTATGTAAGGATATCAACCCCGTCAAAAGAAGTTTCAAATCCAAAAAATACGTCAAGCCCTATTTCTTCTCCTTTAGATTTAGCATTTTCATACCCTTTGCAGAAAAGCTCTACTCTTTCTTTCCATGGTATAGTGTTAGGAACAGCACAGTATCCCCTGAAAAAGTGGTCGGTAATTATTATGCCGTCATATCCGAGTTCCTTGTATTTTACAGCATGGTATTCTCCTTTAGTACCTGAACACGCAGAGCCTTCACTTGTGTGAACATGCGTATCATATTTATATAATTTCATATACGGTACCTCCCACATTGAGCTTTCATAATATTTTATGTCGGTGCAAATATATTTTGTGTTTCCGTAAAGAACACTTTAAGTCTATTATATCATATGTATAATAAATTATCAACAAAATGTGTTTCTTGACAATATACTGAATGAGTTGTATAATTGTATTATTGTGATAATACAATTCGTTTCAAAACAGTAAGTGATAAAATTAAGGGGACAGAAAATGATTAATAAAATAAGAAACAACAAAAAAGATTTATTTTGCATCGGTATTTTGATGCTTATATATTTGTTTATAATTCTTGCAATAACAAGGTTTAAATTTGCATATGGGTCATCAATGGACTGGGACAATCAGCACTATGCTTTTCCGGAGTATTTCAGAAATCTGTTTTATGAGACAAAAAACTTTTTCCCGAGTTTTGCACCGCAGATAGGCTCGGGACAGAATATATATAATTTTTCTTATTATGGGATGTTTAATCCTCTTATATTGCCAAGCTATCTGATGCCTTTTGTATCAATGTCAGCATATATTCAGGCAATTAGTATTATATCCGTCGCTGTTTCGGTAATAATGTTTTATGCTTGGATAAGAAAGCGATATGATTCAAAAATTGCCTTTTTGTCAAGCTGCCTGTTTTTGTTTGCAGCACCTATTATTTTTCACAGTCACAGGCATATAATGTTTGTATCTTATCTTCCGTTTTTTATGGGTGCACTTTTTTGCTGTGATAAATTTTTCGAGAATAAAAACCGAGCAGGAATTATATTCTGTATGTCAATGATAATGTTTACAAGCTATTATTTCAGCATAGGAAGCTATATGGCGATTTTCGTTTACATTACCGCTTTGTTTTTAAATAAGAATTCTGTGTTTAAAATCAAAGAGTATATAAAGTCAATTGTAAATTTGGGCATTTGCATGTTTATATCTGTAATGATTTCGGCAGTTTTGTGGCTTCCGACGATATATGCAATTTTTCAGGGACGGGCAAACACTAATGTAAAGATAACTTTAAAGGATATTCTGATACCTACAATTGATTATAAAGCAGTTGTTTATTCGCCTTATTCTATGGGACTGATGATAATTTCTCTTATGGCTGTTATATTTGCCGTAATAAGGAAAAACAGCGGCAGAAGGTTTATAGGTGCGGTATTATCCGCATTTGTTATATTTAAGCTGTTTTCTTTTGTTATGAACGGATTTATGTACGGAGAAGAAAAAGCACTGATACCTTTTATTCCTTTGGCACTTTTGCTAACCGCAGAATTTGCAAAAGCTGTATTGAATTCGGATATATCAAATAAGTTTTGGATTTTTTTGAATATCGGACTGACATTGGGCGGTATAGTGTTTGTGTTAATCAGTAAAGAATATGTTTATTCCGTTTCGTTGATACTGGACTTAATCGGTGTAAATACAGCATATTTTATTTATAAAAAAAGAGGTGATCAGATAGCGTTCATATCTATTGTTTCGATTGTGGCATTTGCATTTTGTTTGAGAATAAACCTGTATGACTCTCTTTGTGAAAGAAAAAATATTGTCAAAGTTGATAAAAACTTCATAAGTGAAATTCAAAGTACTGAATTTTCAAATGATGATGACAATTTATATCGTGTTTCACAGCTTGCAAGTGAAGGTAAAACCATGAATAAGGTTTATGGCAAGGACTATTACACAACGACTGTGTATTCATCACTTCAGAATCAGAACTACAATAATTTTTATTATAATGTGTTTCAAAATGAAATGGTTCACAGAAACTCAGCTACGGTTTCCGAAACTTTAAATCCTTTCTTTTATTCATACATGGGAAAGAAATATCTTTTTATTGAAAACACCAAATTAAATGATACCATTCTTACGGTTCCTTACGGATATAAGGAAATAAAAAAAGAGGATGACATTACATTATATAAAAATGACAATGTTAAGCCTTTGGGTTATGCATCAGACAATATAATGAGCAGTTCTCAGTTTAAATCTCTTGATTATCCTTATAATATGAAAGCTTTAATGGATTATACTGTTGTTGATGAAGATTCGGCCGATGTTTCAATTGAGGGAATTAAAGAGATAGACAGCAGTTTTGCAGACGAGCTGTTTTCAAATCTTCCGGAGAATATTACATTTGATAAAGATACAAATACTGTTTATGCCGATACAAATAAACCGTTAAAAAATAAATACTTAAGAACAAGTTCAGGCAGAAGAAAACACGACGCAGACAGATGTACGGTGAATTTGAAAAATCCTATTAATGACTGTTTTATTATTACATGCAAGGCAGATAATAATATAGGCAAAGGGTCATCTGACATTTATCTGTTGATAAACGGGATTAAAAATAAGCTTACGGACCCTTCATGGAAATACTATAACAACAATAAGAAATTTTGTTATGTGCTTTCGTCTAATGAGCCCATAACAAGCATTGAGCTTCTCTTTTCAAACGGAAAGTATAAGCTGTCAGACTGGAAGTTCTATACTGTGAAAAAGAGTGAACTTGAGGGACTTGCAAACAAAGTTGATGAGTTTAAAATAAACAAAGAAAAAACAAAGGGTGACATTTTTGAAGGAACGATAAATGTTTCAAAGGATAACAGTTATTTTAAAATGACTGTTCCATATGCTGACGGGTTTACAGCGTATGTAGATGGAGAGAAAACCGATATTAAAATGGTCGATAATGCTTTCATAGGATTTAGAATTTCAAAGGGCAGCCATGATATTAAAATTATTTATACTGCTCCGTTTTTAAAGGAAGCAAAAGTAATATCTTTAGCAGGAATATTAGTATTGCTGATTGTATTATCGATTCAGATTGCAGTCAGAATGCGGTCAAAAAAATCAATCGGAGTTAAATTATGATTAAAAGATTTAAAGAAAAAAGTTTAATAAAAAAAATATTGACAGTTTTAATTGCATTGGTTATATTGTTAATATTGACGCTAGGCGTTTATTGGATTAATAGAGTTGGAAAAAATTATTATGACAAAAGTTTGTTTGAAAATCTTGATGTTTCGGAAGTAAACAAGCTTATGATAGTTGCACACCCTGATGACGAAACTCTTTGGGGAGGAGGTCATTTGTCAGAGGGAGGATATTTGGTTTTATGTATTACCGACGGTTATAACGAAACACGAAAAAAAGAGTTTAATGACGCAGTTAAGTGTTTAAATGAAACTAATATTCCTATTATACTCAATTTCCCCGATAAGACATTTAACAAAAGAGATAACTGGTATGGCATTAAAGGCAAAATAAGCAATGCCGTTGACAAGGTTATAGAGATGAAAGACTGGGATTTGATAGCCACACATAACAAAGAGGGTGAATACGGTCATATACATCATAAAATGACAAGCAGTATTGTAAGAAAAGAATATAATAATACTGATAAAAAAAGTCCTTTATATCTTTTTGGTACTTATCACAGTTTAAAGAATCTTCCGAAATATCAAAGCGGAATGATTCCGATGAATGAAGAAGAATACAATAAAAAGGTTGAGGCACTGGATTGTTATAAATCACAGAAAAAAGTTGTTGACAGCTTGTTTCATATGGTTAAATATGAAAACTGGATTGAGTATGACGGAAATGATTAATTTTTAAACGGAGAGATGATTTTTAATGACAAATAAAAAATCACAAATCAAAATGCAGACAGCTATGAAAAATACTGCTGTGGTGGCATTATGTGCAATGATATGCTGTGCATTGTGGGGAAGTGCTTTCCCTTGTATAAAAATAGGATATAAGCTTTTTGACGTTGATGAAGGAAATGCTTTTTCACAGATTTTATTTGCAGGTATCAGATTTGTACTGGCGGGCGTTTTGACTATTCTTATAGGAAGCATATCTGCAAAAAAACCTCTTTTGCCAAGCAGAAAATCAGCCGGCAAAATAATAAAGCTTTCGATGTTTCAAACTATTATTCAGTATTTGTTTTTCTACATAGGGTTATCTCATACAACCGGAGTTAAAGCATCTGTTCTTGACGGAGCCAATGTGTTTATTGCACTTTTAATTTCGTGTCTGGTATTTAAACTTGAAAAATTAACTTATGCCAAAATTATAGGAAGTGCTGTAGGCTTTGCAGGTGTAATACTTATAAATCTGACAGGACTTAATTTTGAGTTCAGCTTTTTGGGTGAAGGCTTTATATTGATTTCCGCTGTAGGTTACGCAATGTCATCTGTTTTTATGAAAAGATATTCCAAAGACGAAAATCCTGTACTTTTAAGTGGGTGGCAGTTTGTTTTCGGCGGAGCAGTGATGACAATAGTGGGACTTTTATTCGGAGGTACAGTAAAAGTAACTTCGTCTAAAGCAGTTTTAATGCTTTTATATCTTGCTTTTATTTCCGCTGCTGCATACAGCCTGTGGTCAGTTCTTTTAAAATATAATCCTGTATCAAAAGTTACGGTGTTCGGATTTATGAATCCTGTTTTCGGTGCTGTTTTTTCTATAATACTTCTCGGTGAAAAAGACGCTTTTGGAATTACGGCAATCTTTTCACTTATTTTGGTCAGCATAGGAATTTATATTGTAAATCGCAAGTCAAATTAGTTAGTGTGTTTTAAATATCAGTGCTAACGGTTTCAATAAGGGGCAACACCCCGTCATTCAACAAACGATCGGACATAGTTATTTTTATTATGGTAACAGGAAGAAGTGAGTATTGTTATGAATAAAATAAAATATGAGTATAAAAATTTTAAAATCGGCGGCGGCGGTTTCGTTACAGGCTTTGTTTTTCACAAAAGCAGTTCAGATATCCTTTATGCAAGAACTGATATAGGCGGGGTTTACAGATTTGATTTTTCACAAGACAAGTGGATTTCTCTTATTGACGGTGTTACGAATGTTAATCCGCAGCAGTGTTATCCATTGTCAATTGCAGTTGATGACAGTGATAAAAATACTCTTTATATGGCCTGCGGTGACGATATAAACGGTCAGCTTTGCATAAGTCACGATAAGGGTGAAACCTTTGAAGTCAAATCAATTCCATGCGGTATTCACGGAAACTGCATGGGCAGGGCAACAGGAGAAAGGCTGATAAAGACAGGCAAGCATTTGTATTTTGCTTCAAGAACAAAAGGTCTGTTTTGCTCAGATGATAACGGTGACAGTTGGCAAAATCTTAATGTGAACGGAGAAGTTAATATTACTTTTGTCAATGCGGTTCAATCAGGTGATTTCAGAACTGTTTTTGCCGCAGCAAGCGGCGGAGTTAATATGTTCTGTAAGAACGGCAGAAAAATTCGGGGACATTCATTGTATGTTTCATATGATAACGGAGAAAGCTTCAAAAAACTGATTCAGCCTAAGCCGGATTTTACTGTGCAATCTAAGCTTTTCGGGTATGTCGCTCAAAGAAGTGCGTTTGGTGTTGATGAAAAAAGCGGTAAGCGGTATTTCTATGTTACCTTCAGCCAGACGGGAAATGACAATGACCCTGACAGGTATACCTGTGATTCTGCAGCGGTAATCAGCGGAAAAATATTCAGATATGAGTTAGATAAACATGGAAAAGTGCTTGAGAATTCAGAAACTGACATTACTCCTAAAATGGTTAAGGGTGTCGGGCTTAGCGGAGTTGACTTCTGTGACGGTATGCTTGTGTTATCGGAAATAGGCGAAGCGCATCAGAATAGCATTTATATAAGTTTTGATAACGGAGAAAGCTGGAAACAGATTCTGTATGATTTAAGCGTGGGAAAGGTGAATTTCACTGTTCCTTATATGAAGCCTGAGTACAATTCGGGAATACTTCTTGTCCACTGGATGAGTGACATTAAGATTAATCCGTTTAATCCTGATATGGCAGTGTTCAATACAGGCACCGGTGTGTTCGTTACACATAATCTGACCGATGCAAAGAGAGGCAAATCAGTCGAGTGGGAACCGCTTTGTGACGGTATGGAAGAAACAGTTCATCTTAATGTTTACAGCCCTCCCGGCGGTGAGGTCAGATGTATTGATATTATAGGTGATTTAGGCGGATTTGCTTTTAAGGACTTTGATGAAATACCCGAAAATTCATTTTCAAATGAAAACGGCGACAGATATATAACCTGTCTTAATGCAGATTTTACGGACAATAATCCTGAGGTTGTTGTTGCAACTCCAAGAGGGAACTGGACAGCAAAGACTGTCGGTGGGCTGATTATTTCTCATGATCAGTGTGAAACATGGAAGCATTTGAGTTTTCCATATGGTTTGTCTGAAAAGATTGACAATTTATGTAACGGGATTAAGAAACCGAATGTGAATTCCGGCTGGACGGCAATGTCTGCAGACGGTGAAAGAATCGTATGGGCTATAGCTCAGGACGAAAGCTTCATGACAGACAGTGTTGTTTATACTGATGATGAGGGAGAAACATGGAAAAAGTCTGAATTTAAAGGCAGCAATGACTATGAACAAAATCCTGTTCCGATATATATATTAGCAGACAGGATGAATGCAAATGTTTTCATGGCATTAAATAAAGAATCAACTATGTTTATAAGCAGTGACAAAGGAAAGACTTTTTATGAGTGCAAGCCAAGCCGTCTTTTTGAAAAACCAAGGTCAAGAGAAGAGCTTAGAAGGCGTGAGTTTGAAGTTCGTGCAGAGAGCGGGAAAGAAAAAACTCTTTGGGTTTCATTTGGTCAGGCAGGACTTTGGAGACTTGAATTCAATGACAGGAATATGTCGGTGG
>ENA-ORLW01001009-ORLW01001009.1-human-gut-metagenome-genome-assembly--contig:-NODE-1009-length-35270-cov-19.419771_pt1 | contig 35270 bp, 33 predicted proteins | sample MGYA00243017_ERZ508829 | MGnify/ENA primary metagenome ERZ508829 (study PRJEB26277, sample SAMN04329776) | human gut metagenome | biome: human-associated habitat | host: Homo sapiens | place: USA...
TTGTTCAGGGCGGCATTATCTCAAGACTATCTACTGGAACTATTGCTCTCGGCTAAATTTTGATGCGGTTGCCCTGGGTCTCTCTTAGGTAAATTTGGCGGATTAAACTTTTTCATTTTTTTATTTACATTGTCATTTACATTTTCATTAGCTTAGTTGCCGGTTAGTTTCGGGTTAAGGGATGAACGAGAGGAGGTGTTTGAGGCCCTCGCCGGCACAGCGGTGGTCGAAGAGGTCGGAGACGATAAGGCGGTCGGCGGGGAGCATGGGCGACAATGTGCTGTAATGGCGGTCGCCGAGAATCTGGTCGCACGAGGAGCAGACGGCGTAGATGCGGTCGCGCTTTGCTCGGGCCGCTTCGACGGCGTCGTATTTCAGATACTTGTCGAGTACTTCCTGAGTGAGTGTGTAAGTTTGAATACCATCAATGCGTGGGCAGAAATAGCTCTGGGGCTCGTCTTTCCACCGCGCTATCTCCTCCTGAGGGCACAGGCAGGGGTTGGCTATGACCACCCGGGCGTCGCCGCTGTCGCACATCAGCGCCATGAAGGCGCCGAGCGAAGTGCCGACAATCACTTCGGGCCGGTATTGGGCAATCACCTCGTTGATTATGGCGAGCGACGCATCGGGGTCGGCTGTGAGTTCGGGTGCTATCACCTTATAGCGGCCCTTGAGTATGCGGGCAAGCTGCTGCTGCTTCGTGCCGTTCGATCCCGACATAAAGCCATGTATATACATCAAATATTTTTCTTCCATAACGATTGTAACTTACCGCAAAAATACGAAAAATCGGAGTGACGGCGGGTAGAGACTATTACATTGAGTGTGTCTTACGGCAGCGCGCGACAGTTGTCGGCCGGCTGCCATTTGTGTCGCACCCCGGTCAATGTCCTCGCTGGAGAAAACGGAGGCGAGAAGGGCCTTTCATTCTACATTTTTCATTTTCCATCTCCCCGGAGGGTATCAGCGGCGGCGCTTTTCGGGGTGGAAAAGGAAGTAGACGAACATAAAGGGTAGGGAGAGGAAGATTCCGAGCTTTTTGAAGAAGGCGATGATGTCGATGGCGAGGTAGTAGAGTTCGCGCTTGAGGTCGTCGTACATTGGTCAGTCGTTTTTGGGGTAGAAGATGAGGACGATGCAGGAGCCGGCATGCCGGATTGATCTATGCGCTCAATATTCCTCGCGCCCATATAAGATTAGGGCCGACGCGCAGCCCGGTGATTGAACTGCAAAGATAGCGGTTTTTCCCGAAACGACAAGCCCCCTCACGCCAGCCGCCCGGCAAGAAAGTCGACAGTGGCCCGCAGCTCCTCCTTCTTAAGCGGAATTCCGGCGAGGGTGACGACGGCGCGAATGTCCGAGAATGGCGAGCGAATCTGCATCTGGCGCCACACAAGCTGCGTAGCCGGGTAAACGAGCATAATGCGGCGAAAGGCACCGGGCGAAAAGGAGGAATATGCCAGGCATTGATGAAGGTCGTGGCGAAAGGCATCCTTGAGGTCGTCGGAGGCAGTGCCGAGATTGAGCATATGGCTCTTGTATTTGGCGTCGATTACTGTTTCAGTCCCATCGCGACGATAGACGATGTCGGGTTCGAGATAGGCCAAGGCCCAAGCCGGGCGCGTTCCGCGGGCTTCGATGCTATATCGTGCGTTCGAGGTAACTGAACCACCTTGTTGCGAGGCGACAGTTTTCACCAGGAATTGCACGTAGCGCTCGAAAAGCTGAGCATAGTCGAGACGCCATGCCACTTGGCGGTCGGTCTTACCGGAGAGCACATTGGCTGCGATGCGCTTCAAATCCTTTATTACTGCCGGGTCGGAGGCATGGACCGAAATCGAGGAAGAAGCAAGTTGTGGGTGGTTTTGCAGATACTGGCGGAGGACGTCGAGGCGTCTGCTATAATGGGCGCGAACCGAGCGTGGCGTGGTGTGACGTCCGATGACGGAGGCGGCATAGTCGGCCACTGCGCAGAGCATACGCCACTCACGGTGATCGGTGTTCAAGATATTATGCTTGTTGGGGAACTGCAGCGCGGAATGAGGCGACAAAGAACATCGGCGAGCATACTCAGTCCAAATGGTGGAGCTACGCGGCATGCGTTCAATTTCTTTCACGTTGTCGAACTTGTGCCACCCGGCCTTACGTGCCTCCAGAAACTTATCGACATACTTGCAGCACTCTAGAAAAAGCGGAGCCCCGAGGTCGACGGAGTCGGTGATAGTGTAGTTCGGCTCAAAGACGATGTCGACATCATCGACCACATATTGCAGAATCTCGTTATCCTCGCCATATCGCCCCTCGACGACCAAAGTTCCGCCTTTTTTGCCCGAAATAGGCGAAAAGAGAGGCACCACTCCGATGAAGTTGCTCGAAGCAAGCTTGACACCCTGCCGACCGCCCTCCTCCATCGCTTCGGCTCGAATTCCAAGAAAGGCGAAGGAGGCTCGGTTGGCCGATATGAATCGTCGCACCGGCGCATCGGGATAGCGCTTGTCGGCCCCGTACCACAACGGCTTCTTGTTGTCGAAGGGTATGAAAACGCTGTCGAGCGTTTTGAGCCTGAGCATGCAGGGCGCAATTTTCATCACTCGAACAGCGGTAAACCTGTCAAGTCATAGAAAAGTTGCGCAAACTCGTCGGCAGCTTTTGTCAGGAAGCCTTCCTGAAGATATTCGCGAATCAGAGGCATTAATTCATAGCGGATTTTGCGTTCCAATTCGGGACGAGTTTGGTAAATGAAATACGACTGGCCGGGCTGTAGGTCGAGCTCGGAACTGGGGGCGTATTTGCTGAAGATGTGGCTGAAGCGGTTGAAATTATCTTCGTCGAAGTTGAGGTCGCCGAGTTCGTCGGGCGCCGGCACTTGAGGTCGGAGTGTGTACCATGCAAAACGGCGTCGGAGGGCGAAGTCGACCACGGCCAGACTGTGGTCTGCGGTGTTCATCGTGGCCACAACATGAAGATTGCGCGGGAGGCCATCGATTTCAACCTCGCCACCGGGAGTTGAGGCATCGGGTATACGGATGGTAGCTTTGCTTCCAGCGCGTTTGGGCTCAAAGAGGAAGAAAGCGGGTCCAAGAACATTGGGCAGATTGGCTCGGTTTATCTCGTCGATTACCAGAAGTACGCGTCCTTCGGGATTCCTGCGTGCAGCTTTGATGGCTCTGACCAGAGCACCATCCTTCATTTCAAACTGAGGACCGGCGCCTGCGGTGAGTTTGGGGGAAAGACCGCTCACAAAGTCGGCGTAGGATGTTTCGGCGTGGAACTGAATAAACTCCGTAGCGTCGTAATCGTCCATCAACCGGAGAGCCATGCGTGTTTTGCCGGTGCCGGGCGCACCTTGCAGAACCACATAGCGGCGCTCATTGAGTAGAGACTTCACTTCGACAAGATCGTCGGTTGTGGAAGCCAACGACGACGGCACTTTCAGAGCAGCCTCAATGGCTTTTTTCTCCTTGGCATTGGAGTTCCAGCCTCGGAATGCAGCATAGGCCGCCAACCAGCGGATTACGGTCGACATAGCATCGGGCTTGCTGAAGTCGACTATGGTGCAAGCCATCACCTCCTTGGCATATTTCTCCTTTACATCGCTGTTGGCGAATAACTCATCTTCATCGAGAGCGCTGATGAGGCTTGTTAGCGGAGTCTCGTTGTCGGTGAAATCCGTTTTGCAGTATATGCCGGCGCCGGTTTTGGCTAAAGCCATAAACTGCCGGCGCAAGCCCGGGAGTTCGGCGTGGGGATAGTCGTTTTTAAACCCTTCGGTGCCCAACACGAGACCTACAATGGCCTTGCGGACATCGTCCTTGGTACCGGCTGGAAAAACGACATAGGAGAAATCGCCGTAGACGCCCGCCGTAGGTTCATCGGTATTGATTATGGCGATGAAAGCGCTGCCATCGGCCATCGAGGAGCCTCCGACGGCGTTGCGGGTAGTGGCATTTTTCTTCTTGCGGGGAACACCGGCGTTTTCCTGCATACCGAACGACTCGGCGGCAGATTTAATGGCATCGAACAACTCACTTGCCGTCATAGCGTCAAATCATAGAGTATTATCGGAGCCGACCCGCCCATATAGGGAAGCGCACGCTCCGTGTTGTAGCTGATAAATTCGCGGGCTTCTTCGTCGCTCATTCCATGGTGCACCATCAAGTGGAGCACCATATCTGAGAAGCGATATACAACGCGTCCGTCGGCAGTGACACCGACAACGGCGTCGGCATAATCCGGATTTTCGAACACGATGCTCTCGGAGAAGTCCATTTCGACCAGCGCCTCCTTAACCTTATCGAGGGCCGAGGGGTACGCATCAATCCTGTCGGCCGCGCAGAGCAGTTCGGCGGCAGAGAGCCCCAGTGCACCGGCTATCTTCTCGAGTATATCGAGGGAGACATTGCGCTTGCCGGTCTCGATGTCGCTCATATAGCGGCGGTCGATACCTGCCGAGAGGGCGAACTGCTCCTGCGTAAGCCCGCGCCGGCGGCGCATAGCGACCAACGCAGAGGCTAATATCTGGCGGATTGACGGTAAAGCTGACATTTGGCAAAATTATCAAATACCTCCGGGGCACACAACGGCCGATAGTGCACAACGACAGTGGGCAACAAGAAAAACGGGGATGCGCCTGCGGAAGGCGCATCCCCGTAGGGTATTTGAGGGCAGGCGGCTTAGGCGAGGAAGCCCAGCAGGACGCCGGCGGCTACTGCAGAACCGATTACGCCGGCAACGTTGGGGCCCATGGCGTGCATGAGCAGGTAGTTGGAGGGGTCGTATTCGAGTCCGAGGTTGTTGGAGATTCGGGCGCTCATCGGGACTGCGGAAACGCCGGCATTGCCGATGAGGGGGTTGATTTTCTTGTCCTTGGGGAGGATGAGGTTGAAGATTTTCACGAAGATCACACCGCTGGAGGAAGCGATGATGAAGGCCATGAAGCCAAGGAAGAAAATGAAGATGGTCTGCGGGGTGAGGAACTGCGAGGCCTGTGTGGATGCGCCTACGGTCATACCGAGCAGGATGGTGACGATGTCGGTCAGGGCGTTTGAGGCGGTCTTTGCCAGGCGGGAGGTTACGCCGCACTCACGGAGGAGGTTGCCGAAGAAGAGCATGCCGAGCAGGGGGAGGCCCGAGGGCACCACGAAGCATGTCAGAAGCATACCCACGATGGGGAAGATGATTTTCTCGTTCTGGCTGACGGCGCGGGCGGGTTTCATCTTGATGAGTCGCTCCTTCTTGGTGGTGAACAGACGCATCAGCGGGGGCTGAATCACGGGCACCAGGGCCATGTAGGAGTAGGCCGACACGGCGATAGCACCCATGAGGTTGGGGGCGAGCTTCGACGACAGGAAGATGGCGGTGGGGCCGTCGGCGCCGCCGATGATGGCGATGGCACCGGCCTGGTCAGGAGTGAAGCCCAGCAGCAGAGCCACCATATAAGCGCCGAAGATGCCGAACTGGGCGGCAGCGCCGATGAGCATCAGCTTGGGATTGGCAATCAGGGCCGAGAAGTCGGTCATTGCGCCGATTCCAAGGAAGATGAGCGGCGGGTACCAGCCGGCGCTGACACCGTTGTACAGAATATTGAGCACCGAACCCTGCTCGTAGATGCCTACTTCGAGGCCGGCGTCGGGGTTGAAGGGAATGTTGCCGATGAGCATGCCGAAGCCGATGGGCACCAGCAGCATAGGCTCGAAGTTCTTTTTGATGGCCAGCCAGATGAAGAAGAGGCCGACCAGGAGCATCACGAAGTTGCCGAACTGAGCGTTGGCAAAGCCTGTGAGCTTCCAGAACTCCTCGAGGTTAGTCAATAGAAACTCTCCGAAATCCATAATTCACAGTACTTTCGGGGGTTATTCTATAGTGAGCAGAGGAGCGCCTTCGAGCACGGAGTCGCCGGCGGCGACAGCGATGGAAGCCACGCGGCCGTCGCGACCGGCATGGATAGCATTTTCCATCTTCATGGCCTCGAGGAGAACCACGGTGTCGGAAGCCTTGACGGTGTCGCCGACCTTAACCTGGACGGAGAGAACCACACCGGGCAGCGGAGCTACCACAGCGCCGCCTTTGCCGCCGGCGGAGGGCTTGGCGATGACTTTCTCGCCGCTGGTGGTGCGGGGAGCTGCGGAGGGCTTGGGAGCGGCCACTTTGACGGGAGCGGTCTTGGTGCCTTCGAGCTCCACTTTGTAGGGCACGCCGTTGACTTCTACCTGGGCGATGTTGTTGTCGTCGACATCGCCTACGGCAACTTTGTATACGTTGCCGTTTATCTTGTATTTATATTCTTTCATGGAATTTTTAGCTGTGATGTATTAACGCTGGGAGTGATGTTCGGGAACCACACGCAGGCCGTAGATTTTCGACGACCAGGGGGAGTAGGCGCGCTTCACCTTGTTGATGGTGAGCACGGTCGACTCGGTGTCGTGTGCGTTGAAGTGTTCGTGGATAGCCATAGCGATTGCGGCAATTTCCTCACCGGAGTCGTGCATGGTGGCGCGAGCTTCCTCGGAGCCCTTCTCGATGCCCTGAGCGCGGCGCTTGTTCATGCGGCCAACTGCAGCACCGATTTTACCGATGCCGTAGAAGCACAGACAGAGCACAAGCAGAGCGGAGAAAACGATGCCCATTGCCATGATGGTCATGGCGAAGCCGTTTTCGTCGCTGGAGGCAAAGAGAGCAATCTTGGGATTGCGGTCTTTGATCACGTTGGCGCTGGAGGGGGTGATGTAGAGGGCGCCCTCGCCGTTACGGATTTCCCAGGCCTGGGGCACCTCGGCGGTCGGGCCGACGCCGTCGGCCTTGCGGGCATAGGTCTGGTCAGCGCCAAGAGCTGCGGGCACGGTAACGACGTCGATAACGTCGCCGTTGGTGTCGAGCAGGTAGATGGTGTTGTCCTGACCGGGATTGAGGGTGAAGTTGGTGTGGAAGGTGCCTTTATTGGGCTGGCCGTCGGCAAAGAACACCACATGCTGGCGTTTGGGGATGCGAGTGTTGACATCCCCCAGCGGAATGGAGTACCACAGGTTGTTTGCTCGGGCGGTGGCGCTGGTATCGGTAGCCAGATACATGGTGGAGATTTCGAGCGGGGCGAAGTTGCCGTTGAAGAGCTCGATCCAGGCATGGTGTTCGCCGTAGTCGTCGACGATGCTTGTCTGATTCTCCACCATCACCTCGTTGAGTTTCAAGGCCTGGCGCGACTGGGCGGCCAGGGAGGGCGCGCCGAGGGCTGCCAGAGCCACTAAAGCGATGGATAAGTATTTGCGCATAGCCTTACAGAGGAATGTTGCCGTGCTTCTTGGCGGGGTTGAGAACCTTCTTTGTGGCGAGCTGCTGGAGCGCGCGGATCACGCGGAAGCGGGTGTTGCGGGGTTCGATTACGTCGTCAATGTAGCCGTAGCGAGCGGCGTTGTAGGGGTTGCAGAAGAGCTTGTTGTACTCTGCTTCCTTCTCGGCGAGCACCTGAGCGGGATTTTCGGATGCCTTGGCTTCCTTGGCGTAGAGCACTTCGACAGCTCCGGCACCGCCCATAACGGCGATTTCGGCCGTGGGCCATGCGTAGTTCATGTCGCCGCGCAGCTGCTTGCAACTCATCACGATGTGGCTACCGCCGTAGCTCTTGCGGAGTGTAACGGTAACCTTGGGCACGGTAGCTTCGCCGTAGGCGTAGAGCAGTTTTGCGCCGTGGAGGATTACGCCGTTGTATTCCTGGCCGGTACCGGGGAGGAATCCGGGCACGTCGACGAGGGTAACCAGCGGAATATTGAAGGCGTCGCAGAAGCGCACGAAGCGCGCGCCCTTGCGGGAAGCGTTGCTGTCGAGCACGCCGGCGAGGTACTTGGGCTGGTTTGCCACGATGCCGACTGCCTGACCGTTGAAGCGGGCGAAGCCCACGATGAGGTTCTTGGCGTAGTCGCGCTGTATTTCGAGGAACTCACCGTTGTCGACGATGGCTCCGATGACTTCGTACATGTCGTAGGGACGGGTTGCGGAGTCGGGGATGATTTCGTTGAGGCTGTCCTCGAGGCGGTCGATGGGGTCGGTGCACTCCACCAGCGGGGGTTCCTCCAGGTTGTTCTGGGGGATGTAGCTGAAGAGTTTGCGGATAATCTTGAGGGCTTCTTCGCCGTCTTCGGCAGCGAAGTGGCAAACGCCGCTCTTTGTGCTGTGGACTTCGGCGCCACCGAGAGCGTCCTGCGTAACGTCTTCGCCGGTAACGGTCTTAACCACCTTCGGGCCGGTGAGGAACATGTAGGAGATGCCCTTGGTCATGATGGTGAAGTCGGTCAGTGCGGGCGAGTAGACGGCGCCGCCGGCGCAGGGGCCGAGGATGCCGGAAATCTGGGGAATGACGCCGGATGCCATGATGTTGCGCTGGAAGATTTCAGCGTAGCCGGCCAGGGCGTTGATGCCTTCCTGGATTCGTGCGCCGCCGGAGTCGTTGAGTCCGATGACGGGAGCACCCATCTTCATGGCCATATCCATGACCTTGCAGATTTTCAGGGCCATAGTCTCGGAGAGGGAACCGCCGAAGACAGTGAAGTCCTGAGCGAAGACGTAGACCAGACGGCCGTCGATGGTGCCGTAGCCTGTCACGACGCCATCGCCGAGGTATGATTTCTTTTCCTGCCCGAAGTTTGTGCAGCGGTGGCGCACAAACATGTCCAGTTCCTCGAAGGAACCTTCGTCGAGAAGCTGGGCGATGCGTTCGCGAGCGGTGTATTTGCCGCGCTCGTGCTGTTTGTCGATTGCCTTTTGGCCACCGCCGAGTTTGGCCTCGGTGCGGAGTTCGATGAGTTCTTTTACTTTTTCAAGCTGGCTGCTCATAGTTTGAATGATGAATGGTTTATATATGGCCAGTGATTATTTCTTGTTGGGGTCCTCGCAGAGCTCGACCAGGGTGCCGACGGTGCTCTTGGGGTGGAGGAAAGCTATGTTGAGGCCCTCGGCGCCCTTTCGGGGAGCCTTGTCGATCAGGCGGCAGCCTTTGCTCTCGGCTTCGGCCAGAGCGTTGGCCACGCCGTCTTCGATGGCGAAAGCAACGTGCTGGATGCCGCCGCGGCCACCGTTGTTGGCGATGAACTTGGAGATGGCGCTGTCGTCGGCGGTGCCTTCGAGGAGTTCGATCTTGGTCTGGCCTACCTTAAAGAAGGCGGTGCGGACTTTCTGGTCGGCAACTTCTTCGATGGCGAAGCATTTCAGACCGAGGATGTTCTCGTAGAACGGTATAGCCTCGTCGAGAGAGGGAACGGCGATGCCGATGTGTTCGATATGGGATATTTCCATAACTTATGATATATGATTGGGTTAATAATAGACTTAACGGCTGCAATAGGCCGGCTCCCTGAGGTGCGGGCACAATATGCTCTGCAAAATTAGCAATTTTTTTTCATCCACACTCTTTCGGCCGTTTTTTTTCGCGCCCGCCCATTTTTTTGTCAAAACCCTCGGGGGGACTGGTTTGTTTTAATTCTAAAATTCATCGCAATATGGCCTCATCAGGTTCTTCATCACAATCGGCCCCGACTTCCGGGGCTGCGCAGCCCAAAAAGAAAGGTCTGCGGATTCCGCATCCGCGCCGCCCGCAGTACTGGCTGATGAACTTTATGAATTTCATCGTGCTGGTTCTGTCGGTGCTGCTCATAGTCTGGATTTCGGTGGATACCTTCCGCAATATTTCCTTTCTGGACAATTCGTCGTATATGACTTTCCAGTTTTGGGTGTGCGTGGTGTTCATCATCGACTTTTTCATGCAGCTGTGGTTTGCCGACCGCAAGTGGCGGTTCTTTTTCCACCGCATTTTCTTTCTTCTTCTTTCCATTCCTTACCTCAATATAATAGGCGCTCTCGACATCCACCTCAGCCACGAGGCCATCTACTTCGTGCGCTTCATACCTCTTGCGCGGGGCGCGTTGGCCATCTCGATTGTGATGGGCTATCTGAGCACCAATGCCGTCACGAGCATGTTCATGTCCTATCTCTGCCTTATTCTGATGATTACCTACTTCTGCTCGCTGATATTCTACCAGCGGGAGTCCGGCGTCAACCCTGGCATCACGAGCTACTGGTCGGCACTGTGGTGGAGTGCGATGAACATTACCACCGTGGGTTGCGACATCACGCCGGTGACTCCGGCCGGAAAGATTGTCGGGGTCATTCTTCCGGTGTGCGGCATGACTATCTTTCCACTGTTCACTGTCTATCTCACCAACTACGTCTCCGGCATGGTGAAGGCCGCCGACAAGCGCCGTCAGGAGGAAGACGCTTGAACAGAGTAGGCGCCCGGGGCGTTACATATTAAAACATTCAGCACAAAGATGAAAAAAACAGGTATATTCTATGGTTCGTCGACGGGTATGACCGCCGACGTTGCGCGCCGGCTCGCAAAGCGTCTTGACGTTGCTCCCGAAGATGTTCACAACGTTGCCGACAGCGACCCGGCTTTGCTGGGCGACTACGAGCTGCTCGTGCTCGGCACCTCAACCCACGGTCTGGGCGAGCTTCAGCAGGACTGGTACGACTTTCTCGCCGGAGCCTCCGTGCTCGATCTCCGCGGCCACCGCATGGCCATCTTCGGTCTGGGCGACGAATCGATGGCCGACACTTTCTGCAGCGCTGTCGGCGAGCTCTATCACCGCCTTAAGGGCACCGGGGCCGTGCTGGTCGGCGAATATCCCGCCGACGTCTACGATTTCAAAACTTCGGGTGCTAAGGACGGCGACACTATGTACGGTCTGTTGCTCGATGAGGTGAATCGACCCGACATAACCGACAAACGTCTCGACCTGTGGGCCGCAATAATTAAAAAAGCTTAACCCCGCCGAGCGCTTCGACGCTGCACTACGCAGCTTAAATCGCTAATACTCCGCATCTTGCACGGCCCGCAGCTTTGGTCGGCAGGATGCGGTTGGTTTATAGAGCTCCCCCGGCGCGTTTGGTCGTTTGTGCAATTTGGTGTAACTTTGTGGTCATTCGGCAACATATGCCCCACTGAACGATGATCTCGAAGATAATCGACGAAAAACAAATCCACAAAGCCAAGACACTCATAGAGCGCGCGGAACACATTCTGGTGGTGACCCACACATCGCCCGACGGCGACGCAATCGGGTCGTCGCTGGCCACTATGCACGTTCTCAGCGCCATGGGCAAGGACGTGAAAGTCCTCGTGCCGGACGCCTTTCTTTCGCAGCTTCGCGCCCTGCCCGGCGCCAAGGAGATAGTCGACGGCACCCGCTACCCCGACTTCGCAGAGCGCCTTTTCGGCCAGGCTGACCTGGTGTTGTGTCTCGACTTCAACGAACCTTCGCGCACCGGACGCCTGGAGGCTCTTCTGCGCGCCTGCAAGGCCGACCGCATACTCATCGACCACCATCTGCACCCCGACATCGAAGCGGCCGCGACGATTTCGCACCCGGAGATGTCGTCGACGTGCTATCTGCTTTTTCGCTTCTTCTGCCGGCTGGAACTCTTCAACCTCATCGACCGCCCGGCCGCGCAATGCCTTCTGGCCGGTATGATGACCGACACCGGAAACTTCGCCTACAACTGCGACGACCCCGAACTATACACCGTTGTCGTCGAGTTGCTTCGCAAGGGCGCCGACAAGGAGCAGCTCTACTACCAGCTCTTCAACACCCAGTCCGAAAACTGCATGCGCCTCAACGCCTTCGCCCTGCTCGAGAAGATGGAAGTATTCCCGGAGATGGGAGCGGCCCTGATTACCCTGACCCGCGATGAGCTCAACCGCTTCCACTACGTCAAGGGCGACACCGAAGGCCTTGTGAACCGCCCGCTGGCCATTCCCGGCATTCGCTATAGCGCCTTCATGCGCCAGGAGAGCGACTGCATCCGGGTCAGCATGCGCAGCCTGGGCGACTTCCCGGTCAACAAAGTATGCGCCGACCACTTCGGAGGCGGCGGACACCTCAACGCGGCCGGAGGCGACTTCCACGGCTCTATGGCCGAGGCGGCCGAGTTCTTCCGCTCGCTGATGCCGGAAAACAAAAAGAAATATATCGACAAGCCCTAAACCAATCTAACGGAGTGACCCAGAACCCTCCGCAACTTGAATATGAAGACACTACTCCGCTCCGCCCTGATACTGGCCGCCGCCTCGCTCACCTTTGCGTGCAGCGACTCGGAGAGCTACGCCGACCTTCTCAACAAAGAGAACCAGAGCGTGAACAACTTTTTGGCCGACAATAAGGTAGAACTGGCCATCCCGGCCGACACCGTTTTCCAAACCGGTCCCGACGCACCGTACTACCGCCTCGACGACGACGGCCAGCTCTACATGCAGGTGCTCGACGCCGGCACCAAGGGCAATAAGGTCAAAAACGACGAACAAATCTACTTCCGCTACACCCGCTATGCCCTTGAGGGCTACACCAACGGCAAGCTCCCCGCCGGCTCGGGCAACAACCTTTCGCTGGTGCCGTGCTGGTTCCGCTACGGCAACTTCCAGATCAAAGGCTCCTACCAGTGGGGGCAGGGCATTCAGGTGCCTCTGAACTATCTGCCGGTCGACTGCCACGTCAGAATTATCATTAAGAGTCAGAAAGGCTTTGTCGACGAGCAGACCAACGTGCTCCCCTTCCTCTACGACATCACCTACGATCGCCCCGCAATCTGACACTTTTATCAATCAACTTACCATAAAAATCCCATGAGCCTTATCAAATCCATTTCCGGCATACGCGGCACCATAGGCGGCCCCGCCGGCGAAGGCCTCACTCCTCTGGACATTGTTAAATTCACGGCGGCATACGCCACCTTCATAGCACGCACCACCACCGTGGCGCACCGCTCGATTGTCGTGGGCCGCGACGCCCGTCTGAGCGGCCCGATGGTCAAGCAGTTGGTAGTGGGCACCCTGACGGGCATGGGCTTTGACGTTATCGACATCGACCTTGCCTCCACTCCGACTACCGAAATGGCCGTGGTGGCCGAAAAGGCTTGCGGAGGCCTCATCCTGACGGCTTCGCACAACCCCGTGCAGTGGAACGCCCTGAAGCTCCTCAACGAGAAAGGCGAATTCCTCAATGCCGCCGAGGGCGCCGAAGTGCTCGCCCTGGCCGACAGATGCGACTTCGACTTTGCTCCGGTCGAAGAACTGGGCACTGTCTACACCAACAACACCCACACCCTGCGCCACATCGAGAAGGTGCTCGAACTGCCCGTGGTCGACGTCGAGGCTATCCGCAAGGCAAACTTCACGGTAGCTGTCGACGCGGTGAACTCCGTGGGCGGCATAGCCATTCCCGCTCTGCTGCGCGCTCTGGGCGTCAAGGAAGTCATTGAGCTCAACTGCGAGGCCACAGGCCGCTTCGCCCACACTCCCGAGCCTATTCCCGAAAACCTCACCGGCATCGCCGAGCTCATGGCCGGAGGTCGCGCCGACGTGGGCTTCGTGGTCGACCCGGACGTCGACCGGCTTGCCATAGTGTGCGAGGACGGCCGTATGTTCGGCGAGGAATACACGCTGGTGGCAGTGGCCGACTATATTCTCGGTATCACCCCGGGCCCGACGGTGAGCAACCTGAGCTCGTCGCGGGCACTGCGCGATGTTACCGCCGCCCACGGGCAGAGCTATCAGGCTGCCGCAGTCGGCGAGGTCAACGTCACCACCAAGATGAAAGAGACCGGCGCCGTAATAGGCGGCGAGGGCAATGGCGGCGTAATCTACCCGGCCCTGCACTACGGCCGCGACGCGCTCGTGGGCGTGGCTGTCTTCCTCACGCTGCTCGCCAAGAGCGGCAAGAAAGTCAGTGAGCTCCGCCGGCAGTATCCCCCCTACGAAATCTACAAGACAAAAATTCAGCTCACGCCCGAAATCAACGTCGACGCCGTTCTCGAAGGCGTGAAGAAGAAATACGCGTCGGAGAAAATCACCGACATCGACGGTGTCAAGATCGACTTCCCCGAAAGCTGGGTTCACCTGCGCAAGAGCAACACCGAACCCATCGTGCGCATCTACGCCGAAGCTCACACTGCCGACCAAGCAAAAGCGCTGGCCGACAGCATACGCGCCGCCGTCGAAGAAATCATTCGTTAAGTCACTCTATATTAAGCCGGAAGTCTCGCAGGCTTCCGGCTTAATTCCATTTCCACTTTCTTACATATCGCTTTTATGAAAAAACTTTTACTTCTTGCTCTTGCCGCAGCAGCCGTAGCTTCTTCGCAGGCTGCTCCCGCCGCGCATTTCAGCCACAAAGTGCTTGCCGGCAAAACGACCGCCTCTCCCCGCGCAGGCCACCGCATAGCCCGCGCGCAAGCCTCCGGCGACGCAGCCGCCGTGTGGCGTCCGCAGTCCGAGCTCCTTTCGGTCTGGGAAGGTGAATGGTTCGAATACGAAAGCTACGAAACCACCTACACCGGCGGCGAAAACGCACTGGTGGCCACCGAACTCTGCACTAACATCGAAGAAGGCACACGCGTCCTGACGACCAACACCTGGAACGCCGACAACCGCCTGGCCCAAATCCTTGTCACCACTGCCGATGAAGAAGGCGACTTCGAGAACAGCGAGCGCACCGAGCGTACCTACGACGAGCGCGTGCCGTCATTCATCACCGCCAACTACCAGTGGATATGGTTCGAAGGTTGGCAGCAGTCCGGCAACAACTACACCCAGACCATTACCCGCGACGCCGCCGGCAACATCACCGCCATCGAACGCGCAGTCTTCTTTCAGGGTATCTTCGACCCCACCTACCGTCTCGCCATCGAGTACACCGACGGCAAAGCCAGCAAAATCACCCAGAGCGACCTCACCTACGACTATACTTCCGGCGAATATACCTGGGTGGAATCTGCCGTGCTCGACAACATCGTCTGGGAACGCACCGACGGCCAGATAACCGATATCGACGACCTCTACCTGGGCGAAAACCGCATACTGTCGGCTCACCGCACCGATGATGACAACGACGTCGAAATCACCGCGCAGTACCCCGCCGACGGGGTTGTCGTGGTTCGCCACGAAGGTCTCGTGCAGGGCTATGAAGACTCCTCTATGGAAATCAACTACACCACCCTTGAAAACGGAGGCTACAACCAGGTGACCACCTACACCACCACAGAGGACGGTGAGGAGTACTCCGAGAGCTACACCGACACCGAAACTTACGATGCCTACGGCCACCTCACCCTGCTGTCGAGCACTTGGTCGTCGGACGGCATGAGCGAAGTCGAGCAGTACGTAGTCGGCACCGTGGAGTACGACCAAACTTACGGCTACCCCCTGACTTACACCGTAGAATACGCTCTCTTCGACGAGGAAACCGAGGAAATGGAGCTAACGCCCGACACCCGCAGCGAATATTCGAACTACACCGACTGCGCCGGCGTTATGGAAGCAACCGTGGCCGACGACGCCGAGCCGGTCTACTACAACCTCAACGGCATGACCGTCGAACCCGGACGCCTCGCTCCCGGCATCTACATCGTGCGCCGTGGCGCCACCGCCACAAAGCAGATTGTGCGCTGATTTTTTTGGCAAAATGCCCAAAAAAAACTAACTTTGCACCGCAAAACAGACAAACTTTCAAACAACATACCGTATAACTTTCTAAAATTCAAACTAATGGCTTACGTAATCACCGACAAGTGCGTTGCTTGCGGCACTTGCCTCCCCGAATGCCCCGTCGGCGCTATCTCCGAAGGCGAAATCTACGTTATCGACCCCGATACCTGCATCGACTGCGGCACCTGCGCTTCCGTTTGCCCCTCCGAGGCTATTATCCCCGGCGAATAATCACGGAATCAATCAATACACGGACGGCTTTCCCCTTTCGGGAGAGCCGCCCGCGTTTTTTTTCCGGCAGGCCATGCGAATTAACTTTCTTTAAACGTTTTGAAAGAGATTTTACATTACCTTTGCCTAAGGAATAAGGCCGCTGCGCCGGCTTGCACCCCACTGACATCTATAATTCAATCTAATACCTTGTCAATGAACAAATTTCTACTCTTTCTGGCAGCGTTGACGTCGTTTGCGGCGGCAGCGGAAACCGTCAACCTCGGTGGTAAAGACTACGAGGTGACCACTGTGAGCGACCGCGAAATCGGACCCGGCATTCGCCATACCCGCTTCCGCATCCCCGACTACCCCCTCAATATCAACGTGGTGCGCGTCGACCTCAATAACCCCTACAACACCATTGAGACCACCGTAGCCAACGAAAGCGCAAAAGGCACCGAGTTGCTCGTCAAGGCCGCTCAGCGCCAGAGCTACGCCTCGCACCGCGCCCTCGCCGGCGCCAACGCCAACTTCTGGGTGGTAAGCAGCCAGCCCGAAAATGGTGTCTACAACGGCACCACGCGCAATGCCTCGATTCGTAACGGCGTGATTGTCACAGAGTCCAACCAGCATCGCGACCAGTGGGACGGTGGCACCATGCGCACCGGTGTGGTCAGCATGAGCGACGACAGAATACTCAACATTGACTACTGCACTTCCTACATTACAGCAACTTCCGACAAGTTCGGCACTCTCAATGTTCATCAGGCCAACAAGGGCGTCCACGACAATGAGCTGTGCATGTACAACTCTTTCTTCGGCCCGAGCCGCCAGTTCCAGCCCATCTTGATTGTCAACGGCCAGTATACCCACGCCGAAGAGGGCGATGCAACCGAGGTGATTCTCGACTTCGCCGAGGGTCAGAAATGGGAGTCGAACACGGACATCACATTCACCGTCAAAGAAGTGCGCCTCAACAAAGGCAAAGGCACTCTGGGTAACCACGACCTCGCCCTGGTGGGCCGGGGAGCCAATGCCGCTGAGTTGGCCAAGCTGGCTGAAGGCGATGCCGTCACTCTCCGCTACGGCTGGATATACAACCCCGGCGACGATAACGAGGTAAACCCGAAAGTGACGCAGGCCATCGGCGGTAACGCCCTGGTGATGCGCAACGGCGAACTCCTACCGCATAACGAGAACGAAACGTACAACAGCCAGGTCTACTCCCGCACTGGCTACGGCTGCTCCGCCGACGGCAAGATGCTCTACATCATCGTGATAGACAAGTCGACCGACAAAGTCTACGGCACCTCCGCCGGTTGCAACACCGCCAAGATGTGCGAGTTCGCCCGATGGCTGGGTTGCAGCAACATGGCTAACTTCGACGCCGGCGGCTCCGCCGAGATGTTCATCGAAGACCGCATCGAGAACACCACCACCGAGGGTACGCCCCGCGCCGTAGCAAACGGCTGGCTCGTCTACTCCATCGCTCCGGAGGATGCCGACGACTACAACACCGTGAGCCGCCTCGAATTCTACGACTACGCCCTTCAGGCACCCGTCTACGCCTCCTATACCCCGCACATGATGGCCTACAACCGCTATGGCGCCGTTATCGACCGCGACTTTAAGGACTTCACCCTCAGTTGCCCCGAAAACATGGGTAGCTGCGAGGGCAACACCTTCACGGCCGCCGGCACAGCCTGCGAAGGCCTGCTGACGGCAAGCTGCGGCGACGTCTCTGTCAGCAAGCCGATGGACATAGTCGGCGCACAGATGAGCCTTCGCATGCACAATATCCTCATCGACGGAACACGCGAATATCCCATCGAGGTAAGCAGCACAATAGGCAAGACCGTCTATCAGTACAACCCGGCCTCTTTCGAGTGGACAATCGGCGACCCCGAGGTGATCAGCATCGAGAACGGCGTTATGCGCGGCCTCAAGGAAGGCACAAGCACTTTCAGCTGCCGCGTGGGCGACTTCGAGGACAGCGGTTCGGTGACGGTTGAAATAGCCGACGCCGAGACCATTGGCGTTGAAAACTGGAGCGAATGGTCCACCAAGAGCTCTTCGGGCATCACCGATGTCAGCCTCGGCGCCGACGGGTTGATTTCGTTCAAGTACAACGCTCCCCGCGATCCCTCCTGCGGCCTGACGGGCAACTACTTCCTCTACAGTCTTCCCGAAAGCGTCACGCTTAAGTTCAACTCGTCCATTCCGGTGCGCTCCATCACCGTCGAGCTCCGCACTGGCGAGAACACCAAGTCCTCCAAACTCACCCTCAAACAGGCCGACGACGCCCTCTACGGCGCCGGCGAGTCGCACACCATAGTTCTGCCCATCGAGGAGGTTGCCGACATGGCCGACATCGCCACCTACCCCATCAACATCCGTGCCCTCAACTTCAAGGTAGAGCGCAACGATGCGAACAAGGGCAACCACACCATCCGCCTGGAGGGTCTCTATGGCACCTACGCCAACTTCTCCGGAGTCGAAGAAGCCGTGGCTGCCGAAGCCGCTGCCCTGCGCATAGCTCCCAACCCCGTGGCCGCGGGCACTACCTTCACCGTGCGCGCCCCGGGCATCAAGCGCATTGACATCTTCACCACATCCGGCATGAGCGTCGGCACCGTCCTTGCCCCCCACGGCCCGAATGCTATGACCGTCGAAGCTCCCGCTGCCGCCGGTTCGTACATAGTGCGCATCGTCGGAGAGGAAGGCACTGCAGCTGCCATACTCCTTGTTCGCTGACGCAAAAAGCTGGAATCCAGCCTACAAGGCCCTGAGGCCTACATTCGCCGCAAAAAAAGCCGCAAAAAAGTGGCTCTGAAATTTGCAGAATCAAACCATAAAGCCTAAATTTGCGTTATAAAACCAAAGGCAAGAGAGCCTTTGACACCCACGAGAGAACAAACTCACACCACATCAAAGTGGATTGGGAAACTCGTCAATTATATATGAAATACCGAGACTCAGCTTAGCCGACCGATGGCGGGCCCCGCCGGAACCCTGTTCCGGAGCTTTGATGCCGGGGGATTACAAAGGGCGGCGAGCACTCAAAACCTGTCTTTTCGGAGTTTCATCGCATCCTTTGGTGTGGTTCTCATAGCATCGGCCCGAGCTTTCGGGCCGATGTCTTTTTAGTACCGGTCGGGCAAACCTTAATTTTACTTAAAAATGGCAGAAATTCGATTTTTATGATTAACTTTGCGGCCATAGAACAGATTTCCACAAAAAACAAACCAAAATGAAACTTCATCTTGCAATTCTCGCTGTTGCTGCTCTTGCAGTAGCTTCCTGCACCAGCAAAGCTGAAACTGAGAACACCACCGACGCCACCGAGGCTACCGAAGTTGTAGAAACCACCTGCACCGAGGCTCAGACCTGCGCAAACGACTCCTGCACCAATGCCGCTTGCGTTGAAGGCACCAACTGCGCTAACCCCGAGCAGTGCGCCGCCGGCAACTGCGCCGAACAGGCTTGCCCCGCCGACTCCTGCACCAACTGCACTTCCAACTGCACCGAAGAGGCTAAATAAAAACCCTTCCACATATCAACGTCCGCCTCTTATCCCGGCGGACGTTTTTTATTTCCTGTCATGAAAAACTTACTGCGTCTTTGCTCGGCCGCAGCCTGTGCGCTGGCGGCCTGGTCGGCCCCGGCCCAGCAGGCTCTGTGGGGCATTCCTCAGATAGTATCGCCACAGGTCAACGCCGACAGCACCGTCACCTTCCGGTTGTCTGCTCCCGCCGCACGGGCAGTAGCCGTCACCGGCGACTTTCTCCCCGTACAGTCCATATCCACTCCGTTCGGCCAATTCGAAGGACCCGGCACGGCTGATCTCACACGCGACGAAAACGGCCTGTGGTCTTTCACCTCCGAAGCTCTCGCCCCGGAGCTTTATTCGTACTCTTTTATTGTCGACAGCCTGAAAATCAACGACCCGTCGAACGTCTATGCCATACGCGACGTCGGCTCGGTGACCAATATCTTCATCGTGCCGGGCGCCGAGTCCGATCTCTACGCCGTACACGATGTGCCCCACGGCACGGTAAGCCGCACCTGGTACGACTCGCCCTCGCTGGGCATGAAGCGCCGTATGAGCGTCTACACCCCGGCCGGATATGAGACCTCCGACCGCGCGTACCCCGTGCTCTACCTGCTCCACGGCATGGGCGGCGACGAAGAAGCCTGGCTCGCCCTGGGGCGCACCGCGCAGATTCTCGACAACCTAATCGCCCGCGGCCTGGCCGAGCCGATGATAGTGGTGATGACAAACGGCAACGCCTCGCAGGAGGCCGCTCCCGGCGAAACGCAATTCGGACTGTTGCCTCCCTCCACAGCTCTTCCGAAGACCATGGACGGGTCGTTCGAAGCTGCCTTCCCTGAAGTAGTGTCTTTTGTAGAGTCGCGCTACCGTACCCTCCCCGACAAGGCGCACCGCGCCATCGCCGGCCTCTCCATGGGTGGCTTTCACTCCCTGCAGATTTCGAAGGAATACCCCGAGATGTTCGACTACGTGGGCCTCTTCTCGGCGGCAATTCTGCCCCGCGAAGGAGTCGACTCGCCCGTCTACGCCGACTTCGACGCAAAGCTCGCCCGTCAGTTTGCCGACGCGCCAAAACTCTACTGGATAGCCATCGGCAACAAAGATTTCCTCTACGAGGCAAATACCGCATACCGCGCCAAACTCGATGCCGCCGGCTACCCCTACACCTACCGCGAGAGCGAGGGCGGCCACATCTGGAAAAACTGGCGAATCTACCTCGCCGAATTTGCGCCTCTCCTCTTCAAGTAATTGACAACCCGCACCGGCCGCCCCTTCAACGTCGCCCCCAAATGGAGAATTGTAGGGATGCGGCCGGTCAACGGTGATTGCAAATCCGGGCCCCATATTGGCGGGGCCTTTCTAAGATATTTTATGGGGGGAGCTAAAAAAGTTGCGCGGGTTGGGAAGTTTATGTAACTTTGTGGTAAGTTTGAAAACTACGGGGGCGCATTCCCCAAAGCGTCAAAAGATATTTTATGAAAAGCAAGCTCAGCACACGCAACTCCGGGAGCCTCATGTGGGGCCATCTGGCGGGCATTTTTGCCGTAGCCATGTGGGGTTATTCCTTTGTGTCGTCCAAGGTCCTTCTTGAGAACGGCCTGGGGCCTGTGCAGATTTATGTGCTCCGTTTTGTGCTGGCCTATGCTGTGGTTATCTGCTTCTGCCATAAGCGGCTGTGGGCCAATTCCATCACGGACGAGCTAATGCTGTGTCTGTGCGGTCTGACCAGTGGTTCTCTCTACTTCATCGCCGAAAACACTGCGTTGCAGTACACTCTGGCCACCAACGTGTCGCTACTAACGTCGATGTCGCCTCTGATTACGGCTATTCTTCTTGCCGCGCTCTATAAAAACGAAAAGCTGGGCATCGGCACGTGGATAGGGTCGCTTCTTGCGGTGCTGGGCGTGGGATGCGTTGTGTTCAACAGTTCCACCGATTTTCAGGTTCGACCGTTGGGCGACTTCCTTTCGTTGGCAGCCGCGCTTGGCTGGGCGGTCTACTCTCTGATACTCCGCCGCATAAGCGCGGGATACGACGTTTGGTTCATTACGCGCAAGACGTTTTTCTACGGTCTTCTGACCTCGTTGCCGTTTCTGTTTTTCGAGAAGTGGCCGGCGGACTTCGGCGCGGTAATGGTACGGGGAGAGGTGATTGGCAATCTGCTCTTTCTGGGTCTTGGCGCCTCGACATTCGCCTACCTTATGTGGGCTCAGAGCGTGCGGGTTCTTGGAGCGCTCAAGGCCAACAACTACATGTACTTTCAGAGCATTGTCACCCTGGTTGTGTCCTACTTCGTGCTGGGCGAATCGATTACCTTTATCGGGGTGTTGGGCATAGTGCTGATTGTAGGGGGGCTGTGGGTCGGCGACAATATCAATCACTTGCTTGCGCGGCGCCGCAGCCGGCAGGTTCGTGCCTGACGGCGTAAGAACAAAGCGCGGACAACGTTGTTAAAAAAGAACTCATTCTAAAAATATTTCATTTACTGATGCTTGACTGTCTTATTCCTCTCTCGATTACAGAATATATGAATGCGGCGACCTTCTTCCAGTGGTTCGTTGACAATGCCAGCTACCTCTTTGTGTTTGTATTCATGGTGATTGAGAGTTCCTTCATACCTTTTCCGTCGGAAGTTGTGGTTCCCCCGGCTGCCTATCTGGCGGTTCAGCGCGGCGACATGAACATCTTTCTGGTGGTACTGGTTGCCACAGCGGGCGCATTGGTGGGAGCCTTGATCAACTATGTACTGGCCATGCTCATCGGTCGCCCGATTGTCTACGCTTTCGCCAACTCGCGCTTCGGCCACGCGTGCCTGATAACACAGGAAAAGGTCGAGAAGGCCGAAAAATACTTCGACAAACACGGAGCGGTGTCGACCTTCATAGGACGCCTCATCCCGGCGGTACGCCAGCTCATCTCCATCCCCGCGGGACTTGCCAAGATGAACATCGGCGTTTTCAGCCTCTACACCTCACTTGGCGCGTTGCTCTGGAACGGCATCCTCGGCTTCTTAGGGTGGTGGCTTGCCCAGCATGTCTCCATCGACGAACTCTTCGACGCCGTCGAGAAATATAACTCTTACCTCACCTACGCCGGTTTCGGACTGCTGCTGATATGCGCCGGATACATTTTCTGGAACGCATTCCGCGGCAAGAAAGCCCCCAAGGCGGCTAACGACACAGAAAAATGATTTGCGCACCCTCCCTGCTTGCCGCAGACTTCGGACACCTTGCCTCCGAAGTCGATTTCCTGAACCGCTCCGAAGCCGACTGGATACACTGCGACGTGATGGACGGGGTCTTCGTGCCGAACATTTCGTTCGGGTGCCCGGTGCTGAAGGCCGTGAGCCGCCTTGCGGAAAAGCCTTTGGATGTGCATCTTATGATAGTAGAGCCGGAAAGGTACGTCGGTCAGGTTCGCGATGCCGGAGCAGCGATAATGAACGTACACTACGAAGCGTGCCGACACCTCAACCGCACCGTCGACGAAATACGTCGTGCGGGCATGAAGGCTGCGGTGACGCTCAACCCGTCGACGCCGGTTGAAATGCTCACCGACATACTCGGCGAGCTCGACATGGTGCTACTGATGAGCGTGAACCCCGGCTTCGGCGGCCAGAACTTCATCGGGCGCACCCTGGATAAAATCCGTCGGCTGACGGCTCTTCGGGAGCAAACGTGCTCCCGGGCTCTCATCGAAGTCGACGGTGGCATAAACCTCGAAACAGGGCGCGCCTGCGCCTCCGCCGGGGCGGATGTGCTGGTGGCGGGCAGTTATGTCTTCAAGGCGCCCGACCGCTATGAGGCCGTCAAGGCTCTTAAAACCCTCTGAAACCCTCTCCTTCATATGAACTCATTTAAGCTTATTCCCAAATGTTAAAAACTCATCTTTTTTGTAAATCATTTCGGCTTTTTTCGGTTATTATGGAACCCCATAACGCCCTCAAAAACCTTATGATTTCCTAAAAATCTTTCGTTTTTTACCTATTTGCGAAAAGTTTAAACGAGTTCTATACATTCTCTCCAACCACAACAACCAGTCATGTCACAACAGAACCGCATAGCTCCCGAAATGGAAGACTTTGGCACCGAGCCCATTGCCACGGCAGAAGTGCCACCGCAGCCCCGGCGGCCGCGCAAAGTGCGCGTGCAGCCCGACGCCGAAGGTCCCCAGCGCCCCAAGCCGCGTCCCAAGGCCAAAGAAAAACCCAAGCCGCGCTCCTTCAACCCTGTAGCATTCTTCGGCGACCAGCGTTGGCGGTGGGGTTTAGGCGTCGTTCTTGTCTTATTGGCTGTAGTGAGCGTTTGTTGCTGCATATCGTTCATGGCGTCGAACTCGGCCGACCAGAGCGTAACCCTCGGACGCTCGGCGCAGGAGATAGTTGCCGCCGGCGACACCCTGCAGAACGCGGGCAACGCCATAGGCGCCAAGCTCGCCCACCTGCTGCTTGTCGACACCCTCGGAGTTGGATCGCTTGTAGTGGCCGTCTACCTCTTTCTGCTGGGCTTGGCCTGCGTGGGGATGACCAAGATTTCGTTCTGGTCTCTGTCGTTCAGGACTTTATTTACGGCAGTGGCGCTTTCGGTCATAGTAGGCCTGATAAGCTACAACCAACCTCTGACCTTCCCACCCGGAGGCTTCCACGGACAGTACATCAACCGGCTGCTGATGGATTACTCCGGGGCTCTGGGCGCATTCGGCGTTGCGGTGGCCCTTGCTGCCCTGTTGGTGGTGGTCTACATACATCACATCAAGGCCATAGCGGCAGCGCTGCGCCGCATCATGCCCAAACGCAGTGTGGTTGAGGATCTTGCTCCTGAGGAATCCCCGGAGGAAACAGAGCAGCCGCTGGCCGTGCTCGACGGAGAAGTCACCGAGCCTCAGCCTACCGGAGAGGAACCCTCCGACGAAGACCCCGAGGCCCGTCCTGCCGCCTACACCACCCTGGCCGACCTCGACATGCTCGGCAGCGACGAAGGCTTCGACATCGACGATACCCCCAACGATATTGCCGCCGGCCCCGTACCGGCCTCGGAAGAAACACCGGCAGAAGTGGCCGAACATCCCTCGGCGGAAGTGCCGGAAGTGGCCGATGCGGCGGAAGTGACCGTTGTAAAGCCGGAGACGGCGCCCGGAGAGCCCGAAATGATCATCAAAGTGCCCTCCGAGAATACAACCTCGCAGGTCGGCGAAGCGCAGCCCATCCGCCACGGCGACCACATCGGCCTCGACAGCACATACGACCCCCGCGCGGCTCACTCCAACTATTGCTTTCCTCCCACCGACCTCCTTATGGAGCGCGACGCCGGTGTGGAAATCAACGAAGAGGAGCAGGCCGCCAACAAGCAGATGATAGTCAAGGCCTTCCGCAGTTTCGGCATAGAGATAGTGCGCATCGAGGCCACCATCGGGCCGACCGTGACGCTCTACGAGATCGTGCCCTCCGAGGGCACCCGCATAAGCAAAATAAAGTCGCTCGAAGACGACATCGCCATGACCATATCGGCCACCGGCATACGCATCATAGCGCCCATACCGGGCCGGGGCACCATAGGCATCGAAGTTCCGAACCGCAAGCGCCAGATAGTATCGATGCGCAAGGTACTGGAGTCGGCCACTTTCCGCAAGTGCTGCAAGAAGATGCATCTGCCTGTGGCACTGGGCGCAACGATATCGAACGACATATATGTGCAGGACCTCACCAAGATGCCCCACCTTCTCGTTGCGGGCGCGACGGGTCAGGGTAAGTCGGTAGGACTCAACTGTCTGATTACCTCGCTGCTGTACTCCAAGCATCCCGATGAGCTCAAGTTTGTGCTTGTGGACCCCAAGGCTGTGGAATTCACTCTCTACAATAAGATAGTTCCGCACTTCATGGCCAAGCTGCCCGAAGAAGAGCAGGCCATCATCACCGACCCACAGAAGACGCTGGCCACGCTCAACTCGCTGTGCGTCGAAATGGACCGTCGCTACGAGCTGCTCAGCAGCGCCCTTGTCCGCGACGTGGAGTCGTACAACCAGAAATTCACCTCCCGCCATCTCAATCCCGACGAAGGCCACCGCTATCTGCCATATCTGGTAGTGATAGTCGACGAGTTCGCCGACCTCATATCCACCGCCGGCAAGGAAATCTTCCTTCCCATAGCGCGTATCGCCCAGAAAGGTCGCGCCTCCGGCATACATATGGTCATCGCCACGCAGCGACCGTCGACCGACGTCATCACCGGTATGATCAAGGCCAACTTCCCGGCGCGAATAGCCTTCCGGGTGCTGTCGAGCATCGACAGCAAGACCATACTCGACCGTCCCGGTGCACATCGGCTCACGGGTATGGGCGATATGCTGACCTTCATCAACGGAGGCACCGAGCGCGTGCAGTGCGCCCTGGTCGATACCGAGGAGTGCGAGGAAATATGCAGCCACATAGCGGCGCAGCCGGGCGTCTACCTCACCTACGAGCTGCCCGAAGTGCCCACGGAGGAAGGGACGTCGACCGAGCGCGCCTCCGTCAATGTCAACAACGAAGAATTCCGCCAATGCGCCCTCTACACCTCGCTGCAGACGGCCGCCTCCATCACCATCCTCCAACGCAAGTTCGGCATCGGCTTCAACAAGGCCGGCCGATATATGGACCAGATGGAGGCCCTGGGTATAGTCGGGCCGGCCAACGGCTCCAAACCGCGCCAGGTGCTGATGACTCCCGAGTCGGTGCAGATGCTCTTCGACACGGCTTCCTCCAACTGAACCGGCAGGCCGGCCGAGGCGTTATACAGACAATTCAAGCACACGCAATGAAACACATCAGACCAGCACTTTTGCTTGCCGCCCTGCTCACAGCCGTCGCCGCCATGGCTCAGTCGGCTGCGGAGCTGATGCGCGGCGTATCCACCAAGCTCTCGCAGGCACCCAGCGTCGAAGTGCAGTTCACCATAAACGGCACCGACGGGCCCATGGAGGGGAGCGCGGTGCTTTCCGGCGCTTATTTCACGCTGACGACGCCGGTTCTGAGGGTTTGGTTCGACGGCCACACTCAATGGACCATGCTCTCCTCCACACAGGAAGTGAGCATAACCGAACCTACCGCAGATGAAGTGATGGAAAGCAATCCCTTCGCCATACTGCGCGACTACGCCTCGCGCTATAGCGTGCGCAGGCTGCCTGACGTGGCCGGACGCAAGCGAGTTGAGCTCAAACCGCTGCAGACCACCGACACCGAAATAGAGCGCGCCGTGATCATCATTGGCGCCGACGGCTGGCCGGCAGGAGCCGAAGTGCACTTCGAGGGCAACAGGATGCTGGGCGCGGCCGTAGACCACATATCGGCGGGAGCGGCTAAGCCACAGTCGGCCTTCCGCTACAACCCGGCCCTCTACCCCGCCGCGGAAATAATCGACCTAAGATAACACAGAAAAAAAACAAAACGACATATGACACAGCTGACAACAAAATGCCTCATCATCGGCGCCGGCCCTGCCGGATACACCGCCGGCATCTATACATCGCGCGCAGGCCTTGAACCTATTATGGTCGAGGGCATACAGCCGGGCGGCCAGCTCACCACCACCACCGAGGTCGAGAACTTTCCCGGCTACCCCGAGGGCGTGACGGGCCCGCGCCTTATGGAAGACATGCGCACGCAGGCACTTCGCTTCGGGCTGAAGGCTCTGGGAGGCGAGGTAACTTCGGTCGACTTCTCGCAGCGCCCCTTCCGCGTTGAGGTGAACGGCGGCACGGAGATTGTGGCTCAGACTGTAATCATCGCCACCGGGGCCACTGCCAAATACCTCGGACTACCCGACGAAGAAAAATACAAAGGCATGGGCGTGAGTGCCTGCGCAACGTGCGACGGCTTCTTCTTCCGCAACCGCACCGTAGCCGTTGTGGGGGGAGGCGACACCGCCTGCGAGGAGGCACTCTACCTTGCATCGCTGGCTTCGAAAGTTTATCTGATAGTACGCCGCGACAAGCTGCGCGCCTCGCGATATATGCAGAAGCGAGTGCTGGAGAACCCGAAGATAGCGGTGATTTTCAACGCCAACACCGTGAGCCTCTTCGGCCAGGACGTGCTTGAAGGCGCCCGCCTTGTGGAGCACAAAGGGACAGAGAACGAGAACGTTTTCGACATCGCCATCGATGGTTTCTTCCTCGCTATCGGCCACACACCCAACACAGCCCTCTTCAAGGGACAAATCGAGCTCGACGAGCAGGGATACATCAAACTGAACGGCAACAGTTCGGCCACTAACGTCGAAGGCGTCTTTGCCGCCGGCGACGTCGCCGACCCAGTCTATCAGCAGGCCGTCTCGGCAGCCGGCATGGGCTGCCGGGCAGCCCTGGATGCTGAGCATTTCCTCATGATGCAGGAATAAGAGGTATGGCCAAGGATTTAAAGACCAACGCCTTGCGCCTGCTCGACAAAGCCGGCATAGCATACGAGACGCGCACATATGCCGTGGACGAAAACGACCTTTCCGCCACCCATATAGCAGCCGAACTCGGCGAAGACATCAAGAGCGTCTACAAAACTTTGGTGCTCAGAGGCGAACGGAAGGGGCTATTCGTGTGCGTGGTGCCCGGCGACGCCGAAGTAGACCTCAAGAAGGCCGCCGCCACCGCCGGCGACAAGAAAGCCGACCTCATACCCATGAAGGAACTGCTTGGAACTGTGGGATATATCCGCGGAGCGTGCAGCCCGGTGGGTATGAAGAAGTTGCTGCCCACTTACTTCGATAGCTCGGTGCTCAACCACCCTAAGATATATCTCAGCGCCGGCATGCGGGGCATGCAGATGCACGTGGCCCCGGCCGACATCATCAAATACGTAGGAGCCGCCACGGCAGACCTCATCAAATGAACACATTCGGCCGCCACTTCCGCCTCACCACTTTCGGCGAGAGCCACGGCGCTGCCATCGGCGGTATCGTGGACGGCTTGCCTGCGGGCCTCACAGTCGATTCAGCCGCTATAGCCCTGGCCATGGAGCGTCGGCGCCCCAACCATGCGGCCGGAGGGACTACGCGCCACGAAGAAGACGCCGTCGAGCTACTCTCCGGCATCTACAACGGCCTCACCACGGGCGCGCCCATTGGGTTTATAATCCCCAATAAAGACGCGCGCAGCGCCGACTACGCCGAGCTTGCCGACAAATATCGCCCCAACCACGCCGACTACACCTGGAGTGCAAAATACGGCATCCGAGACCCTCGCGGCGGCGGCCGCGCCAGCGCCCGCGAGACGGCCTGCCGCGTTGCCGGTGGCGCTCTGGCCAATATGCTGTTGGGGTCGCACGACATTAAAGTGGTTGCGTGGACCTCGCGAATAGGCGAAATCGAATTTGAGGGCACCCCGACCGACGACAACGCGCCCTTCGACTTCGCCACCCGCTGTCCGGATGCCGCTGCCGACGCCGCTATGCGCGAGCTGACCGCCCGCACCGCCGCCGAGCACGACACTCTCGGGGGCATCGTGAGTTGCGCAATCTACAATCTTCCGGCAGGATTAGGCGAACCCCTTGCGGCAAAATTTCAGGCCGAACTTGCGGGCGCCATGATGAGTATTCCGGCGGCACGAGGCTTTGAGTACGGCGACGGCTTCGCGGCAGCGACCTCGCGGGGCAGCCTGCAGACCGACGAATATTGCATCTCGGGCGGCCGTGTGGCCACCCGCACAAACCATTCCGGCGGCATACAGGGCGGCATCACAAACGGCATGCCGGTGTTATTTCGCGTAGCCTTTAAGCCTATCGCCACCATGCCCGGCCGCACCTTGCAGACTGTAGATTCTATCGGCCGCGAATGTTCAATCACCGCAAGAGGGCGCCACGATGTTTGTGCTGTTCCTCGTGCCGTAGCAGTAGTACAAGCGATGGCACGTCTCACAGTAGCTGATGCCCTGCTCGCAAAGCGAAACTCCAAATAACGCAAGGCAAGCCCCCTCCCCCAAAAAGCATAAAAGTGCTTTAAAACACATAAATTTATTTGGCAAAAAGAAAAAACAGCAGTATTTTTGCCGTCGGCAAAGAAAGGAATGCCCTTGGCGCATACTTTGCCAAAAAGAACTCACGCCGTTGGTCGGTGCAGTCGTTCGGAGGAACGGCACACAGCAGCCGAAGGGCGGGTGGGTTTTATAATACATATAGAAAAGCGTTATTGGCGCTTGGTTTCTGACAATCTGAAACTTCGCAACTTTCAATCCGGTCAGGCGACCTTGCAACGATGATGCTCATGGGTATGATTGACGCCATAAGTGTGTGCAGCCGCGAAGGCTGTGCGCTCTTTGGTATATCATACGGCGTGAGGTCTCGTTGCTCGTTTCGACCGGAAGGGCAATGCGAAGGCCTCAGATTGTGGAGCGAGCAACAATCGGCTTCACGCTTTTTGTTTAACCCGCTAACCATCCCTGCAGAAGCCACGCGGATGAAGTTTACGCCGTAGACAACAGCACAAACCAAAAACACAGCACTCAGAAACACGCAACCAATATCCAACCAGCCTTTCGGGGAGGGATGGCTCTTCTTTGGCTAAACCTAAAGAAGACCATCCCACCGGATTGGCTACAACTCGCCTGAAAGCCGGAGCGCCGGCGAGAACCGAATCTTAAATTCTAATTACTAAGCAATGTACAACCGCCCTCTCGTTTAAGATATTTTATGGGATGGGGTCTAAAGCAGCGCGGAGGCCCCGGAAGGAGGCTCCGCGCTGAATTCGGTTTTATGGGGTGGGAGTTAACATTCGCGAATTGAGACTCCGTCGGTTTCGGCCAGGCGGGCGATGAGGGCGGGGGCGTCGTCGCGGCGTATGGCCAGCTCCATAGCGCAGGTATTGTCGAAAGTCTGGCTTTTGATGGTCGCACCGCTCGTTTTGATGAGCTTCATCACATCGTTCATAGCCAGATAGGGGAAAGTGAACGAAATGGTCTGACTGACGTGGCGCTCTTCTATAGCAGCCTCCTGAATGGCGAGGCGAGCAGCTTCGCGATATGCGGCGATGAGACCCGAGGTGCCGAGTTTGATGCCACCGAAGTAGCGCACCACGACAATAAGCGCGTCGGTAAGCTCGAAAGAGTTGATTTGGCCGAGGATGGGCTTTCCGGCCGTACCGGAAGGCTCGCCGTTGTCGGAACTCAGGAACTCCGAATGGTCCGGGCCGACCATATAAGCCCAGCAGACATGGCGCGCATCGTGATATTTCTTCTGGAAGGCGGCTATGACAGCCTTGGCCTCGGCGGCACTCTCCACGTGCTGCGCAAAAGCCAGGAATTTGCTCATTTTTTCCTTGAAAATTGCCTCGCCGGGGTTGGCGAGGGTCTTGTAGGTGTCGGCCATCTGTGCTATGCTCGTTCTGCGTAAAAGAAGCACCGGGATGAGGCCGGAGAGCCGTCATCCCGATGCATTTCGGGTTCAATAAGTATGGCTTTCGCCTTTTAGTTCTTTATCAGTCAGGGGAGTTGCGTTCATCTTGCGCCAAACGTAAGCGATATATGCCAACACGAATGGAATAAGAATCGACACGTAGCTCATGGTGCGCAGGGTGAACAAGGAAGAGGAGCTGTTTGCCAGCGTAAGCGAGGAAGCGGGGTCGGTATTCGAAGGCAGGTATGCCGTACCTCCGAGACCTGCTATGAGGAAGAGCGTCAGCACCACGGCAGCCACGCCGAAGCCGGCGGCCCAGATACCCCCACGCCAAGAGCGCGAGAAAGCCGTTCCGAAGATACCCCAAAGCACCAGAAGGACGCCGACTACGAATACAAGTCCCAGCACCCACATACCGAGGAGGTTGTGGAGGTAGAGATTGTTCTCGACAATCATCTGACCTTCGAAGAAGCGATGGCCCGGCTGAAGGAGGAGCACCACCGTGAAGGCCACGAAGAGAACAGCGAAGATGAGACCGCTGACGAGAGTGTGGCGGCGCATACGCTGTGTGAAGGCAGGGTCGCCTCCGATGTTGTTGACGAAGTACATGGCGCCGAGCGTACGGGCCAGGAAGAACACAGCGAAGCCCAAAAGAAGATTCTTCCAGCACGCTATTGCCTCCAGGCCGCGGGTAGGCGCCCACTGCGAAATGACAGGATTAGCGGGGTCGAGAAGGTTTGTGCGCGTCACGGTGAAGTCACCCCCGAAGAAGAACATCCCGACCGCCACGCCAAGGAGCACGCAGCCCACAACGCCGTTGAAGAGCAGCAGGAAGTCGTAGAAGCGGGTGCCATAGATATTGCCTTTCTTTCGGCGGAATTCATAGCTCACGGCCTGCACCACGAAGCTAAGCAGAATGAGCATCCAGAGCCAGTAGGCGCCACCGAAGCTGGTGGAATAGAACAGGGGGAAGGAAGCGAAGAAAGCGCCGCCGAACACCACCAGGGTGGTGTAGGTAAGCTCCCATTTGCGACCCAGGGAGTTCACCATTAGCTGCCGCTCGTCGGTAGTACTTTTGCAGTAAAGCAGCGTCTGCCCGCCCTGCACGAAGAGCAGAAATACCAGAGCCGCGCCCAGCACGGCAATCAGGAGCCACCAATAGGTCTGAAGATTTGCAAGGTTGTCCATAGCGGCGTCTTATTTTTCTGTGGGGTTTTCAATGTTTTTTTTCGAAGCAGCCGAGATGAAGCGCAGCATGATGCTTGCCTCGGCAATGAGAAGACCGGTGAAGACGGCGGCGAAAATCCAGAAAGTAGTCTGCACCGACGAGGAGGGCAAATCGGAGATTGCGGCGTTTGTGGGCATGAGGTTCTGTATCACCCAAGGCTGACGGCCCACTTCGGCGACCACCCACCCGGCCTGGCTGACAAGGTAGACCACCACCAGAGAGAGGATGCCGGCCCAGTGGAGCCATCCGCGCTCGAGCACGGCTGCGCGACGGTAGCTAACGAACAGCAGCACAACAAATAGAAGAACCAGCAGACCTCCTCCGACAACCATTATATGGAACGAATAGAAAGTCAGAGCGACAGGGGGCACGGCGTCCTCCGGGCTTTCGAGATAGCCGTAGCCGAAGTACTCGAAGTTGCCGGCAATGGCCTCGGAAGCGGCTGCCATTGCAGCTTCGTCGCCGGCGCCCCTTGCTTCGGAGAAGGCTGCCAAAGCTCGGCGAGCCTCAATGCCTTTGGCCATACGCTCGGCGTAGGAGGGGGTAACGACAGAGTCGCCGGCGGCATTTCGCTCGGTGCCTCGCAGAAGGTCGTTGATGCCGGGCACGTAGCCGTCGGGATTGCCGTCGATCATCATCGAGAGCATATTGGGAAGCTTGACTTCGAAGAGCATAGGATTTTCGCCGGCGGCAATTGCCTCCTTGCTGTTGAGCACGCCGATTCCGACCAAGCCAATGCCGTGGCCACCGTCGTAGAGACCTTCCATGGCTGCGAGTTTCATAGGTTGCACACGGGCGACCTCTACAGCAGAGCCATGGCCGGTGGCGCAGGTGAGCAGAATGCCGGCAAGACCTACCCAGGAGGCAACCTTGAGGGAGCTGCGGCACATCTCAACATTGCGGCGGCGCCACAGCATCCAGCAGCTCACAGCCACTACGAAGCAGGCGGCCAGCACCCAGCCGCTTGTAACAGCGTGGAAGAATTTATTGATAGCCACGGGGTTGAGGGCCACCGCCCAGAAGTCGGTCATCACATTGCGCATCTGGGCCGGGTCGAAGGTCATTCCGACCGGACATTGCATCCAGGCGTTGGCCACCAGAATCCACAGAGCGGAGATGCTCACACCGGCCGCGGTAAGCCAAGTGGAGGCCAGGTGGAAACCGCGGCTGACCTTGTTCCAGCCGAAGAACATCACCGCCACGAAAGTAGCCTCCATAAAGAAAGCCACAATACCCTCGATTGCGAGAGGAGCGCCGAAGATGTCGCCCACAAACCAGCTGTAGTTGCTCCAGTTTGTGCCGAATTCAAATTCGAGAATCAGGCCGGTGGCAACGCCGCAAGCGAAGTTGATGCCGAAGAGTGTCATCCAGAATTTGGTGATGTACTTCCAGCGGACGGCTCCGGTGCGCACGTAGATGCTTTCCATAATGGCCACTATCAGCGAAAGGCCTATGGTAAGCGGCACAAAGAGCCAATGGTACATGGCAGTCATGGCAAACTGGGCTCGCGACCAGTCGACTGCGGCAAGTAAGTCGTTCATTGTTCTTTATTTAAGGTTTTAGAAGATTTATCCTGTTGAAAACGTGCATTATATCGGACGCAAGACGCATCAGGGCAACGACAGAGATCGCCGCACGGCGTCGGCTCGTTCGCTGTCGGAGCTATATTTTGTGGCCAGCAGGTCCGGGAAGAAGCAAAGCTTCAGCACAAGGAAGAAAACAACGAGTTTAATGGCAATGATAATCCACAGCTTACGGCCCACGGTCATACTTCGAAAGCCGTCGACATACATGTCGGCGGCGCGACGCACGAAGGAGTTCAGTCGGCGGAGCATCTGTGGTTCGAAGCGTAGGCCGCCCAACCCCATAACGGGCTCGGACGGCCATCGCCTTTATTTATCTGAGAGTGCCGGCCTCCGCCTGCTGAATCATAGCTTGGTTGGCAGTGATGTAGATTTCTACTCGGCGATTCTGAGCGCGGCCTGCAGCGGTTTCGTTGCTGGCAACATAGTCAGCCATAGGAATGCCCTGGGCGGTAAGGCGCGTAGGCGAGATACCGCTATTGGCAAGATAGCTCAGCACGGCGTCGGCGCGTTCGCCCGAAAGGCGCTGGTTGACTTCGAAACTGCCCGTATTGTCGGTGAACCCGTAGATCTGCACGTTGGTGTCGGGATTCTCCCGCAGCGAAGCGGCAAACTTGGTCAGGTCGGTTTTGGCGGTCTGGTTGAGGGTATATTTACCCGTGGGGAAGAGGATGCCGCCGTTGAAGGTAACCTTGATTGCCTGCAGGCCGTTTACGTCGGTGGTCTTCTCCACTGTCGCCTGATTTCCCAGCTCCTGCTGGAGTTCGGCTTGCTGCTTGTCCATCTTGTTGCCGATCAGGGCACCTGCGCCTGCGCCTACGGCCGCGCCGATAGCGCTGCCGATGCCGGCGCCTTTACCGCCGCCGATGAGGGCGCCGAGGCCCGCGCCGAGGGCAGCACCGCCGCCGCCGCCGATGAGGGCACCTTTGCCCGTATTGGTCATAGAAGAGCACGAGGTCTGCCCTATGAAGAGACTGCCGGCCAGAAGAGCCACACATGCCAGTTTTATTACTTTCATAATCCGGTATATTTTACGTTAGTTATTACGTGGATGGAGCATCCGGACGGTTCGCGAACCGGAGCCTCATGTCTTTTGTACATTCAAAAATACAAAAGAGTTTTAGAGTGTCAAAAAATTTAACATATTTTGTATCCGCCTCCCCCCAAGATTCTCCTTTACCACAGCCCCCTCCCCTGCAACCACAACCAAACGATCATAAACATCTCAAACGGAGTTCAACTCACCCACCCGAACCCCGCTGAGCTACAAAAACACCGCGAAGATTTAACCGTCAGCCACTTAAGGACTCCAAAGGGCGAGAACATATCGCCGCACAATCATTAACAAAAGTTAAAACACCCAACAACTATTGCACAGTTCAAATAAAGGCAGTAATTTTGCAGTGTCAAAACGAAAGGCGATTTAGTGTAGTGGCCTAGCACGCCGCCCTCTCACGGCGGAAACCCGGGTTCGAGTCCCGGATTCGCTACAACCCGGATCTCATTTGAGGTCCGGTTTTTTTGTACAGCTCACTGATCGTCAGACGTTTGGCTTAGGCGCGCAAGCTTGCCATAGGGGCTCCCCGCGTGTTGGTAGGGGCAAAATGAGGGGCAGAAATGTCTTAGTGAACCCTGTTTTGGCTAATTTTTTGCCGGCATAGCCGAATTTCGCCAAAAGTAGAAAGTAAACCCGCAACCTCGTTTGTAAATTAGTGGTAGAGAACCCCGTAGGGGTTCATTATGGTAGCTTTACCTTTGCAGCGTCGGACGACAGACTATCAAAAAGTCAGAGTTCGACGCTGGAAAATTATATGGTTGTG